>Ga0187771_10000687_pt1 | contig 21244 bp, 18 predicted proteins | sample 0116_SJ02_MP15_1_FD_133139 | JGI IMG/M metagenome (GOLD analysis project Ga0187771, IMG submission 133139) | Tropical peat soil microbial communities from peatlands in Department of Meta, Colombia - 0116_SJ02_MP15_10_MG | ecosystem: Environmental > Terrestrial > Soil > Wetlands > Peat | place...
AATCGTGAAAATGCTTCGTCGCGTGCCGGCCCGGGGATGAATCACAGCACCCGACGTGCCCGCAAACCAAGCACATTCGCAAATGGATCCATCGCTCTCCCCGTTTCAAGCATTCCTCGCAGCCGCTGGCCCTGGGCTTGTCGGCGCGTGCTTGGCCAAGGTGCGTGCATTCAACGAGCATGGATTCCTCCTGTGAGCGGTTGAGGCGAGCCTCCGGAGCGCTGCTACGTCGCGGCGTGCACTGCCTTGGCCAGCGTTCCTGGATAATACGCGTTGTTCTCGTATTGATAGAGCATCCTCTGAGTGTTGAAGAAGCTGCCGTTGACGGCGATCGCGGATCGCATGATGCGCGCGTACTCCTCAGGGCCATGGTAGAAGATCGGGATGATGATTTTTCCCAACTTTTCGTACAGCGAAGTCACTTGGGCGGCGGCATCCTCGCGGCCCGGTGGCCCCTCACTCCCGATGGCCCATCCGGTCGAGCCTTCGAAGCAGCCTTCAATCCACCAGCCATCGAGAATACTCAGGCTGGGGATGCCATTCAGGGCCGCCTTCATTCCGCTCGTGCCTGAGGCCTCATAAGGCGGCTGCGGGGTGTTCAGCCAAAGATCGACTCCCGAGGTCATGAGCCGTGCGACGGTCATGTCGTAGTTCTCCAGGTACACAATCTGAATGTCGTTCTTGAGCCGGGCCGCGGCCTGGAAAATTTCCCGGATCACGGCCTTCCCTTCCACGTCGCGAGGATGAGCCTTGCCTCCGTAAATGATCTGGAGCGGTCCCGCCCGTTTGGCGATGCGCCGGAGGTGCTCCGGGTCAGAAAACAGCAGGTTGCCGCGCTTGTATGCCGCCGCCCGGCGCGCGAATCCGATGGTGAAAGCGGACTGGTCCAAGGGCGCGTTCGTTCGCTTTTTCACCTCTTCGATGAGCGCGGCTTTGGCGGCGAGGTGAGCCGTTCGGATTTCTTCGAGTGGAATACCTACCGCGTACCGAAGATAGTCGTTGTCGTGGCGCCACTCCGGGATGTGGCGGTCAAACAATTCCCGGAAGGAAGGCGAAGTCCACGTGACCGCATGAACTCCGTTGGTGATGGCGTGAATCGGATAATGCGGGAACATGTCTTGCGACACCTCCTCGTGCCGCATCGCCACGCCGTTGACATAATGCGCGGAATGCAACGCCAGGTAGGTCATGTTGAGTCCCTCGTCCGAGCAGCACTGGGTGTGCACGAGCAGGTCGGCCCGGTCGTCGCCGAGCACTCGCCGCACCATCTCCCATGTGAACTTATCGTGACCGGCCGGCACAGGTGTGTGAGTGGTGAAGACACACTGGCGTCTGACGGCTTCCACATCAGCTTCGCTCAGGTCGTGCGATTGGCGGAGCCTGAGCTGCTCCTCCAGCAAGGCTACCATCAGAAAAGCGGAATGACCCTCATTCATGTGGTAGCTGTCCAGGTGATTGAACCCCAGGCTGCGCAGCAGGCCGACTCCGCCCAGGCCCAGCAGGACCTCCTGACAAAGCCGGTAACGGTTGTCGCCACCGTAGAGCGTGTCCGTCAGAGTGCGGTCTCGATCCGAGTTGGAGGGCAAATCGGCATCGAGCAAATACACCGGAACACGGTGGCCTGAGATTCCGACCACATCGTAGCGCCAGGCGCAGAGGTCGACTCGGCGACCCTCAATCTCGACCGAAGTGGACGCACCTTCCAGGACGAGGCGCGTATCGGGGCTCCACGCGTCGGCCTCTTCCGTCTGATTGCCGCGATCGTCCAATCGTTGCCGAAAGTAACCCTTGCGGTAAACCAGGGTGACGGCAACCATCGGCAATTCCGCGTCGGCAGCCGACCGCAGGGTGTCGCCCGCGAGTATCCCCAGGCCGCCGCTATAGGTGGGTATGGATGGATCGAGCGCGATCTCCATCGAGAAGTAAGCAATGTTGCCCGCGCTCCGGTCTGAGGTCACGTCTCGTGCGTCCTTAGGTTGATGTCAGACAATTGAACCACGCCGCGCTCCTGCCGAGAGAATGCTGCTCTTGGTCTACGATTTACCGGCAGGAAATTCCCCGACGGCGATGGGCTGGCGCCGCGTGTCGCATTGGCCGTCGCACCTCAGGCTTTTGAGGACGCCAGCATAAACTTGCTTTCGATGTTCTTCACTTTTCCGAGCCGCCGCGCGTGGCGCTCCTCTCCCGAGAATTTGGCGTCCAGAAAACTCTTGACCAGATCATGGGCCAGCGCCGCGCCGATCACCCGCGCTCCAAGCACCAGCACATTGGTATCGTCGTGTTCGACACCCTGGTGCGCCGAATAGGTGTCGTGACAAAGTCCGGCGCGGATGCCCGGTATCTTATTCGCAGCAACCGAAGCGCCTACACCGCTGCCGCAGATCAAGATGCCGCGGTCCGCCTCTCCGTTGCGGACGGCCATGCCCACGGCCTCGGCAAAATCAGGGTAGTCATCCGGCTGCTTGCCGGTGAACGCGCCGACGTCAAGCACCTCGTGTCCCAAGCCGCGGACAAAGTTCAAAAGGTGCTGCTTCAGATCGAACCCCGCATGGTCAGCACCCAATACAACGCGCATCTCAGGTCTCCTTGAATCCACAGATTACGCAGATTGCGCAAATCTCAACATTGAAACGTGAGACGGGAAGTTTAGCACGGATCAGTCGTTTTGAGTTTGGCTGGGCGTTGAGGCGACGGAGGTTGCAGGCGAGGCCCGCAGTTTCGCGGTGCGCCGCCTCATGCCGGAGGATTGCCCGCTTCAAGCTGGCGGACGGCGGCGGTCACCATTCGCAACGGAAAGGAAACGTGAACGGTCTCACCAGGGTCGTCCACGTCGATCACCAGAGAATCCCCGCTCTTCCGGATACCTACGTTCTCATCCGGGCCTTTCACCTCGACAAATGTTGCATCAGGGCAGTGTTCGAGCTCCTGGCTCGCGGCCTTGAGGGCGGGGAGCCACTGGCGAATCTCTGCGGCGTTTTTGTGCAGTTGCTTAGCGGGAACGAAATGCAAGCCCAGCGGGACAAGCACGGCCGGGACAATCAGCCGGACGTGATCACCGCCCGGCTTCTTCTCATGGACCGAAATCCTTACTGCGCCCGCTTCGTAAGTGACAATTCCTGCGGTCCCCACCATCGACGCCAGCGCCAGCATAACGATGGTAAAGGGTTTGATCATTGGGTGCATCGGTCACCTCAACGTTCCGATGAACTACGGGTGTCCGTCCAGATATGGACCGTTTCGGACTCGTCGCTCACACTGACAAGCTCGATGTCGCCTTGCGCGCTCAGGGCGCGCAGGCCGGCCACGACATCCAGCTCGTCGGCCCCGCCCGAGAGCAGCGCCTCGACCACCGGCATGGGCACCTTGATCTCCACGTTCTCGGTCTTGCCGTGTTTTTCGCGAACCTTGATCAGCAGATTTCCTGCCGACTTTGCGACTCGAACGTCTTCATCGCGGTTCTTCACGGTGACGTACTCGTTGTCGGGCGCCGCGCGTACGGCATCAAAGATGGCGCGCAAGTCCACCTCATCGCAATGACCGTGAATTCTCACCTTGCCCTCGCGCAGGTCGTTGTTGTGGATGGCGGGCAGCACCTTTTCCGCCAGAGACATCGGCAAATTGATGTGAACGGTCTCGCCTTTGCCGTCGGCGCTCACTACGCTGACGTGCAGCCAACGGTCGGGCGGCGCGGCGGCCATGGCAGTTGCCGCCGCCAACAGCAGTCCCATCACAACAGTCAGTGCTTGCTTCATTGAGATCCACCTCCCATCAAACGCGACGGGGCGACCGCAGAAGCCGCGCCGGCAGCGTGACTATCGTCCAAACAAGCTCCAAGACTCCTTCCACCGCGATGCCCAGAATGCGAAAGGGCAGAAGGAGCAGCCAAACCAACGGGTAGAGAACCAGGGCCAGCAATGCCACCGGCCAGCAGAAAACCAGCAAAATGCACCAGAGAAGAAACTTGACCATGACCGATGACTCCCCAAACCCCTCACTAGACTTATACGATTAAGGCGAGAATAAGTTCCTTAAGTTGTTTCGAAGAAGGTCGCACGGGCCGCATTATCCCCGTTGATTTGAGTGCAGTCGGGCGCGTAAGATGGGGGCACTTGATTTTGCGTGCCCGCGCAAACGGGGGATGCAGATCCTGACGAAATCTCTGGTTCGGCACCGGTGATGGCCGCGTGGGGATTTGTTATCAAAAATCTCAGGAGATGAGCCAATGAACAGACTGCGGTGGAGTGCTCTCATCTGCTCTTCTTTCTTGCTGGCGCATGTGCCCGCCTCCGAGCTCCATGCCCAGTGGGTCCCAGCCGACCCGGTCACGAGCTTCGAGAAGCAAACCGACGGCGTGCTGCTCACAACACTCACGGGCACGATGAAGCTACAGGTGTGCACGCCGTCCATCATCCGCGTCACGTTTTGGCGAAGCGCCTCTCCTCCCAACCGGCCGGATTACGTGGTCACGAAGACCAGTTGGCCCACGGTGGAATGGGCGATGCAGTCCACAACGGATGACATCACCCTATTGACGTCCGAACTTAAGGTGGTGGTCACCGGCAAGGATGGGTCGATCACCTTCAACGACGCACACGGGCGGAGGATTGTGCAAGAAGCTACCAGAACGCTGACCCCAGTGAAGGTCAACGGCGAGGCGACTTATCGCGCCGAATCCTCGCTGGGTATTTACGGCTCCCACGAAGCGTTGTACGGACTGGGCCAGCACCAAGCCGGCGTTTGGAACTATCGCGGGGAATCGGTTGATCTTTCCCAGGACAACACAAACATTGCTATTCCTCTTCTCGTGTCGAGCCAAGGGTACGGCATTTTCTGGAACAACACATCGCGGAGCAGGGTGAACAACCGCTTCATGCAGGCGCTGTACATCAGCTCGGAAGTGGCCGACGCCATTGATTACTACTTCCTCTACGGACCGGAGCTTGACAAGGTGATCGCCGGTTACCGCGAGCTGACCGGCGCCGCCCCCCTTTTCGGCAAATGGGCCTACGGCTTCTGGCAGTGCAAGAACCGCTACCGGACACAAGCCGAGCTGCTGGAAGCGGCCCACAAATATCGCGAGCTGCACATTCCCGTCGATAACATCGTGCAGGACTGGTTCTGGTGGATCAGAAAGGGCGACTTCATTTTCAACAAGAATTATCCCGACTTCAAGGGCGCGATCGACGACCTGAACCGAAACCACTTTCACCTGATGATTTCAGTCTGGCCGTTTTTCGAACCCGGGTCAGCGGTCTATGACGAGATGGACAAGCGCGGTTGGTTCATCGACCGGACCAAGTACGCCAAGCCCCCCTACCATGCCAACGCCATGGCCCTGTATGACGCCACCAACCCGGAGGCGCGCCGGTATTACTGGCAGCTCATGAACAAGGGCCTGTTCAGCCTCGGCGTCGATGCCTGGTGGCTCGACACGACGGAACCCGAGACCGAAGGGCGCGAAGAAACCATTCTGCTGGACCACAAGCTCGCGATTGGCAGCGGCAATCGTTACGCCAACATTTATCCGCTGATGACCACCGGCGGCGTCTACCAGGGCCAGCGAGCCACAACCGACCAGAAGCGGGTTTTCATACTGACGCGCTCGGCCTTCGCAGGCATACAGCGCAACGCCGCGGTCGCCTGGTCTGGCGACATCAATTCGGATTTCGAAACCTTCAAGCGCCAGATTCCGGCCGGCCTCAACTACGCGCTTTCCGGCGCCCCCTACTGGACCACCGACATTGGTGGGTTCGTCTCGGGCGACCCCGGCGATCCGGCGTTTCGACAGCTTGTTGTTCGCTGGTTCGAATACGGCACTTTCTGCCCCATTCTCCGCCTGCACGGAACGCGCCGCAATAATCGAAACGAGTTGTGGTCCTACGGCCCTGACGCTCAAGCCATTTTGGTGGGCTTCGATCACCTGCGCTATCGGCTGATGCCTTACGTCTATTCCGTAGCGTGGAAAACAACCAGCGAGAGCTATACTCCGATGCGTCCGCTGGCCATGGATTTCCGCACCGACGACAAGGCGTTGAACATTGGCGATCAATTCATGTTCGGGCCGGCCATCCTCGTGAATCCAGTCACGGAGCAGGATGCGGTGACACGCCATCTCTATCTGCCAAAAACCAAGTGGTACGACTTCTGGATGGGAAGCGCGCTCGATGGCGGGAGGGCCATCGACGCCACCGCCCCGCTCGATCGGATACCGCTCTACGTTCGCGCCGGCTCCATCATCCCGATGGGACCTGACCTCGAGTACGCGTCCGAGAAACCGGCTGACCCGATCGAATTGCGCGTCTACTCGGGCGCTGACGGCGACTTCACGCTCTATGAGGACGAAGACGACAGTTACAACTATGAGAAAGGCGTCTTCGCCACCATCCCCATTCGTTGGGATGACAGCAAGCAGACGCTCACGATTGGCAAACGTCAGGGGAGTTTTCCCGGCATGCTAGAGCGGCGGACATTCCACGTCGTTTGGGTGGGCGAGGACCACGGCGTCGGAGTTTTTCCGCAAGAAGCGGACCGAACCGTGGACTACGATGGGAGCGCGGTCACGGTCTCGCGCTAACCCGCTTTGGGGACCTGATGATCGTTTCGGGCCCAGTGACCGTTATCAAGGGAGGTTCACTATGCGTTTCTTTGGTTGGCTCGTAATCGTCTTTACGTTCATCTCCGGTGCCCTGGCCCAGGAGCCTGCCCCGGCTTATAAGAATCCTAGACTCCCGATTGAACAGCGTGTGGGCGACTTGTTGAAGCGGATGACCCTCGAGGAAAAAGTGAACCAGCTCACCTGGGGACGCCGGCGCGCCCTGGCGGAGATGGGCGGAGCTGACGCGAATCGGCTCGGTGAGCGATTGAGGGACTTGTTTAGCCTGGACTCGCACATGAGTCCTCACGATGCCGCGGACCTCCGCAACGCGGTGCAAAAAACCCTGGTGGAAACAACGCGCCTGGGGATTCCGGGAATTTTTCAAGGCGAAGCGTTGCACGGTTACATGGCCAATGGAAGCACCAGCTTTCCGCAGGCGCTGGGGCTGGCCAGCACCTGGGATCCCGAACTCGTGCGCGAGGTGTTTGGTGCCGCGGCCGAGGAGATGGCGTCCTCCGGCACGAATCAAGCATTCACGCCGGTGCTGGATTTGGCGCGCGACCCCCGATGGGGCAGGACGGAAGAGACCTATGGCGAAGACCCTTACTTGGTCTCGCGCATCGGCGTCGCGGCTATTCAGGGAATGCAAGGCCCGAATTATGTGATCGACCGGCATCACGTTCTGGCGACCGCCAAGCACTTCGCGGCGCACGGACAGCCGGAGGGCGGCCGAAATACGGCGCCGGCAAATTATTCGGAGCGCGTGATTCGCGAAACCTTTCTCGTGCCATTCCAGGCAGCGATTCAGGAGGCGCAGGCAGGAAGCGTCATGGCGTCCTACAACGAAATCGACGGCATCCCGAATCACGTTAATCGTTGGTTGCTGGACAAAGTGCTGAGGCAAGAATGGGGATTTCAAGGCTACGTGACCTCCGATGGCGGCGGGCTGCAAATGCTGGTGGAAACCCATCACGTCGCCGCTGACAAAGCGGATGCGGCGCGCCAGGCGTTGGCTGCCGGCGTGGATTTCGATTTGAGCGATGGATCGGTGTTTGCCACCCTGGTCGATCAGGTGCGTGAAGGAAGAGTACCGGAGAGCGAAGTGGACCGCGCCGTCGCGCGGGTGCTGGCGGCGAAATTCCGCCTGGGGCTTTTCGAAAACCCTTACGTCGATCCCGACTATGCTCAGCGAGTCACCAACAGCCCGGAACATCAGAAGCTGGCGTTGAAGGCCGCGCAGAAAAGCGTGGTGCTTTTGAAGAACGAGGGCAACCTGCTGCCCTTGGACCTGAAGAAGATCAAGACCATCGCGGTGAGCGGTCCTAACGCGGCCGACGTTCATCTGGGCGGATACAGCCGCGAACCCGCGCACAGCGTCAGCATCCTCGAGGGCATTCGAAGCCGCGTTGGTTCGGGCGTGAACGTGCTCTACTCGGAAGGTTGCAAGATCACCACCGGCCGGCAGGGCTGGCGAGCGTGGTACGACGACAAGGTGGAGACGCCTGACGCCAAGACGCAACTCGCCAGCATCCAGGCCGCGGCGCAAGTGGCGCGCAAAGCGGACGTGGCGATCGTGGTGGTTGGCGAAAACGAAAGCACCAACCGCGAAGCTTGGTCGGAAAACCATCTCGGCGATCGCGACTCGTTGGACCTGGCTGGCTTTCAGGAGCAACTGATCAAGGCCATCGTGGAAACCGGAACGCCAACCGTAGTGTTGTTGATCAACGGCCGTCCGCTTTCCGTCAACTACGCGGCCGAGCATGTTCCGGCCATTCTCGAGGGCTGGTATCTGGGACAAGAGGGCGGGACGGCCGCGGCCAACGTTTTATTTGGTGACGTGAATCCTGGCGGCAAGCTGCCCATCACCTTTCCTCGCTCCGTCGGCCAGCTACCCGACTTTTACAACCACAAGCCTTCGCGCAATCGCAGCTACGTGCTGGCTGACAGCCGGCCGTTGTTCGCCTTCGGATTCGGACTCAGCTACACGAGTTTCCGTTTTGAGAATCTTCATGTCGAGCCTACAACCATAGGCCAGAACGGAACGGCGACCGTTCACGTGGATGTGACCAACACCGGCAACCGCGACGGCGACGAAGTGCCGCAGCTTTACGTTCACCAGCGAGTCAGTTCGGTCACCCGGCCGGTGATGGAATTGAAGGGCTTTCGTCGCGTGAGCCTGAAGGCCGGCGAAAAGACCACGGTAGAATTCCGCCTCACGCCGGACGAGCTCTCCATGCTCGACGTCAACATGAACCGGGTCGTCGAGCCCGGCGTGTTTGACATCATGGTTGGTCCCAGTTCCGCCCAGACCACCAGCGTTCAGCTTCAGGTTGTGGCGAAGTAGTAGCACGGGCTTCTAGCCCGTGACGGCGAGACGCGCTCAGAGCTTGCCCTGAGCGCTGGGATGCTCGTGCCGCTTCACGGCTTATAGAGCGACGGGAACTGTTTTTGAAGCGCGCGTAGCTTGGGCTGATCGAAGAAAACGATGTAGGGATAATTCGGATGGCGCTCGAAAAAGTTCTGGTGGTATTCCTCGGCCCGATAGAACCCTTTGAGAGGCACCACCTGGGTCACGATCTTCGAGTGAAACACTCCGGCTTGGTTCAATTGATCGATGTAGGCGAGCGCGATTTGCTTTTGCTCGTCGTTGGCGTAGAAGATCACGGAGCGATATTGAGTTCCTCCGTCCGGGCCCTGGCGGTTCAGTTCGGTGGGATCGTGCGCCACGGAGAAGAACACCCTCAGCAAGTCACTGTATGAAACTCTTGAAGGATCGTAAGTGATCTTGACGGATTCGGCGTGGCCCGTCGTGCCGGTGCTCACCAACTCATATTGCGCGGTATCCTCGCTGCCGCCGGAGAAGCCTGAGACCACGCTCCTTACTCCCTTCACGTGCTTGAATACCGCATCGACGCCCCAGAAGCAGCCGCCCGCAAGCACGGCGGTTTGCTCGCCGGCGGGCGCCGGGGGCTGAGACTTCGCCACAAACTCCGGCACCTGTCCGTGACCGGAGCTGCACGCCGCGGCGCTGATGAGGCCCAAAAACAAGAAGGGCGCAATGAAGCAGCAGAGCGATCTCTTCTTGAAGATGAACATGCTGAGTCTGTGAGGGTGCCTTTGCTACTGATTGGCCTCGCCGGGGGCACTTTTCGTGCATTCCCAGGTGCCCTTGCCGCTGCCGGAGTGCGTCCAGTCGCCGCTCATCTTGCCTTTCTTGGCCAGCCTCCCGCTAACGGACACGGTTCCACCGTAAGAGTCGAAGTGCAGCTCCAATTTCTTATCTTTGAAAGAACCGTCTTTGATGTCCGCGTTGTTGCCAGGCTGAGAATGGTCAAAGAAACTGCCTGCGACCTTGTCCTTCTCCTGAGTCAAAACGAACGTGTAGAATATATCGCCCTGCTCCGCGCCGTGCGCGACACACACCCACGTGCCGGCAACGGGTCCCGGCTTGGCCTTCCCCACCGCCAGTCCCGCGGACGCGAGACACACGATCCCCAGCGAAAAAAGAATCCTCAGGCTTTTCTTCATGGAGTGACCTCCAAGCTAAGCGTGGCAACCGTCGGCAAATCCGGCTCGGCGTCAGGGTTGCTGTCCCAGAAATTATACCTCAGCCTTGGATCGCGGCTGCGCCCATAAGGTCGCCGAGCCCCGATTCGGCAAGTCGGCTCTCTTCTGTCATTTGCAAAGCCGGAGATTCACTCATGAAGAGCAACTCGCCCTCAGCCAGGTACAACGTACCACAAACCAATGACAGAGTTTCCCTGGAGTACAACCCGGCCTTTGCTTGACGAGTCAAATCAGTATCCCCTACACTGGGGGTGGCTGAGGCGCGGGGAAGGCGGGATCAAATGAGGAGACTTGGCAAGGGTTGGGCGGCTCTGGCAGTCTTGGCGTGTCTGGCGGGCCTGGCGCCCGCGCTCGGAGCCGCAGAGAGCGCCGACTTTTTCCCGCTCAGCGAAGTGCGGCCTGGACTCAGAGGCGTGGGCCGCACGGTTTTCGGAGGCAACAAGATCGAGGAGTTTCAAGTCGAGATTCTTGGCGTTCTGAAGAATGCCATCGGACCAAAGCACGACACGATACTGGCTCGTCTTTCCGGCGGCCCGCTCGAAAACACCGGCGTGATCGCGGGCATGAGCGGCAGCCCTGTTTATGTGGAGGGCAAGCTGCTCGGCGCGGTAGCCCTCGCCTTCCCTTTTTCCAAAGATCCGATCGCCGGAATCACTCCCATCGGCGAGATGCTTGACGTTGTTCCCGCCAGCGTTCCCGCGCAGCAGGCGAAGCCCGTGGCGGCGTCGAACTTTCGAATCCTTCGCGCCGGCGGCGATGCGGCGAGCAGCCGCCTGATGCCGCTCGAAACAGACCAGCCTCCGGACTGGAGTCTTGCCCACGCTAAGGACTCCTCCGGCGTTTCACTCGCGGGTCTGCGCCTGCCCCTGAGCTTCGGGGGATTCTCCGAGGTTGCGACCGAGCGCGCTCTGCCTCTCTTTCGTCAATTGGGTTTTGAACCCATGCAAGGAGGCGCACTAGCCGGCAGTCCCTCGAGCGACAACGCGGCAGCGCCAGGCGCCCCCACACTCGAGCCCGGCTCGATGGTGAGCGTGATGCTGGTGGAAGGCGACCTGAACCTGAACGTCGATTGCACTGTGACCTACCGCGATGCCGACAAACTCTATGCCTGCGGCCACCGCTTCTTGTTGACCGGCCCGGTGGACTTCCCCTTTGCCGAGTCTCACGTCATCGTCTCCGTGCCTAGCCTGGCCAGCTCGTTCAAAGTGGATGCGCCGGGGCCGGCGGTGGGAACCATCCATCAGGACCGATTCGGCGCGATCTTCGGCGTGGTGGGCGAAAAAGCCCGGCTCATCCCCGTCCACATCCAGGTCGATTCCACGCTGAACAAGAAGGAAGACTACAATTTCTCGATGGTGCAGGAGTCGTTCCTTTCACCGCTGCTCTTGAACCTCGCCGTGGTCTCGGCGCTCAGCTCATCCGAGCGCATGGTCGGCCCGTCAACATTGGAGCTGACGGGGAAGATCCGCCTTTCGGGCGGCGATGCGGTGAACCTGGAGGACGTCATCGCCGGGGACTTCAATACGGCCACCATGGCAGGCCTGGACGTGGCGGGTCCGCTCTCATACGTTTTGGCCAGCGACTTCCCCGACGTGAGAGTGGAAGGCGTGGACCTTAATTTCGTCTCCCGCAACGAAAAACGGCTGGCGACAATCGAGCAGGTGTGGAGCACCAAGTCCGACGTGCATCCCGGAGAGCGCATTGAGGTGACGGCCCTGTTGCGCACTCCGGGCGGGGAGAGGGTGATCCAGAAAATTCCCGTGGGCGTTCCGGAGAGCGTCACCGACAAAACGCTCACGCTCGTGGTCGGTAGCGGCGCCAGCATCAATGCGCTGCAAAACCGATTCGCCCCGCAAGGCTCCGTGCCTCGCGACCTCCACCAACTGCTGCGAGCGCTCAATCGCATGCGCCGCAACAATCGGGTGTACGCGCTGCTGATGTCGCCGCAGCGGTCGTTTACGTCGCAAGGCGACGAGTATCCCTCGCCTCCGCCGTCCCTGGTGCAGACGCTGCTGGCGGACCCGGCCATGTCGGGCAACGTCACCTTCATCGGCACGTCGGTGGTGGGCGACTTCGAGACCAAGCCGAGTCCCTATGCGATCCAGGGGCAGAAAATGATTTTGCTGCGGGTAGCCAACGCCGGCGCCTAGCGCGTCTTTTGGGGATTTGGGATCGAAACCGGAATGTCTTGTAGAATCAATAGATACGCGCCAGGGTTCCTGTCCCTAGTTCCGATTTGCGGGGACCTAGAGGCTGGGGAACCAAGCTGCTCTGACGAATTTCCAGCTTCGAATTTCCGCCCTTTGCAGCTTACGGGTGGCTTTTGATTGGGCAATCGTCAATCGAGAATCGGTAATGGAATGAAAGGTTCCTCATGAAACTCCGCAAGGCAATGGTTTTTATGTGGCTGGGCGTGATCGCGGCCGCGCCGCTGCCCGCCGTGGACACATCGTTCTGGCAGCTCGGCAGTTTTGACGAACTCCTTCAGGGCACGCTCCAGGGTGTCTCGCTGACCAAGGCAGGCGAACTGAAGCTGGCGCCGGACGCGCGCGCCGTCTTCAACCCCGACGAGACCATGGCGCTTTCAATCGCCGCTGACCGCAATCACAATCTGTATCTCGGCACCGGGCAGCAAGGCAAAGTGTTTCGCGTGGATGCCAAGCTGAAGGGCGCGCTCTTCTTCACGGCGCAGGAGCCGCAGATCTTTGCGCTGGCCTTCGGCCCGGATGGGGCCCTTTACGTCGGCAGCTCGCCGGAAGGCAAAATCTATCGCGTGACTGCGGATGGAAAGTCCACGGTGTTCTACAATCCAAAATCAAAATACATTTGGGCGTTAGTTTTCGACGCGCAGGGGCGCCTGTACGCGGCCACCGGCGACCAGGGACTGATCTATCGCGTCGAGGCGAGCGGAAAGGGCGACGTTTTCTTCGACAGCAAACAAACCCACATCATGTGCCTGGCGCTGGACCCGGCGGGCAATTTGATCGCGGGCAGTGTCCCCAACGGATTGGTCTATCGGGTCACGCCTCAGGGTAAAGCCTTTGTGATTTATCAGGCCAGCTTTCCGGAAATCCACGACGTGGTCACGGACTCCGCGGGGCGGATCTACGCCGCTGCTTTAGGCGGCGGGGTGGGCGGAGTCGCGCCCGGCGTCTGGGGGCCACAGAACCCGACTCCGCCGCCCACCACGGTCACGACGGTGACGGTCGAAGCCTCGGCGGAGGCGACGAAGGCCGCCGGTGACCGGACGCAGACCCCGGTTCCGGCCGCGCCCAGCTTCAATCGTCCCGCGCCGGCCCCGCAAACCTTCCCTGCTCCCCAGACCGCGCAGGGCCGCGGTTCGCTGATTCAGATTTATCCCGACAGCTCGGCGGAGACGCTGTGGACCTCGAATAATGAGAGCATTTTTGGCCTCGCCGTTCGCCACGACCACGTGTGGTTCTCAACCGATTCCAACGGCCGCATCTTTGAGCTGAACCCTTCGCGCGACAGCCAGGAGCTGACGCTGCTCACCGAAACTCACGAGGCGCTGGCCACTCGACTGCTCTTTCAGGGGAATGATCTCTTCGCCACCACCAGTAACATCGCCGAACTGGTCCGGATCGGAGATAGCCCGGCTCAGGAAGGCACCTACATCTCGCCGGTGAAGGACGCGAAATTTGTCTCACACTGGGGTGTACTGGCTTGGCGAGGTGACGTACCCGCGGGATCGTCGATTGAATTCTTTTCCCGCTCCGGCAATTCGGACCGGCCTGACCAGACCTGGAGCGATTGGGCCGGACCGTATCGCGAATCCAACGGCAGCCCCATCCAGAGCCCGCCGGCGCGCTACATCCAATGGAAGGCGGTCTTTCACGGTAAAGATCTAGCAGGCCCAACTCTGGACGAAGCGACGGTTTCTTATCTCAATCAGAATCTGGCGCCGCAGATTCACTCGCTATCTATCTCGACCAGCGGCGAACGCACCGGTCCGAGCGGGGCGCCCGCGTTTCCTCCGCCCTCGGTCACGATCGGCGGGACTGCGGCTGCGCCCCCCTTGGCCTCCGGCGGAGCTGCTGCCAAGCCGCTCACCACGATCAGTTGGCAGGCGGATGATCCCAATGGGGACCAACTGGTGTACTCACTCTACGTCAAGGCGGAGGACGAGCAGGAGTGGCACCTGGTGAAGGACAAGCTGCACCAGATGTCTTACACCTTGGAACCCGACTCCCTCGCGGACGGCAAATACCTCGCGCGTCTCGTGGCGTCGGATGAGGAGTCAAACCCGCCGGAGACAGCCCGGAAAACCGATCTGCTGAGTGCGCCTTTTTGGATTGACAACACACCGCCCGAAATCCGCGTGCTGAAACAAACGGTAGCCGAGGACGTCGTTGTGGTGCAATTCCGGGCCGAGGATGCGACCTCGCCCTTGCGCGCCGCTCAAACCGCCACCGATGGAAAAGACTGGAATGACCTGTTGTCGGATGATGGCGTGGTGGACTCGAGGGTTGAAACTTTCACTGTTCGGGTCCATCATCTGGAGCCGGGCGAGCACATCATCGCCCTGCGCGCTTCCGACACCGCCGGCAATGTAGGAGTGGGGAAAGCCGTGGTTCGGATTCCAGCCGGCTCTAACGAGAAACGGTAGTCGCCGTGGTACGATCTTCCAGGCCGCGGATTGCAAGACACGGGCAAGACGCCCGAGCCATTGGGGGCGGGGAAGATAGTCCGTGCCGGCGAGGTTAGTGCGGCGGGCGACCGATTTTAGTGTGGTCAAGTGCAACTCACTCCCCGTGCTGCGCATCTCACCAAGCGAGTTGAGATGCGGCCAAGTTTGAACACATTTGAGCTCACAGAAGAGTGCGACACCCAAGGCCGCTTCCGATTCTCAACTTATCGCCAGAGCCCAAAGCGGTGACGAACAAGCGTTCGCTGCGCTCTTCGAGGCTCAGAAACGTCGGGTTTATTCGCTCTGCTTGCGGATGACCGGCAACATTGCGGAGGCGGAAGATCTTTCGCAGGAAGCGTTTCTCCAGCTTTTTCGAAAGATCTCCACGTTTCGCGGCGAGTCCGCATTCTCGACCTGGTTGCACCGGCTGGTCGTGAATGTGGTGCTGATGCACCTCCGCAAGAAAGGTCTTCAGCAGGTCTCGCTCGACGAGACGGACACTTCGCAGGAAGAGCCGGTCAAGCGGGACTATGGAGATAAAGACCAAAGGCTGATGGGGTCGATTGACCGCATCAGCCTGGCCCGGGCCATCGGACAGCTTCCGCCTGGGTATCGCGCGGTGTTCGTTTTGCACGACATGGAAGGGTACGAACATAATGAGATTGCGCAAATCCTGAATTGTTCGGTCGGCAATTCCAAATCGCAGCTTCACAAAGCGCGAATGAAATTGCGGGAATGGTTGCGCGAGGGCCAGAACCGGGAACGGCCGCCCGGCGAGTGGACGGCCCAGGCGACTCCGCAGGAGGAGAAATAGAAAGTCAATGTCGGGAGTGAATGACGAGCTCGGTTTAGGGCGAGCGGAGTGCCGCCAATTCGATCTGGACTTGTCCGCTTATCTCGAGGGTGAGGAGCGGCCCGGCGTACACCGGCACGCGCGCGCCTGTGCTTCTTGCAGCGTCCTGCTCGCGGACCTAGAATTGATCCGTTCGCAGTCGCGCGAGGTCCTGCTTGAAGATCCTCCGGCGAGGGTTTGGGCCAATGTCCGCGCTACCCTGGCCGCCGAGGGCATTTTCCGTGGGCGGCCGGTCGGCTGGCTGAGGTGGCTACCCCAGTCCGGCTTGATGCGTTACGCGGCGCCTTTGAGCGCCGTGGCCTGTCTGACCCTGATCGCCACCATTCTGATGCTCCCACCCGCGCCGGCCCCCGCAGGAGGTCCAGCGGCTACCGTGAATACCGGCCTGGAGCAAACGGTCAAAGAAATGGAAATGAACTACCACGAGCAGGAGAAATTTCTTGACCCTGCGGTTCAAGCGAGTTATCAGAAGGGCCTGAAGTCCTTGGACGATTCCATTCGCGAGTGCAGCGCTTCCGTCAGCCAAGAACCTACGAACACGCTGGCCCGCGAATATCTGGACACCGCTTACCAGCAAAAAGTGGCGGTGCTCTCTGCGGCGTTGGAGTATGATGGGCGATAGTCTGTTCTCATACGAGGAAAAGGATACCAAGGTGCTCAAGGGGGCTGCGCAACCAAACGAGGGCAAGAAGAGTTTAGTGAAGTGGGGGGCACTCTCCCTGCTGCTGGTTCCGCTGGTCATGGGCCGAGCCGCAGGCCTGCTGCGGCAGGAAAAAACTTTCGAGACGACTGCCAATCCTCACATCGGCCTTACCAACTTCATCGGACACGTGGTGGTGAAAGGATGGGAGCGGCAGCAGGTGCACGCGGTCTATGGGACAACGTCGCCTCAGATCGCCGTCGACATTGACCAACTCCCTCCAAACGGGTCGGCGGAAAAAATCCATTTCACCACCCGCTTGACAGGTCCGCAGGCAGCCGGCGTGGACAAGACTGTCTTTTACACCCTCGACGTGCCGATGGGCGCCAGCCTGGAAATTCGCAACGGCGAAGGCAGGGTGGATATTGAGAAGCTGCAGGGCGACGCCTCAGTGGATTCATCGGGCGGCATCATCTCCGTGGGCGACGTGGTTGGTCATGTCGTGGCGAACTCGGTTGCCGGCGATATCGAGATTATTCGGTCCAGGGGGAGAGTTGAAGCCGTATCGATTTGCGGCAATCTGCATTTCGTCTCGCCCACCGGGTCCTTTCTCAAAGCGCATACGACCTCCGGTAAAATCGTCTACGAGGGCGATTTCGTCACGGCCGGGGAGTACGCATTCAAAAGCTACAACGGCGACATCGACCTCTTCGTGCCGCCGACCGCTTCGTTTGAACTCAACAAGCGAACCGCGAAGGGCAAATTCGTGAGTGAGATTCCATCCTCGCGGCCGCCTCACCCGCTCCCCGGCGCGCATACTTTCCTCGGCTCGAATGTCTCAAGCACGGCGGCCGTCCAGTTGAGTTCGTTTAGTGGAAACATCCACATTCATCGCCAACCCTAAGGATTTTGGATTTGTGATTTTGGATTTTGGACTTTAGATTTCGCTGGCGGCCGGCATCTGCCAGCCTCTTGACAACGGTCATCTTCTTGTTCAATCTAAAATCTAAAATCAAAAGCCCAAAATCGCATGAGTCGCCATCGGCGCAAATTGATTTATCTCCTCGGGTTCATGGGCAGCGGGAAGTCCACCGTGGGTGCGCTGGTGGCGCGGGGGCTGGGCTGGCCGTTTATCGACCTCGATGCCACCATCGAGGCGGGGCAAGCGATGACGATTCGGGAGATTTTTGAGCAGGCGGGCGAGCCTTTCTTCCGTGAAATCGAACGAGCCGCCCTCACCGAAGCCTCCAAGGCGGAGCCGGCGGTCATCGCGCTGGGCGGCGGAACTTTCGTGCAGGACGCCAATCTGCAGTTCATTCGCGAGATGGGCGGGGTGACCGTCTGGCTGGATACTCCTCTTGACGAGCTGTTCCGGCGGTGCAGAAGCATGGACAATCGCCCGCTCTTTCGGGACCTCGAGAGTTTTCGCCTGCTGCTCGAGCAGAGGTTGCCCTATTATCAATTGGCCGAATTCCGCGTCTCCACCGGGGGGCGCGCGCCGGAGGAAGTGGCCGAACAAATCCTCCGGCTGCGAGTGTATTGACTTGTGGAGATGAAACTGGCTTTCACGCGGCTCTCTGCCGCAACCTTGATGGCCGGCATCCTGGCGCTCGGCGCAGGCGCGCGACGTCTGTCCACAGGCCAACATCCGGCCGCGCCTTCCCCCGCAGCCAACCTCGACGACCGCGGTACCTTTGTGATATCTCTTGAAGGCCGTCCCATCGGAACTGAAAGATTCACCATCCGCTCTTCCGCGGACAAGATCGAGGCAGAAGCAGAAATCCAACTTCGGACCGGGCAAGGCGGGAAGAGCGTCGCGGTGAAGTGCCATCCGGAGTTGGTCCTCGATCCACAACTGGAGCCCCTGACTTATATCGTGAATCAGAAGGGGACGCAGGAATTTCATCTCGAGGTGGACTTTCGAGTCTCGCCCGCGGCCAGCCGGCTCCGGCTTGCCGGGCACACCCAAGACGATGAGCGTGATTTCGCGTTGTCCAAGGACGTCGTCATCCTTGACGACAATGTTATCCACCACTACCAGCTACTCGTCAGCCGCTTCACGTTGAAACCGGAGAAGAAGCAAACCTTCAACGCTTACATCCCCCAGGAAGCTCTGCCTGGCGTCGTGACTTTAGAAGAAGTCGGGAACGAAGAAGTGGAACTGAATGGGCGCAAGGTGCCGCTGGACCATCTGTTGTTCTCGGCGGAACTCGCCCGCATCGACCTCTGGGTTGATTCGCAAAAACATCTTCAGCGGTTCTACAACTCGGAATCGCAAATCGACGCTGTCCGAAGCAAGTAGTGGCTCAGCGACGATCGGGGCGGAGAGTTCGAAGCCTGTTGAGATGCACTGGTTGCGGTCGCGACGGGCCATCGCGCGCGAATCGCCTCAGCCCTACTCTTCCAGGTGGACGCCGTAGAGAACCTGGCTTTGGCCTTCCAGCGGGCGACGCCACATCACGCGCGCGGCAATCTCGGTTTCGTTCGTGCCGGGAGCATAGCCGACAGTCAACTTTACGATATCGCCGACCTGCATGATTTGTCTCGAAATAAAGCAAACGCCGGTCCTGGACAGGTTTTCTGTCTTCGCGATTTCTTCGGTTCCGTCCTGGACGCGAATGCGAACGGGCAGCTTCACGGTCACGCGCTTCGCGCCCCGTTGATGCATTCCGGAGGGCTCAGCAGTGCTGAGAACGTTTGGAGCGGACGGGGCTTCTTCCCTCTCCGCCTCGACGAATCCAAAACGCCATTCCGTCGCGACCTGGCATCGCGGGCACCGGCGGTTTAAGAAAGAGTGAGCGATCAGCGAGCGGTACTGATCCAAAGCCAAGGATGCCAGTTCGCGGAATTGGCATGCTGAGCACTCGAGCAACGCGTCAACCTTTTCTTCCTCAGGCGGAGCGGTCGCCGCTTTTGGAAAGGAGATTCCCCAGAAGTTCAAATCCGGCTCGAGGCATTCAACCCCCCACTCGGGCCCCTCCGTGAGTGATTGTCCGGCCGCGCGCACAACTCGAAACGGACACGACATCTGCGTTTGCGGGTTGGTAATCCGAAGCTCATCGCCGGCGCGCACCGGGCGCTTCAGACTGATGCGCGCGCCGTTGCGGTTAATTACCAGCGTGAACGTTGATTCGGCGAAGGGCTGCCCCGCCGCGTCCTTCCCCTCCACCCGGATAGGGATTCTCAGGAAGACGCGCTCGCTGCCGCGCTTCTGCTCGGGAGCCGTGGGAGAACCGGTTTCGTTCATCGACGTAGGAAACTCGGCACCGAAAAAGCAGCCGGCAATCCGGCCAGAGTTGGCGGCAGAAGTATACCTGATTGCAGAGGCGGCGTCACTCACCCAGGTGACTCGACCGGCGCCGCTGTGCTTGAGGCGCGGCGAGCGCCCTGCATCTTTGTAATACGACCTTCGAGCAGGTACAATAGCCCGTCGTGCCACAGACCCGACTCAGCCGTTCAGCTTTTCTCAAACAGGTTCCTTTATTTGCCGATCTTTCTGCTCGGGAACTGAATTATCTTGTCGAGCGTACAGTGCCTCGGCAATTCAACGTCGGCGAGCTGATCTTCTCCGAAGGAGATCCGTGCCAGGGTCTGTACGTGATCGAGTCGGGCGAGGTCAAGATCTTCACGACTTCAGCCAGCGGGCGAGAGCAGGTCTTGACCATTGAGCGGCCGGGCAGTTCCGTTGCCGAGTTGCCAGTTTTTGACGGAGGCAATTACCCCGCTTCCGCGGCGACGCTAACCCAAGTCTCGGCCTTGTTCATTCCGCGCAAAGACTTTCACTCGCTTTGCCTCGACCACCCCGAAATAGCGCTGAAGGTATTAAAAGTGGTGGGTGCGAGGCTACGGAAGCTGGTCGGCATCATCGAGGAGTTGTCATTTACCACCGTCCGCCATCGGCTTGCTGCGCTCCTGCTGCGACTGGCCAGGACGCAGGGCCGCCAGACTGAGCACGGCATCGAATTTCCATTCTCATCAACCCACCAGGAACTTGCGGCGCATGTCGGCACGGTGCGGGAACTGGTTTCCAGAAATCTCAGCCGTCTGCAGGTGGCGGGCATCATTCGCATGGAAGGCAAAGGCGTGGTCGTTCCCGACCTGAAGGCTTTGGAAGCCGAGGTCGAAAACGGTGAATCATAGAATTCGAAATCGGCCTTTCGTGTTCTCCCTCGCCAAGATCTTCTGAACAAGGGGTTCGCCGAGGCTGTGGACGGGCCGCGTGCGCGCGTCGCGCCGGGCCCGGTCATCCAGCAGAGAAACCCGAGGAATTATCGCGCTGTGAGCGGCGTCGGGACGCTCATCAATTTCACGCGAGTTGCTGTCGAATGGTCCATGATTCTCCACAGCCCGACCCCCCACCACGTTAGCGCGATCAGTTCAATGAAACCCGTCAGGCCGATCAGCGGGTACGCGACATTGGGGAAGATGTCCGTAAGAATCTGAAGCACTACGCGGCCGGCACAGCCCACATTGAGCAGTACAAACGGGCCCCAAAGCTGGGTGAGCTTGTGTGAATCCAGACCGGCGAGAATGGGGACAACGCGCGACGCGACACCGACGATCATCAGGCTGACGAACCCCACCGTGAAAGCGTGGCGGTGCGCTCCCCAAAACGCGTGCGAGAAGATTTGATGGGTCCATCGGCCGTACACAACCAACACCGGCATCATCAACATGGCGATGAGCAGCCAAACGTAAGCGGCGCGAATGAATTTCCAACTCCGGTCGATCTCAGTCGGCTTGCGAAAGATCCCCAGTTGAACCACCAGCAGGACAGCCCAGACCACCATCAGGATGTAGGAGAGTTCCAATCCCACGGCGAAAACCAGATGGCCCGTGGACAATAACGCAAGGTAACAGAAAACGTCGAGGAGCAAGCTTCCGGTCATCAGAACGAAAATGAGGCTTTGACGGTCGCGCTTGGGCTGACCAAGGCCGTAG
>Ga0187771_10000688_pt1 | contig 21229 bp, 20 predicted proteins | sample 0116_SJ02_MP15_1_FD_133139 | JGI IMG/M metagenome (GOLD analysis project Ga0187771, IMG submission 133139) | Tropical peat soil microbial communities from peatlands in Department of Meta, Colombia - 0116_SJ02_MP15_10_MG | ecosystem: Environmental > Terrestrial > Soil > Wetlands > Peat | place...
AAAGCAGGTATCGTGAAGTTCTGCCTCGTGTAAGCCTGGATCGTGATCCTTTGATTGCGAATCTGACTCCAATTCCAAAGGCATTTCAGAGTATATGATGAGTTGCTTGCGATAGGAAGACCCTGGCCTTTGTTCAAAGGGGGGATCGTATCGTTATAAAGGCTTATTGATTCGTTTGCCAGCGTGAGGTTCAACGCGTTCAGCGTGGCTGGCGTCGTGGACTCTTCGGTGCTTCTTACGGTTACGTCGAAATAGCTCGTGTCTGAGTAGTTGAAAACGGCGTTGCTCAGCGTGAGAACCGCGCCAGGGAGCTGTTTCGTCGTAATTGATGTCTTGTATCCTTCCGCCGTGCTTATGCTCATAGTGACGTTCTCAGTAAACAGGTTTTCCCAGTTCAAGTGGCACGTGAACATTGCGGTCTGGTTATTGGGCAAGCGATATGGGAGTGTTGGAGTGAGGAAATCCTTTATGCTTTCACCGAAAGTGGTTATATCCGAGACGGTTAAATTCGTAGAGTCGAGTGCGTTTGCTATCGTCAGATTGAAGTAATTCACGCTTTGCGCCGCATCAAAAAGAGGTGTGAGCGTCAGCGACGCGGAAGGCGGAGTATAGATGTTGCTGATCGTTGAAACATTCGTTGGCAAGAATTCTATTCTCACGGCCTTCCCAGCAATGCCGCTCCAGTCATAGATGCATTGGAAGGTCTGTCTCGAACCCCTGGCAAGCAAGAATGGAAGACTCTCAGGATATTCTACCGTGTTCACGTCGTAAGTTTGGTTCGTCGCTTCAACAGCCAGACGTAACGCGGAAATATTCACATCTGAAGCAGAGTTCGAAGGGTTCAGGACGGTCACGTTGAAATATGAAAAGTTAGAGACTGAAAATTGAGCATTTTCAACGACGAGTATCGTCGAGTTCAATGGCATATTGTAGAAGAACGACATAACCCACAAGTATGATAATAACCCGCCGAATATCGCGGAGACTAGAATTATCAAGATTAGCAGAAGACTAGAAATTCCCCTCGTTTCTCTCAATATGCGCAAATTCCCACCGCAACCTGAACGTTTGGTTTTAGATCATATTTTCCGAAGTAAATAAGGGTTCTCTTCCAATATGCGTTCGAATTTTGCGAGACAGCTAAGCTTAAATCATGTCCGATTTTTAGTATTGTCTCTTGAATTCGGTCGAATCGACATGACTGAATGTGACCTTCTAATAATAGGTGCTGGAATCATAGGCTTGTCAACTGCCTATCACGTTAAGAGTCAAAATCCGAGGCTAAATGTAATAATCGTCGACAAGCTCGCCTCGGCAGGTCAAGGCAGCACGGCCAAGAGTGCCGCGGCATTTCGATGCCTTTTTACTTCCCGCACAAACTTCGCTCTGGCTGACTCCTCCGCTGAGTTCTACAAACACGTGCAAGATGAAATGAAAATCGACCTTAAGCTTCGGTGGGCAGGTTACCTGTGGTTATTTGATGAAGGCGAATACCGAAGGATGCTTCCGATTCTGAAAGACTTAGCAGGCAGAGGCTTCGAGTATTCAGAATACGAAGGCGACGATCTGGCAAGGAAGCTCGACTTGAGAACGAGCCTTAGAGAGGATGAAGAGGCCCGGTTGATGGGTTTGAAAGACGTTCACAGGGGAATACTGATACCCAAAGCTGGATTGATCGATGTTGATTCGCTGGTGAAGTTCTATGAATCCGAGTTTCTCAGGCTGGGAGGAAAAATCCATTACAATACCCGTGTCGATAAAGTCGCCGTGGAACCCCGACAGCCTCTTGGGATGCCTGGCGAACCCTACTTCTGGCAAGACACGGTTATCACTGGAGTGAAAACTGATAGGGAGCCCATAGGAGCTAAGAAGACACTGATTGCCGCCGGAGCTTGGGCCACACAGCTTCTTGACCCTCTGGGGATCGAATGCTTTATCAAAGCCAAGAAGAGGCAGATCTTTTCAATCAAAGCCAACACCGAAACACTTAGAAAATTGCTCTTCTCGCATGAATTCACCAGTGCCGGTTGCCTTCCGTTCACGATTCTTCCTAAACCATCTGCATACATTCGACCAGCACCTGAAGAGGATGCGCTTTGGCTGGCTTTTGCTGACGAGTTTCCAAGAGCCTTCAAGATCGAAGACAACCCTGAACCTGAAGAAGACTACTACAGGTTCGGACTTTACCAGGTCTTCGTCAAGTACTTTCCCCAGTTCAAAGATTGCGAACCTTTCTCAGCCTTTGCTGGCCTCTACGAAATCAACACGATCGATGGGCAGCCTTTGGTCTTTGAGGAAAACGGTCTGATGGTAGTCGGCGGCGCAAGCGGAAGCGGCATACTCAAGGCCGACGCCATCGGAAGGATCGCGGCAGCACTGTACAACGGCGAAGAATACGCGGCGCTGTATGGAGATCGACGGTTCAGGGTCAGCGACCTAGGTTTGAAGAATCGCGACGTTGAGCCAGAGAAACTAGTGATCTAGATCTGAGGCATCATTAGACTTATCTACCTTCCGACGGATAGTTAGGTCTGCTCAGATGTAGAAGGGGGAGCAGCAGCGTGTATGGTTGGACGGGCAATATTCTGCGCATCGATCTAACGAAAAAAAAGACGGTTGTGGAGCAATATGGGACATCAATGGCGAGTGATTTCCTTGGGGGAAGAGGCTTTGCAATCAAGATCCTTTGGGATGAGCTTCCACTAGGTGTTGATCCGCTGTCCCCCATCAACAAGCTAGTGTTTGCGGCTGGTCCGTTAACTGGCTGGCCGCTGCCTAGCAGTGGGAAGCTTGTCGTGGCAGCAAAAAGCCCGTTAACAGCAGGATATGGTGACGGAAACGTCGGGACTCAGGCCGCCGTCCAGATGCGCAGAGCGGGCTACGACGCCATCATCGTAGACGGCAAAGCTGAAACTCCTACATTCCTGCTTGTTCAGGACAATTCAACACAGTTTCTCGATGCTAAGGATCTCTGGGGGCTAAGTTCCTTCGAGACTGAAAAAAAGTTGAGAAGTCTTCATGGAAGGAGCTCTGGCATGCTTCTTATTGGTCAGGCAGGAGAAAACATGGTAAGATTCGCTAACGTCGTATGTCAGGAAGGACGCGCCGGAGGAAGACCGGGAATGGGAGCGGTCATGGGCTCAAAGAATCTTAAGGCCATAGTGATCACTGGATCCCGCGAGCTGCCGTCAGCTCATCCTAAGGAAATGAAGGAGCTGGGTGCTGAAGCCTACAAGGAAATCTTGAGCAAGCCAAGCTATGCCTTTTGGAAGCGCCAAGGAACGATGATGACGATTGAGTGGAGCCAAGAGAATAGTGTCCTTCCCACATACAACTACAGAGAGGGCGTGTTTGAGAACGCAAGCGAAATTGGCGGGTTCGCAATGGAGAAGATAAAGGTTTCAAACAGAGGATGCCCTCAGTGCAACATGACCTGCGGCAATGTCGTTAAGGACTCTGGCGGAGGAGACTCAGAGCTTGACTATGAAAATGTGACTATGTTGGGGTCAAACATAGGGTTGGGCGACCTGAAAGAAGTTGCGACTCTGAACAGGATGGCTGATGAATTCGGTCTTGATACGATTTCCCTCGGTAATGTCCTGGGTTTCGCGATGGAAGCTTCTGAAAAAGGTATCATCAAGGAGAAGATTCCCTGGGGCGATTTCAAGGCATGTCAGGTTCTAGTAGAGGATATAACTTTCAAGCGTAGCCTGGGCGGAATACTAGCTAATGGTGTTCGTTCAGCGGCAGAAAAGATCGGAAGAGGTTCAAGCCGTTGGGCAATGCACGTGAAGGGCTTAGAAATATCAGCTTATGATTGTCACACCACGCCTGGAATGGCTTTAGCATATGCAACGAGTTCTATAGGAGCACACCACAAAGATGCTTGGATAATCTCCTGGGAGGTCAAGACTGGTCGTGAAGGTTATGGAGTGGAAAAAGTTGAAAAAGTAATCGAGTTACAACGGATTCGAGCGGGAATCTTTGAGTCCTTGACTGTGTGTAGGCTTCCATGGATCGAAGTTGGCTTCGGACTTGAATGGTACCCAAAATTCCTTTGGGCAGCAACTGGGATGGAGATCAACTGGGAAACTCTAGACACCATTGGAGACAGAGTCTTCAACCTGATACGCGCCTTTTGGATTCGCGAATTCGGCGAAAAATGGAGCGCGGAGATGGATGTTCCTCCAACTCGGTGGTTCGAGGAGCCTACAACTATAGGTCCGCTGAAACAGTCGAAACTCGACAGACCAAAATACGATGCTATGCTGCAGACTTACTACGAAAAAAGAGGGTGGGACATGCGAGGAATACCTTCCATGACAACGTTCAGCCGGCTTGGCTTAGCCGATGCTGGAAAACAGCTTGGTAAACGGATCAAACTGTCTACGTGACGTCAATTTTTCGCGTTGGTTCGATGACTGTCTAGTAAGATCTTGCGAAGTAAACTACCTGGTTCGCTTCTCTTTCACAACATACGCATTCTGAGAATGGTTCCTCTTTCTTCAGTGGCACTATCCTTATCGTGGCGCCCGTTTCATTCTTCACTTTCTCTTCGCATTTGCTGTCTGAACACCAGGATGCTCTTATGAATCCGCCTTTGTTCTGGAGGATTTTCTTAAACTCAGTGTAATCATTCACGGTGGTTATGTTATCCTCAAGTAGCCTCTTAGCTCTGTCGAAAAGGTTGCGCTGAATCTCTCCGAGCAGTCCTTCGACGGCGTTCTCTATCTCTTCATATCTTACGGCGGTCTTTGTCAGGCAATCTCTTCTGAATAACGTGACTTGGTCCAGTTTCACGTCCTTTGGTCCTATTTCGATTCTCACAGGAATGCCTTTAAGCTCCCATTCGTTGAATTTCCATCCTGGAGTGTACTCTGGTCTGCCGTCCAAGATGACTGCAATTCCCTTTTTTTGAAGTCTTTCACGAACTTCAGTAGCCTTTTCGCTTATCTTCTCAGCGTCGACACGTTTGTAGGGTATTGGAACGATCACAACCTGAGTTGGGGCCACCTTTGGGGGCATTACCAATCCCTTGTCGTCAGCGTGAAGCATTATAACCGCTCCTATCGTGCGCGTTGAGAAGCTCCACGACGTTTGCCAAACGTACTCTTCTTTTTCGTTCTGGTCAAGGAACTTGATGCCGAAGACTTTCGAGAAATTCTGCCCAAGATTGTGTGAAGTGCCCATCTGAAGTGCTTTTCCATCCGGCATCATCGCTTCCAGCGCTAACGTGTAGAGGGCTCCTGCGAATTTCTCCATCTCAGTTTTCTTTCCCTCAAGAACAGGTATTGCTAAGTACTCCTCCATGATTTCCTTGTAATCCCTAAGGATTTCTATGGCCTCTTCGTCAGCTTCTTTCCCTGTCGCGTGAGCTGTGTGTCCTTCTTGCCAGAGGAATTCTCTGGTTCTTAGGAAAAGCTTTGTCGCTTTGGTCTCCCACCTGACAACACTGCACCACTGGTTGAGTTTGAGCGGCAGGTCCCTCCAGCTTCTTATCCATTTCGCATATGTAGCGTACATGACAGTTTCAGAAGTCGGCCTTATGGCGAGTTTTTCCTCTAATGGACTGTCTCCTCCCTGAGTGACCCACGCCACCTCCGGCTCGAAGCCCGCGAAATGTTCCGCTTCTTTTTCAAGAAAACTTTTAGGAATGAAGAGCGGAAAGTAGACGTTTCTGTGACCTGTTGACTTGATTTTCCGGTTGAAGATTTCTTGGATTTTTTCCCACATGGCATACGAGTCCTCTCTGAAGATCATGCAGCCTTTGATCGGCGCATAATCCGCAAGCTTTGATTTCAGAGTGACTTGTGTATACCATTCTGAGAAGTCTTCGGTTTTCTTTACTGTGACTCCAGTGTCTGACATGCTCTATCTATATTCTCCTTAACAGATGATATGGTTGTGACGAAAAATCATTTCTCATATGGGCTACTTGTTCTGAGAAATCAGCATTGTGGAATGTAATCGCCCATATTAACCACTCTTTCATTATGTAATCAGAGGAATTATTAAAGATTTGTTTTTCAACGGTAGGCATTTTGCCTAGAACTGGCGAGGACTTCGTCACGTTCTTATCGATGGAGCCGCGTAAGTCAGCCTTGAGAGCGTTCAAGCGTGAGGAGGCGGTCTCGAACTTTCATGTTCTTTGCGATAGGTCTCAGCTGCTGTCAAGGGAGCTTGCTTCAGCTTATGCTCACTGGCTAAGGTGGTTCACCAAACAGGAAAATCTAACTCTTGGTTTATTGGATCTGCACAAGTCGCCACTCTCTGTAATCTGTAACAACTTTGATGAAGCCCCTAAGCATATCGTCCACTTCGGCGTCTCCAGTATCTACTCTCAGAACATTTTCTTCTATGCTCTGAAGTTTGTTGCGTGTCGCGGCGACGATTATTCGATTTTTTCCGACGAGCCTAATGATCGTTGGGCTTATCTGCTGGTTCCCTCTTCCCAAGAGTATTCCCTGTCGCCCGATGGGTGAAAGAATGACCCAAGTATTCTGCCAATCATTCACTTCTCTTAGAATTCGCTTCTCGTCAACGTCAAGTATCACAGTCCCGTTCTTGTAAATGTCAACGCCCAGAACAGTCTTCTTGACTCCGAGCAGTTCTGCGACACGTTTCACGGTCGTTCCTGGACCAAGTATGTATGTTGCGTCTCGCGTCATTTCTTCTATTATGAATTTCGCCACGGCAACTTGGTTGTCTCTTTCATCCACTGTTTCAGGGCTCAACTGCTTGCTTCTTTGGACATATGCTGACAAGAATGGACACTGCAAGAAACCGTAAAGCCTCACTATGAGAACATCTTCACGAATAGCTCGTTCATCGGCGTCCATGATCTCGACCTCGGTAACCTCAGCCTTTTTTTCAGCAAAAGCCAGCACTACATCCGCAGCTTCCGAGGGACTCGTCGCAAAGATTCCACTGTACATTTTGACTCCTGAAGGGATTCCTAAAACTGGAACCTGAACAGCACCACGCATAGCGTCCAGAATGTCCCTTGCCGTTCCATCTCCGCCGACAAAAACTATCAGGTCTATCTTCCTCCGCTTCATTAGTCTGATGGCTTTTTGCGTGTCCGCCGCTGTTGTTTGCTGTTCGATATGCATGGGCAAGACCTTTGTGATGAAACCTGCCTGCGATACCTCTCTTTCACCCATAACACCTGGGCAGGTCAAGAGTTCGATCTTCATGTTTGCTTCATACTTCTTCAGTTTTCGCAGGAAATCCATTGCCCTCCCCGTCGCTATCGGTTGGGCACCTCTTTTTACTGCATCTCCTGCAATGCCATCAGTTCCCTTCAATCCAACTTTGCCCCCCATTCCCGCGATGGGGTTAACGATAAGAGCTAGTCTCATGCGGTTCCTCTCGAGAAAATCTACCACTTTGGCTATAAACTATTTTGAGAGGAGCGTTACACGCTGACTGACGCTTGAAAAAGCTATTCTTCTAACGTGGGACGTCTGATCCTACTCGAAAATTCTTATATGCAAGGGTCTTAAGATTGCGTGGTTGCCTCGCACCGAAGATGGAGCAACGCAACGGTATGTCCAAGAAATCGATCGCAAAGATTCTAGTTACCGGCTCAACAGGTCAAATCGGATCGGAGTTGACCGTGGAGTTGAGGAAGAAGCACGGCGGAGACAGCGTCCTTGCAGTCGGACATAAGCGGCGACCAAGTGAAGAATTACTAGGTTCGGGACCATTTGAGTACGTTGATATAGGCGTCGAAGAAAATGTGGAACGCGCTGTGGATCAATACGACATCAACACAGTGTACCACATGGCCGCCATGCTCTCTGCGACCGGCGAGGAAAACCCTCAGGCTGCTTGGGCTACGAACATGGGCAGTCTGTACAACATCTTGGAGGTTGCCAGAAAGAAGTCTCTGAGAATATTCTGGCCCAGCTCCATAGCAGTGTTCGGTCCCACGGCGCCTAGGATCAACACGCCGCAGGAGACTGTGCTAATTCCAGGAACCATGTACGGCGTCACCAAGGTCTCAGGGGAGCTTCTATGCAATTACTATTTCTTGAAGTATGGTGTTGACGTTCGCAGTCTGCGTTACCCAGGGATAATAAGCAGTGAGGTTCTCCCAGGCGGGGGCACGACGGACTACGCTGTGGCGATATTCTATGAAGCGATAAGGAGAAAGCACTATGTGTGCTTTGTGAGGGAGGACACTGTTTTGCCGATGATGTACATGCCCGACTGCCTCAAGGCAACCATGGATCTGATGAAAGCTGATCCGTCTAGGGTGAAACGTCACGACGGCTACAATGTTGCAGGTATGAGTTTCTCGGCTAGCGAGCTGGCCGCGGAAATCAAAAAATACGTGCACGGGTTCACGTGCGAGTACAAACCTGATTCTAGACAGAAAATCGCCGACTCTTGGCCGATGTCAATTGACGACAGCATAGCTCGCAATGATTGGGGCTGGAAACCAACGTATGATCTGGCCATGATGACTAAAGACATGATAGCAAGGCTATCAAAACGCTTCGCCGGGGATAGACTCTAGACAACGGATCCGTCGAAGTGCGGAAGAAAGAGTTAAGAGAAGGGTCAACAGACTCGAAAAACAGGTTTGATCAGCATGCGCAATCCGACATTATTTCTCCGAGACGAATACGAGGACTTGGTTAAGAATGAGCTTGACTGGAAACTCAGAGTCCTCCAAGGTCCCAGCACGCCATGGTGTGTCGTTGATGGCAAGAAAGTCTTGATGTTCTGCTCCAACAACTATCTGGGTCTAAGCAATCATCCGAGGTTAAAGGAAGCTGCAATCAAGGCAGTACAGACACACGGAGTGGGGTCCGGTTCTGTCAGGCCAATTGCTGGGACAATGGACATTCATATGGAGCTGGAGAAGCGATTGGCGAGGTTCAAGAAGGCCGAAGCTTCACTTGTGTATCAGACGGGTTTTGCCGCCAACGCCGGACTAATTCCCTGGTTGGCAGACAAGGACGATCTCATAGTAAGCGACGAGCTGAACCATGGAAGCATTATCGACGGGGTCAGGTTGTCTCATGCAGAGAGGGCGGTTTACAAACATTCCGACATGGGCGACCTGCGTCGTGTTCTGGATGAGGCAGAGAAGCATTCGCCTGTTTACAGGCGAATTTTGATAATCACAGACGGCGTGTTTTCCATGGATGGTGACATAGCCGCTCTGGATCGCATAGCTGAGGCGGCGGCTGAACATGGCGCGATGGTCTATGTGGATGACGCGCATGGAGAAGGCGTGCTGGGTGAGGGTGGAAGAGGAATCGTTTCCCACTTCAAACTGGATCGGAAAAAAGTTCACGTTGAAATGGGCACATTTTCGAAGGCTTTCGGAGTGGTAGGGGGCCATGTCTCAGGTTCGAAGGACCTCGTCAACTTTGCCTACAACAAGTCGCGGACATGGCTCTTAAGCGGGTCGCATCCGCCTGCCGTCGCGGCCGCGTGTATTGCTGCAATAGATGTTTTGGAGAAGGAGCCTGAGCACGTTAGAACATTGTGGGAGCACACTCGATATTTCAAGAAGGCAATGAAGGATTTGGGCTTTAATATAGGCAGAAGTGAGACGCCGATAACGCCCATCATAGTGGGCGAAAGCGGTGTGGCGAAGAAGCTAAGCACACGACTGTTTGAGGAGGGCGTATTTGCTCTGCCAATAGTTTACCCGATGGTGGCTCGAGACAAGGCTCGAATCAGGACTATCATGAACGCCGCGTTGACGAGGGAGGATCTAGACTTTGCCATCAGAGCTTTTGCGAAGATCGGCAACGAGTTAGGCATAGTTTAGAGGAATTCTTTCTTTTTGTCGATCCCGTCTTTTGCGCAGCCCGATCTTGTCGAGCTTGAGATGGAGCAGATCAAAGAATCTGCGTGCAAAATTCCTTCTACCTTCGACCTCGCTTGTGCTTGGTTCATGAAGCTCTTGGTGACTAGTCCTGGATAATGTTAATGGACTTCATTCGCGGTTCTGTGTGAGGTTTTCTGGTTTTCTTTCCTCCACGACTGACGAATGCACTTCTTTGTTTGGTGATGGCAGTTGGCCGAATTGTCGTGTGCTATGACGTGCAAAGTGGAATGGCTTAAGTGGTTGAAAGGATAAAAAAAGGTTGATTCAGAGCTGGTTTAGGTGAAAGCTTGAGGGTGATTGCGGATCTTCACATTCACGGTCGTTACAGTCGAGCGGCGAGTGAAAAAATGTGTTGCGAGGAGATCGCTCGGTTCGCCGGGATTAAGGGCTTGAATCTTGTAGGAACTGGTGATTTTACGCATCCAATGTGGCTTAGGGAGCTTGAGGCAGTGCTTATTGATGACTCGGGCTCAGGTTTGTACAAGCTTTCGGCGCATCCACAGTCACAAGTGCGTTTTATGTTGTCGGCAGAGGTGTGCACGGTTTTTGAGTTTGAAAACACATTAAGAAAAGTTCATCACGTTATTCTAACTCCCAGTTTCGAGATCGTTCGACAGATTAATGACAGGTTGTCGAGACACGGTGATTTGTTGTCGGATGGCAGGCCGACGTTGAACATGAGTGCTTCCAGCCTAGTTGAAGAGGTTATGGAAGCCTCGCGGAATAACATGGTTTTTCCCGCGCACGCATGGACGCCTTGGTTTGGCATATTCGGAGCCCTTAGCGGTTTTGATCGTGTTGAAGACTGCTATCAAGACATGACTGGGCAAATACACGCTTTGGAGACCGGCCTTTCTTCAGACCCTCCCATGAACTGGCGGCTCGGAGCTTTAGATCGTTTTGTGCTGGTTTCTAACAGCGATAGTCATAGTTTTTGGCCTTGGCGAATCGGTAGAGAGGCTAACGTTCTTGATCTAAAAAGGGTTATTTATGATGAAGTTTTGAACGCCATCAAGTGCAAGGATAGAAGTAGGTTCAAGTTCACCGTGGAGACGGACCCAGCCTATGGCAAGTATCATTGGTCTGGCCACAGAAACTGCAAGGCTTCATTTTCTGCTCGCGAAGCGATGAGGCTTGGCGGCGTGTGTCCAGTCTGCAGAAAAAAGCTTACGGAAGGAGTGGAGCAACGTGTCGAGGAGCTGGCTGATCGGCCTGAGGGTTTTACGCCTGAAGATGCCATAGGCTTCGTACGCCTGCTTCCTTTGTCCGAGATCCTATCAGCCGTTCTTGAGGTTGATTCTCCATCGGTTCAAGCAGTTTGGAACAACTACAACTTGCTCATTGCGAGATTCGGTGATGAATTCACGGTCCTGATCGACGCTTCAATGGAAGCGTTGAGGGCCGTCGTGCACGAGAAAATAGCTGACGCGATCGTTAGAGTTAGGGAGGGCCGAGTCAAAGTGGCTCCCGGCTACGATGGTGTTTATGGACGGCTTGTCCTTTCAGAGGATACGCTCGTGGCGAACAATGCTCTGAGAACAGTTCAACAGCGGAACCTTTCGGATTTCATGTAACATGGACTTTTTCGTTGTCGAACCTGTATGAGTGTGCATCAGGTGTACGGGAAATCTTATTAAGTCGTGCGATGCCATATACGCTTTCTGAGGAAGTCATCAGACCATGCAGGTTAAGAATCGTGGAAATAGCCCAGACGGCACGAATGAAGCGGACGTAATTGCCAAGGTAGTAGACCGGGTTTTGAATCAGATTTTTGGTTCAAAGGCCACTCGTCTGATCTACAGGCACTTGGAACGAAAGTATTCCGTGAGGCGTGATGAGATTGCTGAGAAGCTTGACCTGTTTGCAAAGGGCCTCGAGGATTTTATGAGTTCAGGCGCGGATGTCGTCGAACGCATGATTTTGATTGATCTTCAGTCACGCTGGGGCCTTAACGGCCAGCACGATCCGTGGCCGGAGCATTTCGCCGATCAAGTGCGGCTTCTAACCGCCAAAGCTTAGGCTCGCCTCAATCTGCTTTTTCGTTTCGCTTTCGCACTTACACTCTTGTTCGTGGGCGCCATCGTTTTTCCTCAGGTTTGACGCCTCTGTCATTGGCTTCACTCTTGCAGAAAACGTTAAAGTAGTCGGAAGGATAATAACTAGGGTTTTCGCGAGTTTGGATGGAAGAGGCGAGATTCGGTGGACGGGCTGAAAAAGTATCTACTCAGGTACAATACGCCTCGGAGAATAGTGCAGTTCTCGTCTTTTATATTGTTCAGCGCGATGGTTTTTGGTTTTGGGTCTCTGCCGATTCTGTTTCCCGTGCTTTGGACGTGGGGGCAGCAGCCAAATGTCGTCGGTGATGCGTTTACGGCTATTCAGTTTTGGTTGTATGCTGGTGTCTTTCCTTGGCTTGCGCTGGCGTCTTTTCTAGTCGCGGGAGTGCTGATAGGCAAGTCGATGTGCGGTTGGTTTTGCCCATTCGGCCTTGTTCAAGACCTGCTCGGTTTCATTAAGCGCAAGCAGACTGATTTTTCTGTTAGAACGCACAAGAATATGGTTTACGTGAAGTATGCGATCGCCGGCGCGACTTTGTTCGTGAGTATCACTTTTTCCGTAGCGAAGGTTATGGGTATCAGTGCTGCGTATGAGAGTGCTATGGGAGTTCTTGTACACGCCCCATTCACTTATTTTAGTCCCGCGGAGAATTTGTTCACGGTTTTGCCTCAAGGCATTCAGTATTTCGCTTCTGCAATACCTGGGAAGTCAGCCTTGGCCATTTTTGGCGGGCTTACGAGTTTGTCTCCTCTCTTCTGGGCTTCATTCGTATTTATGGTAATCGTTCTGGTGTTGGCGACCTTCGTTCCTCGAGCATGGTGCAGGTATCTCTGTCCGCATGGTGCGATCATGGCTGTTTTGAACAGGTTCAGCTTTATTGGTTTAAGACGGGATCCGGTCAAGTGTGAGAAAGGAGGCTGTGGCCTGTGTGTTGCGGCTTGTCCCATGCGAGTTCCAATCTTGGATTTGCCATGGGAGAAGTTCAGCCATGAGGAATGTATCTACTGTATGAAGTGCGTTGACGCCTGCAAAGATGGCGCAATCAAGCTGACGTATCCGTAGTTGTAGCCTGGTTTTTGGGGCTGCCGGCCTCTGTCTCTAAACTGCGCATCCTTGCGCTGAAAGGTGAACCTCGATGTTGAGGTAGAAAGTTGCGAAGGTTCAGTTCTTTTTAGGTTATGAGAACGAGGTTTTGGTCTTATTGAACTGAGGCTTTCGCCGACGCTCGCATCGTCACGCGTAGAGTTTTCTCGGCGATCGTAGTTGAGGAGAGCAAATCGTCTATGGTCGCTATGAACGTGCCCAGTTTTCCTTTACAATTTATCTCTGTTACGACTTGTCGTCTTTCTTGAACCGTCCTAACCGAGAGCCCCGTTGGCGTTCTGAGGTTGTCGGGTGAGAGAGCTCTTGCAACGGCCTTAGCTGCAGCAGAGTTTCCGTAGCAAAGGGTTATCTCAGCCTGCACGCTCATCACCCTTCAATCGTTTCCCGGTCAGGTCGTTGACGATTTCTATGAACATCTCAGTCTTTTCAACAGGGACTTGCGCGCCCGCGGCGATGTTGTGTCCCCCTCCCTTTCCGCCGCATTTTTCGGCTGCAGCCTGCATAACATCTCCGAGGTTGACTCCTCTTGCCACAATTGCATCTACGGTTCGTGCACTGAACTTAGTCAACCCTTGATCCTCGACCTTGGCGAAGGCGATTAATGGTTTCTCAGGATTGGGCAGACCGCCTACGAGAATAGAGCTTATAGCTCCTACGATTTTGTCATCGATGAAATTGTCTCCGTCGACTACGTAGACATTGCCCATTTCCTTCATGCGTTCAGGTTTTTCCATCACCCAGCTGAGATACTTGTTAATGGTTCTTCTGTAATCTTCAAGCACTTTGGCTGCTTCTTCGAACGACGAGGCCCTGTCTCCCATGCACACAGAGACTCCTAGGCTGGACCTGTCCATGCGACCGGTCGCGTTTAGCAGCACTGCAAATTCCCTAGCATCGCGCAGAGGAGTCCATGGTTCTTCACGGTTCAGAATGTAAACGTGGCCGATAAGATCGGCGATGTCGAACCTGAGTCCCTTCGATAGAAGATAATCGGCCAAAGCGGTACACAACCGTTTTTTCTCGTCTTCCGACAGGTCTCTGAGAGCTCGCCACTTTTCGCCGTTTCTTGGGTCGATGTTTATGTTCTTGAGAAAAGCCAAGCTGTTGCCTTCCTCCCCGCTGATCCCTGGAATGAACGGCGTGGTCGTGCTCGCGAGCATTCTGTGAATCGGTCGTGTCTCTCTGCCGAAAAAGATCAGGTCCCTCTCGACAGTCAGAATCCCTTCGGCCACAGCATCTTCTACGATTATCGCGTTCATTCCTCCCAGCATTCTTTGATCGTACTTGTCCTGTAAGTCGCCAAGGGCTCCCACCACCGCTGTCGACGCTAGATCCGCGTTACTCTTATCGATTTCCTTGGCTACGAAATATGCAACACCCGCTCCACTTATGTCTCTGGCGCCGTCTATCCCATACAGGTGTGGGTTCACGTGGATAATGTTCTCTGAATTCCCACCTACGATTTGATGATGGTCCAACACAATGATCTTGAAATCCTTGAGCTTGTCTCCGAGAAGGTCAGTGTAGCCGCTACCAAGGTCGCTGAAAACCATCAGCTTTGGCATGTCTGAGATAACGTGGAGGATCCTTTCTTCGACCCACTGAGTAATTCGAATCCGAAACCTTGCGTCGAGCCTGAACAGTGCTTTTCCGATTATTCCTGCTGCAGCAACTCCGTCAGCATCTAGGTGTGAGAACACTTGGATTAAGCCGCCATCCTGAGCCGTTTCAGTAATTGCACTTGCTGCTTCTTTGGCCGAATTCAGAAACTCGGTAACCTGAATGTTGCTCGCATCCATGGCGGTCACCTTACGTAGTTCAGGAATTATTTAAGTGTTCAAGCCTGCCATCCAAGATAACAAGCTCTTCTGTCAGGGGGGACTAGACCACCGAGGCTATTTTTGCTTCGTACTTCCAGTTTTTCGGGATTGCGCCTTTTCTTTTGTAGTACCTTGAAAGCTTATGGATCTTTGCTTCAATAATCTGCAGTGCCCTTTTGTTGTGCAGGTCCGCCCTGTTCTTCGCATAATGCGCGCTCAGGTTTTCCGCCTTCTTGAGCAGGTTTGACAGATCCTCAGGAACTGTGGGGGCTAGTTGAGCTTCCTTGAGAATTTTCGTAACGGTCTTTCCCATAATAGGTTTGACCAGAGGAATCGAATACTGGTCTCGAAGGATAGTGCCGATGCGACTCGGCGAGTTTCCTTCTTTCGCCAGTCTAACAACCATAGCTTCGACCTCTTCCGGTTGATACTTGCACCAGCTCGGAGGGCGCTTGCTAACCGGCCTTGTCTGGTGCGATTTTCCGCTTTCCTGTTTAGGCATAAACTCATCACACGGACTCTGCATCAGCAAGAAAGGGCACATATTTAAGAATATTGATTGAGAAACACAACTGTTTTGTTCATCTGTGCTTTCTGAAGGATAAAGGATAGAGTAAGTGGTGAACAGATTTTCTTGGTAGTCCCTATCTTCAAGAATTATTGTCTGCGTGACTGTTCCTCTCTACCCTTACATTCCTGTGCAATCGTATATGAGGCAACCACAATCTATTCACATGGCCAGGAATGCCCAAGTTCTTCACTGCTACGCCTCACTTTGAGATGATTCTCGAGCAAGCAAGTTCCGTTCTTGTCTTTCAGACAATTTGAACGCGCTGCGTGGCTATTTCGAACTGAACCTTTCTTTGTGCCATTTTGCGAAACGGCGCAGGGCCACAGCTCGGTGTGAGTAGGCGTTCTTGTCTTCAATTGGCATTTCTGCAAAAGTCTTATGACTATGAGAAGGTTTGAAAATCGGATCGAAACCGAAGCCTTCGTTATTCTTCCGTCTGAGCTGCTTGAGTGTTATCTCTCCAATGACGTTGCCCTTGAAACATATGGGATGCTTCAACCTTGCAGAACGGTAAGCTACGACCGACTCAAACTTTGCCTCTCTTTGGTTCACGTTTTTCATGATTTTCAACAGGCCTTCGTTGCCAATTGTCTTGTACACGTAGGCCGCGTATGGCCCGGGGAAGCCATTTAAGGCTTTGATGAAAAGTCCGGCATCCTCAACGATTATGGGCAGGTGGCATTCTCTGAAGCTTTCTTCTGCGCTCGCGCTTGCAATATTATCCAGGGTTTCGTCTTGGATTTCGATGGTTTTAGCTCTCAGCATACCTACTGCGATCTTGTATTCTGCTAGGATTTTCCGTGCCTCGTTGAATTTGTTGATGTTGTTCGTGGCAAAGAATATGAATTTCTTTTCAAATTGAAAACTCATGCTTAATCACGTTTCCCTTTCTTCGACGTACCGTCCTCTTTTTTCTATAGCTTCAATTTTCTGCAGGGTTTCTCTCGCAGTTTCGGGTCCGAGAACGTCAGCGTAACCGTCCATCACCGTGTCGAAACAGTCTTGAGCAAACCTGAAGTGCGTGCTTTGTAGTGCTCTTTTCATGAGATGCAGGTCAACAGCCCTTGACTCAAGTTCGTCCGTCTTCTCGCCGAGTCCGAAGTCCACGAAGACAATTTTGTCTTCCGAATTCAAAATCATATTTGAGGTAGTCAGGTCTCCATGGATCAGCCCTGATCTGTGAAGTTTTCCGATCGATTTGCCAATTTGCAAGCAGACATGCCTTCTGTCTTTTTCTGACAACTTATTTAGTATCTCTTTGACTTGTTTCCCCGGGACGAACTCCATTATTATTGTGGCTTCTTTAAGGTTGACTTGGTATATCACTGGTGTAGGCACTCCTGCACGTTTAGCTCCATGAATGAGCTGTGGCTCATGAACGGTCCTGTAAGTTCGAATCTGATCATCCAACATCGACGGTCTGTATTTCTTTGGAAACCTCTTCTTGACAACTACTCTTCTATCGTTCCATTCCATAGAGTACAGAGTGGCCTCGGCTCCTTTCTGGATTAGTTCCAGCAAATTTATTTCACCCACGGTGCTTCAACCCTTTCGAGGCGCCACTTCAGCTTCACCGCGCTCTTCTCTATCGGAGTGACCGCTCCATGAGTGCAAGCCAAAACGCCCGTCCAAGCAATCATAGCGCCGTTGTCGACGGCAAATTCGCTCGGAACGACGCAGAACTCGGCTTGATGCTCCGCAGCTATTTCTTCGATCATCCTCTGCAACCTCTTGTTCGCAGCAACCCCGCCTGTCAGCAAAACCTCTTTTTTCCCAGTGTGCGCCAAGGCTCTTTCTGTCACCTCGGTAACCATGGAAAAAGCAGTTTCCTGAAGGCTGTAGCACAAGTCCTCAAGGCTGTACTTACGTTGCCTAAGCAGAGCCGTTGCGGCTGTCAACAAGCCGCTTAACGAGATGTCCATACCTTTGACGGTGTAAGGCAACGGAATGAGTCTTTCTCCATCAGTGGCGAGTCTTTCAATTACTGCGCCGAACGGCAAGCCTTTTTTCTGGTGCAATCCTGCTTCTCTGGCGAAGACGTCCAGGCAGTTCCCGAGAGCGACGTCCAGGGTTTCGCCGAAGACTCTGTATCTTCCCGCATCAAAAGCTGCAACTATGGTGTTTCCGCCCGAAACGTAAAGCATCACCGGGTCTTCAGCGCTTGTCTTGAGTTTTCCGATTTCAACGTGCGCGATTAAATGGTTAACTCCCACTAACTGAATGTTAAGAAAGGAAGCCAGAGTACGTGCAACAGTGGCTCCGGTGCGAAGGCATGGTCCTAGACCTGGACCTTGAGAGAACGAGACGATCGATAGATCTTTTGGCCTTGTCCTAGACCTGGCGAACGATTGTTCGAGCACTTTGTCCGCCACGTCTGCATGATGCTGGGCCGCCTCCCTTGGATGAACGCCTCCCTCTGCAGGAATGTAGGTTTCGGTGATGTTTGACAATATTTCGCCTTGGTAAGTCGATACTCCAATGCTGAAATCATCATGCGTCGATTCGATTCCCAAGCTATAGTGTCGGCCACTTGATGTATCCATTTTCAACATGACTTCTTTTGATTTTAAACATACAAGTTTTTATTTAAATACATGACATAATAATCTCGTGGAACTGGTCATCTATGCCTAAACGCAATGATTTGGAGCAAAGGGCCCTTCAGTTTGTGATGAATACTGGCCACGATGGAGTTCTTCAGTCTGACCTCTGGCATCAGCTCGGTGGGAGCAGTCGAGAGGGTTCAAGAATATCCATAAAGCTAGAGAATAAGGGCCTGATCCGAAGGGAGAAGGAGCTCCGTGATGGAAGATGGACTTACAGGCTTTTCCCGAAGAGGTTTCCGGCGTCTATAGACTCAATAGCAGATTGCCCTTGTCTGATGTGTCCGGATAACCCTCGTTGTGATCCGTCAAGTGTTATTTCGCCTCAGACCTGCGACAAGCTCACGGGATGGCTTCTTTCGATGTGTCAGAACGGTTCGCCAGTGCTCGGTGACAGCTAGTCTTGCCTAGAGCATGGCTCCAAGACAGAAAAAGGGACTATTACTACAAGAGGGCCAAGGTAGAGAAATATCGTTCGAGAGCGTCTTACAAGCTGCTTCAAGCAGTGAGCAGATATCACTTCATAAAAGATGGGAACACTGTCCTGGACTTGGGCGCTGCTCCTGGAGGATGGACTCAGGCTGCGCGCAAGAACGTTGGAAGCAGGGGATTTGTGTTGGGGGTCGACTTGAAGCCCATTGAGGCTTTTGACGAACCTAACACTCAAACAATCAATGGGGACATCGAAGACGAAGGTACGTTGCGCGAAATACTAGAGGTGCTGCCAAGAGGAGCTGACGCCGTGATTTCGGATGCTTCCCCGAATATATCTGGAGTCTGGGAAGTGGATCATGCTCGACAAATGAGTTTGGCCATGAGAGCGTTGGACATAGCTTTGGAGACTCTCAGGCCAGGCGGAAGTTTTTTTGTCAAGGTTTTTCAAGGTGACATGTTGGACGACTTCATAAGAAAGATCAAGAGTCATTTTCAGGTTGTAAGAGTAGTCAAACCTGAAGCAAGCCGTGGGAAGAGCTCAGAACTGTTCATATTAGGGCTAAAATTGAGAGAGCCAGCGCAATGAGCAACAAGGCTAAATTCCGATGTACACGTATAATAGAAAGGGAAGAATTTGAGGGTCATTGCGGCAGATTCTTCAGCGGCTGTGCTTAACGAGAAGTTTGAACCCCTTAAGATCGTTGCATCAGCGTCTGTACTCGTGAATCCACCTTACAGAGAACCGGCTGCGTGGTTGGCCAAGCCCATATTTGCAGAAGCAAGTGAAGGCCACGAGGTCGTGATTCAGGAAGCAGAACTCTGCCGCGACCTTCTCGGAAAAGTCACGGCTGACGTTGTCCATCTGGACATCTCTCTCGGCGCCGTTCCCTTGGAACAGTTGTCGCCTATCGAGTTCACGAACATGAAGATCTCGAACAGGGCAAGACGGCATCTTCTGAAAATCCTGCCTAGAATACGAAAAACCGCGGGGGAAATCACTCAGAAATACGGAATCGACGTCTTGGCTATAGGAAAAGAAAGCATCCCCGTCAGAATTGCAGAGTTGACTTCAGGGGCCCACGCCGTTCTGTATGCATGCGAGAAGGCTGCTGCTGAGAACAAGCCCCTCCTGTTGGGCTTGCCCTCAAAGTGTCAGTTCGGGCCGGCTGAGAGGATGGTTTTTCTTCACTCTCTGATGGCTGGAGAACATGATGTCAGAGGCTTTGCGAAGGATGAGAAAGATTTTTTGAAAACGGTTAATATCACCGAAGCGTTAAACCCTGTTGCCCGAGGGTTCCGAATCCTGAAAATAGAGCCTGAAAACGGTGAAAAGGCGAAGAAGTGGAATCAGTGACTTGCGGTTTCTGGTCAGGTTCATCACGAAGATTTAAAAGAATCATCACGATCATCGCATGCTTTTTTTTCAGTATAATTTTAACTGTAGCTGGAACCCTCACTCCAGTTAGCGCTCAGTACTCCAACGATACGAATAAACAGCTTGATCAGGAGCGATTGCAGATCGAAAACGGTGGTGTTTGGGGAGGTGGTCTAATGATCTTTGAGAACAACTTTTTGATAGACTTAATCATGTTCGTTCCTGTCGTGGGACCGATATTTGGTTCATATGCACTCTACAACACTGGCCGAGCGATCAATGCAGAGAGCAGCAGCGCGAACAATACTTCGCACGTGCCTGGAGTCGTTCTTGCCTTCGTCTTGTTCGTTTTTCCTGACACGTGGCTTGAGTTTATCGCTTATTCCACGGCGTTGGCTGCGAGTTTATGGCTTACGTGGAGCATAATAGTACGTAGAGCAGGACACGAGATCATTAGAACAGCTGAATTTGTGGCAATCTGTGCCGGGCTGCTGCTTCTCGGAGCCTTCATCGAAGCGTACATTATAACGATGGGCCTGTAGCCCTTCGTGATAGGGCATACTATTTCTTGATTGGCTTCGTGATTTGCATGTTCATATCTAGCGCTTTCGGGCTTTGCGTTATCTGACCCAGGCTGACGATGTCCACTCCCGTCGAAGCGTACTCTACGATGTTTTCGGAGTCTATTCCGCCGCTCGCCTCGATTAGGATGCGACGTTGACGGCGGATTTTTCTTAGCTGAGCGCAGGTTTCTCTTGTTTGGCTTGGCGAAAAGTTGTCAAGCATGATTATATCGGGACTAGCCCTTGCGGCTCTTAGCGCGTCGTCGGCGTTCTCCACCTCTACTTCGATTTTTTTGCTGAACGAAACCATCTGCTTGGCTTTGCTGATGGCTTTTTCGCAACTGCCGGCTAATGCGATGTGATTGTCCTTTATCAGGATCATATCGTCGAGATGGAGCCTGTGAGTGTCGCCGCCTCCGATCTGCACAGCTTTCTTGTCGAAGTACTCGAGTCCGGGAGCCGTCTTCCGCGTGCAAGCCACTTTAGTGTTCAGCTTTGCCTTTTTGAGCTTCTCCACGAGGCTTCTCGTGGTCGTGGCTATGCCGCTCATGCGTGAGAGAATGTTCAGAAGGGTGCGCTCAACAGAGAGCATGGTGCTCGCGTTTCCGCGAACTCTGATAAGTCTCTGGCCAGGCTTGATCTTTTCTCCATCTCGAGCCAGAACGTCGGCTTCCAAGCCTACGCTCCCTAGCAGAATCATGGCTTCCTCGATTCCTGCGGCAACCCCTGGCTTCTTGGCGACTATTTCAGACTCGACTGTGGCCTCAGGAGGCACGATCAAGCCCGTTGTTACGTCGCCTTGTCCCAGATCCTCTGCAAGCAGTTTCAGGAGTTTTTCTTCCAGAAT
>Ga0187771_10000689_pt1 | contig 21223 bp, 21 predicted proteins | sample 0116_SJ02_MP15_1_FD_133139 | JGI IMG/M metagenome (GOLD analysis project Ga0187771, IMG submission 133139) | Tropical peat soil microbial communities from peatlands in Department of Meta, Colombia - 0116_SJ02_MP15_10_MG | ecosystem: Environmental > Terrestrial > Soil > Wetlands > Peat | place...
GTCTATATCTGCGGCGGATGCGTGGATATCTGCGCCGGCATCATCAACAAGACCAAAGCTTCGGGCTCGGCGCCCGCGCCCGCCTAAGAACGCTCCGGAGGATCCCATGAAGCGCGCGCGCTCCCGGGATGCCATCCCGGCCCTCACCACATGACTAAATAGTCGAGTGGGCGGCGCCCCGCACCACTGCGAAAGACCAGCACCCCCTTCCTAACCATCCCCCGCAAATGAATGCGGGTGATGGGAAAGAGTGGGAGCATCGCCCGGAACTGCGGTTCAATAAATTAATCCCGATTCATCCCTCATTGGCACGAGTCAAAGCCGCCGTTGGTGGATGGCAGGTTGGCGCCGGGCACGTTGGTAGTAAACGGAGTCCCCTCGCTGAGCTCGAACGGCAATTGCGGATTGGGGGCCTCGAGCGGATAAAAGCAGGTACCCGTCCCGGGACCGGTGCAGCACGGGAGGTAAGTGCCTGGACCCACACACTCTGAGTTAAAATTCGGGCAGTCCGGAGTTCCATAGAGCTGAGAGGAACTCAAAGTCCCAAGAACAGCCGGCCAGAAATAGGTCGCATAGCACGCGGCCGGGTTCGCCTCGCATCCTTCGGGCGGAGTCGGTTGCGTATAACCCGACCCTGTAGTCGATGGCGCTCCGACGACTGGGTTCCCGTTGGGCACCGCCATCGAGAAGCAAGCGCAATTGGTTGGGTTGTCCCCAAGTGAGGAGAGAGGACAGGTGCTTGATGGCGCGCAACCGTTGGTGCTCGTGTCCGTCGAGGTCGTCAGGTACGGCGCGCCGCCGGTGCCATTCGGCGTGCCGTTCGTCGTCCCGTTGGGTGAACCAATGGGCGGCACGAGCGCATCCACGTCCAGTGTAGTCCCGGTATATCCCGGAAAGAGGATTCCGCCGGCCACCGGTTGTGCCGGCACAAAAGTGACCTCATCGCCGGCGCCCGGCGGACTGTTGTCGTTCGCCGTCGAGAATTCTCCCTGGAGCGAATTGGCGCTGGTGTTCGTTGCAGGTATCAGCGGAATTTCCAGACCGGTCAGGAGACCGCCCGGGGTCAATGGCCCGGTCACAGTCGCATCGGATGGTGGCGACCCGCCCGTCGGGAGGGCGTTGGAATCGGTGACGACCACGAATGAAACACCAGGCGACCCGTAGGTCGGCACACCCGTGAAGGAGAAGTTCCCCGACGAATCCGTCACCGTAGTTGCAATTAGGTACAAGGGTTCGCTAACGGGCGACGGTGTCGCCGTCGGAGTTGGGCTTGGGGTGGGAGTTGCGGTCGCGCTCGGGGTCGGCGTAGCGCTTGGGACCGGCGTGGGAGTCACAACATAGATTGCCTCCAGCCACACCGGCGCGTTTGGCACTCCAACAGGCCCTGAATTAGGGGTTACGACCCCGGCGCTGATCGAAGCCAAAACCACTTTTCCGCTGATCGTGATGGTTGGAGGAACTCCCGACGAAGTCGGCGTCGCGGTCGGCGTCCTGCTCGTCGACGTGGCGGTTGCAGTAGGCGTCGGCGTCCTGCTGGCAGTAGCGGTTGGCGTGGCTGTGGCCGTCGCGGTTCGGGTGGACGTCGCGGTGGCAGTGGCGGTGCTGGTTCTCGTGGGCGTCGCAGTCGGCGTCGCGCTCGTCGATGTGGCGGTTGCCGTGGCGGTGGCAGTGCTGGTTCTCGTGGGCGTCGCGGTTGGCGTGGCGCTCGTCGATGTGGCGGTGGCAGTCGGTGTCGCGGTCTTGCTGGCGGTGGCGGTCGCCGTAACGGTGGCCGTCGGCGTCGAGGTCCTGGTGGCGGTGGCGGTTGCCGTGGCGGTCGCGGTAGCAGTGGCGGTGGCCGTGGCTGTCGCCGTTGCGGTGGCTGTCGCTGTCGCGGTCGGCGTGGCGGTTGCCGTAGCGGTGGGCGTCGGGGTCACGGTCGGGGTGGGCGTCGGCGCGACGCCGTACGCAGTCCCGCTAAGCTTCACCGTCTGCGGGCTTTTCGCCGCGTCATCCGTGATCGTGAGATCTCCGGTCTCCTTAGTCCCCTTCGGATTGCTCGCGCTGGTGGGATCGAACGTCACCGAAACTGTGCAGGATGTCTTCGACGCGAGTGTCGAGCCGCACGTGGTCGTGCTGACTGCGAAGGGCCCGCTCGGAGTGATCGAATCGATCGTCAGCGCGACCTTGTTTGGATTCGAGAGCGTGACGTTCTTGGGAGACGAGACCGTCTCCACCAGGGTTTTGGGGAACTTCAGGGAAGGCGGCTTGATGGAAAGCTTGAGTTCCGCTGCTAACGCGGGCGGCGCTGCGATGGCGCAGAAAATCGACGCAAGTACGACGGCCCGCCTGACAATGTTCATGACTGCCCCCCGTTCGCAAACTCAATCGGAGTCTTGGTCGTAGGTTCTGAGTCGGGGCAGCATCGCACCCGGCGGCCCCGCTCGTCAAGGCTGAGCGAGGGCCTGCTTTGTTGAGCAAAGGCCTGTTTAGTAGTGGCCGCGCGCGGGGTAGGGTCAGCCGAGTTTGATCTCGCCGCGCGCGATGCGCGCGAGCGTCTGCGGGTACAGCTCGTGCTCGACCACGAGCACGCGCTCGGCGAGCGTCTCGGCGGTGTCGCCGGGCATCACCGGCACTTGGCGCTGGGCGAGAATCGGGCCGGTATCGTAATTCTCATCGACGACGTGAATCGTGACGCCGCTAACGCGCTCGCCGGCCGCGATTACCGCCTCGTGCACGCGCATCCCGTACATCCCCTGGCCTCCGAACTTCGGGAGCAGCGCTGGATGGATGTTCAGGATTCGTCCCCTGAAATGAGAAAGCGTAGCCGGGCCGAGCCTCTTCATGTACCCGGCCAGCACCACCAGGTTCACATCGCGCGACACCAGGGTCTCGAGAATCGCCTCATCGAGCCGGTCGGGATCGGGATGCGTCTGCGAGCTGAGATGAACGGCGTGAATGCCCGCGCGCCGCGCCCGTTCCAGAGCGAGCGCATCGGAATTGTTGCTGATGAGCACGCGCACGGCGGCATCCAGCCTGCCCTCGCGGCACGCATCGATGATCGCCTGCGCGTTGGTGCCACCGTGCGAGGCGAGAATGCCGAGCCGAAGTTTCACCGCAACTGACTCTCCCGCCTGGGAGGCTGCTGAGGACGCAGGAGGTCCGCGCGCGCAAGGGTTACGCGGAATGGCGACTTGAGCGCCGCCAGCATCTCGGAGATCGACTGGTTAAGCTTCGGATGGATAAGCGCGGGCGCAAGCTCGCTCATCGGCGCAAGCACGAACAGACGTTCGTGGAGCCTCGGATGCGGCACCGTCAGGGTGCGCGTATCGATCGTCTCCTTGTCGAAGAAGAGCAGGTCGAGATCGATTATCCTGGGGCGATACTTGCCCCGCGCGGGCTTCCTGCCGCGCACCCGCTTGCGGCCCATCCCGCGCTCGATCGCGAGCAGCCGCCGCATCAGCACCTCGGCGGTAAGCTCGGTTTCAACCTCGACGACGCCGTTGAGAAACGCGCCCTTGATGTTCCCGACCGGCTCGGTTTCGTAGATGGACGACTGGCGGACGACGCGAGTGTCCGGAATCAGAGCAATACGTTGAATCGCCTCGCGATAATTGGCGGCTCGATCGCCCAGATTACTTCCTATCCCGATGAAAGCCCGATGGGGCATCCCCGTCGTTACAACCGAAGCGCTTTTAACCGTTCGACGGCCTCTTGCAACCGTTCGCTTGGCACCGTGAGCGAAAAGCGAACGAACCCCTCACCACCCTTGCCGAAGCCCGAACCCGGCGTGATCGCCACGCCGGCTTCCTTCAGCATGCGCTCGGCAAACGAAACCGAGGTATAACCGTTCGGCACGTGCGCCCAGACATAGAACGTAGCGCGCGGCAGCTCGCACGATAGCCCCGCGGCGCGAAGCGCGCCGACCATGATGTCGCGCCGATGCTTGTAAATCGCGCAGTATTCCGCGACCTTGTCGCCGTCTCCGCCGTCCAGCGCGGTGATCGCGGCCTCCTGCACCGCCTGGAACACGCCCGAGTCGACGTTGGTTTTGACCCTTCCCAACGCTGCGATGAGTTCGGCGTTGCCCACCGCGAATCCGACCCGCCATCCCGTCATCGAAAATGTCTTCGACAGCGAGTGGAACTCGATCGCGCATTCGCGAGCGCCGGCGCCCTGGAATACGCTCGGCGCGCGGTAGCCGTCGAACGCGATCTCCGAGTATGCGCTGTCGTGGGCGAGGATGATGTTGTTCTTCAGGCAGAAGCGCGCCGCCTCATCGAAGAACGATCGATCGACCGTCGCGGCGGTCGGATTGTTCGGATAATTGAGCCACAGCAGTTTCGCGCGGCGCGCAACTTCGGCGGGGATCGATGAAAAATCAGGACGGAATCCGTTTTCCTTGGTGAGGCGAAGGAAGTACGGCTCGCCCCCATTGAATACGCATCCCGAGTAGTAGACCGGATAACCGGGGTCGGGGATGAGAACGATGTCGCCGGGATCGACGATGGCGGTGGAAAAGTTTGCGATTCCTTCCTTGGACCCGATTAGCGCGCAGACCTCTCGCCGCGGGTCAAAACTTATGCCAAAGCGCCTCTCGACCCAGTCCGCGGCGGACCGCCGAAAGCGCTCGAGGCCCTCGTAATCGGGATAGCGATGGTTCGACGGCTGATCCGCCGCGCGCTTGAGGCTCTCTACAATATGTTGTGGCGTGGGCAGGTCAGGGTCCCCAATTCCAAGGCTGATCACGTCCACCCCCTTCGCCTGGACCTCCTTTTTGAGGCGATCCAGCTCGGCGAAGAGATAGGGCGGGAGCAGGCCTAATCGGGAGGCTGTCTTGACTTGCACCTAAGGAAGTAGCTCCGCTCCAAGAGATTTGGTTTGAAACTAACACACTTCGCAAACCATCGAAACGGGGTCCGCCGAGGCTCCCAAAGTGGCCGGGAGCGCGATCTGGCGGGCGCGGGACCCCTGCAATGTCCCGCCATCCGACGCGGCCATGCAATCGAGCGAGCGATCATCGCGCAACGCACTTGCCGCGGCGCGCGCCGCGGCTCGTAGCGCAACTCACTTGCGGCGGGGCGTTTCGATTGAGCGCGGCTCGCACCAGCCGCGACCGCGGCGATTGTAAATCAACTCTCGGCTAGCTGCGTTTGGGGACTGCGTACGCTCGCCAACGACCGGCAAAAAATTCTTCATTGAGCGTTCACCGGCAGCGTGTTAGGAATTACTGAACTCCGAGCGCTGGTAATCGGCCGGGTTTTAAGGACATCGAGGGTGCCAGAGTGTAGGGCGCCCGTTAATCGGGATGCGCGCGTGTGCGCGCACCGTAAGCCCAGCCAGTTACGGAGCGTCAAGCAGCTTTGCGGCTCGCCTTCGACGGATACGTGCAGCCCCCGGAGATTGAATCAGCTTGATGCCGACGATCAATCGGACACTTCTGCCGCTCGTAATCGCGCTCGTCGCTTTGGGAGCAGTAGCCATAGCTCTTTCCGAGCGTCCATGGGCGCCGCGTGCGGACGTGGTTCAGCCGATTCCTTTCAGCCATCGCGTCCACGCCGGCGTGAACAAGATTCCCTGCCAGTACTGCCACGAATATGCGCGGCGATCGGAGAACGCGGGGGTGCCGCCGGTTCAGCGCTGCGTCGGATGCCACGGAAGCGCAATCACGGGCGGAATCCAGCCGGTGACGCGGCCGTGGAGCGACGATGCTCAGCCGCCGTTCGAGATTCGATGGAACCGGGTTTATACGCTGCCCGATTTCGTGAAGTTCACCCACATGCCGCACATCCACGCTGATATCAAGTGTCAGACCTGCCACGGTCCGGTCGAAACCATGGACCGCATCGCGCCGGTCTTCGAGATCAACATGGGCTTTTGCATCGACTGTCATACCGCGCGCAAAGCGACACTCGATTGTTTCGCGTGTCATCACTGAGCGGGGAGGCTGATGGCTGACGGTTTTTCCAGGCGCACTTTTTTGAAACTCGCCGCAACCGCGGGAGCGGGCGCAGCGCTCCCCGGATGCCAGCCTGCCGCGCGAAAGCTGATTCCGTATGTCGTCCCGGATGAGAACGTAATCCCGGGCGTTGCGCAGTTTTACACGACCACCTGCGCGGAGTGCCCCGCCGGATGCGGCCTTATCGCGCGGGTGCGCGAGGGGCGAGTAATAAAGCTCGAGGGAAATCCGGCCGACCCTTTGAGCCAGGGCGCGATTTGCGCGCGCGGGCAGGCGGCGCTTCAGGGCCTCTACAATCCCGATCGGATCGCACGGCCGCAACTTCGCGGCGACGGCGCGGCGCTCGCGAACATCTCGTGGGAGCAGGCATCGAAGTTGCTCAACGAGAAGCTGGCCGCAGCGGCGCGCGCGGGCAAGGATCGGGTCGCATTCCTGGGCGCGCCCGGCGGGCCGACCTTCGAGAAAATCGTGCGCGCGTGGCTCGGCGCGCACGGCTCCACGCGCGCGATCTTCTATGAAGCGCTCGCCACGGAACCGGCGCGCGCCGCAGCTCAGCAACTCTTCGGCCGCCGCGACCTCCCAGTCTATCGTCTCGACCAGGCCGAAGTGCTGATCTCATTCGGCGCGGATTTTCTCGAGACCTGGCAATCTCCGGTCGAACTCACGCGCCAGTACGCTGAATTCCGCACGCCCAAGCCGCGGCGCGGAGCGCTCACGATCGGCCGCTCCTTTTACGTGGGTCCGCGCCTTGGTCTCACCGCCGCCAAATGCGACGAGTGGATCGCGGCCGCGCCGGATGCGCAGGCGCAGATCGCATGGAGCGTGCTCCACGTGATGATCGCCGAGCGATGGATCTCGCAAAATTCGCACGTCGATCTCGCCGCGCTCACCGCGATGGTCGCCGGGTTCGATCCGGCCTCGGTCAGCGCGAGAACCGGCGTCCCCGCAAACGCAATCAGGCGGATGGGCGAGGCGTTCGGCAAGGCTGATGGCGCGGTCGCACTTGCGCCGACGCACGATGAATCGGCCACGCTCGCGGCATACGTGCTCAACGCGGTGACCGGCAATGCCGGCCGCACGATGGTGTTCCTCGACGGAGCGCCGCCGGAGTCCGTGAGCCGCGCGGGCGAAGTCGAGGCCGCACTCGGCGCGATGCACGACGGGAAGGTCGATGTGCTCTTCATCGCGGGCGGAAACCCGGTCTTTTCGATGTCGGCCGGGATAGATGCGGCCGGGGCGTTTCAGCGCGTGCCGTTCGTCGTTTGGTGCGGCGGCGTCCCGGATGAAACCGCCAACATGGCGAACCTGCTCCTGCCCGCGCATCATCCGCTCGAGGCCTGGCGCGACACCGCGCCGCGCGCGGGCGTGAACGGACTTGGGCAGCCGGTGATGCAGCCGGTTTTCCCAAGCCGTGCAGTGGGCGACATCCTGCTCGAGTCGGCGCGCGCGAACGCTCTCGCCGGCGCTGCGATTCCCTGGAAGACTGTCGCGGAGGCAGTCAAGGCGGAGTGGTTCGGCTTGGCTTCCAGAGCGGGCGGCATCGGCGCGGAAGATTTCTGGACGAAAGCGCGCCAGGAGGGCGGCCTGTTCCAGGACGCGAAGCCGTCGGAGGTGAAACTCAACTCCGCCGTGCTGAAGGCGCCGCCTGCGCCGCCAGCCTCGGCCGAGTTGACCCTGTCCGCGTATCCCCACATCTTTCTCTACGACGGCCGCGGCGCGGACAAGCCATGGCTCCAGGAAATCCCCGAGCCGATCGCGCAGATCGTGTGGGACACCTGGGCCGAAATCCATCCTGACACTGCTCGCTCGCTTGGGGTTGCCGCCGATGAACTGATCGAGCTTCGCACCGACCACGGGAGCATCGAGGCGCCGGCCCTCATATCGGAGCGGGTTCGGCCCGGCGTGATCGCCATCCCGCTCGGCCAGGGCCATCGCTCGTACGGCCGCTATGCGATCGATCGCGGCGCCAATCCGTGGGCGCTGCTCGCGCCGGGCGCGCTCAGCATCGCGGTTGCCGCCAAGCCGACCGGGAACAGCCGGGCACTCGTCTCGCCGCTCGGCAACAGCGACTTGATGGGCCGCTCGATCGTCGAGGCGATGAGCATCGAGGAGCTGGCGCGCGGCGGGGCTGCGCCCGCCGAGGCGCTCGCACCCGAGCCCTACGAGATGTACCCGCCGTTTCCCCATCCCGAGCACAAGTGGGGCATGACGATCGACACCAATGCGTGCACCGGATGCAGCGCGTGCATCGCGGCGTGTTACGCGGAGAACAATGTGCCGGTGTCGGGCCGCGAGGGTGTCGCGCAGGGAAGAATCAGGTCATGGATCCGGATCGAGCGATTCTTCCCCGAAAAGCAGCAGGAGGGGCGCGCGCCGCTTGCGTACCTGACGCCGATGATGTGCCAGCAGTGCAATCACGCACCGTGCGAGGCGGTCTGCCCGGTGTTCGCATCTCATCACACCGACGAGGGCCTGAACGCGCAGATTTACAATCGCTGCATCGGCACGCGCTACTGCCAGAACAACTGCCCGTACAAGGTGCGCCGCTTCAACTGGTTCGAGCCTGAGTGGCCCGCGCCGCTGGATCTGCAGCTCAATCCCGACGTGACCGTGCGCGGGATGGGCGTCATGGAGAAGTGCACGTTCTGCATCCAGCGCATCCAGCACGCCGAGATCGTTGCGCGCACCGAATCGCGCCCGGTGCGCGACGGCGAGATCGTCCCGGCCTGCGCGCAGGCGTGCCCCGCGCGCGCGATCACCTTCGGCGACATGAATGATGCATCCAGCGCGGTGATGCGCCGGCGCGCGGCGAATCCGAGCCGCGGCTTTCGCGCGCTCGAGGACCTCAACACGCAGCCGGCGATCGTGTACCTGCGCGAGCTGTATCGCGAAAAGGAGGGAACGTAGGTGGCAGCCGCAGCTCCCGAGATCGCCACTCCGACGTTCAGCGACGTCGATCGCAGCGTGCTCCGCGTCATGCAGACGCCGGGGCTTCTTTACTGGGCCTGGATCGGTTTCTGCTTCACGCTGGTCGCGATCGGGGCGGCGCTCTGGACCCGGCAGATCTACGAAGGCATGGGAGTGACCGGGCTGCGCCAGCCCGTGATGTGGGCGGTGTACATCACGAACTTCGTCTTCTGGGTCGGAATCGCGCACTCGGGGACGCTGATCTCGGCGATCCTGTTTCTGTTTCGCACGCGCTGGCGCACCGCGGTTTACCGCGCGGCGGAGACCATGACGCTGTTCGCGGTCATGACCGCGGGCCTTTTCCCGCTGATTCACCTCGGCCGCACATGGTTCTTCTACTGGCTGCTGCCCTACCCCAACGAGCGATATCTGCAGCCGAATTTCCGCTCGCCGCTGGTGTGGGATGCGTTCGCAGTCAGCACCTATTTCACGATCAGCGCGCTGTTCCTGTTCATGGGGCTCATCCCCGATCTTGCCAGCGCGCGCGAGCAGGCGCGGGGCTGGCGGCGCGTGTTCTACTCGATTCTCGCGCTTGGCTGGCAGGGCACCGATTCGCAGTGGCGCCATTACTCGATGGCGTACCTGCTGATGGCCGGGCTTGCCACGCCGCTGGTCATCTCGGTGCACAGCGTCGTGTCGTGGGACTTCGCGATGGCGCAAATTCCCGGATGGCACAGCACGATCTTCGCGCCCTACTTCGTCGCGGGCGCGATTTTCTCCGGCGTCGCGATGGTCATCACGCTGCTCGTGCCGATACGCAAGCTGCTCGGGCTGGAGGGCCTGCTCACGCCCTGGCACTTCGACAACCTGGCCAAGGTCGTGCTGCTCACATCTTTAATAGTGAGTTACTCGTACGCGACCGAGTCGTTCATGGTCTGGTACAGCGGCGATCCGATCGAGCAGACGACTTTCCACATGCGGTACTTCGGGCCGTGGGGATGGATGTTCTGGGTAATGGTGGCGTGCAATTGCGTAATCCCGCTGCTGCTGTTCTCGCCGCGCATCCGCACCAACCTGTCCGTTCTCTGGATCATATCGATCTTCGTGAACATCGGGATGTGGACGGAGCGCTTCGTGATAATCGCGGGCTCGCAATCGACCAACTTCGATCCGTCGCAGTGGGGTTTCTACCGCCCGTCGATTACCGAGATCATGATCACGGTGGGAAGCTTCGCGTGGTTCCTCGGCCTGTTCTCGCTGTTTGCGCGCTTCCTGCCGATCATTTCGATGACCGAGCTCAAGGAGGGAATCACCTGGCTCAAGAAGGCGCTCCACAAGGACTACGCGAGGGCGGCATGAGCGGCGCCATCGAAATAATCGCGACATTCGCCGCGGAGGAGCAGTGCGTGGGCGGAATAGAGGCGCTGCGCGCGGCGCGCGCGGAGAATTTCCGCGTCTTCTCACCGATTCCGAGCGAACACATCGAGAAGGCGATCGGCCGGGGGCGAAGTCCGGTGCGCGCCTTCGTGCTCACCGGTGGAATCCTCGGCGTGCTGACGGGTCTCGCGATTACGATCGGCACGTCGTGGGAGTGGAACCTGGTGGCGGGCGGCAAGCCGATCATTTCGTGGCCTCCGTTTATCATCATCTGCTTCGAACTGATGATCCTGTTCGGCGGGATCGCCGCGGTGGCGAGCTTTCTTTTGAACGCGCAGGTCCCCGCCCTCGAGTCCGCGCCCGGATACTCGGCGCGCTTTTGCGGCGATCGGTTCGGAGTGGCCGTGCGATGCGATGAGACGGAAGCGCAAAAGGTCGAATCAATTCTGGGAGTGGCTGGCGCTGAAGAGGTGCGGCGCGAACAGGCACAGCCATCGGCGACCCTCCCAAATGGGCATGACGGTTAATCGATGACTGCTAATCCGAGTCCGGCGCGGCCGGCAGCGCCGCGCCTGTCGCGCGCCGCGCGCGGTGTGGCGCCGCTGTTCGGCAACACGCATAGAGCCGTTCTTGCGGCGGCCGTCGCCGCCGGGATCGCGGCATTTGCCGTGGCGCTGGCCCGCGGCGAGGCGGCGCGCGCATGGCAGGCGTACCTCGTGAACCTGCTGTTCTTCCTCGGGATCGCGCAGGGCGGCGTGGTCGTCGCGGCTGCGTTCTACCTGACGCAGGCGCGATGGGCCGGGACCGCGGCCTTCCGCCTGGCCGAGGCGTTCAGCGGCTTCCTGCCGCTTGGGTTCGTGCTCTTCTGGGGCCTGTACTTCGGCCGCACGCTCATCTTCCCCTGGGTGCTGCATCCGGTCGCGCAGAAGGCCGCATGGCTCAACACGCCATTTTTGTTCGCGCGCGACGGAGCGGGCCTGCTCGCGATGACGCTGCTGAGCGCGTGGCTGGTGCGAGTGTCGCGAAGCAGCCAGGCGCGGGCGTGGGCCGCGGCATCATCCGACATCGAGATGCCGCCGCCGGCGATTCGCCGGCTCGCAACCGTGCTCGCGCTCGCATTCGCGGCGGTCTATTCGCTGATCGCTTTCGATCTCGTGATGTCGCTTGCGCCGGCGTGGCACAGCACGCTGTTCGGCGCGTACTTCTTCGCGGCGGCCTTCCTGAGCGCAGTGGCTGCGATGGCGCTGACCGCGGTGATTCTGCGCGGCCGGCTCGGCCCCGCCAACGCGTTTGCGGCGCCGAAGGTTCTGCACGATCTCGGCAAGCTCGTGTTCGCGTTTTCGGTGTTCTGGATTTACCTGCTGTTCGCGCAATACATCGTGATCTGGTACGGCGACATCCCGGTCGAAACCTTCTTCATCGTGCAGCGCGTGTACTACGCGCCCTGGGCGCCGCTTTCGTATGCGGCCGTGATCCTGATCTGGGTGGCTCCGTTCCTGGTCCTGCTCGGCGCACGGCCCAAGCGAACGCCGGTCATCCTGGGCGCGGTCGCTGCCGGAGTGCTGGCGGGAATCTGGCTCGAACGCTACGTGCTGGTGGTCCCATCGCTCTCGCAGCACGCCGTGCCATTCGGATGGATCGAGCTGTTGATCACGCTTGGATTCCTGGGCGGCTTCGTCCTGTGCGCGATACCGGGCCTCAACCTGGCCGCGTCCGCGGCCCGTGCGGAGCTCGCGGCGGAGACTCATTGATGGCGCCGCGCAATCAACACGGGGCGCTGAGCGCGCCTGAATTCCTCGCCCGGCGCACGACGATCGATCGGCTTTGCGCGCGCGTGAAGCGGCTCGCCGCCGCGCCGCTGGTGATGGCGGCGCTTTGGCTTGCGGGTTGCGCCGCGGGCGAGCCGCCGATGACGACGCTTGCGCCCAAATCCGATCTCGCGCAGTGGATCTACGAGCTGATGCTCGACGTGACCGCGTGGGATGCGCTGGTCTTCGTGATCGTCGCCGCCGCGTTCACGCTCGCGGTATTCTTTTTCTCGACGCGCTTTGGCGAGGCGGCGCCGCCGTCGGAGGTTTCATCCAACCTCCGCCTGGAGGTCGCCTGGACCGTCGGCCCGGCGCTTATTCTGCTGATGATCGCGATTCCGACCGTGCGGATAATCTTTCGCTCGCAGCCGGCGGTTGAGCCCGCGGGTGCGCTCGATATCAAGGTGATCGCGCATCAATGGTGGTGGGAGTTCCATTACGCGGGCAGCGAGATCGCGACCGCCAATGAGATGCACATCCCGGTGGGCCGGCCGATTCGCCTCGCGCTTCAGTCCGCCGACGTAATCCACAGTTTCTGGGTGCCGCAGCTTGGCGGCAAGCGCGACGTCGTTCCGGGACAAATCAATGAGCTGACCCTGATCGCGCGCGAGCCGGGAACCTACGTGGGGCAGTGCGCCGAGTTCTGCGGCACGTCGCATGCGAACATGCGCATGCGGGTAGTCGTCGAATCGCCGGAGCAGTTTGCGCAGTGGGAGAAGTCGCAGAAGGCGCCGCCCGCCGCGATTGGCGCGGCGAATCCCGCTGCCACCGACGGCGCGAAGATTTTCGCCAACAGCCCCTGCACGACGTGCCATCGAATCGACGGCGTATCGAAAGGGTCTCTCGCGCCGGATCTCACGCACTTCGCCAGCCGGACCACGCTTGCGGCGGGAATCCTGCCCAATACGCCGGATAACGTCGCGCGCTGGATCGCCGACCCGGATGCGGTCAAGCCTGGCGCGCAGATGCCGCAACTCGGCCTGGGCGGAAAGGAAGTCTCCGACCTGGCCGCGTATCTCGAAAGCTTGAAGTAAGGATACTCAGCATGGCTGCCCAACCAAAACCGGTGCGAACCGAATCGGCGAGTTATCTCGGCGGCGGCGGGCTGCTTGGATGGCTCACAACCGTGGACCACAAGCGGGTCGCGGTCCTCTACGGCGCAAGCGCGCTCGTGTTCATGGTGATCGGCGGAATCGAGGCGATGCTGATCCGGATGCAGCTTTGGTCGCCCGGCAGCACGTTCCTGTCCGCCGAGGTGTACAACCAGATTTTCACGATGCACGGAACCACGATGGTTTTCCTCGTGGTGATGCCGCTGGAGTTGGGGGCGTTCGCGAATTTTTTGGTTCCGCTCCACGTGGGCGCGCGTGACGTTGCATTTCCGCGAATCAATGCGCTCAGCTACTGGCTATTCACCATGGGCGCGATCTTCCTCCATCTCGGATGGCTATGGGGCGGGCTGCCCAACGCGGGATGGTTCGGTTACGCCAATCTGACCGAACGCTATTTCTCGCCCGGGCTCAATATCGACTACTGGGTAGTCGGCCTGCTCCTCCTCGGCGTCTCGACCGTGCTCGGCGGCCTCAACTTCTTCGTGACGATCGTCATGATGCGCGCGCGCGGGATGACCTACATGCGGATGCCGATGTTCGTGTGGGCGATCCTGATCACCTCGGTGCTCATCCTGATCGCGTTTCCGCCGCTCACGGTGGGGCTTGTCTTTCTGCTGATGGACCGCTTCTTCGGGACACACTTTTACATCGCGGCGTACGGCGCGACACCGATTCTGTGGCAGCATCTCTTCTGGCTATTCGGCCATCCCGAGGTCTACATCATGGCGCTGCCCGCATTCGGGATGATCTCGGAAATGGTCCCGGTGTTCGCGCGCAAGCCGCTGTTCGGATACCCGATGATGGCGTACTCGCTCGCGCTGATCGCATTCCTGTCGTACGGGGTGTGGGGCCATCACATGTTCGCCACCGGGATGGGGCCGGTTGCGGACAGCGCATTCGCGATCACGTCGATGCTCATCGCGATCCCGACCGGGGTCAAGGTGTTCAGTTGGATCGCGACGGTGTGGGGCGGGTCGCTGCGGATGACGACGGCATTCTATTTCGCGCTCGGAATGATTCTCGAGTTCACCATCGGCGGCCTGAGCGGAATCATGCACGCGACTGCGCCGGTCGATCTCCAGCAGACCGACTCCTACTTCGTCGTCGCGCATTTCCATTACGTGCTGTTCGGCGGAGTGATGTTCGCGATCATGGGGGCGATTTACTATTGGTGGCCGAAGATGACCGGCCGCATGCTCGACGAGCGGCTCGGCAAGCTTCAGTTCTGGCTCACTGTGATCGGGTTCAACGCCACTTTCTTCCCGATGCATTTTCTCGGGCTTTGGGGGATGCCGCGGCGGATCTACACTTATGGGGCTGGGCTGGGGTGGACGGATCTCAATCGGCTCGAGACGGTCGCCGCCTTCATCCTCGGACTTGCCTTCCTGGTGCTGTACATCAACCTGGTGCGCAGCGCCGCGGCCGGCTCCGAGGCGCCCGCCGATCCGTGGGATGGCCGCACGTTGGAGTGGTCAACGGCATCGCCGCCTCCCGCATACAACTTCGCGCGGCTCGTCCAAGTCCGCGGGCGCGATGCCTTCTGGGTGGAAAAGTATGGCGCGGCCGGATCGCGCGGCGGTCCGATGCTCGCGGCGGCGCAGCCGCCCGGCGGCGAGCAGGCGGCGGAGGCGATTCACATGCCGGCCCCATCGATTTTCCCGCTGACGATCGCGCTCGGCGCCGGCGTGATGGGCACCGGGCTCATCGTCGGATGGTGGCGGCTCATCGCGATCGGCGCCGGGGTGATGATCCTTGGAATTATCGGCCTTGGATTCGAATACCCGTCCTGGGGAGAGGAGGGCCACGACGGCGAGCCTGCGCCGGGCGGAGGCACCGACCTTCGCAAGGTCGGGGTGTGGGCATTCCTGGGCTCCGAGTGCGTATTCTTCGCGAGCCTGATTTCGACCTACATCGTGTACAAGAGCCGCAACGCGGGCGGCCCCGGCGCGAGCATCCTGGAAATTCCGCTCACCTCCTTCAGCACCTTCGTCCTGCTGATGAGCAGCCTCTTGATGGTGCTGGCGCTCGCAGCGACGCAGCGCGGTGACCGGCTCTGGGAGCGGATCTGGCTGCTTGGCGTGGCGGTTTTCGGCCTGATTTTTCTGGGCGGCCAGGCTTACGAGTTCACCCACTTCTACCACGAGGGCCTCGCGCTTCAGACCGATCTCTTCGGCCAATCGTTCTATACGCTGGTTGGATTCCACGGCGCGCACGTCGCAGTCGGCGTGCTGTGGCTGCTCGTGCTCGCAGCCGCGGCCTTCATGGGCAGACTCGGCAAGTCGCGCGCGCTATCCGTGGAGCTCGCGGGCTTGTACTGGCATTTCGTGGACGTGGTCTGGATCGTAATATTTACCCTGGTCTACCTGATGCAGCAGGTGAAGGTCGCATGAGTGACGCGATTGGCACGATGGCTGACTCAACCGTACCGCCGGACGGCCAGGCGCATCGGGCGCATCCCGGCGCGGCCGTTTACGTGATCGTGGCGGTTTTTCTCGCCGCGCTCACCGCGATGGAGCTGACCGTGTTCTACGTGAGCGCGCTGAAGACGGTGCTGGTGCCGGTGCTGCTGGTGCTGGCGGCCGCGAAATTCGCGCTGGTAGCGATGTTCTACATGCACCTCAGGTACGACAGTTGGCTGCTAAGCGGCGTGTTGCTTTTTCCGCTCATCATCGCGACCGTGCTCCTGATTTCATTGCTGTTCCTGTTCGCGTATCTCGCGCAACACATCGGTTGAGCGCCCGGGCGCGCGGCGCAAGGAAGCATCGAAATGGATATCCTCGGCGAGCATCCAAGCATACCGATTGGCGTTGCGGCGCTCGCCGCGCTGTATTGCGGCGCCTGCGTGGCCGCCAAACAGCGCCCTCGGCGCGAGCAGGCGGCGTGGTTTTTCCTCGCGCTTGCGGCGATCCTGTTCGCCCATACGGAACTCGATGAACTCGCTGACCGGCGGATATTCTTCATGCACATGCTGCAGCATCTGGTGCAGAGCTTCGTGATTCCGCCGCTCGTGCTGCTCGGCTTGCCCGACTGGATGTTGCGCCCGTGGGTGATGAGCCGCGCGATCAGGCCGATCGCACGCGTGCTCACAAATCCGGTGGTCGCGTTCCTGCTTTTTTCGGCCGTGTTCACCAGCGCACACTTTCCGCCGATATTCGATCACATGTGCCGCGACGAAAATTTCCACATCTTCCTTCACCTGCTCTTCATGGCGACGGGCGTGTTGCTGTGGTGGCCGATCCTGAGCCCGTTGCCCGAGATGCCGAGGCTCTCCTATCCGGCGCAGGTGATGTACCTGTTCGTGCTGATGATCCCGATGACCGCGGTTGCGGCCCCGATCACGCTGGCAACCGGCGTGATCTATCCCTGGTACCTCGAGGGACCGCATGGATGGGGCATCAAGCCGATCGACGACCAGGTGCTCGGCGGGCTGATGATGTGGGTCGGGCAGGCGACCTACCTGATGGCCGTGTTCACGGCGATTTTCTACCAATGGTCGCGCCGCGAAGATCGCGATGAGCCGGCGGCTGCGCCTGCGAGCCCCGCGCGCGCGAAACTGCGCGCGATTTAACCCGCCCGGTAAGCCCGCGCGCGGGCGTCAAACGCCGGATGCACGTCGATTGTGGATTGCGGCGCGCCGCCGCGCGGTGGAATTACTAGATTCCCGCTGCCTGATACAGAGCGGACCGCAGCTTGATGAAGTGAGACATCGAGGTGATGTATCGCAACCGCCAGGCCGCGGCCATCTGCCCGTTGATGAGGTCAAGATTGAACCGGGGAGCGATCAGCGCGTAGGCCTTGCGGACGCTCGCGAAGAACTCCTCCGATTCGCCCGGTTTGACGCGACTTAGCGCGCCGGATCGCTCGATCAAATCCTTGCTGTAGGCTGCCAGCGCGACCAGGCTGTCGGCGAAGAGTTCGTCTTCCTCCTTGAGGTGACTCGCAAACGTGCCTTCCATGAATGCGGTCATCGCGGACTTCTCGCCCACCAGCGAGCCGTAGATATAGTGGCCAAGCTCATGGCCCAGCGTTGCAGCCGCGGCGGCCGGGTGATGGGCAGTATTGACGAAGATGATGAACTTGTTCCGATCGCCGACACTGCTGCGGCAGAAAAAGCCGCGCAAGGAAAGTCCCGCGCCGCGCCGATATGGTTCCGCGCGCAGCTCGATATCGCGGAGGTAGCCGTATTTCCGGTACAGCCGCATGAGAACTTCCGGGCTGTCGAGCCGGTTCCATTGCCCGTCGTAGGACTTGATTTTCTCGGCTTCCTTCCCCAATTCGCGGAGCAGTTCCTTCGAGGGCATTGCGGTATCGCGCAGGTAGTCCGCCGCGAGCACTTTCTTCAAATCGGCAACCTGGTTCAAAACCCGCTTGCCGATCGAGGAAAATGGCACCTTCATTTCGCCCAGCAGCTTGGCGACCATCCGGTCGACCTCGCGGGTGACCAGTGCATCGGGCTCTCGCCCGCCAATCGAGCGGGCGACAATCGGTGTATTTAAGCTGGCAGCACTCATATTCGCGCGACGACCACTAATTCTATTCGCAATCTGCCACCATCGGCCAGCGCCAGACGCCTCACTTGGAAAAGAGGTAAGCCCAGCTTTCGTGCGAATAGGGGCAATTTGCATGCCATGCATAAAAATAGGCGATTTGAGCCAAAAATCACTAAAAACTGACCGCTCTGCCTCCTGGACCGTGCGATTCTGCAACACTCTCGCGCATCACATCGTCACCATTGCACCGGCAGCACGACGGCTCGTGGTGTCCAACTCCCCGGCCGTTCGTGCCGCCGCTGCAATTAAATAACCATCTGTCATTCGTCCGCCCCGCGCGCGTCGTTTCGCCGTTTCTGCGCCGCCGTCAAAATGAGTAGTGGGTCCCGGGGCGCGATGCTCGCGGGTCGAATCATCACTCCTCCACCAGCGCCTGGCGCACGGTGTTCAGGATGTAGATAAAGTCGCGCGTGCTGCGGACCTGCCCCATCAGGGCGACGCGCGACAGCATATCCATTTCGCTTGCGGTGATGCCGTACGCGCGCAGCATCGGCCGGTCGCGCCGGAACTCATCCCACGCCGATTCCTTCGGCTCCAGGCGGACGCTGTGGAAAATTTCCTTCGCCTTCGGGTTAGCCAGGAAGAACAATTCGCGCCGATCGAATCCGAGCGCATCCGCCAGGCGGGAGACGATTTCCTCCGATGGATGGCGCTTGTTCGCCTCGAGATGTCCGACGTACGGTGTCGAGGTGCCGATGAGCCGCGCGACGTCGCTCTGCGTAAAATCGTGCTGGCGGCGCCGCTCGCGAATGACGCCGCCGAATGTCCCCGTTTTCCGCCCCATGGAAGTCTCCTCTGGTCCTGCCGGCCACCCACTGGCCCGGCTGAAGTTGCTCTCTAAGGCATTCGGGCGCGATCGATCGCCCCCCAACTTGAGATTTGCTGATTCATACGGCTGCCACCGATTCACGCAATTCCGGAGCGTCGCAATCCCGCTCTGTTTCGCGCGGCCTGCTTGGCACCACAACCTTACCGAAGCCGGCGACGAGCGACCCGGCGCGGCCAAACCGGCGCCTTCGATGCTCGGCGGCCTGGCATGCGGTCCGCCCCGCGATCTTTTCCATCTCCCTGCGCTTGCGGCTCATCGCCGCCACCACCGCGCGATAGACCTTCAGTTGCGTTCCCAATTCGACCCAATAACAGGGAGCGCAAAGCGGCGGGCAGAATCCGGTCTCATCCGGGCCGGGGCATCGATAGGCGGCACCGCACCCGGCGCATCGATGGCCGTGTGCGCGCAGCGGGACGGCCTGCGGCGTTGCGGGGTCGGGACAAGGCAGCGGAAGGAGTGCGAGCGCCGGTGTGAAGCGGGCCGGCCAGATCGCGCTTTTCGCGCCGCGCTGTAAGCGGGCTGTACGCGCTCCTCCCATGACGCCACCATTGTTTAATTAATCCTACAGTCTGTCAAGAGGGATGAAACCAACTGTAGGACGCTTTTCCCGACGTTTACGGCGGGGACGCAAGCGCTCCCGCAGCGCCGATCGCGCACTCAGAGCGGCGCGCTACCTTTCTATCCGCAGCCGCCAGAGGCCGTCTTGCGCCGCCGACTCGAGCACCGCGTACCCCTCGCCCTCGGCCGCACGCGGGATGTCGCGCGCGCCGCGCGGATCATCGAGGATGATCTCCAGAATCTCGCCCGGCGCCATCTGTTCCAGGCGCACCTTGGCATGCGCCCAGTTGAGTGGGCACTTGAGTCCACGCAGATCGAGAGGGATGACGCGGGCGCGCTCGCTGGCCACGCTCAAGTTTTAGCACAGGCGCCGTGGCGAGTGCCGCTTGTGCGGCGATGGCGCGCGGGGTGGGAGGCGGCGAATTACCGCGCGCCGAGCCGTTCGGTCACGCGCCTGAGCAACAGCCGCATCACGGGCGTGGGCTGTGCGCCGACCAGCGGATACTCGCCGATGAGGAAAGTCGGCACGCCGCTGATGCCGCGTCGATCCGCCTCCAGAGCATTGTCTTTCAGGCGCGTTTCGTAGTGCGGCGATTTCATCATCTCGGCGACTGCGGCCGGGTCGAGACCTGCCTCGGCGGCAATCCGCGCAAGCAGCGCCGGGTCGCCGATATTGGCGCCATCGTTGAAGTATGCGCGATAGACGCGCGCTTCGAACTCCTCCCCGCATCCCTGGTCGTTGGCGAATTCCGCCAGAAGCAGCGCGGCGCGCGAGTTCGCAAGCAGTGTCGGCGCTTTCATCTCGAGACCTTCGGCCTCGGCCAATGCGGCGATGCGCGGCCACGCGGCGCGGCGCGCATCGAGGTCCACCGCCGATCGCACCTTATCCAGAGCGATACCCTCGGCAGGCCATTCGGGATGAATCTGAAAGCCGCGCCATTGCAGCTTGATGTCGAACTCGGATCGGAGATTGCGGATGACCTCGAAGCCCATATAGCAGAACGGGCAGATGAAGTCGGAATACATTGCGATTTCGAGCGCCATCGCCAAACCTCCGCCGCCGCTAACTATAGGACCGCGCCACTCTCACCGTCAAAAGCACTTTCCCCTCCGCGAGCGCAGGCGGCGGCCGGCGCGCGAAGCCATAAGAAAGAACCCCGGCGCGATGCCGGATGCGATCATCCCCCGCCGGGGAAGTGCAGCGTCAGCCCGCCATCCATCATGATCGTCTGCGCGGTGAGATAGCTCGCCTCGGGGAGGCAGATGAGGCATGCGAAGTTCGCGATCTCCTCCAGCGACGGCAGCCGCTTCATCGCCGAACGCTCGGCACATCGCCGCTGGAACACCTCGTAAGGTTCTCCCAGGTACTGCGCGTAGTAACGCGCCGAGTCGGTGTCCACGTAGCCGATATTGATCGCGTTGACCGTAATCCCGCGCGGGCCGAGCTCGAAGGCGAAGTCGCGCACCATGCTCTCGAGTGCGGCCTTCGCGGCGCCGAGCACGCCGTGCCCCGGCAGATTACGAATCGAATCGATGCCGGAGATCACGAGGATCCGCCCGCCGTCGCTCATCACCTTGGTCGCTTCCTGAACCGCGGCGAGGAACCCGCCGACGCACAGGTTGAAGGTGCGCAGCAGGTTATGCGGTTTGGAGTCGAGCAGCGGCTTGAACGCGGTCGAGGCGGCGTTGGCGATCAGGATGTCGAGCCGCCCGAACTCGGCACCGACGCGCGCGACCATCGCCCGGGTGTCGGCGTCGTTCTCGAGATCGGTTTTGGCCAGCACCGAGCGCGGCGAGAGCGCGCGCACCTGCGCAAGCGTGCGCTCGGCGCTCGCATCGTCGCGCCGATAGTTGAGCACGACGGCGGCGCCGGATTCGGCGAGCTTGGTCGAGATCGCGCGTCCGAGCCCGCGCGTTCCGCCCGTGACTAAGGCAACCTTCCCCTTTAGGTCGATCATGGCGCGCAGCTTAGCACGCCGTGGCGCGCCGGCGGTAAGTCAGCCGCGCGAGCGGTCGCCGTAGAGGCGGTTTCGAAGATCGATGAGCACCGGCGATCCGTCGCCGCGTACGGTACGCGGGTTGAAGTCGCGATGCTCGACGCGAATGGTCAGTTCGCGGTCGGCGAGTTCGGCCGGGGTGGCGAA
>Ga0187771_10000690_pt1 | contig 21172 bp, 24 predicted proteins | sample 0116_SJ02_MP15_1_FD_133139 | JGI IMG/M metagenome (GOLD analysis project Ga0187771, IMG submission 133139) | Tropical peat soil microbial communities from peatlands in Department of Meta, Colombia - 0116_SJ02_MP15_10_MG | ecosystem: Environmental > Terrestrial > Soil > Wetlands > Peat | place...
AGGCTCAAGCTCGAAGGGGTCCCCTTGGGTGGTGCTTAAAGCCAGTCTCTGGCGGATGAGCCGCGTCTCTCGTCGGGTGACTTACATCTGGAAGTCCGGCGGTCTATATCGGGCCTGCACCATCTCCTTCAGGGATGTCACCAGGGAGAAGCTCGAGTTGACGATGTCTGTCTGGGTGAGGATGCCCACGAGCTTGCCGTTCTCGAGGACAGGGAGCTTCTTCACCTCGGCATCAGCCATTATCTTGGCCGCGACCTCTATTCGCTCGTCGGGCTCGACAGCGATGAGCCTCTTCCTCCCAATGGTTACCGGAGTGGTTCTTGGATTGAGCCCCTTGGCCACCAGCCGTGATATGTCTCCCTCGGTGAGAAGCCCGGTAGGTTTGTCCCCTTCTACTATCACCAGGGCGCCGATCTTCCATTTCGCCATGGACCTGGCTGCCTCTGTGATTGTAGCGCCCGCGCTTATAGTCCGCACCTGCCTCGTCATCACGTCCTTGACATAGATCATGGTCTATCTCGCTATCAATACGGGGCAGTGCGCGTGGTTCACTAAACCGGAGGAAACACTTCCAAGGATGAGCTTCCTGAACCCGGTCATCCCCCTTGTGCCAGTGACAATCAGGTCAGCCTTCTGATCGGCCGCGAACTCGACGAGGGCTTCCACGACAGATGGCGCCTCTATGAGCTCGCCCTTCGCTTTCGTCCCCGTCTGGGCTGCGAGACTCAAACCCTTCGAGAGCACTTCCTTGGAGGCGGCCCTCTTGGCGTCTTCGAGGGACCTATAGTCTGGTATCGGCATCCCCGAGGCTGCGCTGAACCCCACGCCCGGGGATGAATAGATGTGTACCACGGTGAGCTCCGATCCAAACTTGGCGGCAAGTGAACAGGCAAGCCCGAGCGCCTTCACAGCGTCGTTGGAGCCGTCGAAGGCGACCACTATCCTGCCGAACCCCGCTTCAGTTGTCATCTCCACTCGCGTCTTAGGGACATGGTTGCTATTTAATGCGCCTTCCCTATTCCCACCGCTGAGAACTGTCGTTGGGAAAGTCGACTTGGTCGACACCTCAACGCCTTCCCAGATTTTGGCCTGGCCTAACCCCTAAGGCACGTTTGCCTGGGTCCGGAGGGCCCCTTGAAGCGTTGGAATCTCGCGGGCCATCTCCCTAAAACTGATTATCAGAAACGATAATCGTAGCCCCCGGTTATAAGTGGCACATGTTAGGGTGCAACTATGGAAAACGTAAACATAACCACCCATGGCAAGTGGGCCGGACGGTTCATCTGGGCCGCTGTCATCCAGGGACTCATCGCAGTCGTCGTCACGGTCCTCATAGTCGAGCCATGGAGCATCCTCAACTTCGGGCCTAACTACTTCTCACCCTCGAAGGTCATCGCAGGCAACGGGGCCGGAACCTGGCTGTTCACCGGCTACATCTCGTTTCTCGTGGTAGGCGTAGTCGCTACCGCAGTCACAGCGATCTTCTACTTCTACATCGAAGACATCAAAGGGAGGGCATACAAGGGCTTCTCGAGTCTCCTAGCATGGGGCCACCTGCTCCTAATGAACATCGGCGTCGCCGGTTCGATGATCATAATGATGTACCAGGGGTACCTGGCTGGAGTGGCTTCGGCAAACGGAGAGAGCGCGGGGCAGATCCACGTTAACATACTGGCTTGGACGGTCGACCCAATCGGGGCGTTCATCCTCGTCGCGTGCCTCGGAGCTATCCTGGGTGGTCTTGGGTATTTCCTGAGAAGCGCGTCCAAGAATTAGGACACGCTTCCTCCCCCGTTTTTCAGCCGAGTCGGACCGGAATAGACTCAAATACGGTAATCCTAGGTTTTCGTGCGTTTGGAGATAACCGATCAGGCCCGAGTCCAGGCGCTCGTCCAGGGCCTGGCTGACGAGTACTCCAGGAAGATACTCCTATCGGCAATTCCCGAAGCGAAATCGGTCGAAGACATGAGCAGGGAGAACGACATCCCTCTTAGCACATGCTACAGGAGGGTGCACGAGCTCCTGGACAGCCAGATCCTGGTGGTGGAGAAGATCATAGTCACCCCAGACGGGAAAAAATACGAGCTCCTGAGGAGCGCCTACAGGGCGGTGAACGTCACCTTCGACGGAGGGGTCATGAAAGTTGACGCCCTAATCAACGAGGACGTCGCCGAGAAGCTGAGGCGGCTCTGGATGACCATGAGGGAGGCGAAGTGATTGCCACCGTTGGGAAACGACCCCAACTCTATTAAGCGCACCGGAGGTGACTCATACTAGATGGATGCAATCTACCTAGACATAGCGCAGACGCTAATCCTCATCTTCGGGGGTGTGGTCGTGTTCTACGCCTCGCGAGCCTACCGAAGGTCGAAGAGCCAGGCCATGCTTCTACTCGCGATAGGGTTCGCGTGCGTCGCAATTGGCGCTCTCGCCGCGGGAATAATCTACAACCTGAACACCGCAGATCTCAGCACCCCAATCACGGTGCAGGCCTACAGCCAAGTGGTAGGCTTCTTGGTTATCGTCTACTCGCTGTCCAGGGCGAAGAGCTGACAGCCAGGGACTCCGGCTTTCAATACCCTTAACGTGGGTCGCGGAGGTACAGGTACCGCTGGCCTAACGGTTGGACCCGATAGCGGCGGATATCCCGATAACCCTCACCTTACTGCTTTGGGTCGCCTTCGTCCTGCTCGTCGCCTCCCGATGGGTGTACAGTTTCGTCGTCAAACGCGGTTGGGAGCCCCACAGGGGTACCTACCTTGGAAGGAAGTTCGTCCACATAATGGGGGCGGGGCTGGTGGCGGCGCTCCTTCCGTTCGAGTTCCACGAGCCTTACTTTCCCTTCTTGTTTGCGATGCTTCTGGCGGGGATTACATACACCCTCCACAGGACGAACCACATCCTCTACTGGTTTCAGGACCCTGCCAATTACTCCGAGACCTACTTCGCGCTCGCCTTCGGCGCTGCCGTGTTCACGACCTGGTTCGTGGACAAGACGTTTCTCCTCGCTGTGGTACCGACCCTGTTCATGGCGTGGGGGGACGGGGTGACAGGGGTCGTGAGGAACGTGATGTACAGAAAGAGGACGAAGGGGTGGCAAGGCTCCCTGGCCATGCTCCTTGTCTGCCTCCCCATCGGGGCCCTGATGGGGGTCGCTGGTGTCGTCGCCGGGGTCCTGGCGACGGCCGTCGAGCGGTTCGAGAAGATTGACGACAACATAAGCGTCCCGCTGGTGACGCTCGCGGTATTGCTTCCTGCATTTGTCTTCAACATCAACGCTCCGCTCCCCTGATTTCCCAGTGCAACCGCTCAACAGGTTAGGGAAACACCCTTCAAGACCACAGGTCAAGGGTGAGTCGGCAGTCATGCCATCCTCGGGCGGTACCCGATACTGGCAGCGAAACGTCGAACGGATTTCCCGCCGGGAACTCGCGAGGCTTCAGAAGAAGAGGCTCGGTTTCATCCTGAACTACGTTTACGGGAGGAGCGCGTTCTACAGGAGGACCTTCAAGGCGGCCAATGTCGATCCTTCTGACTTCCGCAGCCTCGATGACGTCAGGAAGTTCCCACTCACGACCAAGGACGACCTAAGGCAGTACTCCTACCCCTACGGGGGGGAGATGCTCTGCGTCCCGATGGACCGCCTCATCGGGTGGCACATGACGAGCGGGACTACAGGGAGGCCGACCATTGGGCCCTACACCATCGGAGACCACAGGACCTGGATGAACGTGATGGCAAGGACACTGTGCACCGCAGGGGTCCGGCGCGGGGACATACTGCTGAACATCTACGGTTACGGGCTTTTTACCGGCGGGCTCGGGTTTCATCAGAGCTGCCATCTCGTGGGCGCCTCTGTGCTCCCCTGGAGCGTGGGCAGGACGGAGCCCATGGTGCAGGCGATCGGAGACTTCAAGCCCACTGTCATGACGGGCACCCCTTCATACCAGTTGTACGTGCTGGAGACGCTCAGGAAGAACGGGGTCGACCCGGTGAACACAAGCATCAGGGTCACAATCCCGGGCGCGGAAGTCTGGAACGAGGAGATGAGGAAGAGGATAGAGAAGGGGTACGGGCTCAAATCCAAAGGAGGGGGAGCGAGGAACGTCTACGGAGCGACAGAGCTACTCGGACCGGGGAGCGGCCAAGAATGTGAGCAGGAGAACGGGTTCCACTTCTGGACAGACCAGTTCTATCTTGAGATCCTCGACCCGGAGACCAATGAGCCTGTGGAGCCAGGAGAGGAAGGGGAGATGGTGGTGACAACGATGACAAAAGAGGCGATGCCGCTGATACGGTACAGGATGCGCGATCTCACGAAGTTGGACGACGCGGACTGCGGGTGCGGCAGGAACGCCTACCCGAGGTGCATGTGGATAACGGGAAGGGCCGATGACGTCATCCACTACAGGGGGACCAAGATCTGGCCGAGCGCCATTCAGCAGACTATGTTCAAGTTTCCGGAGGTGAACGATTATCTGGTCGAAGTGGACAGGACAGGCGAGAAGGGGTTCAGGATAACGGTTGAGGTGGCGACGGGCCACGACACTCCCGACCTTCGAGAGAGGGTGTCAAAGGAGATGGGGAGGACGCTCATTTTCATCTCGCCGAAGATTTCCTTCGTCGAGGAAGGCGCCCTTCCGAGGTACGAAGGCAAGTCGAAGCGCATAGTGCTGGAGTAGCGTCTCGCCGGGCCTAGTCCGAAGCGTTTCGGGAGAATCCATTTATTGGCTAAAAAACGGTCTTTCTGGCATATGGCCACGCCAGCGCAAGCCAAAGAGGCAAAGATAGACGTTCACTGGAAGGAGGAACCGCTCATACCTCCGCCTGCGAAGTTCGTGAGACAGGCAAACGCCCCGGACAAGAGCATCTACACCAGATTCGCTGAAGCGAACTTCCCCCAGTGCTTTGACGAGTACGCAGACATGCTGACATGGGATAAACGCTGGCAGACCACCCTCGACACGAGCAACCCCCCCTTCTGGAAGTGGTTCGTTGGGGGGAAGCTCAACGCTTCCTACAACTGCGTTGACAGGCACATAACGGAGCACGGCGATAAGACCGCCATAGTCTTCGTCCCGGAACCCGAGGACGAGCCTCACCAGAGGATAACCTACAAGGAGCTGTACGAGAAAGTTAACGAGTTCGCGCTAGTCCTGAAGGAGTTCTGCGGCCTGAAGAAGGGGGACAGAGTTACATTCCACCTGCCCATGATAGCAGAGCTCCCTATCTCCATGCTCGCGTGCGCTAGGCTAGGGATAATCCACAACGAGGTCTTCGGTGGTTTCAGCGCAAAGGCGTGCGCCGACAGGGTGGTGGACTCGAAGAGCTCAGTCCTTATCACCTGCGACGGCTACTACCGCAACGGGCAGCTAATCGACAAGAAGAAGGACGCCGACGGTGCCGTGGAGGAGGCAGCGAAGATGGGGGTCAAGATTGACAAGGTCCTCGTCTGGAGGCGCCACCCCGGCAAGTACGTCTCCACCGTGCCGATGGCGGAGGGGAGGGACTACTTCGTTGACGACCTGACTAAGAAGTACACAGGGAAGAAGGTGGACCCCGTCCCCATGGACGCGGAGGACCCGCTCTTCCTGATGTACACGAGCGGTTCTACGGGCAAGCCCAAGGGAGTCCAACACAGGACCGGAGGGTACCTCGCCTACGTCACCGGGACCGCAAAGTACGTCCTCGACATACACCCGGACGACATGTACTGGTGCCTCGCTGACATCGGCTGGATCACCGGACACTCGTACATCGTGTACGGGCCCCTTTCGCTGGGCACTACGACAATCATATACGAGGGAGTTCCTACATATCCAGACGCGGCGAGATGCTGGCGCATCGCGGAGAAGCTGGGCGTCAACATATTCCACACAGCGCCGACGACAATCAGGATGCTAAGGAAGGCAGCGCCCGATGCGCCTTCCAAGTACAAGTACCACTTCAAGAGCATGACCACCGTAGGGGAACCGATAGAGCCGGAGTCCTGGAGGTTCTATTACGACGTGATCGGCAAGGGGGAAGCCGTCATCACAGACACCTGGTGGCAGACAGAGACGGGCGGGTTCCTCTGCAGCACCGTACCGGGCGCCATCCCCATGAAGCCGGGGAGCGCCGGCCCAGGAGTGCCGGGCATCTACCCTGTGGTCTATGACGATGACGGCAACGAGGTGAAGGCAGGTGAGGGCGGGGCCGGTAACATATGCATCAAGAACCCCTGGCCGGGGATAATGCAGACCATCTGGGGGGACCCGGACAGGTTCGTCAGGAGCTACTACGAAAAGTACTGCAAGGACAAGACCAGCAAAGATTGGAGAGACTGGCCCTACCTCTCTGGAGACGGAGCTGTCGAGAGCGCCGACGGCTACTTCAGGATCCTCGGCAGGATCGACGACGTCATCAAGGTGGCGGGGCACAGGCTTGGGACAAAGGAGCTGGAGAATGCGGCCCTTACGACACCCGAAGTCAGCGAGGCGGCAGCAGTAGCAGTCGTGGATGAGCTCAGAGGGCACATGCCCCTGATTTTCGTCTCGCTGAAGCCGGGGTTCGAGGGGAGCCCAGAGCTTGCCGAGAAAATCAGGGCCAACGTGGCCAAGGTCCTGGGGCCGATAGCCAGACCGAAGGCGGTCTACATAGTGCCCGACCTCCCGAAGACGCGGTCGGGGAAGATCATGCGCAGAATCCTTGTCTCCATCTCGGAGAGGAGGGACTACGGGGATGCGTCCACCCTGGCGAACCCAGAGGTCGTCGAGAGGATCAAGCAGCTCGTCGAAGGGCAAACTAGCTGAGAGGCTAAGTCCTCGGGAAAACGGGCAGGACCACCCTGCCGTACACTTCGTTCAGGAGCGTCGCTATTGAGGCGTACATGGCACTCAGACCGCAGATGACGCCCTCGTAGCCGGCGACCGTCAGCACTGACGAGTTGTTGGCTGCGTTCCCGGCCGCGAGGAGGAAGAAGAGCACGAAGAGCGAGCCGAAGACGAGCATCAGGGCCCCGTTCAGCTTGAGGGTGCCGATGAACATGAGCAGCGTGAAGAGGCCCCATATGAAGAGATACGCGGCTATGGCGGTCGAGGTGAATGTCGCTATGCCGAGCCCCCCGAAGAGAATGATGAAGGCAAAGGACTCCCAGAACAGTCCATAGGACAGGAATGCGGTCATGCCGAAGGTGTTCCCCTTTCTGAATTCAAGGGCCCCCGCTATTATCTGGGCTAGGCCTCCATAGAACAGGCCCATTGTTATGATGGGCGAACCTAGAGGGTACATGCCTGCGTTAGCGAGGTTGAGCAGCACGGTCGTGGTCCCGAAGGCCATCAGGCCAAGCGGCGCAGGGTTCCCGAGTACGATATCGGGCTTGGCGGCCATTTAGAAGGGAACTTTCAAGTAGCGATAATAAGGCCATTCCCGAATACGTTCGGAGGACTCGCGCGAACCCCGAGAGCGGCTGGGGGGCGGTTTCGTGGCCGCTGTCTAGCGCAGTGCCTCGGCCTGTATGAGCTCTGCTAGCTTCTGGAAGTACAGCCGTGTGGCCATGGGCATTGAGTCCAAGTTCCGGTCAATCGCATCGAGGACGTACTTGATCGCGCGCTTCGAGCTCTTGAACTCGAACTTCATGGGAAGGATGGGGTCCTGTATCACGTCGATGGTGTCGACAAGATGGGCAGGGGCCTCAGCCTTCGCTTCGCTCGCAATCCTCTGGTACCACCCTGCCAGCACGTTCGGGTCGAGCCCTAGCTTTAGGTCTTCAATCTCCTGGAGCAGTTTGTTGAGAACCAGCATCTCTTCGTTAGCCATTTCGCCTGCGATTGTGTAACGGGGAAGGCCACAGTTTAAGGAAAAGTGTGAAAAGATGTTAGCACCAGAGTCTAACTGCAGCGCATTTCAAAGATCTCGGTCTTCTCGTACTCCGCCTCCCAGACGTGGGTGCTGTTCCTCCCCCTTCTGACCGCAAGTAGGGTGTACCCGTCGGGCGCCTCCCTGTAGGCCCGGTTCAGTATCGAGGCTGCCGGTTCGTTGTCCTCGTCGTAGCTCCGGACGATGTGCTGTCTGTACTTCTCGGCCTCCTTCATGTAGTCGGAGAGGCACAGAGACCTCCCTTGGAGCCGGGCAGAGGTGATGAGCTTCACCTCCGTCCCGCAGATCTCGCACTTCACCTTGGACATCCCGTCGTTCAGGCAAACTCTGCCGACCCCTACCACCAGGGGAAATGAGCCTGGCTGGCCCTCGACCGACCCGCACATGACGCACTTCGCAGGTCCCTTTGAGGAAAGATGCTGCAATTGAGGTGGGAGAGCTCTCCCAATCAATTTAAGGTTGCCCCGACGGCGAACCTTTCCTTGAAGCTCGAGTCTGTGGAGGCCTTCCCCATCCGCCTCAAGATGGAGGAGACTCTCCGAGGGGGGGCATTCGCCTACGCCGACTACCAGACCGTCCTGGTTAGGGCCATGGTCGATGGGGTCGAGGGGTGGGGGGAGGCCATGTCGAGGTCCGATCCAGCAGCAACGGCATTACTGGTGAGGTACCTCGCAAAGGGGTTAACCGGGATGGAGTTTGACAGGGTGAACCAGCCCTGGGAGCGCGCATGGCGGGGACTCAGGGTGAGGGGGCACACACGAGGGACAGATGTCGAAGCCCTGAGCGGCATAGAGATAGCGCTCCAAGATGCTGTGGGGCACCTTAGGGGAAAAGCTCTCGGCTCCCTCTTCTCACGCAGCCCCTCCGAGAGGGTGACCGTCTTTGCGGGCTCGCTCTTCGCATCGAGAGGCCCGCTCCTGGGCCAGGTGGAGGAGGCCAAGTCCCAGGGCCTTGGCGGTGCGAAGGTAAAGATAGGATTTGGCGCGGCGAAAGACCTGAGGATACTGCAGGCCGTCAGAAAAAAGTGGGTCGAGGGGATACTGGTCGGGGACGCAAACGGGGCCTACGACGCGAGGGGTGCTGCGAAGGCGTCCAGGGCATTCAGAGACCTAGGCTTGGCGTGGTTCGAAGAACCCGTGCTGTCCGACGACCTCGAAGGCTACGGGACCCTTAGGGGCGGTCCTGTCAGGATTGGGGCAGGGGAGAGCTGGTTCGCAGGTGACTTTGACGCGCCAATCGAGCAGAAACTGGTGGGGGTCATAGAGCCAAGCGTGAGCAGGTGCGGTGGTGTGGGCGTCCAAGTCGAAGTCGCCAGGAAAGCGGCCAGGGAGGGAATCTCCTTCTCCCCGATGGTCGGGATGAACTCGGTCGTTTCGCTTGCAGCGTCGGTCCATGCGGCCGCCGCCTGCGGCACGGTGGGCGTCGAGTACAACCCGTTCCCGAACCCCCTGCAGACCGAGCTCGGTTACGGGCTTGACACCCCATCCGGAGGAACGTTGCGCGTGCCGAAGGGGCCGGGGCTGGGCATCACTATTGACAAAAGGTTCGTCAGGGCGCACGCGAGATAGGGGTCCGCACTCAGAGCAGTCCGACTATCTCGTCCACGTTGGAGAGCTTCGCTAGGAGCTTCAGGCCGGGCGCCTCCTTATCGATCCCTGTCGTCACCAGTATCGCGTCGACTCCGGCCCTGTTCGCCCCTAGGATGTCCGTGTCAGCCTGGTCACCGACCATTACCGCATCCTCCTTCCGCGACCCAGCGCGTTTTAGGGCAATGTTGAACATCAGGCGAGACGGTTTCCCGATCACAACAGCATTCTTCCGGCTCGCGTATTCGATGGCCTTCACGAGGGGGCCGGTGGCCAAGGCCGGTCCGGACTTGTACATGTAGAGCCTTGAGACGTGAGTCGCCACGATCCCAGCGCCGTTCCTGGCGAGCCGCGCCGCATGATCGAGCTTGCGGTAGGTGATCTTCCTGTCAAGCCCCACGACGACGAAGTCCGCCGCCTCTCCCTCGGTCCTCCTGTGCCCACACCGTCGCATCTCCGCATCAAGACCTTCCTCCCCGACGAGGAAGTACGATACCCGTCCGTGCTTGTCCCTGAGGTACTCGGCGGTGAGCAGGCCGCTGGTAAGGACCTCCTCCCTCCTGACGGGAATCCCGAACTGCAGGAGGCGGGAGTGGACCGTGGCGGCCGAATCTGTCGAGTTGTTTGTCAGGATAAACAATTTCCTGCCTTCAGCCCTCAGGGCGTCGATGGCCCTGGTCCCGCCGATCTTCACCCTGCTCTCCTTCCCCTTGTAAAACACGCCGTCGAGGTCGAACATGAAGAGCTTCTTCGCTGCGAGCAACCGCCTCATACTACACACATCACTTCGCCCTTCCCCCCGTCAAGATACACTTCGGTCCCCTGCCCCAGGCTCCCGTACTGGGACCTTGGGATGCCCGAGACAACTGGGATCTCCTTGCTGTAGATGAGCCTGGCCATGACCGAGCCTATCACTGCCGATAGGTCGACCCCCTCCGTCACAATCGCTGCAGGGCTGTTACCGAGCCTGACCGTCTCGAGAAACCAAGCGGAGGCGGTGGTTGATCCTTTGCCGAACGGGTAGAACAGCACCTTCCCCTTCACGTTCATCCCTCTCACGTCGCTCCTGACATCGGTCACTATCCCCGTCTCCGGGTCGACACCATGGGCGAAGGTGAACGCCTTCTGGGAGATGACCGCCCCGCCTCGACCATTCCCCTTGACGAGACTTCTCCCCTTCAACAGCAGAGGCTTCATTTCGTGACTCTCTCGATTATCTCCTTCTGGGGGGCGTACTCCATCTTGATTTCCCCCTCCGATGACGCAATCTCGGCGAGCTTGGCCGAGTTGGTGAGGACTGTATTGAACCCGAGCGCTTTAAGGGGAGAGATTTCTGCGTCCGTGCTCTGGGTGATGCGCGCGCCGGAGCTCTCTATGCTCGTCGAGATGCCGGTCCTCTCGGCCATGTCATAGGCTTGAGACGAGGTGTAGGCGTACATCTTCACCCCATTCTTGAGCTTCCTCCCCTCCAGCAGCCTTGCGAGCTCCCCCAGCTCGTTGACGGAGAGGTGGGGAACGCCGAACGCTACCAGGTCCGGTGGTTCAGACGTCTGGTTGAGATCCTCTTCAGTGTCATCAAGTGCCGACCTCGTGACCTCCAGCTCCTCCAACATGTTCCCGCCGGCAGATTCAGCCACCGTGCTCGAGCCGGGCGTTATGCCCGGGAAGTGGATCATCGTCACAGGGCCTGCAGCGGCCGCTCCGGCGCCGAGGTGCTTGATCTGGTCGGATGTGACCGTGCCAGGTAGGCCGACAAGCACAGGGACGCGCGCCCCGGCGTTCCTGCCGATGAAGAACCCGATGGAGCGGTAGTCCAGGTCTGACAGCTTACTGATGGAGAGGCGAAAGGACACCTCGGCCTTCCTGTTCTCGTCGAGCAGCATTCCGAAGCGCGGGGTCATGCCCAGAATGGCGCACGCGATGTCCATGCCCGCGGTGATCTTGTTAGACCTGCACCCGAGGACCGAGTTGGCGAACACCACGGCGCTCGATTCCGCCCAGGCGACAATCTCCCCCCGTTTTGGGAAGTTGCACACCTGGTACTGAACGCAGGACCAGCACCTCATCCCGCCCAGCTTCCCGTAGGCGTCGCAGAGCCTGAACTGCTTCCTCGCATACTCTTCGGGGATCCCGAAGTTCCTCCAGTTCTGCAGGTCGATACTGGCGGGGTCAACGGAGGTGGGGACCGCGAACCTCCCGCCGGCGTCCGCGAAGCGCTCCAGCACTTCCACCCCCGCGTCGTGCAGGCTGCTGTAATGGGCGAGGACGTGTGCTGACTTGATGGGCACCAGCTGGTCGGCACCGACAGCTTCTCCCACCTTGGAGACAATCTCCATCGCGAGCTGCTTTGCCTCACCCGAGTCCCCACGGAGCATCTTCTCCTGGGCAGAGTCGAGATGCAACTGGGGGGCTCGCCGCCAGAATCGGTTAAAAAGCCATCTCGCATTCTCCTCCTGTTGAAGTTCTCCTACTTCCTCCCTACCAAGCTCACATTCGGTTTCGGCTCGGTCAAGGAGATTGGGGCGGAGGCGAAGTCACTGGGGGCGACCAAGGCACTCGTCGTCACCGACAAGATCATGGTGAAGACGGGCATCGTTCAGAAGGTGACGGACAGCCTAGACGGTACGGCTTTCGACGTCTTCGACGAAGTTGAGGCCGAGCCTAGGGTCGAAGTGGCCCAGTCAGTCGCCGACAGGGTTAGGTCGAAGCCCTACGACCTCGTGATAGGGGTCGGCGGGGGGAGCTCCATGGACATGGCGAAGGTAGCAGCCGGGTTCGCCTCCAACGGGGGTCCAGCGACTGCTTTCGTCGGAAACAACCTGTTCAGCAAAGAGCCCCTGCCTTCGATCATGGTGCCCACCACAGCGGGGACGGGCGCCGAGCTTACAGTGACCTCCATGGTGACAGTCGGGGGGCACAAGCAGTGGATCAACAGCCCTCTCCTGCTCCCATCTGTGGCATTAGTCGACCCCGAGCTCACGATGAGCATGCCGCCGGGGGTGACGGCCGCGACCGGGATGGACGCCTTGTGCCACAACACCGAAGCATACCTCTCGGCCCTTGCGAGTCCCATCACAGACTCAGCAGCACTTTACGGAATAGCGCTGATAGTTCAGAACCTGCAGAAGGCCTTCGAATCGGGTGGGGATAGGCTGGCGCGCGAGTCGATGAGCCTCGGGGCCCTTATGGGAGGGATAGCGCTGCAGGCGAAGATGGTCTACGGCCACTCGATAGGATACACCATCGCTACCCGTTTCAGGCTCCCTCACGGCGTCTCCTGCGGGCTCCCGCTACCATACATCATCTCGAACTACGCCGTGGCATGCGCCCCCAAGATGAAGAAGCTGGCGGAGGCATATGGCGTCGATCCATCAACGGACCCCGGGGGCTTGGGGCAGGCGGTCGCCGAAAGGGCCAGAAGCATTGCCCTAAGCGTCAAGATCCCGACGACCCTGCAGGACATAGGAGTCGCCGAGTCCGACCTACCGGGGCTCGCAGACGAGTGCCTCTCATTGTACCCGAGGCCGAACAGCCCACTGGTTTTCGACGTCAAGAGCATGGGACTGCTCTACCGCCGGATGTGGGCAGGGGACCTCGGAGCTTGACCACAGAAATCTTATGAACATGCGGCAAGAGTCAGGAAAAGTTCTGTCGTGAAGATGTTCATTGAGGGCCAGAGTGTCGGTGCTGAAGGTGGGGCGACATTCACCGTCGCCAATCCTGCGACCGGCGAGGTGGTCGACTCGGTGCCCAGGGGAGGAAGAGGAGATGCGAAGAGAGCCATTGACGCTGCCGGCCACGCTTTCAAGGTCTGGTCGGAGCGGCCGTCCATCGAGCGGTCAAGGGTCCTGCTGAAGATCGCAGATCTTGTCAGGGCAAGTGTTGAGGATCTGGCCACTACGCTCACCCTTGAGCAGGGCAAGCCCCTGGGGGAGGCGAGGAGCGAGATCAACTCCTTCGCGAACACCTGTGAGTACTACGCCGGGCTGATCGGGAGAGAAAGGGGCGCACAGACCCCCTTCTCGACCGGGGAGGGTTTCTTCATCGTCACCAAGAGGCCGCTGGGGGTGGTGGGGGCCATTCTTCCCTGGAACTTCCCGGTGTCCCTGATGGGGTGGAAGGTTGCTCCCGGGCTAGCGGCTGGGAACACATTCGTAGTCAAGCCCGCAAGCACGACCCCGCTGACGGACATCAAGATGGCCGAGTTGATGGTAAGGGCCGGGGTCCCGCCGGGGGCCGTCAACGTCGTGACTGGCCCGGGCGCGGTCGTAGGGGAGGAGCTTCTCGACAACCCCAAAATAGCGAAGATTGCCTTCACCGGCGAGACGGCGACGGGCAAGAGGATAATGGAGGGATCGTCAAAGTCGATCAAGAGGCTGACCCTCGAACTCGGCGGGTCCGACCCAATGATCGTCTGCGACGACGCGGATCTGGCGCTCGCGGTGGAAGGGGCGGCCTGGGGGAGGTTCAGGAACTGCGGCCAGTCCTGCACTTCTGTCAAGAGGCTCTTCCTGTTCGAGTCCATAGCCGACGGGTTCATCAGGAGCTTCGCCGAGAAGGTGAAGACAATCCGAGTGGGGAATGGGCTCGACGGGGCGACCCACATGGGGCCGGTGCATACCAACGAGCAGAGGGAGAAAGTCGAGTCCATGGTGCAGGATGCCGAGGGAAGGGGAGCCAGGGGCATAGTAAAGGGCGGGAGACCTGGCGAGCGAGAGCTTGCGAAGGGGAACTTCTACACCCCGACGATACTGGGGGACGTCGACTACGACGCTCAGATAGCGCGGGAAGAGTGCTTCGGCCCGGCGCTCCCAATCTTCATCGTGAAGGACTTGGAGGAAGCCATCGAGAGGGCCAACGACACCCCCTATGGCCTCGGTTCATCAGTCTGGACCAAGAACGTCGAACGTGCATACCACGCTGCAGAGCGGATCCAGGCAGGGACCACATGGGTGAACTCGCCCCCCATAGCGAGGGCCGAAGTGCCCTTCGGCGGGTTCAAACAGAGCGGGTTCGGAAGGGAGCTCGGAATCGAGGGGCTCGACCACTACTACGAGACGAAGAGCATCCAAGTGCTCGAGTACGGCAAGGGAAAGAAGTGGGCCTTTCCCATCAACTAGGACCTAGGTCCGACGCCGGCCTTTCATCGGCCGAAGTCCTAAGGTCCTTCTGGTAGTACTTTGCCCAGGCGTTGTTCAGGGGGAAGGCGAGCCTCTTCCCGATTATCTTCTCCAGCCAGATGGGCACCAGAAACTTGCGGTTGACGTTGAAGTACCCGTAGTATTTCTCATCCCCGGTCTCAGCCTTTGACAGGACCTGGCGGGCCGCGAAGTCTCCACAGAAGGTGGCCCAGGGGAGGCCAACGCAGCCGAGCACCCTGTGCACCCAGGGAGCGGAGGGCTCCTTTAGGACCGTGGGGAGAAGGTCCCTCGTCATGTCTATCCTCCCGGACCAGTACTGGGTGAAGCGCACCCCGGCCATCATTGGGAACATCTTCCTGAAGCCCTCAACGACGTGGTCAATCACTCGGGAGGTGGTGGTGTCGTTCCGAGCGTACGTAGTCAGAAGGCTTCCCCCCCCAAGGAGGAGCCGTCTACTTCCGGTGAGCCTGTAGTAAGAGTAGACTAGGTCCGAGTCCCAGCACTGGAAGGGCGCATCTGGGAACATAGTCTGCTGCTCCCGTGCACTCAGGGGCTCTGTAATGGAGAGGAACGTCTGCTCGTGGTACACGTTCGACGAGTAGGGGCTTAGGTCAGGGCTCAGCTTGTCCGCGCAGAAGATCACTTGGTCAGCGGTGACCGATCCCATGTGCGTGCGCGCTGTGTGTTCTGCAAAAGAGACCACGGCCGAAGATTCGTAGATTGAAATGCCCGCGTCCACGAGCGCCCCCTTCAGCCCCTGGGCGTATCTCAGACCGTCGACTCCGTAGGTCTCCTTGTATCGAACTGCCGCCGAGTACCCCTTCGACCCGATGACGGATGCGAGCTCCTCTCCCAGGTAGACCTGAGACTCATAGCCAAGGCTCCTCCGCGACTCGTCTTCCTCCTGGACAGCACCTGCCCCACCTCTACCCTTGCCAAGGAAGAGGCTGTCCTGCTTCTGGAGGTCGCATTCGAAGCCCCCGCTGCGGATGAGCCCCAGCATCCTGTCGACTCCCTTCACGGGGACCTCCCAGAGGTCCCGAGCGCCCACCTTGCCGAACCGCCTGATCAACTGGGCGAGTTCCAGCTCGCTATCAGGCGTGAGGAACCCAGCGCTCTTGCCCGTCGAGCTGCCACCGCAGATGTTCCGCTCCAGCAGCACTACCGTCATCCCAGTTCCGGCGAACCTTGCTGCGGCTGCCAGCCCCGCAGCCCCTCCGCCGATGATCAGAACGTCGCACTTGATGTCCTCCCTGAGGGGAGGCTGGATAGGGCGCTTTGTCCCAATCAGTGTGGTGAACCACCAGTTCTGCAGTAGCAACCCCCTCACTCCTCCTGGTCCCTGGGCTTCTTTCTGAGACCCGTTATCCAGGAGGCCACCGAGAGGTGCCTTTCAGCACTGGTCTCTTCCTTGAACCAGAGGACCCTCGCCCGGAACGCGTCTGCGCGGGAGAAGATGCCGAGCACCTTCCCCTCGTTCCGAGGGTCAACCACCGGAAGGCTCTCTGTGTCCGTCTCGGCGAGGCGGTCAGCTGCAACCCTCGACGGCTCGCCGGGATATGCAAAGACCTTCGGTCTGGGGGACAGCTCCCCCACTGTAAGGCCCGTGCCCTCTGTCCCCTTCATGAGTCTCCTGACGTCCGTGTCGGTGAGGTAGTCAACCATATGTCCGCTTTCGTCGATGACGGGGTATCCGGTCCGGACTCCCTCCTTGGCGACTTTGTCCAGAAAAGCGCTAATGGGAGTATCGCGCGTTACCGACTCGACCTCTTTCTGCATTACCCTTTCGACCGGAACCTGTTCCAGGACGTCGACCTGGTACTCTCTCGAGACGTGGACCCCCCTTCGGGCGACCTTCTCCGTCAGGATCGACCTCTTCATTGTGAAGACTGTGACGAAGTCTGCCACGAGGGCGGCTACGAGGAGCGGCGGGAGGAAGTTGATGTTGCGCGTCAGCTCTAGCGTGAAGACCACGCCTGTAAACGGGGAGCGCATAACCCCTCCGAGCATCGCACCCATGCTAACCGCCGCGAAGAGCGAGGCTGTTCCCGAGGGGAGGAAGAGCGCTTCCAGGGTGCCGAGGGCGCCCCCCATCATGAGCAGAGGGGCGAGCACGCCTCCAGAGGTTCCAGACCCAAGTGACACCGACCAGATAACCCCCTTCACCACCAAGAGGACCGTTGCGGCCCCTACCGCGAGATTTCCGAGGAGCAGGAGGTTTATGGAGTCGTAGCCTACGCCGAGAGCTCTGGGAGCGACGAGGCCCCCGACTCCGATAACGAGCCCTCCAATGGCAGGCCACCACATCCAATGAATCGGGAGCTTCCGGAAGGCGTCCTCGGCGGCGTAGACCGCATAGGTCAGGGCGGTCGAGGCGAAACCTGCGATCAGTCCTACTGCGACCCCCGAAAGCACTGTTGTTGCGTCTGGTGTCGGAGTGGAGGGGACTGGGAAAAGGGGTGAGTTCCCCAGCACTGTCCACCTAACCACCGTGGCCGCAACGCTGGCGACCCCCACAGGAATGAGGCTCCTTGGCCTCCACTCGAAGAGCAGCAGCTCTACGGCGAGCAACACGGCCGCGACGGGGGTGTTGAAGGTGGCAGCCATACCAGCAGCTGCGCCAGCCACCAGGAGGGCCTTCCGCTCGGAGGAGGTTACCTTGAGGACCTGCCCGATTATCGAGCCGAACGAACCCCCAGTCATGATTATCGGTCCCTCTGCTCCGAAGGGACCCCCGGAACCAATCGAGACTGCGGTCGAGACTGGCTTAAGGACAGTTACCTTGGGCTCTATCTTGCTCTTGTTGATCAGGATTGCCTCGAGGGCCTCCGGTATGCCGTGCCCCCTGATGCGCTCAGAGCCGTACTTCGCCATTAGGCCAACAACGGTCCCGCCGAAAACCGGTACTGCCACCGCCAGGTACCCGAGCTGATTGGCAGACGGCGAAACGAAGCTGAAGGACAGCCTCCCGTAGTAAAACAGATTCGTGAAGAAGCCTATGAGGTAAAGTAGAGCGGCGGCTATGAACGCCCCCGCCACTCCGATGCAGACCGCAATGCCGCTCACATAGAAGATGCGGCGGTTGGCTGTGGGGAAATCGCTGAGCCGGTCTATTCCTGGAAAGTCACTCGTTTAGTGGAAACCCCCGCCGAACCAGTTCCCCTCGCTCAATGCATTGTATTTACAACTTGCTATATGTGAATTCCAGAATGATATGAAAATACTACAGAATGTGAGGAATAACTTGGAAAACTGGAAGTTCCAGTGCCTGGGCTCGGACCCGGGAACCTGAGTGAGCGACTACTGCCGCGCGGGCTGCGAAGCTATGTCAATCATCCAGTGGACGCCGAACTTGTCTGTGACCTGGCCGTAGGTGTCCCCCCAAAACTGCTTTGCCAGCGCCATGTCCACCTTCCCCCCTTTTGCGAGTCCGTTGAAGACCCTAGTCAGCCTGGCGCTATCACTCCCGCTGATGCTCATGTGTATGTTGTCACCGAACTTCACGGCCCGGCTGGGCATCGAGTCGCTGGCCATGAACGTGAGGCCCTCGTTCTTCAAGGTGGCGTGGATGATCAGGTTCTCCTCTGCGGGGGATTGGGCCATTTTGGTCTCGCCGAAGGTCTGCATCGTCAATTCGCCGCCCAGTATCGAGTGATAGAATTTCATGGCCTCGGCCGTCTTTCCATTGAAGTTCAAGTATGGTACTAGCTGGGGATCCATGGGAGGTTGCGCCCCTCTCGCGTATTTAAGTGGCGCCGGTCCCGCAGGCGCAGAGGGCTCGGCGGCCCGTCTGAGTAGGCAACGTCTAAATACAATAGTCCGGCGCCGGTGAAAGAAAATGGCTCAGTTCGCCAGGATAAAGCTCACGAGCACTAACCTGCCGGAGCTGGAAAAGGTCGCTAACGATATCAGGGAGATAGCGGACAAAACAGGCGTCAAGGTCCGCGGTCCCCAGCCCCTCCCCACAAAAAGGCTCAAGATAACCACCCGGAAGGCGCCCACTGGTGAAGGGAGCCACACCTTCGACCACTGGCAGCTGAGAGTCCACAGGAGAATACTCGATGTCCAGCCCGACGACAGGACCATGAGGCAGATTACGAAGCTGAGGATTCCCGAGGACGTAAAAGTAGAGCTGATACTGACATCCTAGGCCTGCGCCTTCACCCAGTCGATGGTCCGAAGCAGGCCCTGTTCGAGAGAGAGCTCGTGCCTATACTCGAGCTCTGATCTTGCTCTCTCCATTGACGGGTAGCTGATCTGGGGCTCGGCCTCGAGGGCAGTGCGCGGGGGCGCGATGTTGAGCGTCGACTTCGAATTCGTAAGCCGCTTGATCGTTTCGGCGAGCTCCCTGATGGTTACCGGTCTCTCTCCCCCGAAGTTGTAGGCCCTGCCGACAGCTTTTTCGTTGGTGAGAATCGCAAGTGCTAGTTTCGCGAAGTTGACGGCATGTGATGGCGACGTGGTGTCCTTCCCCCCATTGAAAAGCGTCAGCGGCTCGTCCTTCAGGCATGCCCGGATGAACCGGAGAGTCGCCCGAGTTGGCTGGTCATACTCCCCAAAGAGCAACCAACTCCTCGTGAGAGACACCGGGAGGCTCTTCGTCCTGTAGAAGCTCAGGGCCATGTTCTCGAGGACAACCTTCGAATAGTCGTAGGGGAGCCTTGGGTCGAAGGGGGAGTCTTCGGTAACAGGGTTCTCCTTCGGAGCCCCGTACACGTTGGCTGAAGAGGTGAGGAGTATTCGGTTTACTTTCTTCCGGAGGGCCAGGTCGAGCATGTTCAGGCTTCCGAAGCAATTGACCTCGAAACAGAGCCTGGGGTCTTCGACTGTCTTCTTGATCTCGGTTATCGCCGCCATGTGGACTATTGCATCAAAGTCGAGATTGGCTAGCCTGCCAAAGACGAAGTCCCTGTCGAGCAGGTTCCCCGATACGTCCCACCCGGAAACGTCTGTGGGGATCGTGTCGACCCCCTTCTCCTGGAAGTACTTCAGAAGATTCTTTCCCACCATACCGGAGGCACCAGTGACTAGGACCTTCAACGACACGAGCGGCCGAGTCTGATTCTATTTAAGCAGAGGAGACGATTCCGGACTTCTTCGAGAGCTCGGACACGAGTTCCGGATCTACTACGCCGTACCCCATCGCTTCGCTCCCGTCCGCCATGGTCATCGGGAGCCTCGAGACGTAGTATGGCACCTCGTACTCGTCCATTCTTGCGGGGTCGGCCCGGAATAGCAGCCCCCAGGCACCCCCTTTCAGCTCATAGCAGGTGACCGCGGTCACCTTCCTCTCGCCGAATCCTCCCCCGCGCCCCCCCGCAGCGAGGGACCCCTCCCCGACGCTGAGCACGAAAAGCATGTTCTCCCCCGACTCGGGGCGCAGGTCGACATCCTTCCGTGATATCACAATCGCCCTCGAAGGACCCGTTAACTGTGTGACCAGCTCCTCGAGCGCACCCAAGACCGGAGGGAGCACGGCGCCCGCTCTATAAGTCCGTCAGCGGTCGAAGTGGCGCGATTGGCGCTTGAGGTATTCAGTCAGGAGCATGACGGCGTCGGGGGTCATAGAGCCGTCGACGAACATCAGTCGAAGCCGGGGCTCCCCTGCCTCCATGACCGCCTCCACCTCGTCGCCGTCGATTCTGCACGCCCTGTCGGTCTTTGCGACATACGATGTCACCCATTCTCTCTCGGTCAGTTCGCCAGAACGGATTGGAGGAATCAGATACTTCCCTACACGGCTCAGCTTCGCTGTGATTCCGAGCTCCTCGTTCAGCTCGCGCACAGCCGCGTGGCTGTAGGTCTCGCCGGCCCTGACGTGGCCGGTGCTCGAGAGAGTCCACAGGCCGGGCTGCCAGAGGTCACGCTTGCTCCGCTGCTGTAGGACGAAGTCTCCGTTGCCCCGCACGACAAGGACCGCCACCGCCCTGTGCAGCAGCCCGCGCCCGACGCACTCCCCGATGGTGGCCGTACCCGTAGGGACGTCGTCCTCGGTAACCAGGTCTACCAATTCTTCTTGCAATCTACGAATCCCTATTCTCGCCATCGAAGGGTAATACGACTTCCTCACCGAGACTTGCGGGGGCGGGGGTGGACTTCATTGCACCCGACCCGAATGACAGATGAAGTGCTCTAACCCTTATAACAGCAAGCGAGGGAGCTTGCAAGGCTGGTTCGACATCCAATCAAGAAACGTTCTGAAGCTGAACCATGCGACCGGATTCGCGTTCCCATCCTCTTCGTTCAGGAACGCCGTCTCAGGAGGAACTTGAATGCAGGGTGGAGCGAACTTTCGAGGGAGGGACGTCATAAGCGCGAGGGATTTTTCTCGGGAGGGCATCGAAGCCATCCTCAGGAGGGCCTCGGGGCTAGAATCGAGTCCCGGCTCGCTGGACGGGTCTCTGAAGGGGAAGCTCGCGGCTCTTCTCTTCTTTGAGCCTTCGACAAGGACATACTCAAGCTTCCAGATCGCGGCAGAAAGGCTGGGGATGAAGATCACAGGGTTCGCCGGACCCTCTGGTTCTTCGGTTGTGAAGGGGGAGACGCTCCACGACACGGTGAGGATGTTCGAGGGGTACGGTGCCAACG
>Ga0187771_10000691_pt1 | contig 21170 bp, 12 predicted proteins | sample 0116_SJ02_MP15_1_FD_133139 | JGI IMG/M metagenome (GOLD analysis project Ga0187771, IMG submission 133139) | Tropical peat soil microbial communities from peatlands in Department of Meta, Colombia - 0116_SJ02_MP15_10_MG | ecosystem: Environmental > Terrestrial > Soil > Wetlands > Peat | place...
ACCGCCCGGGTGAGGGGAAGGCCGTTCGAGGTCTCCAGCAGGCGTCCCTCCGCTCCTGTACCGACGCCCGTCGCCGCCGCCGACGATCCCGTCGCTCCGCCACCTGCGACTGCGATCGCGGGTGGGGCGAGCAGGCTGGAGCAGGCGAGCAGCGAGGTGACCGCCAGGGAGAGCACATATGGGTGCCCTGGTCCGAGGGTGCGCCGCCGGCTGTCCCGGGACGGGCGCGGGGTGTGAGCACGTCGCAGGTTCATCGGTGCGCCCCGGGAGCGGTGGTGAGGGGGTCACCCCCCCACAGCGCCGCGAGGCGCCGCCCGGCGCTCTCGAGCCCGAAACGCTGCTCCGCCCGCTCGGCAACCTCGGCCCGGGAGGCCTCGCTGGCCAGCGCGCGGGTGATCGCCTCGGCGTAGTCGGCGGGATGGAGGCCGGCGGCACTGAATCCCAGCGGCGGCTCGAGCATCTCCTGGAACGGATAGACGGGGAGGGTCACCACCGCCGTCCCCTGCAGCGCCGCCTCGGCGGCGACGTACCCCCACTCCTCGAACAGGCTGGGGAAGAGCAGCAGGTCTGCCGCCCGCATCCGCTGGTGCACCTCGGCGGCGGGGAGCCGGCCGGATGCGGTGACCCGCACGGACGCCGGGAGCCGGGAGAGCCGGCGGTCGAGCGAAGCGGCGTTGCCTCCGACCAGCTCCAGCTCCATGGGCACCCCCGAGGCGCCGAGGAGGGCGATCGCGTCGATGGCGAGGCCCACGTTCTTGCGGGGGTGGCCGAGGTCACCGCTGCACACGAGGAGGCGCGGTTCGGGTCGATCGCGCCGTTCGGGTAGCACGCCGGAGCCCGGCGCGGCCAGCAGGCTGGCCGGTGGCGTGGAGTGGACGGCATCGAGTCCGGCACGGCGCAACTGCTCCGCCAGGGCTCGGGTCGGCGCGACGATGGTATCGGCGGACCGGTAGCCGCGGGCGTCGTTGCGGTGATGGAGGGTGCCTTTGAGGGCCAGTCCCGCGCTGCGCGGAAAACGTCGCCCGCTGTGCTGCCAGGTGCTGATCACCCGTGCGGTCATCGAGTGCGGGTAGTACCAGGCGGCCACGAAGACCAGGCGGGCCAGCGGCCTGGCGGTGGCGGCGAGGTGGGGATGGTTGAGGTGGGCGGCGTCGAAGCCCTCTCCGATCCTGGGCCGGGCCGCCACCAGAGCCGCGGTCAGCCGGCGGGCGGCGTATCCGGGGGAGATGCGCTCGATACGCCGCTGACCGGGCGTCGGCCTCGCCAGCCCGATTGGCACGATCCGCACGTTGCTGCCGTACCGCTGGCCCAGCTCGGCGGCGAGACCCTCATCGGCGACCAGAAGGGTGACGTCGTCGATCGCCGTCGCGGCGGCCGCGGCGATGTGCTCCACGTACGTGTTGACGCCGCTCAGCGTCCCATCCTGGACGCCGACGAGGAGCCGGAGATGGCGGCGCTGGCCGGTCGAGTTCGACGCTGGCGCAGCGGTCGATGCGATGCTCACCGTGTGCTCCATCGTGCCCGATGTCGAGCCACGAACAAATCGGAAACGGCGGGCGGTGCCTGGGACATCCTGGCAGCCGAAGTGGGCGAGTCTGGCACGGATGGCGGGACCTTGGGAAGAGCCGCGGTTTCCCGGGTTTGCCGTGATCTCGGCGGTCCCATGGCCGCCGACGCTGGTCACTGGCTACGATCGACGCACCATGGTCATACACTGCAGCTCCCTGCGCCGACCCGTGACCCGACCGTCCGGCTTCCCGTGAACGCCGGCAGCGGGATCGGCTTCCCGGCGCGGCGCAGGATCCTGCTCATCTGCCCCGAGCCTCCGGCGCCGCCGACATGGGGCTTCGCCCTCAGGGTGTATCACCTCGGTCGCGAGCTGGCACGCCGGCATTCCGTCACCCTGCTCACCTACGCGATGGGGGACGAGAGCCGGGACTGGCGGCACTTGGAAGAGCTCTTCACCGTGCATCGTGTCCCGCCACCCAGCGCCCTGCGCAGCAAGCGCAGGGCTCAGCTCAGGTCGCTGCTGTCCCGCCGGTCCTTCCACATCGGCTCCCTGGGCTCCCCGGCCATGCAGCGCGCGATCGACGAGCTGAACGCGCGTCAGCCTTTCGATGTCATCCAGGTCGAGTCCAGCCAGATGTCCGGCTTCAACTTCCCCCGCCGCCCGGTACTCGTCCTGGATGCGCACAACATCGAGCACGATCTCTTTCGCCGGGTGGCAGCGGTGGAGACGTCGCCGCCGCGGAGGCTTTACCAGAGCATCGAGCAGCGCAAGCTGAAGCGGGAGGAGGCGGCCGCATGGTGCCGGGCAAACGGCTGCGCGGTCACCTCTGCCGAGGACGAGCGGGTGGTGCGGCAGGCGGCTCCGGGCACGCCCACCCGGGTCGTCCCCAACGGGGTGGATCTCAACCACTTCCATCCCTCCGCAGACGCGGTCGACCCCGACAGCATCGTCTTCGTCGGCAGCATCAATTACCGGCCCAACACCGACGCCGCGCTCCACTTCGCGGAACGCATCCTTCCCCTGGTTCGCGGACGCCGGCCCGGCGCCGTCTTCTCGGTCGTCGGCCAGGGTGCGCCCGAGGCGGTCCGCCGGTTGGAGGGGCCCGGGGTCCGCATTCTCGGCGGGGTGCCGGACGTCCGGCCCCACCTGGCCCGCGCCGGCGTGGTCGCCGTGCCCCTGCGGATGGGCAGCGGCACCCGGCTCAAGGTGCTCGAGGGACTGGCCATGGGCAAGGCCATCGTCAGCACGCGGCTGGGGTGCGAGGGCATCGAGGTCGTTGATGGCGAGCACCTCCTCATCGCCGACGCTCCTGAGGCTTTCGCGGACGCGGTCGCCCGGCTGATCGGCGATGCCGAGCTGCGCCGCCGGCTGGGGGAGGCGGGTCGAAAGCTGGTCGAGCGACGTTACGGTTGGGAGACGGTGGCCGCCGAGCTGGACGCCTTCCATGCCGATCTGCTCGGGCTGGTTCCCGGGACCAGGGCGGCTCGGCCGCTCACGTCCGGCGCCGGTGTGCCGGGTGGTGCTTAGCATGGCCGCCGCCCTCGATCGCCAGGTGTTCAGCGATGGGTCGTACGCCGACATCTTCCGCCCCGACAGCCGAGCTGACCCGTTCCGCGATCTCTATCGCCGCAAGCGGAACGATGTCCTCAGGTGCCTCGCCGAGCTGCCCGAGGGAAGCCGTGTCCTCGACCTGGGCGGAGGCATGGGCAGGATCGCGGTCCCGGCGGCGGTCCGCCACCGGGTGACGCTCTGCGACATCTCGCAGCGGATGCTCGACCTGGCGGCCTCGGCCGCCGCGGAGGCGGGCACACCCGCCGAGCATCTCAGCCTGCACCGGCTCGATGCCGGCGCCGCCCTTCCCTTCGGGGACGCGAGCTTCGATGCCGCCATCGCCCTGGACCTGCTGGTGCACCTGCCCGACCCCGGAGCGGCGCTGGGTGAGCTGCATCGGGTGCTCCGCCCCGACGGGATGCTGCTGGTGGACATGACCAACCGCAACCCGCTCTGGGTGGTGCGCTACCCCCGGTACGTCGGCCGCCGTCCCGGTCGCTGGCTGCGCACCCTGCGCGGTGGTGGCGTGCTGCCGGAGTGGCAGAGCATCGTCCGCCACCGGTCGCGAGGCGAATTCGAACGGATGCTGGCCGGCGCCGGTCTGCGGGTCACCCGGCGATGGGTGTACGGTCCGGGGCTGTGCCCCAAATGGTTCCTCTGCCGCTGCCTTCCGAGCCCTGACAGGGTGGGTCGCTGAGCGGATCGCCATGCTCCGGAGGGGAGGAGATCGATGACACAGCGAGCGGATCGCATGGCGCCCAGTCCATCGTCGGGACGTCACCGCTCTCGGACCCGGCGGCTGGCTCCGGCCGCGCTGCTCGTGCTGCTGCCCGGCTTCGGTTTGGCGTCCGGGGTGGCGGCGGCGTCGGCACCGGCCTTCGTTCAGGGCACGGCCGGAGCGACCGTTTCCCACCTGACCTTCTCCAGACCGGTCGGCGCCGGTGACCTCCTGGTGGCGGCGCTGACCACCAGCGGCGGTGGATCGGACCCGATCAGCGGTGTCTCCGACAGCCTCGGCGATGCCTGGACCAAGGCGGCGTCGCTCGCCTACGGCAACGGCTACGTGGAGCTGTACTACGCCGCCAACTGCGGAGCCGGGGCCGACCAGGTCACGGTCGCTGGAACCAAGGTCGCCCTGGCCATCGCTGAGTACTCCGGGGTGTCCGCCACATCGCCTCTTGACAAGCTGGCCAGCCACGCCTCGTCGAGCAGCCCGTCGGCTGGACCGACGGCCGCCATCGGCGGCGCCGGCGAGCTGGTCCTCGGCGTCGCGGGGATGAGCGCTCCCGGAAGCTTCAGCGCCGGCACCGGCTTCACGCTCCGAGAGGCCGGGGTCTCCAACTACCTCTACGCGGTCGGCTTGGAGGACGCTCTCTCGGCCTCGGGCGCCGGCCAGTCGATGACCATGAAGGCGACGAACAGCGGCTACGCGGGAGGCATCGTCGCCGTCTTCCTGGCCGTCCCGACGGCGACCGGGCCGACCGCGGCGCTGGCTCTGAGCCCGACCGCCACCCCGGTTGGGCAGACCGTCACCGCCAGCGCCGCCGGCTCGACCGCCGGTTCCAGCCCCATTCAGAGCTACAGCTTCACCTTCGGGGATGGCACGACGGTGGGTCCGCAGGTCAGCGCGACCGCCACCCACGCGTATGGCACTGGCGGGGTCTACACGGTGACCGTGAGGGTCACCGACAGCGCCGGGCGGAGCTCCCCGGCGACCGCCCAGGAGACGGTGGGGCAGCCCGCGGCTGCGGTCACGGTGACCCCCTCCTCGGGCAACCCGCCCCTCCAGGTGACGGCCAGCGCCGCGGCGTCGACCGACCCGATCGGCATCCAGAGCTACAGCTTCAACTTCGGGGACGGGACCGTCGTGGGCCCGCAGCCGGGCGCCAGCGCTGCTCACACCTACACCGCCGCAGGCACCTTCACCGTGATGGCGACGGTCAGTGACGCGGCCGGCGCCACCTCGACAGCGAGCGCCCCCGTCACCGTCTACAAGGGCCCGACCGCGGCGCTGAGCCTGAGCCCCGCCGCCGCACCGGCGGGCCAGACGGTCATCGCCAGCGCGGCCGGCTCGACGGCCGGCTCGAATCCGATCCAGAGCTACAGCTTCAGCTTCGGGGACGGCACGACCTTGGGGCCGCAGAGCGGCGCTACCGCCGCCCACAGCTACAGCGCCGGCGGGGTGTACACGGTGACAGTGACGGTCAGCGACGGCGCCGGCCACAGCTCCCAGGCGAGCGCCCAGGTGACAGTGGGGCAGCCCACCGCGGTGGTCACGGTGAGCCCGACCTCGGGCACTCCGCCGCTGCTGGTGACTGCCAGCGCGGCGGCGTCGACGGACCCGATCGGGATCCAGAGCTACAGCTTCAACTTCGGGGACGGGACCACGGTGGGTCCGCAGACCAGCGCCACCGCGACCCACACGTACACCACGACGGGGAGCTACACGGTGACGGCGACGGCCACCGACAGCGCCGGCGCCACCTCGACGGCGACCGCCCCGGTCAGCATCTACAGCGGCCCGACGGCCGCTCTCAGCCTGAGCCCCACGGCAACGCCCGCGGGGCAGCCGGTCAGCGCCAGCGCCGCCGCCTCGGCGGCCGGCTCCAATCCCATCCAGAACTACAGCTTCAACTTCGGGGACGGGACCACGGTCGGGCCTCAGCCGGGGGCAAGCGCTAGCCACGCCTACGCTGCCGGCGGGGTCTACATGGTGACGGTGACGGTCACTGACAGCGCCGGCCACAGCTCCCAGGCGAGCGCCCAGGAGACGGTGGGGCAACCCACGGCGGCGCTCAGCGTGACCCCCGCCTCCGGCACGCCGCCGCTCCAGGTCAGCGCCAGCGCCGCCGCCTCCACCGATCCGATCGGGATCCAGAGCTACAGCTTCAACTTCGGGGACGGGGCGGTCGTGGGTCCGCAGACCAGCGCCACCGCGACCCACACGTACACCACCGCGGGCAGCTTTACGGTGACGCTGACGGTGGCCGACAGCGCCGGGGCCACCGCCAGCGCGACGTCCACCGTGAGCGTGGTGGCTCCGCCGACCGCGACCCTGACCCTGAGCCCGACCGCCGCGCCGGCTGGGTACCTGGTCGCCGCCAGCGCGGCGGCCTCCACAGCCGGCTCCAACCCGATCGCGAGCTACAGCTTCAGCTTCGGGGACGGGACCACGGTCGGGCCTCAGCCGGGGGCAACCGCGAGCCACACCTACGCTGCCGGCGGGGTGTACACGGTCACGGTGACGGTCACCGACAGCGCCGGGTACGGGGCTCAGGCGACCGCCCAGGAGACGGTGGGGCAGCCCACCTCGGCGCTCACGGTGAGCCCCTCCTCGGGGAGCCCGCCGCTGCTGGTGACCGCCAGCGCCGCCGCCTCGAGCGACCCGATCGGGATCCAGAGCTATAGCTTTAGCTTCGGGGACGGGACGGCGGTCGGGCCGCAGGCGAGCCCGATGGCGACCCACACCTACACCACCGCGGGCAGCTACATGGTGGCGGTGACGGTGGCCGACAGCGCCGGGGCGACCGCGACCGCGACCTCCACGGTCAGCGTGCTGAGCGGCCCCACCGCCGCCCTGAGCCTGAACTCGAGCGCCACGCCGGCAGGTGAGCCGGTCATCGCCAGCGCCTCGGCATCGACGGCCGGCTCCAGCCCGATCGCGAGCTACACGTTCAGCTTCGGGGACGGGACCGTGGTCGGTCCCCAGACCAGTGCCATCGCGACCCACAGCTACAGCGTCGGCGGGGTCTACACGGTGACCGTGACGGTTACCGACAGTGCCGGCAACAGCTCCCAGGCGAGCGCCCAGGAGACCGTTGAGCAGCCCTCGGCGACGCTGACCCTGAGCCCCTCCTCGGGCAGCCCGCCGCTGCTCGTCACCGCCGGCGGCGCCGCCTCGAACGACCCGATCGGGATCCAGAGCTACACCTTCGACTTCGGGGATGGGACCACGGTTGGTCCACAGACCACGGCGACCGCGACCCACACCTACACCGCGGCAGGCGGCTACACGGTGACGCTGACGGTGACCGACAGCGCCGGGGCGACCGCCACCGCGACCTCCACGGTCAGCGTGGCCACGCCCCCGACCGCGGCGCTGAGCCTCAGTCCCGGCGCCACACCGGCGGGCGAGCCGGTCACCGCGAGCGCTGCCGGGTCGACGCCCGGCTCCAGCCCGCTCTCGAGCTACATCTTCAGCTTCGGAGATGGGACCGCCGTCGGTCCCCAGGCCAGTCCGACCGCCACCCACAGCTATAGCGCCGGCGGGGTGTACACGGTGACCGTGTCGGTCATCGACGGCGCCGGCAATAGCTCCCAGGCCAGCGCCCAGGAGACGGTCGGGCAGCCCACCGCGGCACTGACGGTGAGCCCCATCTCCGGGAGCCCACCGCTGCCCGTGACCGCCAGCGCTTCCGGGTCGACCGACCCGATCGGCATCCAGAGCTACACCTTCAGCTTCGGAGACGGGACGGCGGTGGGGCCGCAGGCGAGCGCCATCGCAACCCACACGTACACCGTCGCGGGCGGCTACACAGTGGCGGTGACGGTGACCGACAGCACCGGAGCGAATTCGACCGTGAGCTCCCCGGTCAGTGTGGCCACGCCTCCCACCGCGGCGCTGAGCCTCAGTCCCGGCGCCGCGCCGGCGGGACAGCCGGTCTCCGCCAGCGCGGCGGCATCCACCCCCGGGTCCAACCCGATCGAGAGCTACACCTTCAGCTTCGGGGACGGGACCACCGTCGGTCCCCAGGCGGGTGCGACCGCCACCCACAGCTATGGCGCCGGCGGGGTATACACGGTGACGGTCACGGTCACCGACAGCTTCGGGTACAGCGCCCAGGCGACCGCCCAGGAGACGGTGGGACAGCCCGCCGCGGCGCTCACCGTGAGCCCCTCGTCGGGGAGCCCGCCCCTGCCGGTGACGGCCAGCGCCGCGGCGTCCACCGACCCGATCGGGATCCAGAGCTACACCTTCAGCTTCGGGGACGGGACGGCGGTGGGGCCGCAGGCGAGCCCCACGGCCACCCACACGTACACCGTCGCGGGCAGCTATACGGTGACGCTCACGGTGGTCGACAGCGCCGGGGCGACCGCGACCGCCAGTGCCGCCGTCAATGTGGGCGTCCCCCCGGCAGCGGCGCTCAGCCTGAGCCCGACCGCCACCGGGGTGGGCCAGCCGGTGTCGGCCAGCGCCGCGGCGTCGACCGCCGGCTCCAGCCCGATCGCGAGCTACACCTTCAACTTCGGGGATGGGACGGTGATCGGGCCCCAGACCAGCGCCACCGCCACTCACGGCTACAGCACCGGCGGGTCGTACACGGTGACGGTCACGGTCACCGACGGCGCCGGCAACAGCGCGCAGGCCACCGCCCAGGAGACGGTGGGGCAGCCCAGCGCCGTCCTGGCGGTGAGCCCCTCGTCAGGCAGCGCGCCCTTGGCGGTCGGCGCCAGCGCCGCGGGGTCGGCCGACCCGCTTGGGATTCAGAGCTACACCTTCAACTTCGGGGACGGGACCACGGTGGGACCGCAGGCGGCGTCGACCGCGACCCACACCTACACGGTCGCGGGCGTCTACACCGTCGCGCTGACGGTGACCGACAGCGCCGGCGCAGCCGCCACCGCGACCTCCACGGTCACCGTCTACCTGGTCCAGGACAGCTTCCAGCGGGCCAACCAGACCGGCTGGGGCACCGCCTCGAACGGCATGACGTGGTCGGGGACGGGATCGGGAAGCCTCTCCATCTCGGGTCACGAGGGGCTGGTCAGCAATTCGACCAGCACCAGCACCTTCGAGTCGCTGGGCTCGGCCACCGCCGCCGACGTCAACGGGATCGTCCGCTTCGCGAGCACCAACGGCAGCGAGATGGCGGGGATGATCCTGCGCGGCCAGCCCAACGGGAACATGGACCTGGTGCGCTACAACGGCAGTGGCCAGCTCGCGTTCATGGTCAAGTCGGGCGGCAGCTGGATCGTCAACCAGAGCATCGCCGCCTTCACCGCGTCCGCCGGGACCTTCTACTGGCTGCGTTTCGAGGTCCAGGGGAGCAACGTCTATGTCAAGGTGTGGCCCTCGGGCGCGACCGAGCCGTCGGCGTGGTCATGGTCAGGGACCAGCAGCACCATCACGAGCGCCGGAAGCATGGGCCTCTACGCCTACGCTTCCACCGGGACCAGCGTCGAGTTCGACTCCTTCTCGGTGGCGCAGGCCATCGCCGCCCCCGCCAACTCGGCGATCGCCGGCACGCTAACCGACAGCGTCAGCGGCCAGCCCATCGCCGGGGTGACGGTCACGACCGTCCCAGCCAGCACCACCACGACCACGGGAGCCTCGGGGACCTACTCGCTGCCGGTCGCCGCCGGGTCCTACACAGTGGTGTTCACCGCCTCGACGGTCGGCTACAACGCCAACGACCTGGCCGGGGTGCAGGCGCCTGCCAACGGCAGCGCCACCGCGAACCAGAGCCTGGTCGCCATCCCGGCCCAGGTGGCTATGGACAACTTCACCCAGCCCAACCAGGGCGGAGGGTGGAGTCCGTCCACCGACAGCAGCACCTGGACGAGTGACATCGCCAGCCCGCCCAACGGGGTCCCGATCAACGGGGCGGGGATCACCGCCAACCAGGCTTGGGTGGACACCTCGGGCTCGACCCTCCAGGACTTCGACACCTGGATGGGCTACCGGTATGCCAACCAGCAGGTCAACGCCACGCTCGACATCACTAGCGTGGTCTCCGACCCGACCTACCAGCACGGGGCGCGGCTGATGGCCCTGGTCCAGGGGACGGCCAGCAGCTGGAACGCGATCGTGATGACCATCGACCCGCCCGACGGGTCGAAGCCGGTGCCGCCCGGGTCCAGCCAGGCCTGCACCCAAGGGGACATCTCGCTGTGGGTGACCATCCCGAGCACCTGGACGCAGCTCGCCATGGTCTGCCAGACGGTCAGCCTGAACACCCTCTATCACGCCCAACTGGAGGTGGTTGGCAACCTGGTCGAGGGCAACCTCTGGACGGGGAGCACCGAACCGAGCGGCTGGCAGATCAGCGCCAGCCAGAGCCTGCTCCAGGGGGCCGGACAGGCGGGGACCAGGACCACCGGCGCGTACGTGGACTGGGGCAGCTTCTCCGAGATCCCGATCACCCAGATCTCGGGGAGCGTGAGCAATGGGTCGACCGGGTCGCCGGTCAGCGGGGCCACTCTGAGCCTGAACACGGGACCGGCGACGCAGACCGCGGCGAACGGCAGCTACGGCTTCATCGGACTGGCGGGTGCGACCACCTATGACATCGGCATCGCCGCGCCGGGCTACACCAGCGGGGTGATCGCGGTCACCACCGTCACCGGCTCCACCGCCACCGCCAACGTGAGCCTGGCCCCCTCGGGCTCGGTGGGCTCTCCCGGCGGGGGGCTGGTCGTCAGCGACCAGATCCAGAACGGCATCACCAACAACCCGGGCAACGGCCAGACCGAGACCGACGTCACCTGGACCGACGCGACCGGGAACGGCTGGCGGATCGGCAGCATCCCGGGCTACGGCGGCGCCAACACCGCGGACTGGTACGAGGTCGACGGAGGCGTGGTCGGGGCGAACCAGACCTCGCTCAACACCACCAGCCCGTCCGACCTGGCCCACGATTGGACCGAGTCCACGAGTGGCGCCTTTTGGGGCTCGGAGTCGACCCCATACGCGCAGGTGTCACTGCCCCCGCTGGCCCCCTCGTTCCGGGTCGGGTTCCAGGCGACCGTCCCCGCCGCTGGGACCGATCCCAACGGCTTCGTCCACACCGTGACCACCTACATCTACCCAGGTAACCCCGGGTTCATCGTCGACCGCTTCGACATCACCAACCCGTCGAGCAAGCCGATCCAGCTCGCCACCACCGGGGCCATCTCCTACGACGTGATCAGCGGGCTGGAGCAGCTCGACACCACCTGGAACGCCGCCAATGGAGGGTACGGTTGGGTCGGGAGCGCGCCCGTCCAGGGCTGGCCGTCGGCCGCGACTCCCGGCGATCCCGACTACTTCTACATCGTCCCGTCAGCCGGATCCGGGGTCAGTGACGGCATCGTCGCCGTCCTCGCCACCAAGCTCTCGACCAGCGGCGTCCTCAACCCGCAGATCCAGGATGGACTCAACAGCCATCGTGTCAAGGTCACGGTTTTCGGCGACGACCAGGTCTTCCCGGCCAACACCACCATCACCTTCTACCTGCTCCAGGCGATCACCCGGAACCTGACCGCGGCTGAGGCGGCGAGCATCGCGGCCGACTACCTGAACCCGGACACACCGGTGATGACCACCGGGACGTTCGCCGGATTCAGCCTCAATGAGGGGCTCTACAGCTTCGCCGCCAGCGGCAACCAGGTCACCTTCGCGCCCAGCTTCTCGTCCACGGTGACCGAGCGCTGGCTTGACATCTACAAGGTGACCGGGTACACCGTCAGCGCACCGCCCACGGTCAGCGTCAACGGGCTGCCCCTCACCCCCGGGGCCCAGTACGTCACCGCGGTGGACACGGCCAACCACGTCGCCTACGTGAAGCTCCTCCAGCCGCTGGTTCCCGGGGCGGCCGGCTCGGGGCAAATCCAGTCAGGGCCGATCACCATCAGCGGCTGAGCACCACGGCAATGACCTGATCGCCGACGCCGGTCCAGCATTCGGCGTCCTGGATCGGGAAACGGCGGTCCTTCTCTGGGGGACGTCCCGATTACACTTGTGGCAGTGCCGGTCGTCCCGCGGCTCTGCGAGTCAGGCCCAGGTTCAGGAGGGACGTCATGCTCGGCAAGCTCACGAGCGTCGCGTCCTTGTGGCGCGACCCGGGCCCGCGATTCGTGTGGCTCTGGTGGAGGCTGCGCCGCCGGGTTCCCGGCTGGCTCACCACCGCGAACGCGGCGCTGCTCTATGGCTTTGCCCGCAATGGCGGCGGTCCGGGCGAGATCATGGAGATCGGGAGCGCCTGGGGCCTGTCGACCATCGTGCTCGCCAAGGGTGCCCACGCGCGCCAGGGTGAGGAGGCGATGGTCACCACCGTGGACACTCATGACACCTACTCGGGGACCGAGCGTCGGCTGCAGCGGAGCCTCACCCGCTTCCGGGCTGACAACGTGACCGCAATCACCCAGGACTCCGTCGGCTACGCAGAGCGAAGCAGCCTCCCCCGGCGCATCCGCCTCCTCTACGTGGACGGCGACCACTCCGAGTCCGGGGTGAGACGCGACCTGGAGGCATGGCTGCCCCGGGTCGCCCCCGGCGGCGTGGTCGTCTTCGACGATTACTTCGACCATTCGGACCCCGGGTATGGCGTGGCGGCGGGAGTCCGACCCTGGCTCGACGACGGCACTCTGGAGCCGGTGCGGCGCAGCGACCTGGCTGGCTGGACGCGCAAGGCGACGCACCAGGCCGCCCATCTCGGCGACGGCCGGCACGGCGTCAACGTCCGCGGCTCGGTCATGCGCCGATCCGGCGCGGTGGACCGGGAGGCTGGGGCGGCCCCCAGGGCCTGACGCCGCCGCGGCATTCCCGGCGGGCTCGGGACATCCGCCCAGCCCTCCGGGGACACGCCCGGCCGGCCCCGAGCTTGCTCCCATTCCGCTGAGTGGTTGATCCGTTCGACACTTGACCGGCATGAGATTCCTCGAGACCCTCTTTCGCCACCGAATCATCGCGATCCTACCGATCGTCATCGGCCTGGTGGTGGCCGCCGGTTATGAGCTGGTACAGCCGCGCACCTTCACTTCGACCGCCGACCTCTGGGTGGACGCTTCGACCCCCGGACAGAGCGGCACCACGAGCAACCAGTACGTCGACCCCTCCACCACCCAGGAGTCGGTCATCCAGGAGCTGGTCGACACCCGGTCCTTCGACATCGCGGTCGGCCAGGTCGGCGGCCTGAGCGCCTTCCTCGCTGCTCATCCGGGTGCCGAGGTCACCGGCATCGCCGCCGTCCCCGGGCTCGGCGAGCTGTTCAAGAGCGCTCCGGGGTCGGTTGACGACCAGGTGGCGACCATGATCCCGGCAGAGCTGACCATCACCGCGACCGGGCCGCAGGTGATCACCATCAGCGCCACCGGACCGACGCCGGCGGTGACCGAGGGAATCATCAACGCAGTGGTCTCTCAGTACGAGCTCAACGTGGTCCAGGCGGCCACCACCACAGATCAGACTGCGGTCAGCTACTACACCCAGCAGCTGGCCCAGGCGCAGACCACGCTCAACCAGGCGGAGAGCGCCTACACCGACTATGTGCAGGCGAACCCGACGGTGATCAAGAACGGAGGCACCAGCGCCCAGCTCATTGAGCTGCAGCAGTCGGTGGCCAACGCGCAGAGCAACTACCAGTCGGTGAACAACCAGCTGCAGCAGGCGCAGCTCAACCTGGCCAACGTCGGCAACCAGACCGGGGTGCGGGTGCTCGACGCGCCCCAGGCCGGCACCTCGGTCAGCATCAAGAAGAAGCTGCTCACCACCGGTATCGCCGGCCTGGTGGTGGGTCTGATCATCAGCCTTCTCCTCATCACCGTCCTGACCGCGACGGACCGGACGGCGCGCCGCGCCGAGGACGTCAAGCGCGCCCTCGGCGTCGACGTGGTGGGCAGCATCGACCGGGTGGCGGGAGGCACCTCCGGACCCCAATCGCAGGCATCCGGAGCATGAGCGCCGAGCCGGCCCCTCAGCTCAGCCGGGTGACTCCATTCCGCCCACCCAGCTCGCCGGAGCCGCCCCGGGGCGCCTCCCCGGCCGACGTGCGGCTGGCCCAGGGACTGCTGCCCCGAGCCGTGCTCAAGGGATGCCGGGAGGCTATCCAGCGCATGCCCGAGCCGGACCCCCGCAGCTACGGGGTGACCAGCACGGTGCGCGGCGAGGGCCGCAGCACCGTCGCCGCCGGGATGGCCCTGCTGCAATGGCTCGACTACGAGCGGCGCACCGTGCTGGTGGACCTCGACCTCGAGCAACCCAGCCTGCACCGCCGCTTCGGGCTCGCCGAAGGCTCGGGGCTCAGCGACCTGATCGAGGGCCATGGCGCGGTGGAGGACCATCTCCAGCGCGTGGTGGGCGACCTCTACGTGCTGACCGCGGGCCGGCTTCGGGAGGATGCTCCCCGCACCCTCACCCGACTGGCTCAGAGCAGCGTGATCTCCCAGCTCTTCGAGTGGGCGGAGGCGGTGGTCTTCGACCTCCCCCCCGTGCTGGGCTCACCCACCGGGCTCGAGGCAGCCCGGCTCAGCGGGTCGCCGGTGATGGTGGTGCGCGCCGGGGTGACCCCGCTGCCCAGGGCCAAGGAGGCGCTGGACGCCCTCCCTGCTTGCTCCTCGGTGATCCTGAACGGCGTCGAGTCGGCGATGCCACCGTGGCTGCGCCGGGCCACCGGCAGCTGGAAGCCATGACCTGGCCCCTGATCGCGGCTCTGGCCCTGGTGGTCGTGGCCCTGGTCTGGCGGGATCGGAGCCGGCGGGCCCAGGCTGCGGCGCTGGCGGTGGCAGTGGTTGCCCTCGGCTACGCCTGGATCAACCTGGGCAAGGTCTGAGACCGTGGCGCTCGCCGTCTCGAGCGTCGCGGCCATCCAGCGCAGCGAGAGGACCCGGCGCATCCTCTTCACCGGCATCGGCGTGGTCCTGGCGATCCTCCTCGGCCTCGTCGCCGCGGCCGTCGGCAAGACCCAGGACGCCATCGGTCTGGTTGTCGCCCTGGCGGTGCCGGTGATCTGGTGGTCCGCGCCCGCCACCGGGGTGATCACGCTGCTCCTCTGCTCCGCGGTCATCGAGCAGTACCAGTACTCGATCCCGGGCGAGGCGGGGCTCGACGCCTTCACCGACAAGATCCCCTTCTTCGCCAGCTTCCAGGGCGCCTTCGGCGCCAGCGGCCTGGTTTTCAGCCCCGCCGACCTCTCCGTGGTGGTGCTTCTCCTCATCTGGCTTACCCGCGGGGTCACCAAGCGGAGCCTGCGTCTGCCCCGATCGCAGCTGGCCGCGGCCATGGCGGTGATCGTGGTCCTTGCCCTGGTGGCCCTGGCTCGGGGCATCGGCCTGGGCGGCGACGACACCCGGGCCGCGTTCTGGGAGATCCGGCCATGGGTCTACATGGGCGCCACCTACCTCTTCGCCTCTCAGTTCGTCACCAGCCGGCGGGCTTTTCACGCCGTCCTCTGGACCCTCGTCCTCGGCAGCGGCTTCAAGGCGCTGCAGGGCACCTACATCTGGATCAAGACGCGCGGCGTCGACCTGGGGCCCCAGCCGGCGATCCTGGCTCACGAGGAATCCTTCTTCTTCGCCGTCTTCGTGATGCTGACCATCGCGCTCTGGATCTTTCGGCAGCGGGGGAGGCTGCGCACCACCGCCACCGCCCTGCTGCCGCTGGTGCTCCTCGCCGACTTCGGCAATGCCCGCCGCGACGCCTTCCTGGTCCTCGGAGGCGGGCTGGTCGTGATGCTGCTGGTCATCTATGTGAACCGGCCGGAGTACCGCCGCATGATGCGCAGGATCGCGGCGGTCAGCCTGCTGGTGAGCGTCGTCTACTTCCCCCTGGAGTGGAATGGCAGCGGCACCTTCGCGGAGCCCGCCCAGGCGGTCCGCTCGGAGTTCTCCCCGAGTCTGCGCGACCAGGAGTCGAACCAGTACCGCATCCAAGAGGACGCCAACATCGGGGACAACATCAAGAACAGCAACCCTCTTCTGGGCACCGGATTCGGCGAGCCCATCGACTACGGCTACGTCCCCATCGTCAACATCGAGAACGTCGATGCCTTCATCCTCTGGGTGCCCCACAACGGCGTCCTCTACGTCTGGATGCGGATGGGCATCCCCGGTGAGCTGATGCTCTGGCTGCTGCTCGCCGCCGCCATCCTCGCCGGAGTCCGGGCGACCCGGTCGCCGGATAGCGAGGTCGCCCTCCTCGGGGCCCTGGTCGCCGCCACCAGCGTGGGCTGGCTGGCCATGGGCTACACCGACATGGGCTTCTTCTGGTTCCGGATCGCGATCTACTTCGGTGGCCTGCTCGGGCTGCTCCATGCCATGACGTCTCTGAACCGCTCGTCCCAGCCTGAGCCGGTGACCCAGCCGGCGAGGCGCACGGCTCGACCTGCGGTGCGGTCGCTCGCGCCGGCGCTGCTGGCGCGTGGGGAGGCCCGCCGGTGAGCCTCGACGCCGCCCGCTCCGCGACCGCTCCTGGGGAGGGGTGGCCGGAGAGCGTCCAGATCCCCCCTCCCGCCGCCGTCCCGCTCGCCGAGGCGCTCGCTTCGGTCCGCCCGGGCGGCGAGACCGGGCCGCTCTCGACCCGTGCCCTCGCCGCCCAGGCGCTCGGCTACCTGACCAACCATCTGGTCAATCGCATTCCCAGCCATTCGCTTCGCCGCGGCTGGTACCGGCGAGCACTCGGAATCGAGGTGGGTACCGGGGCGGGGCTCCTGATGGGTCTCCGGCTTTGGTTCTACGGCCCTGGGCAGGTGCGCCGGGCGGGGACCCGGATCGGTGCCGGCACCAGGATCAACCGCGACTGTGCTCTCGACACGCGAGGGGGGCTGCGGATCGGCGACCACGTCAGCATCTCCCCCGAGGTGGTGATCCTCACCGCTGACCACGATCGCGACGACCCGGAGTTTCCCCTCCGGCACCGTGCGGTGGTGATCGAGGACCACGTCTGGATCGGGATGCGGGCGATGATCCTCCCCGGAGTCCGGATCGGCCGTGGCGCGGTGGTGGCCGCCGGGGCGGTGGTGAGCCGCGACGTGGAGCCGCTCACGGTGGTCGCCGGCATCCCGGCTCGGCCCGTCGGCCGCCGTGACCCCGGCGTCCTCGACTACGCGCTGGATGCGGAGCCTCTGCCGCTCTTCGAGTAGCGGAACCCCGGTGCCACCCTGTGACGCCCCCGGCATGAGGTCAGCGTCAGCCCGCTGGCACTAGCTCCGCCGCCTCGCTTGGGCCCGGGCGATGAACGGCATGAGCACCGCGGTCCAGCTGTAGATCAGGCCCATGACCAGCAGGAAGACGAAGTTCACAGCGCTCATGGTCAGCATCCGGTAGACGGCCAAGAGCAGCCAGACCGCGGCGGCGGTGCCACCCCAGAGGGCGACGGCTCTCCAGATGCGTCCGGTGGGCCGGCGGCTCCGGGCCCCCGTGGTCTGCCAGGGCTGGCGACGCCCGCGCAGGATGTCGGTGATGGCGAAGAGGTGCGCCCACCCGTAGAGGCTCTTGGCCATCAGCGCCGTGGGTCCGTATCGACACCGGTTCCAGAGCGGGAAGATGACCAGCAGGAAGGTCGCGCTGGGAGCGATCCAGAGGTAGTTGCGGAGCTGGATCTGGTCGGGCAGAAGGGCGAGCAGAAAGATCGCCACCAGCGGCGTGACGATGCTGGCCGCCGCGGTCTGCATGTAGTAGCCGAAGCCGCTCAGGTAACAGCACCGCGCCGACAGTCGGAGCCGGGCTGTCCAGAACTTCCGTGATCCGAGCAGGCTCATGGAGCCCATGCACCAGCGGTACTGCTGGGTGAGGAAGGAGTCGGGGCCGGCCGGGCACATCCCGGTGGCGAGCGGGATGGGGAGGTAGCGGAGCCCCCAGCCGTGACGCCGAAGGTCGAATCCAGTGTGCACGTCCTCGGAGTGCTCGATGAGTGTGGTGCCGCCGATGGCGTCCAGGGCGACGCGACGGTAGACGCCGCACGAGCCCACGCAGATCGCGGCGTCGAGGCGGTCGCGCGAGACCTGGGTCACACGGTAGAAGAGCTCCTGGACGGCCCCTGCTCCACGCTCCATCCAGGTCTGCCGCGCGTCCGCGCGGAAGTACTGGGGGGTCTGGACGATGCCGAGCTCCGGGTATCTCTGCATATACGGCAGGGTCTCGGCCAGGAAGTCCTCTCGGGGCGAGAAGTCGGCGTCGAAGATGACGATGAACTCCGAGTCGGAGTTGTGGTACCCGTGGCGCAGGTTACCCGCCTTCTTGAGCCAGCCGCGATTGGGTCGCACCAGATGGCGGAAGCCGTGGGCGGCGGCCAGGGTGGCCGCTTCCGGATCGTCACCGTCGTCGAGGACGTAGACCGTGACCCGCCCCGGGTAGGCCTGCCGCAGCCTGTCGACATGGTGCCAGGTGTTCGCCAGCATGGCGAGATCCTCGCCGCAGATCGGGAGCCAGACGTCCACCGTCGGGTAGCTCAGCGGCGTCCAGGCGGCGACCAGGGCGCGATGGGTCGCCAGGTTGAAGTTGCGACTGGTCAGGGTGACCCTCAGCGAGACCAGGTAGTAGAGGAGAGTGAAGACCAGGAAGGGTGCCAGGACCCAGAGCCAGAGGTGGAGGCGGAGCAGATGGTACTGGCTGGCGGTGAGGCAGATCACGCTGATCAGGGAGCTGACCAGAAGCACCGACACCTGGCGGTGCACATACAGGTGCTTCTCCCCGTCGGCGGGTGGCACCGGCAGCAGCAGGTCTCGCGTCTCCGAGGCCGGGCCCCGCGGCTCGATGGCAAGAGCGCTCATGACGTCCGAGGGGCGAGTCGCCAGATCACGTAGCTGCCTCGACCGAAGACGTCGTCGGCGGGCACGTCGGCGACCCAGACGTAGCGCCGGCCGGCATGGATGGCGCTCACGATCGCATCGTCCACCGAGCGCTCCTCGCTGAAGTCCAAGGCGATCACCGAGAAGTAGCCGTCCTCCACGGCGGTCACGTAGGCGCGCTGCCCTGCCAGCTCCACATCGCTCCCCGGAGCTGTGTACTCGAAGGAGTAGGTGTCGATCCAGTGGGGCAGGCTGAGCGCGTTGCCGAGGTAGTATCTGGCCACCTCGGCGTCGTCCATGAGGACGGGCATCGAGCGCCCGCTCACCATGGGGCGAAGCGTGGCGACCAGTCCGCTGGAGTTGGGCCACTCGGCGTAGAGCCGCTGGGCTTGAGCGGTACCCACCAGCCCGAGCGGGATCAGCGCGGCCATCAGCACGGCGGCACGCGGCGCCACCCATCGGCCCCCGCCGACCAGCCTCGCCAGCAGCCAGCCGGCTGCGATGGCGGCGAACCAGGCACCGAACGTCACGTGCTTGAACAATGAGGTCGTGGTGTGGATGCGAGCTTGCTCGATCGGGGCGATCGCCGCGGCCAACGTCAGCACCGCCAGCGTCCCCACCATGGCCCAGCTCAACTTGTGTCGCCAGGCAAGGAGGGCGGCGGTCAAGCTGGCGATGCCCGCGATCGCCGCGATCGCGCCCACCCAGGCTGCGGCCGACACGAGGACCACACCCGCCGATGACCCCGCCGTCGCCCGCGTGATGGTGGTTGCCAGTATCCCCGTCAGATAGTCGCCGGGGGCGAAGCCGACCATCATCGCGAGGCAGATGCCGAGGCCGGCGGTCAGGATGGCGGTCATTCTCAGAGCCGGGCGCAGGCCGTGGCGGTCGAGGATCACGAAGAAGGCTAGGGCGAGGACCACCGGGTCGAAGATCGTCGACGCGTACTTGGTCGCGTTGGCCAGGGCCAGTGCCGGGATTGCCAAGAAGATTGCGCCGCCATAGGGTGCCGTTGCCGCCTGTCGGACCACGATCCAGGCGGCCAGGCTGATGAGCATGAGCGACATCGCGTCGAAGGTCGCCAGGGCGCCGAGGAACTGGGTGCCCTCGGTGGTGACGAAGACGGCCGCCGCCAGCCAGCCGGCCGGGCGTCCCCAGAGGCGCCGCGCCGTCGCGTAACCGAGCAAGGTGGCGGCGAGCATGAAGCCGAGGCTCATCAGGCGCGCTGCCGGGAGACCGCCGACGCTGCCGATCAGCGACGCCAGGACCGGGTAGATCACCGGGGCGCCCGAGAAGTAAGCGGCGAAGTGCATGTCTGCGCCACCGTGCGCCCACGTGGTCAGCACCCATCGCCCCGCTGACAGGTAGTTGGCCTCGTCCAGGAATGCGGTGTTGCGCCAGATGAGCCGAAGAGACAGCCATGCCTGGACCGCGAGGATCCCCCCGACCGGGGCCAGCAGGGCCAGCCGCCGGGCAGCCCTGATCATCGTCTGGGGAGAGGGACGAGCCACCCTGGTCAGATGGCGGAGGAAGCGAAGCCCCTCGGAGGGGCCCGCCTTGGACGAGCCGGCCCCCCGGCGGGCCAGCCGGTACGGCAGCTCAGCGACACGTGCCGGCCGGTTTCGGGCGAGCACCTCCATCAGGATCTTGAAGCCGTGGGGCCGGAGGCGATGCCCTCGCAGAGTATCGGCCGAGACGGCGAAGAAACCGGACATCGGGTCCCGCACCGCGCGGGTCTGCGGTACCACCGCGTGAGTGAGCGCCGTGCAGACCCGAGACGCCAGCCTTCTCCAGCGGCTGTCCAGCCCCGCGGGTGACGCGCCGCTGACGTACCGGCTGGCGATCGCGATGTCGCAGTGGTCGGTGAGCACCAGGGTGGCCAGCTCCCTGGCGACCTCGGGCGGGTGCTGCAGGTCGCCGTCCATGACCACGATGACGCGGCCGCGCGCTACGGCGAAGCCGGCCACGACCGCCCCGGACAGCCCGCCGGAGCGTCCCCCCGGCTCACGATGCAGAACCCTGACCTCAGGATGCGAGCGGGCTACATCGGCGATCGTGACGGGTGTGGTGTCGTCACTGTCGTCGAGGAAGACGAGCTCCCAGGAACGATCGCCGCTCGACATCTGGTGGCAGAGGCGCTGGGTCAGGATCCGGACGTTGACCCCCTCGTTGCGGGTCGGCACCAGGACAGATACGTCCACCGGGCCGCGACCTGCCGGGAGCATCCGCCGGCCGGCGAGCGCCAGGCACCCATCGTTCTCGAAGAGCACCTCGGCAAGCTGCTGAGGGGCCCCCTGCGCCCGCGATTCCACGGTGGAGTTGAGCTCTCCCACCCGCTGCCCTCGAATGTCCCCTGTGCAAGGGGTCCTCAGTGCAGAAGCGTGGATCGTACCGATCCGGGGCGTTACGCCGCAACCGAGCCCAATTGAAGTCCTGAGCCGGTCAATCACGCCACCACGGCGGGCAGCGACTTACATCACCCCGGCTGGTTTCGCGGAGGGTCAGGGCCTGCTGGGGACTGAGGATCGTCAGAGCTGAACCAGGCCCTTGCGAGCGGCGTAGAGGACGGCCTGGGAGCGGTCGAAGATCTGGAGCTTCTCGTACATGTTGCTGATGTGGTTGCGCAC
>Ga0187771_10000693_pt1 | contig 21167 bp, 15 predicted proteins | sample 0116_SJ02_MP15_1_FD_133139 | JGI IMG/M metagenome (GOLD analysis project Ga0187771, IMG submission 133139) | Tropical peat soil microbial communities from peatlands in Department of Meta, Colombia - 0116_SJ02_MP15_10_MG | ecosystem: Environmental > Terrestrial > Soil > Wetlands > Peat | place...
ACGGAGTTCAACCAATTCGCCAGGAATCAGCTGCAGGGAATCGGATATGACGCCGTTCCTCTCGTTTCGTTTATTCTCGGTGGCCCGGCCAACAACGGACGAGGCTTCTACAACTTTTCCAAGTCCGATGTTTCGCCGCGCATCTCCTTTGCTTATTCGCCGCGCCCCGAAGACGGCTGGCTGAGAAGGTTGGTTGGCGACAACGACAAGACTGTAATCCGCGGCGGCTTCAGCCGAGTTTATGATCGGGCCGGAATGGAATTGCTGAGCACTTTCGACGCAAACGCGCCGGGTGGCTTGGCGGCTACGGTGCAAAATCCATGTTGTGTGCCGGGATATGATGACGCGGCCAACGAGCCCCGCATCACAAACATTAACAAGATTCCTGTCTTTGGCCCCACAAACCAGCAGTTCTTCGAGCCCGCGCCACCCGGAGCTTTTCCGCAAACACCACCTCCATTCGGCCAGGCCATCACCTGGGGAGTGGACCAGTCGCTCAAGACTCCTTATGCCTGGGCTTTCGATTTCTCGGTTGCCCGGGAGCTTCCACAACGATTCTCGTTGCAGGTCTCGTACGTGGGCCGGTTAGGCCGGCATCTGCTCACACAGCGTGACCTCAGGCAACCCATCGACCTTGTGGATCCGAAGACCGGAATCGATTACTTCGCTGCTTCTACACGCTTGGCGCAGTTAGCCCAACAGGGTCTGCGGTCCTCGCAGGTTAATGACACGGTGGTGGGCAAAACTGCCGCTTTCTGGCATGACATGATTCCCCAAGCCCCGAGTTACACAGACCTCTTCACTGGATTCGCCGGGAATCTTTCAGCGGTTATGTATGACCTGTATTACAAGTCAGGAGATTCCTATCTGGGCAATGAAGTCGTGGGATTAGGAAATCTCGACATCTACTCTGGGCTTGGAGACAACACGGGCAAGGTGCTGTTCTTCAATAACCCACTCGGTACTCCCGCCGCTGGCGATGCCTTGAACGAGCAGGCCACGACTATGTATGGATGGAGCTCCATCGGAAACTCCAACTACAACGCAGTGCAAACCAGTTTGCGCAAGCAATTCGGAAACGGCGTGCAGTTCGATCTCAACTACACCTACTCCAAATCGATCGATATCACTTCCAATGCCACGCGCCTCGGATTCAGCTCGAGCGTCAACATCGGCGCTCCGGGAAGCCGGCTGGTGAATGCCTTCGATCCTAACGGACGGCGGGCGGTTTCCGATTTCGATACCACTCACCAAATCAATGCGGACTGGATCGCGGAGCTGCCTTTCGGCCGCGGCAAGCATTTCGCCGGCAATGCGGGTGGTATCGAGAACGGCTTTATCGGCGGCTGGCAGATCTCCGGCTTAATGCGCTGGACGAGCGGATTTCCATTCACCGTGGATAATGGCAACTTCTGGCCAACGGACTGGGATGAACAAGGAATCGCCAACATGTTGGTAAGACCTGTTACAGGCCATTTCACACAGCCCGATGGCTCGGTCAGCGTTTTTCCCAACCCAGCCTCGGCGTTCACCGATTTCGCTCACCCTTTCCCTGGTCAAAACGGATCTCGGAACCTGGTTCGTGGGGATGGCTATGTTGGTGTCGATGTGGCGCTCGCCAAACGCTGGCAGATGCCTTGGGAGCGTCAGAGTCTTCAATTCCGCTGGGAGGTGTTCAACGTCTTCAACCAGGTTCGCTTCAATGCGCTGTCGGGTTTGGGAACACAGGCTTGCGCTTGTATCGCGTCGCTGCAACAGGTGCCGAGCACATTTGGCGATTACACCGGTCTGCTGACCCAGCCGCGAGTGATGCAGTTCGCGCTGCGGTATGAATTTTAATGAAGGGCGCTACGGAGGACGGACGAGATCCTCTCTGTCCCCCGCTTTTTATTGATCTTTGACCGCGAAGTGCTGTGCGGTTAAACAGTTCTGGCATCTGATACTCTTCTCAACGACTCATGACCAAGCTCGCTCGCAAGCTCCACCTGTTTGACTACTTCGCCCTAGCGTTCGGGGTCATGGTCGGCACGGGTTGGCTCGTTGTTATGGATGATATTTTGCATCGCGGCGGGCCACTCGGTGCACTTCTCGGGTTCACCGCCGGAGCTCTCATGCTGCTGCCGGTGGGCTACGTGTATGGGAAGTTGGTGCAGGCCATTCCCGATGCCGCCAGTGAGGTTGCCTACACGGCACGGTTCTTCTCGCCGACGGTAAGCTTTGCAACCGGCTGGATCATGTTGCTGAGTTACTGGCTGACCTGTCCCTTCGAAGCGCTGGCAGCCGGAAGAATCAGCGGATACCTCTTCCCTTCAATGAACAGCCTGGAACTGTATCGTCTGGGAGGCTACCCCGTCTACCTCCCGCACGTGATTCTTGGCCTGACGATCACCGCAGTCCTGGGTTGGCTCAATTATCGTGGCATTCAAGCCAGCGCAAGATTCATGAAATGGACGACTCTTACATTCTTAACGCTGGTTGTGATCTTTGCTCTGGCCGGCGCAAAACATGGCAGCCCCGCGAATCTGCATCCTTTATTTAGTCATGCACCTCTTCTTTCCATCTTGTTGGTGTGGCAAATCGTGCCGTGGCTGCTGTCTGGATTCGAGTCGGTCGGAAAATGCGCGGAAGAAGCTAGCCCCGACTTCCAGGACCATGATTTTTCCGTCGCCGTGATCCTGACAATCTTCGTTGGTCTTGCCTTTTTCGCATTCGTGATTTTAGCTGTGGCTTACGTTGCGCCGGCCGGGGTGCTGAACAGTTCTAATCCCTTTCCCGTCGCGATCGCATTTGAGCGAGCTTTACACGCCCACTGGATTGTCAATCTCATTATGGCTTCTGCCTTGGTCGCTGTGCTGAGGACGTTTAATGGAAATATGATCGCTTCGTCGCGGCTGCTGTTCGCGATGGGCCGTCGAAATCTGATTGATCAGCGCATGGCAAATGTGCATCCCAGGAATCAGACCCCATCCACCGCGACAATCCTCGTCGCGATGGCAACCGCGGCCGCAGTGTTTATTGGACAAGCTGGGTTGGTTCCTATCCTTGAAGTTGGCGCGGTGGCGTCTGCGGTAGGCTGGATGTCTGCTTGCGCTTCCTACTTTTGCATGAAGCCGAGTTTGGCCGGACGCGCTGCCGCGATCTTCGGCATATCGGCCACTTCTTTGATGATTCTTGTCAAAGTCGTTCCCATTGTACCGGGCCACTTTACAGAATATGAGTGGATCGCACTCACTGCATGGATCGGGGCTGGCGCCCTCATGCGAACTTCTGGAACCCGCACGCCGTATTCTCCAGAGATGGAGCTGCGACCTGCCAAGTTGGGTTCACCGACCTCATCTGAATAACCGTCAGTTCAGTTGTGATTGCGGAGCGTCGGCGAGAAAGCCTCGTATATCGGTTTCCGAAGGTGCTTCATTCCACGAACCAGCCCCTCTCTGATATCGGAATGCCCGAGGCGAAATCCCGAATCGTTTCTTAAACGCATGGCTGAAATGCGCAGAATCACAAAAACCCCAGGAGAACGCGATCTCAGTAACGCTGCGCCCTCGCAACCGCGGATCGGCCAGATCGGCTCGACAGCGATCCAAGCGACACTCCCGAATCCACTCTCCTGGCGTCTTTCCACGATTTGCGAACAGGCGATGCAAGTGGCGCGTTGAAATACCCACCGCCGCCGCAATGCTTATTGGCCCAAGCGCCGGATCCGCTAAATTGTCTTCGACAAATTTCGCCACGCGAGCGCAAAGCTCGGCATGATTCGAAAAACGGCGGAATTGATACTCATGGCTGCTGAGACAACCTGCGAGCACATCGAAATACGCCTCGATGAGCGCAGCACCTTCGTCATATGTCAATCTGTCAACTTCGCGGTACAGAGAATTCGCGAGATGAAATAGCGTGCCCCCCAGGATCGACGACCCTGCAATCCGTCGTGCGCTCGGAATTACATTCATGCGAAGCAGGTTCTCCACTACCCAGCGCGGCGTTCGAAGGTATAGCCGTACACAATTGCCCTGGCACTCCGAGGACCAGGGGAGAGCCGAATCAATCAGTGTACTGTCACCAGCATTTAGCGTTATTGCGCGCCCGTTCTGCGAATAAGTTCGATTGCCCTGAAGTTGCGTGATCAGGGTGCAGAAGTGGTTGTCCGAGTGAACGCTTCTGATTGGGAATTTAGTGAATGAGAGTGAACTCGAGGAGAACAGCGATAGCTCTAAATTCCCCAACTTCTTGGTCTCAATGGACCCGTGGAACGCACGGCGATTGGGAAAGTGGAAACGGCAGTCCCCGCAGAATTGACGGGCATTCCATTCCCACGCATCCAGGCGATCAGATGCAGGAACAAGGTTGGTTGAAAATATCACCGACTTTTGCACCCAAGGTTCGACTTAGAATCAAACTTATGTAGTTCGTGTTCGGACCGCAAACCTCCGGCGGCATGGCGCAGGAATTAATTTACTGGATGGCGCCATTGGCTGGAGCGCAACCCTAGCACAGTGCAACCCCCGGGTTCAAGACAATTTGAAGATCGCGAGCCTGAACTCATCTGGTTTCTAAGCAGGATGTCTCGGTCTGGCGACCGCTCTGGTGGCGTGGTCATTGTGGTACCCACCCGTATTTCGACGCGATTTTCTGCAAACGTGATGAGTAAATTCGTCTCGGATATTCAGTATCTCTTCGTCTTGTGAGCGCGCTGGAGAGCCTTCAAATTTGCGACCGCATCGTGTAGACAGCGGAGATTGGCACGCCAGAAGTCATCGGTGAGAATTGCAATCGCTGAGAATTTCCTCATACCACTCATTTCCGATGAGTATCCCACGAATGTGTCATGTACGTTGGCGATCGTTGTGAATAAAATCCGTCCCGCGCCGCTTAGAAAGCAAGAGGTAATTCCCACATGGCTGAGAAGGTGGTGCGCTGCCCCTATTGCGTCTCCTGCGACGAATTCCGCCCTATGGTTGCACATGTTGACGGTAGATTCATCTGCAACAAGTGCGGCCATGTTGGCCGCCCGGAAGATATCGACTACAGGTGCAAGTGCCCCAACTGTCAGAAGCTGAGTTCATGCTCCACTCGACGTGCAGCTAGCTGAGCATCAGGCAACCGGTGTAACCTCGCGACAGCACATATTGCGTCTTCTGGTTTGTCCGTTGTGCCACGGCGGGCTGGGCCCATAATTCCAGGTACGCTGCCCAACCGACAAACACCAGAAGCACGGAGAGGAAGACTGCCACAGCCAATCGCACGTGAAAGCTTTTTGCCGAATTATTAATAATGTTCTGCATGAGTATTTCTCCTAATCAGAAACTGTCAGGATGTTCAAAACCTAAGCGAGCTGCGACCACCGACGTGAAATCCAAAACCGCGATGAAACCGTTCCTTAAGCAACGCTGCATCGTTGCTCTCGAACATCCACCGGTCCAGCTTCTCGGTACTCTTTTCAGGGATTACCAGATGGTCGCTGCTTACTAACGCGATCCAACAAGCTGCGGAACCCCAGCCAGCTTCTCGCACTCTTTTTCAGATAACCGAAGCGATGCTGCCCCTACGTTCTGCTCCAGGTGTTCGATCGAGGATGTTCCAGGTATTGGCAACATGATTGGGGATCGCCGCAGCAGCCAGGCGAGTGCAATTTGAATTGGGGCAGCGTGATGCACCCGGGCGATCTCGTTGAGAACTTCACCGGCGACCCTGCCTGCCCCAAGCGGGAACCATGGGATAAATGCGATTTCGTTACGCTCGCAATAATCCACGACATAATCCCATTCGCGATCGGCGAAACTGTAGCGGTTCTGCACCGAGACGATAGGAACGATTTGGCGAGCTCGTTCGATGTGCTCTTGCGTGACGTTGGATAACGCAAAAAGCCGAATTTTGCCTTCGCGTTTCAGTTCAGCCAACGTTTCGACCGATGCGTCAAAAGACACGATAGGATCTGGAATGTGTAACTGATAAACGTCAATGCGGTCGAGACGTAATCTCTTCAGACTACCTTCCACCGCCTCGCGGAGGTGGGCGGGAGTTGCGTTATGCGTCCATTGATTGGGCCCGGGACGCTCCCATCCACCTTTGGTCGCGATCACCAGATCCTTCGGATACGGAAACAGTGCTTCCGCAATCAACTCTTCATTGACATACGGTCCGTACGAATCCGCCGTGTCGATGAAATTGACACCGAGTTCCACTGCGCGCCGCAAAACGGCCGACGCAGTCTTGCGATCTTTTGGTGGACCCCAAATGCCATCACCCGTAAGGCGCATCGCGCCATAACCAAGGCGATGTACAGAAATTTCGTTGCCGAGGGAAATTTCCCCAGCCTGATTTGCAGATGATCCATTGTTATTCATGACTTTTCCTCCAAGTTCCTTGATTAAAGTTACTCGCCGCTACTCACTAATTTTCCGCAGCACTCGGGGCGGTCTGGCAGACTCGATCGATCCCATCCGCCACCGAGTGCTTCGATCAAATAGACAGCGCTTGCCATGCGCCGCCCAAGAATGTTTACAGCAGTGACCTCATCAGAAAGAGCGGCATTCTGTGCAGTGATTACTTCGAGGTAGCTGGTGACACCGCCCTCATATCTGGTATTCGAAAGCTCGAGTGACCGTTGTGCGGACTTCACAGCAGTGGCCTGCACGCCGGCCTCTTGTTCCAGAATTCGCAGACCCGCTAAATTATCCTCGACCTGCTGGAAGGCAGTGAGCACGGTCTGGCGATAGGAGGCCACCGAAGAATCGTATGCCGCCTTGGCTTGGTCGTTGATCGCATGTCTTCTGCCTGCGTCAAAAATGGTGAATAGTGCGGAGGGACCGACTGACCACAAGGCACTTGGACCTTGTAGTAGGGTCGTGATAGTTCCGCTCTCGAAACCGCCGGAACCGAAAATGTTTACCAGCGGATAATAGGCAGTCTTCGCAAGCCCCACCTGCGCATTGGCTGACGCTACCCGGCGTTCAGCGGCGGCGATGTCAGGCCGTCGTTCGAGCAACTCTGACGGTACACCTACAGGGACCGGCGGTGGCGGAGCCGTTAAAGGCAACGGGGGCAGACTGAAATCGGCTGGTGCCTTGCCGACCAACACGGCGGTCGCGTGCTCGTACTGGGCGCGAGCCACTCCCACATCCACCAACTGCGCCTGTGTCGTCTCAAGAATCGTTCGTGCCTGCTCGACCTCCACTTCCGATGCCAAGCCGCCTTTATATCGGTCTTCATTCAAGTCCAAAGCTTGCTGGTACTGCGCAACGGTATCCTGTAGCAGCTTTTCTTCGGCGTCGAGAGTACGTGCCGCGAAATAATCCACTGCCAAGTCCGCGTGCATGGTCAGATTTACCACGGCCAAATCGGCTTCACTGGCTTGCGCCTGCTCTCGATAAGATTCCACGTTGCGGCTCACACGCCCCCACGCATTTGTTTGGTAGGAGAGATCAAGTGGCAGCACAAAATCATTGAAGGTCAGGCCTCGAACTGCGCTCGCGGGACGGTTATCCGAGTATTTTTCACGGGTAGCTGAGGGAGCCGTGCTGATTGTCGGATAGTAATCAGCGCGAGCGTATCGCAGAGCAGCTCGTGCTTCCTGATATTGCGCCACTGCTGCTTTCAGGTTCTGGTTGGATACATCGATTTGCTGCTCCAGCGCATTCAGTTGAGAATCATGGAAGATTTCCCACCAGGCTCCACCCAGGTTCTGATCACTAGGCTGCGCCGTCTTCCAATCACCGATTTCTTTGTACGCAGGCGGGGTCGGTATTGCAGGGGTTTTGTACTTCGGACCCACTGCACAACCGGCGAGTGAAAGCATTGCCGCGCCGAGCAGAATCAATCCAGCTTTGCAACTCGTTGTCTGCCGCTGTCTCATTGCGCATCTCCCGGCAGTGACGCCTTCACGATATTCACTTGCTGGCCCGATACCAGCGAATCGGGCGGGTTCATGACAACCTGATCGCCAGCTTTCAGGCCAGAGACAATTTCGATCTCGCTTCCGAAGTCATGACCAGGAGTGAGATCCACAAGCTCCGCCTTGCCATTTCTGACCACGCCTGCTTGCAGGTGCTCCGATCTGAAAATCAGTGTGCTGACCGGAATCAGGAAAGTGGGATTCTCAGACGGAATACGCAGGTGGACTTCTGCGTACGAGCCCGTAAGCAGAGTGTTGTCTGGGTTCTGAAGATCAATTTCTGTCAGGAGTGTCCGGGTAGTTCCATTAATAGATTCAGCGGTGCGCACGACTTTGCCTGGAAACTTCTGACCTGGGAACTCGGCGAGGACGATATCCGCCGCGGTCTGTCCGGGCTTAATGCCTCGTGAATACTCCTCTGGAACATTCACGTACACACGCAAAGTGCCAGTCTGGGCGATGTGAAAAAGGTCAGTCTTCGCGACGGAACTGCTACCGGCATTGATAAGGTCACCGATATCGGTGTTGCGGGCAGTGATCACTCCATCGAATGGTGCGTACACTTTTTCAAAAGAAACCAGCGCTTCGTAGTGGCGCACGTTGGCATTATCTGCATCGACGATTGCCTGGTTCGCACTGTAAGTTCCCGCGGCGTTGTCGGCATCCTGCTGTGCAACAGCATGCTTTTGCAGCAGAGCCTGGTACCGCTCGTTGGTAATCTGCGCAAGCTTGAGATTCGCTTCCCCCGTGGCAAGAGTACTTCGCGCTTGCGCCAACTGCTCGTCGACCTCGGGCGCCTGGATCGTGGCCAGCAGTTGTCCCGCTTTTACGTGCGCGCCAATGTCGAAATACCACTTCTTTAAGTAACCATCGGTGCGTGCGTAAACTGGGGACGAAATAAAAGGTTGTATGCTTCCGGGCAGAGTAACTTCCTGAGCTGGCGCAGCAGGTTTAGGTTGCACCACTGACACCGAGGGCACCGCCATCTGTGCTGTGACGGTTTTCAGATTAGCCTCTGCTTTCACCCGCAAGCGAATTCCGAATAGCAGGACAGCAACCGCAGCGGCGCCGATGATCAAAGGCATGAGCCAGCGTCGGCGTGAAGGCTTGGCTGTGTTTCGTTGTGCGCTCGATGGAACGATTTCAACTTGATGGTTTGTTTCTACGATTTCGAAATCAGTCATGATCATTCACCCTCACTGCGCTTACTTGTTCACCTTTCCGCCACCCGCGCAGCAAACTGAAGAACGTTGGAACGAAGAAGAGTGTCGAAACGGTTGCGAACAACAGACCTCCGATTACAGCTCGTCCGAGCGGAGCATTTTGCTCGCCGCCGTCGCCGAGTCCCAGAGCCATCGGAACCATGCCGATGATCATGGCCAAAGCGGTCATCAGGACCGGTCGAAAGCGCGTGAAGCCTGCTTCCAACGCGGCCGCAATCGCATCTTTTCCTTCACTCATCTGTTCTCTGGCAAAGCTCACAACCAGAATGCTGTTCGCCGTGGCCACGCCCATGCACATGATCGTTCCCATGAGTGCGGGGACGCTCAGCGTGGTATGTGTTACGAACAGGAACCACGCGATTCCGGCAAGTGCTGCCGGCAATGCGGAGATCATGATGAAAGGATCGAGCCACGATTGGAAATTCACCACGATCAGGAGATAGTCGAGCAGGATCGCGAATACCAGTCCGATCAGAAGGCCACTGTATGACGACCGCATGGTCTGCACCTGGCCTCGGACGACCACTCGCGAGCCACGCGGAAGTTGGCTGCGTGCTGAATCGATAATCTTGTTGATGTCGCGCGAGACCCCGCCCAAATCACGTCCATCGACCGAGCCGAAAATGTCAATTACAGGCGCAACGTTGTAATGCGACACAACGGCCATCCCACTTCCGCGTTCCATCGACACCAAACTCGCCATGAGCGAAGGAGCAGCGGAGGGATCCGTTCCTGTCACGGGTGTGTTCACCAAATCCTGGATGGTATCCGCCCGGTACTGTGGCGTCTGGGTTGCAATGGAGTAGCTCACACCATTGCGCGGATCGACCCAGAACGTCGGGGAAGTCTGAAAGCTGCCGCTGAGCGACACCAGCAGGTTCTGTGCAATATCGTGCGCCGTAAAACCAAGCTCCTGAGCCTTCGTCCGCTCAATCCTCAGGTGGAGGTATGGGTTATCGAAAGGCTGCTGAACTCGTAAATCCGTAGTACCCGGAATATAGCGAACCTTTTCCAGCAGCCGATCGGCCCAGATGCGATTGTCATCGAGATCGTTCCCAATTACCTGGATGTCGATCGGGGCGGGCAATCCGAAGTTCAGAATCTGACTCACCATGTCGGACGGCAGGAAAGCGAAGACCACTCCGGGAAATTCTTTTGCGAGGCTCAGCCGCAACTGCCCGACGTAGGTCGCGGTGGGATGATGTTTGGGCGAAAGTGTGACGAGGATGTCGGCATCGGAGGCGCCAACCGGGGCTGAATTGCTATAGGAGAGATTGATGCCGCTGTATGGCAATCCAATGTTGTCGATGATGCTGGCTACTTCCGATGCAGGGAGTTGTTGGCGAATCGAGTTTTCGACCTCATCGCAGAGAAAAGCGGTATCTTCAATTCGCAACCCGGTGGGCGCGCGAAGATGCAGCTTGAAACTTCCTGAATCGACAGTGGGGAAGAAGTCCTGGCCGAGCCAGGGAACTATGATTGCCAGCGATCCCAGACATGCGATGAAGAATACCAGCAGAAAAGCTCGGCGGTGATGCAGAGAACGTTCCAGCAAGTGGCGATAGCCTTCACGCATCCGTTCGAAAGCAGCTTCGAACCTTTGCTGAACTCGGATAAACAGATTTTGACTTGCTCCGGAATGTTCGTGTGATTTGTCGTGGCGCAGAAGATACTTCGCCATCGTCGGAACGATTGTTCGCGAGAGAAGATAAGACGCCAGCATTGCGAATACGACTGCTTCTGCCAAAGGCAGGAAGAGATATCGCGCCACACCCGACAACAGGAACATGGGAGCGAAAACAATACAGATGGAAAGCGTCGAAACGAACGCTGGAGTCGCAATTTGCATTGCACTGTCCAACACCACTTGATCCATCGATTCATCCGGCTTCGCTTCCCGGTTTCGATTGATGTTCTCAACCTCTACCGTTGCATCGTCCACCAGGATGCCGACCGCCAACGCCAATCCGCCCAAGGTCATAATGTTGATGGTCTGACCGATCAGACTGAGGGTAATGATCGAACACAGAATCGCGAGCGGTATCGATGTGGCGATAATCACTGTGCTTCGCCAGTTGCCCAGAAACATCAGGATCATGAAAGCCGTTAGGCAGGCGGCGATCAGTGCTTCGCGAACCACTCCGCTGACCGCGCCTTTCACGAAGATCGACTGATCCGCCAGAAGCGACATCTTCAATTGACGTGGGACGGTGGCGGCGATCTGCGGCAATATGGATTTGATCCCGGAGATAACGTCCAGAGTTGAGGCATCGCCCGCCTTCTGAATTGTCAGGAGTACGGAGCGCTGGCCGTTCACCCGAACGATATTTGTCTGGGGTGGAAATCCATCGCGTACCCAGGCCACGTCCTGCATGTAAATCGTGGTATCCCCGATCGTCTTGATCGGAATGCGATTCAGGTCCGCAATTGTTTGCGGCGCTGCGTTTGGGATATCGACGTTGTATTCTTTGCCGCCGATTTTCGATGTGCCGGTGGGAAGAATGAGGTTCTGGAGGGTGATCGCATTGACCACGTCCAGTGCAGAAAGGCCTTTGGATTGGAGGGCCGCCGGGTTCAGATCAACCTGAACCTGGCGCTGCTTGCCACCGTAGGGATAAGGTACAGCAGTGCCCGGAATGGTGATCAGCTGAGTTCGAATGAAATTCAGGCCGTAGTCGTTTAGCTGTTGCTCGGACAGACCGTTTCCCGAAAGTGCCAACTGGAGCACAGGAACGCTCGATGCACTATAAGCGATGATGAGTGGCGGAGTGGTTCCGGCCGGCAACTGTCGGAGTTGGGTTTGAGAGCTGGCAGTGATCTGCGCAATCGCGCGATCGAGGCTGGCATTTGGTTGCAGAAAAACTTTGACCACCGCGATGCCGTATAACGATTGGGACTCGATGTGCTCAATATTGTCTACAATCGTTGTCATGTTACGCTCGGTTACGCTGACGATGCGGTCGCTCATGTCTTTCGGGACCAGCCCGTTGTAGTTCCAGATGACGCTGACGACCGGGATATTAATGTTGGGGAAAATGTCGGTCGGCGTACGAAAGATGGCCACTCCCCCCATGACCAGAATCAGAATGGCCACCACTACAAAGGTGTACGGCCGGCGCAGCGCTAATTGGACTATCCACATGTCTATTTCCTCACGGCGTTAGGGTCGCCGACGTTCACTTCCAGACTTTGCATCCGCGTACGCTCTTGCGAGATCCACTCCCGGATAAAAGCGGAGCAGTTTCTGAGTCTGGCGCCTTCTGCCTCGATTTGGGCCAGGAAGCGGACCGCGTCGCGATCCACCAGTTTCACGTCCGTCAAATCCAGAACGAGTTTGTGATCAGTAAGGTCGGACCCAAGCAACGCCTTCACTTCTGGGATCTGCTCTGCCTGGATCCGCCCGGTGAGCCTGAAGGTGACCCATCCGCGTGCGGCTGATCTCTGAATTCGTAGTGTCATTCGGTCGTGCCTTCCGCACTTGATTAATGCAAGACGAAGGCCATAGCGTAACCCATTTAAATCGTTAGGCTTGATTAAGCTCAGGCGTCCCGATAATTCGGAAATTTCCGAGATTTCGTGATGGAGGTGGATCGGCAGGACGCTAGGACTGTAGTGCTTGCCGAAGGAGAAGCCGGTCTACGCTCTTTTGAACCGCTGCTTGTTAATGTTGAGTGTCTTGATTTTGGAATCAAGAGTCGACTGGGGAATTCCGAGTTTAGCTGCAGCACCCTTCGGACCGGACACTCTGCCATTGCTCTCGGCAAGCGCCGCCTCGATGATTTGCCGCTCTTGCGCTTCAAGCTTCTCGGAAAGCGGCTGGGTTCTAGAGTCGATTACAGGGACACGGCGGCTGAACCAGCTTTCGTCTATGGACAGAGTTTCCGAATCGGAAATGATCACCGAGCGCTCAATCACGTTCTGTAGTTCGCGAATGTTGCCGGGCCAGTGATAGGACTGGAGAAGTTCCATGCACTTTTTGTTGATGCCGGTGATCTTCTTTCCAAGCCGGCTGGCGTAACGATCAACAAAGTATTCCACCAGCACAGGAATGTCTTGCTTTCGTTCGCGTAGAGGAGGAACTTCAATCGGGAAGACATTCAATCGATAGAACAAATCTTCACGAAATTTTTCTTCACCGATCGCAGCTTGCAAATCACGATTGGTGGCCGCGAGTACCCTCACGTCAGTTCTGAGGGTTTCATTTCCACCGACTCGCTGAAATTCTCGTTCCTGGAGTACGCGCAATAATGCGATCTGCATTTCCGCCGGCAGCTCACCGACCTCATCCAGGAAAATGGTGCCCCCATCGGCAGACTCAAAACGTCCCAGGCGCCGCTGAGTCGCTCCGGTGAAAGCGCCCTTCTCGTGCCCGAACAGTTCTGACGCAATCAAGTCGCGCGGGATGGCAGCACAATTCACGCTCACGAAAGCGCGAGGCGATCGTTGCGAGCGCTTGTGAATAGCTCGGGCGATCAGCTCTTTACCCGTGCCGGTTTCTCCGGTGATCAATACTGTCGAGTCAGTCGGCGCAACTTTGGCAACTCGCGATAGAACCGCTTGCAGTGCAGGAGATGAACCCACGATCTCTTCGAACATCCTGTTGATGTCGATCTCTTCACGCAACGCCAGATTTTCTTTGTACAACTGGTCTTTCAACGTCTGAATTTCCTCGAAAGCACTCTTCAGAGCAGTGACATTCTCCTGGAGTGCCTCTTGTGCCCGCTTGCGCCCGGCAACCTCTTGCTGCAGTACCTCGTTGGTGCGACTCAGGGCAGCGGTTCGTTTCGCGACTCTGGACTCAAGCTCATTCTTGGCTCGTGTCGCTTTCAGCATGAAAAACGAGAACAACACGAAGACGGCGGCGTAAGCAATGCGGGAAATCCAATCAACTTCGGGCTGGAAGAAAAACGTTCGGGTCAGCACAGCCAGTGCCGCAGCAAGAATGCCAGGCCCGATTCCGCCATACCAAAAGGTGATCGCAATTGCACAGAAAGAAAATGCCATGATTACGAGAGGCAGGTGAAAGTGGAGAAATGTCCGCGCAACCACGAACGCTGCCAGAACCGAGACTACGGCCAGGGCGTAGCCTAGGGCGACGCGCAGGCGCGGTTGTTTTAGCCAATTCGATATCGACAAATTAGCCATGAGCCGGGCAGTCGGAGTCCGAGACCAGTTCGACACATTTCCCAATCAAGGCTCAGACCCAAGGTGCTCTTCGGTTTACCACACTAGAATGGATGACTCAAACCGTCGGAAGTCGCTTGCAGGTTGAGCCCGACAGTGCAACTCTGACAATTAACCCACCCCCTGAGGATTCTGAACCGTGCCATCAAAATGATGACTGGTCTTATATAGTTCGTATTCTCCGGATTGGGCGGCTTTGGCCGTCTTAAGCCGAGTACTGATGAAAGGGCCGCGCTGGGAATCAGCGCGGCCTACTCAAGCTTCTGTCATTGCTTTGCTGCACTGTCCTGCGCCGCTGGCGCGGTAGCAGGCCCGGCAGCGACTTCGGGGGCCGATTGCGGATTGATCTTCACCGTTGCCAGGATTGTCTCCAGTCGCCGGAACACTTTCTCGCGATTCACCGGCATTACCGTTTCATCGTCGCCGGTGCTTTCCGTCGAAAGGCTCAGAGCAAATTCATAGCAGGCGCCGTTCTGGAACAGGTGGTAGTACTTGGTATCCGCCTGGTTCGTCGACTCGCCTGCGATGTCCTCGATTTCCTGCATTTGCAATTCGCCGAGGGCCATCTTCGCCGGCTCAACTGCGTCCTGGCCGGGGAGAGGAGGCTGCGGCACGGCGAACTGTCCGCACTGCGCTTCCGTCAGGCTCTTGTTTACGTTCACGCGGAACGACGCCGCAGCGAAGTCCGTCTCCGGGTAGAAACCTTTCGGCACGTCAACCGATACTGCGGTCACGCCGCCCGGCTGAACGAAGTCCATAGGGACGGAGTCCGAATCAACCGCGTCCCCGCCTTTCAGCGAATATTGCCACGGATAGCGGAACGAAACCCCGTAGGTCTGATCGCTGTACTTCACCGTGGATGGCCGCTTTTTCACGACCTTCTTTGGGGCGGGTGGCGGAGTGGTAGCCACCGCTGAACTCACCGGCGTGGGTATGACCGGTTGGTTCAAGGTCATCTGGTTGGCGGAAGTTTGAGTTTCGCTCGGCTTGCTCTCCTTCTTAGAGCAGCCCACTGCGAGCAAAGAACCGGCCAGCAAACCGGAGATCACCGCTGCTCCAAGCTTGCCGCTGAACGGAACGCGGTTGGCCGCATTCTTCACCTTTTCTACTGATCCAAAGTCTTTCATGTGTCACCTCCTGCTGCAGTTGCAGCTGGAAAGTGCTCATGCAGGACGCGGTCCGCAATTGACGCGCTGATTCGGCGTGAGTTAGTGGCACGCAGCTTAGGTAGTTCCGTGTCTGCGGCCACACAGTGTGTGCTCCCGGACACGATTTCATCAAGCTCAAGGTCCTCTAAAACACCGCAATTCAGTCACTTTGGTTTTGGCCTCACACCTGCCATTTGCTCTGCGTTCGGAAAAAGCAGCCTTCCCCAGGAGGAGCGCGATGGAAACGCTTATGACATTCGTGACAGTGCTGGCGGGGATGAGTTTTTCACTTGCTATCGGTCTTCTGATGGAAGAGCTGATCTTCGCAAAAGTCTTCTGCCCGTTGTTTGCCCGACAGGCAGCGCGAGCGAGGGCCGAGCAAAAGCGGAGTGGTGCAATTTGATAAGGAAGCGAGCCAGACGCGCGATTTTTTCGTCGCTCGTGAACTCACGACGATTCGCGCGGCTCGCCCAGATCCTTCGCTTCGCAAAAAAGCGCTCGCTCAGGATGACAAAACCAGTGTGCAAAAGGAGGTAGGTATGCTGTTCCTGAAACATGTTCTGCTGTGGGGCGGCATTGCAATGATTGCAACAGCCGCGGGAATTCTGCTCTATGACCTTCGTCGCGAGTGGCAATACAGGTCAGCGACCGCCGCGGGCGGCACCGCCGCGGCGCCACATGTGCGCTGGCGGACGAGCCTAGCTTTGGCATTGCTGGCGTGGGGGCCAATGTTGTTGGCCATTGGAATTGTGGTTGTGCCCAGCGGCATGGCGGGTGTTCTCGTGAGTCAGACGCAAGGCACTTTGCCTGGGACGCTTTATCCAGGCGCGCATCTGGTAGTTCCCTTCGCGGAGACGGTCGCGTTGTTTGACACGCGCGATCAGTTGTTCACCACGGGAGCACTCGAGGACGGCAGCACCGGCCAGGCGAAGAAGTTCGAACCGCTTAACGTCCAGGCAAAAGAAGGATTGACCCTGGGATTGGCGATCACGGTGCGGTATCGGCTTGATCCGAAGAGGCTGGATTACATTCAGGGTAATTTGCCTCTGCCGGTGGAACGAGAAATTGTGCCGGCGGTGGTGGCGAGCGCGTGGAGAGAACTTGTGCCGAACTACACCGTACGCGACGTGTTCGCGACGAAGCGCGAGGAAGTGCGCAAACGGGCCTCCGGCGCGATCACGCAGAAGCTTGCCGTGGATGGAATCATTGTGAAGGAAGTCATGTTGCGCGACATTCAGCTTCCGCCGGAATACGCAAAAGGCCTCGAAACTCTCCTGCTCAAGGAACAGGAGAATGATCAGATGGGGGTGCAAACCGAAATCCAGCAGAAGCAGGTTAGGATTTCCGAACTGGAAGCCGAGGCCGTCAAGGCGCAACAGGTGAAGCAGGCCGAGGGACAGGCTCAAGTTCGTGTATTACAAGCGAAGGCGGAAGCCGACGCGATGCAGTACACGCTGCCTTTGAAGCAGAAGCAGATTGAGCAGTCCAAGCTTGAGGCGGAGGCGCGGAAAGAAGCGACCGTCAAGAATGCCGAAGCTGAGGCCGAAGCCAAAGTGATTGACAGTAAGGCTGAGACGGAACGGCGCAAGCTGCTGGCAACGGCCGAAGCGGACCGCATTCGAGTTACTGCGGCAGCAGACGCGGAGCGGATGGAGAAAGAAGGCGTGATTTTGAAGCAAAATCCGCTGCTCATCAACAAGATCGTTGCCGAGCGGCTCTCGGACAAGTTGCAAATCATGATGGTGCCCGCCGATGGCAAATTCTTCTTCGCCAATGACGTGCTGCGCAGTATGAACATGGCAAATCGCGGTAGCCAGGCGGAAGAAGCGGAACCAAAGTAGTGGTAGGGTAATGTCATCCTGAACCGCCTAAGCCGGTGAAGGATGTTACGTCCGTGACCACGCATGCGATTGAAGCCCACGTAAGATCCTTCCGAACCCGGCGGTTCGTCAGGATGACATCATGGCCACGGGTTCGGGCGCGTACAAACAGAACTGAAGTGGTGAATAGCGTATGCAAAGCTTCAGCCACAATCCGGTTTATAATGCGCGCAATCCACCGATGCCGATCTCAGTTGGGGTCTCGCGAGCCGCTTTGTGGCTGGTGTTGCTGTCCGCTGGCATCGCTTTCGCGAGCGATTGGCAGATACCTGCCCGTCAATTGTCGCAGAGAATCGCCGGGATCACCGGCCCGGGCGCGGTTGCGGTCAACGTGATCAACCGTTCATCCTTGAGTCCCTCCGATATCGATGACATTCGCCGCAAGCTTCTGAGCGAACTGGCAGCCTACGGTGTGCGAGGGGCAGCTTCCGATCAATCCGCCGCCACCGTGCAGGTCTCGCTCTCTGAGAATTTGCAAGGTTATCTCTGGGTTGCGGAAATCCATCAGGGAACAAGCGAACCGGTGGTGGTGATGGTGGCGGTTCCGGGTTCGTTGAAATCATCAGAAGCTCGGTCTGCTCCGTTGTCAATCCGCAAGTTGCTTCTCTGGAGTGATGAAAACCGCATTGTAGATGTTGCAGTGATCAACGGCAGTCCAGCTCACATGATCGTTCTGGAAGGCGAACGGGTTGTGCTGTATCGTTCCCAAAATTCCCAGTGGCAGCAGGAGCAGGTGCTGCCGGTTGTGCATGTGCGTCCCTGGCCGCGCGATCTTCGAGGACGGTTGATTCTCCGCAAAGATCATCTGTTCGATGCATACTTACCCGGAGTCTACTGCCGCAGTACCACAACTGCGCCGCTGAGCGTGAACTGCGATGACTCAGATGATCCCTGGCCGCTGACGGGGAATCCCGGCGAGTTGAACGCCTTCTTTTCCGCGTCCAGAAATTTCTTTACCGGCGCGCTCTCGCCTGGAATCCAGAAGCAAACCATCGCTCCGGCGTTTTATTCGGCGGCGCCGCTGCCGCGAGATCAGTACACGCTCTGGGCGTTTGCGGCGGTGGATGGGCAACTCCACTTTCTGGACGGCGTAGGAGATCAGGCTTTCACTCAGTTGGGATGGGGCAGTGATATTGCGAGTCTGCGCAGCGGTTGCGGTCCGGGATGGCAAATCCTGGCGACCTCAAACGAAAGCGGACCGAGTGATGAGGTGAGGGCATTTGAGGTTGCGGATCGGGAGCCGATTCTCGTGAGTGCGCCGGTTCAGTTCCCTGGCGTGATCACGGCATTGTGGTCGGACGTCGACTCAACCGGCGTCACGGCCATAACTCGAAACACTGAAACGGGCAACTATGAAGCTTACCGGCTCACGATTGATTGCCATCAGTAGCGTGCTGATTGCTGCTACCGCCGCGGCTGCTACACGTCCACATTATGGCGCAAGTCTGCACGTTCAAATGGCGAGTGCGGTTACGTCACTCGATCCGGCAGACGGCAGTCAGCGAGACACACTTGCCGCACGCAATCTTTCGGCTCTGATTTTCGAGACTCTGATCACGTTGAATGATCGTGGACAGCCGCAGCCGGCGCTGGCGATCTCGTGGCAGGCTGATCCCGGCAATCAACGCTGGGAGTTTGTTTTGCGTCCTGGGGTTACGTTTTCCGACGGGAAACCGATGACGCCCGAGGTGGTGGCTGAGTCATTACGCAGGGCCAATCCCGGATGGAAAGTGACGGCGAGGGAAAACTCGGTGATCTTTCAGATGGATATTGCATCTTCTGATCTGCCCGCCGAGTTGGCCCTGCCGCGAAACAGCATTGTGAATCGGGAGAGCGGAAAACTCCTGGGTACCGGATCCTTCGTGGTTAACCAATGGGACCCTGGAAAGAAAGTTGTGATGACGGCGCGCGACGACTATTGGGGCGCACGTCCGTTCCTGGATTCCGTCGAAATCGATATGGGGAAGAACTTCCGGGAGCAAACCGTCTCTTACGAGTTGGGGCAATCGCAAGTCATCGAAATCCCCGCGGATCAAGTGCACCACGCAAGTGAGGTTCGCCAGTTGCGGGCATCCCAGCCAGTCGAACTAGTCGCGTTGTTATTTGCTCGCGATGTTCAATCACCCGAGGAGGCGAAGCAGCGTCAGGCTCTTGCTCTTAGTATTGATCGCGGTCTGCTTAATCGTGTTGTACTACAAGGGGGTGGTGAGCCCGCGGGCGGGCTGCTGCCGGATTGGCTGAGCGGATACGGCTTCCTGTTTCCGACGATTGCCGATCTGACGCGTGCTCAACAATTGCGAGCCGAAGTGCCGCAAGTTCCTCTGGGGAATGTCGGCTACGATATGAGTGATCCGTTGGCGCGTGTGCTCGCGGAGCGAATCGTGCTCGATGCGAGTAATGCAGGTCTTCGCCTGCAACTCGCGAGTAGTGGCGTTACAGACGTCCGCCTGGTCCGGATTCCCCTGGCGTCACTTGATGCTCGGGTTGCCCTCACTGAGCTTGCCAAATCCTTGGGACTGCCTCCGCCACGATTCCTTGGCAATTCGATTGACGATCTTTATCACGCAGAAAATGCCACGGTGCAGTCGCAACGCGTAATTCCGCTGCTGCACCTGCGTACCGCCTGGGCGGTGTCTAAAACTGTGAGGAACTGGGAGGATACCCGCGACAGCGCTTGGCGCTTGCCGGACGTCTGGCTCGCGGCGGGTAAACCATGAAATTTCGCCGCAAGCTGCTGCTGGTATTCGCACTGACAATTTTTGTCTGTGTCGTCTCCGTGGCATGGATTACCTCTGCTCTGGCAAGGCGAGCCTTTGAAAAAACTGAAGCGCAGCGGACTGCGGCGCTGGTTGCACAATTTCGCCGCGAGTTCGATCGGCGGGGAGAAGAGGTTGCCCAGCGCGTCGATGCCGTGGCCAAAAGCGAAGCAGCGCGGCGCGTGGCCGTGAGCTTGAGCTATGCGCCGCCTGACTACGCCGCGTACCTTAACGAAGCAAAAACCATCGCAGAAGATCAGCAACTCGATTTCCTTGAATTTGTAGATGGCAACAACACCATCATCTCTTCTGCGCAATGGCCGGCAAAGTTCGGCTACAGGGAAAACTTTCCGGTTACGACGGCTCCGGCGGAAAGCTTTCTCAACCAGGACCAACTGCCTGACGGCGTGGCCTTGTCCCTGAGCGTTGTCAGGCGGGTGCCTGTGCCTGATTCCTCACTTTACGTGATAGGTGGCCGTAAGCTCGATAAAGACTTTCTCGCCAGCCTTGACCCTCCCGCTGGCATGAGGGCGTTCTTTTATCAGAATCTGGGCCGCGGCTTCGCGCCGCAATATCTTACCGCTGCAAGTGGCGCAGTAGAACACTCCGAGGTGCTCGCGCCGATTATCCAGCAGGTTCAGCAGCAGGGGAAAGAAAGCATGGTGCTGGCCCATTGGTCCTCTAATGTAGCCGATGATGAGATGGTAGACGCGATCCCGCTTACCGGTGCGAGCCACCAGCTTTTCGGAATCTTGCTGGTAGCGAATTCCCGCCGAAGCTATGTTGAACTGGAACAACAGATCCGCTCTGTAGCTGCGCTGTCAGGAGTGGGTGGCATATTGCTGGCGACTGTGCTCAGTGGCTGGATTGCATCTCGAGTTACGCGGCCGCTGGAGCAACTGGCGCATGCTGCCCAGCAACTCGCCGCTGGAGATTGGAACACCCAGGTGAAGGTCAGTTCTTCCGATGAACTGGCAGATCTGGCGCAATCCTTTAATCAAATGACCCGTGAACTGCTGGAACAACGAGAACGCCTGGTACAAGCGGAGCGGGTTGCTGCCTGGCGCGAATTGGCACGGCGG
>Ga0187771_10000694_pt1 | contig 21126 bp, 18 predicted proteins | sample 0116_SJ02_MP15_1_FD_133139 | JGI IMG/M metagenome (GOLD analysis project Ga0187771, IMG submission 133139) | Tropical peat soil microbial communities from peatlands in Department of Meta, Colombia - 0116_SJ02_MP15_10_MG | ecosystem: Environmental > Terrestrial > Soil > Wetlands > Peat | place...
CGTGCCGCCCGACATGGCGTAGATCGGCACATAGACCGTGGTCTTGGCCGGATGCGCCTCGATCGCGCGGGCGATCTGCATGGCGGCCAGCACCAGGCCGCCGGGCGTGTGCAGCACCAGATCGATCGGCATGTCTGGCGGCGTATCCTTGATCGCGGCAATGATCGCCTGCGCGTCCTCGAGATCGATGTGACGGAACATGGAGAGGCCGAACACGCTGCGCCTCTCCTGCCGGTGGATCATCGTGATGACGCGCGAGTTGTGCTTGACCTCGATCGCGCGGATCGCCTGCGCGCGGCGCATCGCATACCAGCGCGCGGTGATGAACGGCTGCAGCGCCAGGAGGACGATGACGATCCAGAACAGCGACGAGAAATCGAGTTGCATGACTGGCAATTCCGCTCTTTGCGCCTGCCCCGATGCGTCGGCGTCGCGAACCATCCGACCTCGGGGCGGCTGCGTCAAGCGCATGCCGGTAGCGCGCTACAATAGCCGGCGTATTCTTGCTCGATCCGCCGAATCCATGCAATTTGCGCCGCCCAGCGGCGCATCGGCCGCGCCGAGGCAAAAGGAAGGTCAATGGACTCCGCCACGCTCGCCCGTGCCTGCGCCGACGCCATGTGGGCGGAGGACGCCGCCAGCCGCGGACTGGGCATCGAGCTTATCGCGGTCGAGCCGGGCAGCGCGGTGCTGCTGATGGTGGTGGGCGCGCAAATGGTCAATTGGCACAACACCTGCCACGGTGGCTTCATCTATCTGCTCGCCGACACTGCCTTCGGCTACGCCTGCAATTCGCGCAACCAGCGCATGGTCGCGCAGCATTGCAGCATCACCTACCTCAACCCTGCGCAGCGCGGCGACCGGCTCACGGCGCAGGCGATCGAGCGCCAGCGCGCCAAGCGCTCCGGCATCTACGATGTAGCGGTGACGCGCGCGGACGGCACCGCAATCGCCGAATTCCGCGGCCATGCCCGCGCCATCGAAGGCACGCTGCTGCCGGACGCCGGATGAGCGAAGCGTTAGCCCGCTGAACGGCCTCGCTTTACCGCCGTTACGCGCTATACCGAGCAGTCAACACAAGGAGCCAAGACGTGCCGCAAAAACCATTACGCGTCGGACTGGCCGGGCTTGGTGCCGTCGGGCTCGAGGTGGCGCGGCGGCTGATTGCCGGCGTGCCGGGCTTAGCGCTCGCCGCCGTCGCCACCCGCGACCAAGCGAAAGCGCGCCGTGCGCTGCCCGAGCTTAGCGCCATCGCCTTCAAGCCGGCGACCGCGCTGGCCGACGATTGCGATGTGGTGGTCGAATGCCTGCCGCCGTCGCTGTTCCGCGAAGTCGCCATCTCGGCAATCGACAAGGGCCGCATCTTCATGCCGCTGTCGGTCGCGCAGCTTCTCGACAACTGGGACCTGGTCGAGCGCACGCGCGAGAAGGGCGCGCGCATCCTGCCGCCGACCGGCGCGCTGATCGGCCTCGACGCCGTGCGCGCCGCGGCCGAAGGCACAATCCATTCCATCACCATGATCACGCGCAAGCCGCCCGCCGGTCTTGAGGGCGCGCCTTATCTGCTCGAGCGCGGCATCTCGCTCGCCGGGTTGAAGGAGCCGCTGAAGGTCTTCGACGGCTCGGCGCGCGACGGTGCGCGCGGCTTCCCAGCCAATGTCAACGTGGCGGCGGCGCTGAGCCTTGCCGGCATCGGACCCGACCGCACGCGGCTTGAGATCTGGGCGGACCCCACCATCACGCGTAATACCCACCGCATCGAGGTCGATGCCGATGTAGCGCATTTCTCCATGACCATCGAGGGCGTCCCCTCGGCGAACCCGCGCACCGGCCGCATCGTGCCGCTGTCGACGGTCGCGGCGCTGCGCGCGCTGGTGTCGGAGCTGAAAGTCGGAAGCTGACGGCGCCTACACGCGCAGGAAGATCTTGCGGCGATAGAAGAAGCCGGCAAGCGCGACGGCGAAGCCGATGCCGACCAGATGGGTGAGCAAACGCCCAGTCCCCGGCGTGGTCAGTCGATCGACCAGATTGCCGAAATCGCCGCCGACGAAACGCAGCGCGAACGGCTCGAAACCGAAAATGTTGTTCAGGAAATAGAGCGTGATGGCGTTGGCGCCGATCCACACGAAAAAGGTCGCCCAGGCGTGCAAGCCCCAGACGTCGATGATCTGGTGCCACACGCCGAGCAGGATCAGGCTATAGCCGCCGGCTACGAGCACGAAGGAGGACGTCCAGATCGCCTTGATCACCGGGAACTGCAATCCCCACAGATGACCGGCGATGACCAACACCACGCCAGCGCCGATTAGCCAGAGCGATTTCCGTTGCGGCACGAGCCGCTCGTTGTTCAAGAGCAGGCCAGCGAACACGCCGAGCAGACAACTGCCGATCGCCGGCAGCGTCGACAGCATGCCTTCCGGATCGCGCGTCAGGTCCCATAGGCGCCCAGGCAGGTAATGGGCGTCGAGCCAGTTGGCGAGATTGGCATCGGGGCCAAACGAGCCGGCGCCGATGCCAGGCACCGGCACATAGGTCATCAGTGCCCAGTAGCCGACGAGCAGCGCGACGAAGGCGGCGACCATGCCGCCCAGATTGAAGTTCAGGAACATCAGCGAGGCGAACAGATAACAGAGCGCGATGCGTTGCAGGATGCCGAGATAGCGGATGTCTGTCCAATGATGGCTGATGCCGCCGTAATAGATGATGCCCAGCCCGTACAGCAGCAGGGCGCGGCGCAGCACGCGCAGATGCGCCTCTTTGAGCCCTTCACGCTCGACCAGACGCGACAGCGAAAACACGATGGCGACGCCGGTGACGAAGATGAACAGTGGGAAGATGAAGTCGTAGAAAGTCAAGCCTTCCCACGCCGAGTGATGCAGTTGATGGTCGAGGAACTGGCCGATGCCGCTCAGCACCGGCCCCTTGCCGGCGCACATGCTAGCGAGCGCCCAGACGGCGCCGTCGCCGCCGACGATCCATAGAATGTTGAAGCCGCGCAGCGCATCGAGCGATGCCACGCGCCGCACCGGTTGAACGGGCGTAACGGCGATGAAATCTTTAGGTGCCAGTTGAAACTGCATGCCCGCGGCTCGCGTCCGACCGGACCGGAAGGCATGCTGGTGCAAAGCTGCGCGTTATGCGTTGACCTACATCAACCGCATTCAGTGCCGCGCAGCGGCGAGCGCGGTTGCGCCGTCGCAGCGGCCAACGCCCTCCACCACGCGGAAATAGTTCCGGCCGATGAAGGACTCATCGTAGTGGTGCCAGGAGGTGGGGTGGTCGAGCGCCAACACGCCGGCGAGCGTCACCGCGTACACCGAGCTCTCCATGTCGCGCTGCTGCGCATCGAGATTGTCCGGCAGGTGCATCTTCGCGTAGTCGACATAATAGACGCGCCGCACGCAGGCGAGGTCGCTCACGGCATCGAGCGCCGCCTTGGCGGTCGTCAGGTGATCCGAGTGGTCGTTCGGGTTGATGCGCGTATCGAGCTCGGCGACGTTGAGCTGCACCGTAGGCGCGCGCCCGCGCTCGAAGTCCATGATGGCGCGCAGCGTCGCCGTGAGATCACGCCAGCCGTGATAGCTGGCTGAGCCGTCGATCGCGCGCAGCATGTCGATTTTGCCGTCGGCCAGCCGCTTGAGCGACTCGAAGCCGGTCTCGTAATAGCCCGCCCCCGAGGCATTGCCGTCCGGCACGCGCAGGAAATAGCTCACCGTGTTGCGATAGGCGATACGGTAGATCGAATGGCCGTTGAACTCGCGGTGCTCGGCCACGCGCTCGGCGGGAATGCCGTCGGCATCGGCCATAAAGCGGATCGCCGTCTCGGCGCCGTTCTCGCGCGCGAGATAAAACGGATGTTTGCGTCCGCCGCGGCCCATGCCGAGACCGGCGTCGCCGGCGGTCATGTGCACGAACACGGTCTTGGCCGCGCCGTTCATCACGTCCTCGAAGGCAGAGGGGTTCATGAACAACTGCCAGTCGTCCTCGTGCGCGGCGAAATAGAACGAGACCTTATCTGGTTTTGCTTCGTCGGCGGCGCAAAGTGCCGGTGCTTGCAGCAGCGCCAAGACGGCAAGACCGATGGTTGCGATGCGTCGCGTTGACATCCCCGGCTCCCAAGCGTCCACTTCTTATTCAGATATCCCTATATGAGGACCGCGGCCGCGCCATGGCAAGGGCGCCAATGTGAAGGCCGCCCGCACGAGGGGATCGCGGGCGGCCAACGCGCAGACGGCGGGGTCAGTTCTTCTTGGTCTCGGGCTGCACGGCTTCCGGATGGGCCTTCAGATAGTCCTGATAGGTCTGGCCGGCGTAGTTGGTCGGCCCTTGTGGGGCGTCCGCCTGATCGGAGGTGCCGGCGACCGGCGCGCTCGCCATTTCCTTGGTGCACAGATCCTGGAATACCACCATGCCTTCCGGCGTGTAGTTCTTGGTCAGGCAGGTGCACGGGCCGGGCTGCACCGTGGTGGCGGCGACGGGCGTCACATAGTCGACCGGGTGCACGACGATGTGGCGGTGCCAGCGCCAGTAGTGCACGTGGTCGCGGAAATGCAGGTGCGTGTGACCGATGGAGACGAGAATCGGGTGGCCGGGGTGACCGCCGCCGATGCGGCGCAGCACCATGGCGTCGGCGTTACCCGACGTAAGAGCCGTGCCGGCAAGCATGGCGACGGCGGCGAAGCTGAAGATGAACTTGCGGGTCATGGCTTTCTCCTGGGACAAAGGGTTGCGATAGCTATTGGTCGATGGCATCGGCAAAAGGTTCACGGCGCCGCCCGCGCCCGCCGGTTTGACAATCCGCCCGCCCGGCTTCACGTTTACGCGCAAACACTTAAGCCCTCCCCTGCCGGGCCGCTCACATGAAGCCTGCCCCTTTCATCCGCTACGCGCCGAAGACACTTGACGAGGCGCTGACGATTCTTGCGCAAGTTGCGCCGCAGGACGGCCGCGTGCTCGCCGGCGGACAGAGCCTGGTGCCGATCATGGCCTTCCGCCTCGCCAAGCCGGCGCATCTCGTCGACATCAATGAGGTCGCCGGCCTCGACAAGCTCGTGAGCGACGGCAAGCTGCTGTCGATCGGTGCCCGCGTGCGTCACGCTGCATTTCACAAGCCGGTAGTCGACAATCCGCTCGGCCGCCTGCTGGTCGCGGTCGCGCTTCACATCGCGCATTATCCGATCCGCATGCGCGGCACCTTCTGCGGCTCGCTGGCGCATGCCGACCCCGCCTCGGAATGGTGCCTCACCGCCGTCACGCTTGATGCGACGATCGTCGCCAAGAGCATCCGCGGCGAGCGGCTGGTCGCGGCCAAGGATTTCTTTCAAGGATTGATGACGACGGCGCTGGCCGAAGACGAATTGCTGGCCGAGGCGCGCCTGCCGCTGCTCGCCTGCGACGCCAAAGTCGGCTTCAACGAATTCAATCGCCGCGCCGGCGATTTCGCGCTTGCTGCGGCGCTCGTCACGTATCGCCTGCAGGCCGGCAAGATCGTCGAGGCGCGCGTCGGCGTCGGAGGCGCCGAGCCGCAGCCGCGCCGCATCGAAGCGGCCGAGGCCGCGCTCAACGGACAGACGCCCGGCGATCACGTCTTCCGCGCGGCCGCCGCGGCCGCCGCCGCTGCGCTCGATCCGGTGGAGGATCACCAGACTTCGGCTGATTACCGGCGCGACCTTGTGCGCGCCGTGGTGCGCCGCGCCTTGGAATTTTCCGCCATATGACCGCGCACACCAAAGGTTCCGGCATGACCTGGGTCGGCCGCGCCATCAGGCGCGTCGAGGACCCGGCGTTGCTCACCGGGCGCGGCCGTTTCACCGCCGACCTGCCGGCGGCCCTTTGGGTGCGTTTTGTCAGAAGCCCCGTCCCCGCCGGCAAGCTCGAAAAGATCGCAGCGCCGCCGGGCACGCGCATAATCACCGCCGCCGATCTGGTCGGCGTAAAGCCGATCATGCCGATGCTGCACAAGTTCAATTACCGGCCGGTTGCTCAGCCGGTGCTCGCCACCGGCCAGGTGCGTTTCGTCGGCGAGCCAGTCGCCGCCGTGGTCGCGGCCAGCGCGGCCGCGGCCGAGGACATCGCCGATCAGGTCGAGCTCGTCATCGACGAGATCGCGCCGGTGGTCGACATGCTGGCCGCGCTCGCGCCGGACACGGCGCCCCTGCACCGCGAAGCTCCCGGCAATGTCATCGTCGAAGCCCGCTTCCAGACGCCCGAGTTCGATGCGGCCTGGGCAAGCGCCGCCAAGGTCGTCCAAGTCGATGCGCGCTCGCGCCGGCAGAATGCGACTCCGATTGAGCCGCGCGCCGGCCATGCTGCCTATGACGGGGCGAGCGGCCGCGTCACCCTCACTTGCACTACGCAGATGCCGCATCTCATGCGCACCGCCATCGCCGACCTCATCGGCATGCCGGAGGCGGACCTGCGCGTCATCGCGCCCGACGTCGGCGGCGGCTTCGGGCAGAAGATGTCGCTGGCGCCCGAATATGTCGTGCTGGTGTGGCTGGCGCGCCAGCTGAAAAGCTCGGTCGCCTGGAGCGAGGACCGGCGCGAGAATTTGATCGCAGCCTTTCACTCCCGCGACCAGGTTATCGCGCTTGCTGGCGCCTTCGACCAGGATGCCCGGCTGATTGCGCTCAAGGCCGACGTGCTCGCCAATGTCGGCGCCTATTCCTGCTTCCCCACCACCAGCGGTGTCGAGCCGTTGATGGCCATGGCCGAGCTGCCGGGCCCTTACGACGTGAAGCGCTACGAATGCCGCGCGCGCGGCGCGCTCACCAACACCTGCCCCATGGCGCCCTATCGCGGCGTGTCGCGGCCGGTAATCACCTTCGCGCTCGAACGCCTGATGGACAAGGCGGCGGCTGCCTTCGGCCTCGATACGGTCGAAATCCGCCGCCGCAACCTGATCTGCACGTTCCCCTACAAAACGGCGATGGGGCTTGAATACGACGACGCGACCTATCAGCAGACCTTGGAGATGGCGGCGGCCGCTATCGATGTGCCGGCCTTCCGTGCGCGGCAGAAGCAGGCGCGCGCACAAGGCCGCCATCTCGGAATCGGCTTTGCCACCTTCTGCGAGCGCACCGGCTACGGCAGCCCGGCCTTCGCAGCGCGGGGCATGGAGATCACGCCTGGCTGGGAGACGGTGATAGTTAGCGTCGACCCGTCCGGCTTCGTCGAGGCGCGCATCGGCTCCTCGCCGCACGGACAAGGCCTGCGCACGACGCTTTCGCAGATCATCGCCGACGAGATCGGCGTCGCGCCCGACATGGTCAAGATTGTGCACGGCGACACCGACCGCGCGCCCTACGGCTGGGGCACCTTCGCCAGCCGCTCGCTGGTGATCTCCGGCGGCGCCACGCTGATCGCCGCGCGCAAGGTGCGCGCCAAGCTCATCAAGATCGCCAGCCATCTCTTGGAGGCCGCGCCCGGCGACATCATCCTGGAAGAAAGCGTGGCCAAGGTCGCCGGCACCGACCGCACGGTGTCGATCGCGCGAATGGCGCGCGAGGCCTATACGCAGACGCACCGCTTCAACGGCGAGATCGAGCCGGGGCTGACCGAGAGCGGCACTTACGATCCGCCCGGCACCTTCTCCAACGCCTGCCACGTCGCTATCGTCGAGGTGGACGCGGAGACCGGCCGCGTGGCAATCGAGCGCTATCTGGTCGCGGAAGACGCCGGCCGCATCATCAACCCGCTGATCGCCGAGGGCCAGGTGCATGGCGGCATTGCGCAGGGCATCGGCAACGCGCTCTTGGAGGAGATCGTCTACGACGAGAGCGGCGGCATCCTCACCGCCAATCTCGCCGACTACATGCCGCCGACCGCGCGCGAAATCCCCGGGATCGAGCTGCATCACCTGGAAACGCCGAGCGAGAATTCGATCACCAAGGCCAAGGGGCTGGGCGAAGGCGGCACCATCGGCGCGCCGGCGGCGGTGATCAATGCCATCAACGACGCGCTTTCGTCCTTCGGCGTCGAGATCGACGAGATGCCGGCGACGCCGCAGAGGATTCGGGCGAGGCTGCGAGCAAAATCCACTGTCGTCCCCGCGTAGGCAGGGACCCAGTAATTACGGAATCCGACGAAATGCGCCGGAAGCGAACAAAACTCAGTGTTTATTGGATGCCCGCCTTCGCGGGCATGACACCATTGCCATGACCGACAAGACAAACATCACCCTCACTATCAACGGGCGCGAGCACGCCATCGCGGTCGAGCCGCGGCGCACGCTGGCCGACGCCATCCGCGAAGACTGCGGGCAGACCGGCACCCATATTGGCTGCGAGCATGGCGTGTGCGGCGCCTGCACCGTGCTGGTCGACGGCGAGCCAGTGCGCTCGTGCCTGATGTTCGCCGCGCAGGCTCACGGCAAGCAGATCCGCACCGTGGAGGGATTGGCCTCCGGCGACACGCTGCATCCCATGCAACAGGCCTTCATGGATCACCATGGCCTGCAATGCGGATTCTGCACGCCGGGCTTTCTGATGCTAGCGGTCGGCGTGATCGAGCGCGAGCCGGACATCGGCGACGAGGAATTGCTCGACGTGCTCTCGTCCAATCTCTGCCGCTGCACCGGCTATCAGAATATCATCAAGGCCGTGCGCGCCGCGGCGAAGGAGATGCGCGCGCGATGACCGCGCGAGAGCTATTTGTCGGCCGCTCCGTCCCGCGTCTCGAGGACCGCCCCCTTCTTACTGGCCAAGGCCGCTTCGCCGCAGATATCTCCTTTCCCGGCCAATGGACGATGCGCGTGGTGCGCTCGACCGTCGCGCACGGCAAAATCCAATCGATTGACGCGCACGCGGCGCTTGCCTTGCCCGGCGTGCATGCGGTTTGGACCGCCGCCGACGTCGCCCACATCCCGCCGATCCCGTTCCGACTCACCGGCCTGAAACAGCTCGAGCCCTATTGCCAGCCGGTGCTGGCGAAAGATGTCGTGCGCTATGTCGGCGAGCCGGTCGCCGTGGTCTTTGCGGAGGACGCCTATCTCGCCGAGGATGCCGCCGACCTAGTGGACGTTTCGATCGAGCGACTCGATGCGACGCTGCTTGCCACCGACGACCCACGCGTCTTCGCGCATGAACAAGATAGACTGAGCACCGAAGCGTCAGTCCTGCAAAAATCCTACGGCGATGTCGACGCCGCCTTCCGCGACGCGCACGCCGTTGTTGCGCTCGAGCTTGGCATCGGCCGCCATTCCGGCGTGCCCCTGGAGACGCGCGGCGCCATCGCGCGCTACGACGCGGCGCGCGACGTGCTCGAACTGCACGGCGCCGCCAAGGTGCCGCACTGGAACCGCGACACGCTGGCGCGCATGCTCGGCCGCGCGCGCGAATCCGTGCAGCTCTATGAGGGCCATGTCGGCGGCGGCTTCGGCATCCGCGGCGAAATCTATCCGGAGGACGTTCTGGTCTGCGCCGCCGCGCTCGCATTCAGCCGTCCGGTCAAATGGATCGAGGACCGGCGCGAGCATCTGATCGCCGCCAATCATTCGCGCGAGCAGACCCACCGCGTGCGCGCGGCGATCGACGCGCAAGGACATATCCTCGGCATCCACGACGAGTTCTTCCATGACAACGGCGCCTATATGCGCACGCATGCGGCAACCGTGCCCGATCTTGCCGCCGCCATGCTGCCCGGCCCCTATCGCGTGCCGGCCTATCGCGCGACCGGCCACATTCGCCTCACCAACAAGACGCCGTGCGGCACCTATCGTGCGCCCGGCCGTTACGAATCGACCTTCGTACGCGAGCGACTGCTCGATGCCATCGCCGCCAAGGTAGGCGTCGACAAGGTCGAGATTCGCCAACGCAATCTGATCGGCAAAAGCGCGATGCCCTATGCGCTGGGCTTGGACACGCTCGGCACGCACATCGTCTACGATTCCGGCGACTACGCGCTGCTGCTCGATAAAGCCCTGCAACTTGCCGGCTGGGAGGCGCTGCAAGGCGAGCTGCGCCGGCGCCGCACGGCGGGCGAACTGGTCGGCGCCGGGCTTGCGATATTCGTGGAAAAGAGCGGGCTCGGCCCGTTCGACACCGTCAAGATCGAAGCGAAATCGGACGGCTCGATCGAGGTGATCACCGGCGTCGCTTCGATCGGACAAGGCATCGAGACGGCGATCGCGCAAATCTGCGCCGACGGGCTTGGCGTCGACTATCGCACGATCAAAGTCATCCACGGACAGACCGACTGCATCGACAAAGGCATGGGCGCCTTCGCCTCGCGCGTCACCGTGATGTGCGGGGAAGCGACGCGCATGGCGGCGGTCAAGCTGCGCGAGCAGCTCCTTCGTCTCGCCGCCGAGCTGATGCAGACGAGTGCCGACCTGCTGACGGTTCGGCAGGGTAGGATCTTGCGCGCCGATTCGTCGCCCGGTCCCTCGATGTTGTTTGCCGAGCTTGCGCGCCAGCATCTGCTCAGCGCCGAGGCGACTTTCGAATCCTCGCACATGGTCTATCCTTACGGCGTACACATCGCCGTCGCGCGCGTCGACGCCGAGACTGGCGGCGTCACTATCGAGCGCTACGCCATCGCCTACGACGTCGGCCGCGCGGTCAATCCCCGGCTGGTCGAGGGCCAGATCGCCGGCGGGCTGGCGCAAGGCCTGGGCGGCGCACTGCTCGAGGAGTTCCTCTACGACGAGGCCGGCGAGCCGTTGTCGGTCAGCTTCGCCGACTATTTGATGCCGACCGCTCGCGAGGTACCAAAGCTGGCGATCCTCGTCACCGAGGACGCGCCGAGTCCGCTCAACACGCTCGGCTTGAAAGGCGCTGGCGAAGGCGGCGCCAATCCGGTCGGCGCGGCGATTGCTTCTGCCATCGACGATGCACTCGGTTGCCCCGGCGCGGTGACGCGCTTGCCGGTCACGCCGCAGCGGCTGAAGGCGCTGCTGGCCGTTCGCTGAGCGGACGCCGAGGCCGCCTCAGAATGTGTAACGCTTGCCGACCGCCGTCGGCGCCAAGATCTTGTCGCCGAACGCATTGGCGAGCGCGGTCAGGGCACGCCAGCCGGTGCAATGACCGGCGGCGATTGTCTTCAGATCGAAGGCACGCAGGCCCTCCACCGTCTGCGGGATGACCGATTCGTTCGGACCGGACAGATGCAGGCCGCCCATCACCGCGTGCAGCGACACGCCGGGGAAGCTCGCGCGCGCGTGCGTCAGGACATTGACCACGCCGGCATGCGAGCAGGCGCTGAATACGACAAGACCCTTGCCGGCGACGTTGACCGCGAGGAAGCGCTCGTCCATCAGCAGCTCGTCGGGCTCCCAGGTCTGCCCGTCGTCCTTGAGGCGCACCTGGCCGGGAAAACCGCGTTCATAAGGCGTGACGCGCGGGATCTCCCCGCTCACGAAGAACATGCCGTCATGCAGCACTTGCGGCTCTGTGGTGACGACAACGTCGGCGCCGAACGCCGTGAGATCCGCGACGCTCGGGATGTCCTCCATCAGGCGGAGCGACCCGTTCGGCAGCTTTACCCCGCGCGAGCGGAACATGCCGGGATGCGCGTAATAGGGAATTTTCCGTCCGCCATTGCGGCCGCTGATCATGCCCAAGGCGAGCAGCATGGCGCCCGCATGGTCCCAGTGGCCGTGCGAGAGCACGATACTGTCGACGGTTCCGAGATCGGCGCCGAGACGGGTGACGTTGCGCTCGAACGAGTAGTCCTCGGGGCCGGTATCGAACAGAACGGTGTGGCTGGCGCCGCCGCGATGCGCGGTCACGAGGCAGGACAGACCATGCGTCGCGCAACACAGGCACTTGCTGGCCAGCATGCGAACGCCGCGCCGAATCAGGCCGCTGGACTCGCTTTCCACGTGCGGCAGCGTGCTCGAAAGCATGTCTGTCGCATTGTCGACGAGGACAAGGATTTCGAGGCGATCGACCGGTTGAAGCGTCATGCCAGCTACCTTTCGCAGAGATCCTCAATCAGCCCTTGAACTCGGGCCGGTAGCCGCTCGCGGTCTTCTCGACGCGGCCGGCGAAGGGGAAGCCGACATGGCCGGGCAGCACCAGCGCGCCGCTCGATGCGCAGTAGTCGAGCACCTTGCGCCGCGACACGCGCGCCTGCGCGGCGTCAGAGTTCTTCGGGAAATTCCAGTCCGGATAATGCACCTGCAGCAGATGGTGCCAGATGTCGCCGATGAAGGCGGCGCGCTCGCCCTTGCTCTCCAGCTTGAAGAACACGTGGCCGGGCGAATGGCCGGGCGCCGAATCGATCTCGATGAAATCGTTGAGCCGGTGCGGTCCGCTGTCGACCAGATCGGCCTTGCCGTATTCGAGGATCGGCACCACGCATTCGCGGAACGTGCCGAGCTCGGCCGGCCCTTCCTTCGGATCGGCATCGATCTTCGAGAAATATTCGATGTCCGGCTTGTTGAAGACGTAGCGGGCATTGGGAAAGGTCGGCACCCATTTGCTGTCCTTCTGCTGCGTATTCCAGCCGACATGGTCGTGATGCAGATGCGTGCACATCACGAGGTCGATGTCCTCCGGCCGTGCGCCGACGGCGGCGAGCCGCTCGAGATAAGGCTCGTTGAGCATGTGCCAAAACGGGCGGTCGGGCTTGACCTTGTTGTTGCCGCAGCAGCTATCGATGAGGATGGTCTTACCGCCGACTTTGAGCAGCCAGCTGTGCACCGAAAGGATGATGCGTCCAGTCGCCGCCTCGTAGTGATGCGGCGCGAGCCAATGCTCATGCTCGGCGAACTGCGCGTCGGTCATCTCTTTGAACACGTCGCGCAGCGGGTAGCTGGGAACGTTGGTTTCCTCGACGCGCGTGATGGTGGCTTCGCCCACTTTGAACACCGGCACCTCCCTCGCCTGCTCGCGCTGCTTCCGGCGCGTGTGGCAAACGATCCTCGCCCGCGGGCGCGGCTAGGGTCAAGCCGACGCCGGCGGATGGCGGCTCAGCCGAGTTTGCGCAACAGCTTCACCAGCGTGCGCCGCTCGTCCTCGCTGAGCGGAGCGAGTGTGGCGGTGGTGATCTCGGCGGCGACCAGTTGCGCGGCTTTGGTGCCTTGGCGGCCGCGCTCGGTGAGCGCGACGGCGCGGCGGCGGCGGTCTTTCGGGTCGCTGACCGCAGTGACGAAGCCGCGCGCCACCAGCCGGTCGACCACGCCCTTTATGGTGGCCGCGTCGAGATAGATGCGGCGGCCGAGCTGGTTCTGCGAGCAAGGGCCGACCTCGTACAGCTTGGCCAGCGCGGCGAACTGCGTCTGCGTCAGCCCCTCGATCATGCGCGCAGTGAAAATCGCGGTGTGGCGCTGCACGGCGATGCGTAGGAGGAAGCCAATTTGCTCGTCGAGGACATAGTCTTCGCGCCCGCCCGCAACCTCTGCGGGTATTGCGACCGTCGATTTTTCCCGCTGCATCGCCCCTCTGCTTTTCTATAAATACGTGCAACCAGATTCCCGCGCAGCGGGCAAGCATGACCTAATTCGCGTTACAATAAAAGCCCGTTCCAGCCTAACCCACGAATAACAAAGGATGATCGACGACGGAACGCCTAGACCGTCAAATAGGTCCGCTGCACGTCCTGATTGGTGTCGAGTTTCGCCATCGGGCCTTGCCACCGGATCTGGCCCTGTTCGAGCACATAGACCCGGTCCGCCACCAGGCGGGCGAAATGGACATTCTGCTCGGACAGGAGGATCGCCAGGCCCTCCTTTTTGAGTGCGACAATGGTTGCGGCCATCTGCTCGACGATCAACGGCGCCACGCCTTCCGAGGGCTCGTCGAGCAGCACCAGGAGCGGATTGCCCATCAGCGTGCGCGCGACCGTGAGCATCTGCTGCTCGCCGCCGCTCATACGGTCGCCCAGGCGGTCCGGCATTTCGGCGAGATTGGGAAAGAGGGCGAACAGCTTGTCCACCGTCCAGGCCGGCGCCGGCCGGCCATCGGCAAAGCAGCGCGGCGGCTGGCGGCCGATGTCGAGGTTTTCCATCACCGTAAGGTCGGAGAAGATGCGGCGGTCCTCCGGCGTATAGCCGAGGCCACGCCGCGCGATCTCGAACGGCTTCAGCCGAGAAATATCCTCGCCGTTGAAGCGCACGGTGCCGGCACGCGCGGCGATGAGACCCATGATCGCGCGCATGGTGGTGGACTTGCCGGCGCCGTTGCGTCCCATCAGCGCGACCACCTCGCCGCGGCCGACCTCGAAGCTGAGGTCATAAAGAATGCGCGCGGCGCCGTACCAAGCGCTCAAGTTCTCGACGGAGAGCATCGACGTGTTGTTCATGTCGCAGCTCCCGTGAAGGTCTTGCCCGAGCCGAAATAGACCTCGCGCACCTGCGGATCGTCGCGGATCGTGGCGGCGGCGCCGTCGGCGATCAGCCGGCCGCGCGCCAGCACGATGATGCGGTCAGCGAAGGCGAACACCACGTCCATCGAGTGCTCGGTGAACAGCACCGAGATATTGCGTTCGACCACCAGCCGCTTGACCAGGGCGATCAGCTCGTTGCGCTCTTTCGTTCCCATGCCCGCAGTGGGTTCGTCCATCAGCAACAGATGCGGCTCGTTGGCGAGCGCGATGGCGAGCTCCACCCGCTTGACGTCGCCATAGGCGAGCTCGCGGCTCGGCTGGTCGGCGGCCTCGCGCATGCCGACCTGCGCCAGCAGCTCAAGCGCACGCTCGCGATACAACGACGCGGCCGGCCGCCACAGCCGGTAAACGTCACCGGCGTGGGAAATCAGCGCCATCTGCACATTCTCGACGACCGTCATCGAATGAAAAGTGGCGGCGATCTGGAAGGTGCGGCCGACGCCGAGCCGCCAGATTTCGCGCGGCGCGAGGCCGGCGATGTCCTTCCCGGCGAAGATGATCTCGCCCGCATCCGGCGCGAGCTGGCCGTTGATAGTGTTGAAGCAGGTTGTCTTGCCGGCGCCGTTCGGCCCGATCATGGCGAGGAATTCGCCGGCGCCAATGGCAAAGCTGACCTCGCTCACCGCGCGCACGCCGCCGAAGGCCTTCGACAGAGATCGGACCTCGAGCACGCTCATGCCCTGCCCCTGCGCCATAGCGCGGCGACGCCGCCGGCGAGCCCCTGCGGGAAGGCCAGCACCAGCAGCAGGATGGTGGCGCCGAGCAGTGCGCGCCAATAGTCGGTTTGCCGCATCACCAGGTCCTGCAAGGTGGTGAACACCGAAGCGCCGACGATCGGCCCAGAGAGCGTCTGCACGCCGCCGAGCAACACCATCACCAGGCCGTCGATCGAGCGGTTGATGTGGATCGTCTCCGGCGAAATCGAGCCCTTGGCGAAGGCGAACAGCCCGCCAGCCAAGCCGCACACCGCGCCAGCGATGGCGAAGCCGAGCCAGTGCACGCGCTTGACGTCGATGCCCATCGCCTCGGCGCGCAGCGCGGAGTCGCGGCCGGCGCGCATGGCATAGCCGAACGGAGCGAACAGAAAGCGGCGCAGCAACAGCGCGGTGAACACCGCCAGCACCAGTGCGAGCAGGAAATAGACCGAGGTCCGGTCGAACGGGGGCGGCGGCCACACGCCGATCACGCCGTTGGAGCCGCCGGTCAAGTCCTCCCATTGGAACACCGCCGCCCACACGATCTGCGCGAATGCGAGCGTCAGCATGGCGAGATAGACGCCGGACAGCCGCACGGCGAACCAGCCGAACAAGAGCGCGCCGGCGAGCGCGGCGAAGGGCGCCGCCACCAACGCGAGACCCATCGGCACGGCGAGCCACTTCACCAGCAGCGCGGCGCCATACGCGCCGAGACCGAAATAGGCGGCGTGGCCGAACGAATGCATACCGCCTGGACCCATGATGAAATGCAGCGACGTCGCGAAGATCACCGCGATCAGCACGTCGATGCCGAGGATGAGCAGGTAAGGCGAGCCTTGCGCCAGCAGCGGCAGCGCGAAGAGCAGCGCCAGCAGGGCGGCGACGAACGCTTTCAACGCCGGCGTCGCCGGACGCAGCGGATATTCCGGCTCGGCGACCGAGCGCACCGCAGCCTGCGCGCGGCCGAGCAGCCCGTAGGGCCGTGCGATCAGTACCACCGCCATCACTAGGAACTCGGCGACCAGCGTCAGCTTGGAGAAATTCACGCTGAGGAAGCCGAAGTCGACCACGCCGATGCCGACGCAGATCGCCTTCACCTCGGCGATGATTACCGCGGCAAGATAAGCACCAGAAATCGAGCCCATGCCGCCGACCACCACGACGACGAAGGCGTCGCTGATGGCGCTGAGGTCGATCGAGAGATTGGCCGGCTCGCGCGCGACCTGCAGCGCGCCGCCGAGTCCGGCGAGCGCGGCGCCGAGCGCGAATACGGCGGTGAACAGCAGCGTCTGGTTAACGCCGAGCGCGCCGACCATTTCGCGGTCCTGCGTTGCCGCGCGGATCAGCCGGCCGAAGCGCGTGCCGGCGAGCGCAAAGCGCAGCAGCAACAGCACTACGGGGCCGATGACGATGAGGAACAGGTCGTAGCTAGGCAGTTGGCGGCCGAGCACCTCGATTGCTCCGCGCAAGCCCGGCGCGCGCGGTCCGAGCAGGTCGTCCGGGCCCCAGATGTACAGCGTTGCGTCATTGATGATGAGCACCAGCGCGAAGGTGGCGAGCAACTGGAATAGCTCGGGCGCGCGATAGATACGCCGCAGCAGCACCATCTCGGTCAGCGCGCCGATCAAGCCGACGACGAGCGCGGTTGCGACGATGCCGCCCCAGAAGCCGAGCGCGCCGGCGATCCTGGTGGCGAAGGAATAGGCGATATAGGTCCCCAGCATATAGAGGGACCCATGGGCGATGTTGACGATGCGGGTAACGCCGAAGATGAGCGACAGTCCGGCGGCGACGAAGAACAGGCCAGAGGCGCCGGTGAGCCCGTTAAGGGCTTGAAACAAGAATGCGTTGAAGCTCATCGCAAACGTGCCGCGAACTCGCTTCCCCTCTCCCCTTGTGGGAGAGGGTGGCTCGCGCGGGGCGATAGCGAGCGCGAGCCGGGTGAGGGGTTGGCGTCAACTCTTAGCACAAACCCCTTCCACCCCTTGCTCACTTCGTTCGCTCGGCGCCCTCTCCTACAAGAGGAGAGGGCAGGAACGGCCGCTGCGATGCCTCGCCTCAATCCGCGCCAGCGGGCCTGAGCTTCTTCACCTCGGCGTCGGACGGCAGCACCGAGGCGCCGTCGACATATTTGAAGTCGACCATGGTGCCCTTGCCATCTTCTACCGCGAGCTTGCCGACATAGGCGCCCATGGTGGCCTGGTGATCGCTCGCCCGGTAGCGGAACGGTCCGAACGGGCCCTCGACGCGCAGCCCCTTGAAGGCCTCGACCAGCTTGTCGCTACCGGTCGACTTAGCCTTGGCGATGCCGGCGGCGAGCGACTTGATGGTCACATAACCGACGATCGAGCCGAGCCGCGGATAATCGTTGTATTTCTTCTGATAGGCGGAGAGGAAGGCGACATAGTCAGGCGTCTTGATCTTGCTCCAGGGGAAGCCGGTGACGATCCAGCCGGCCGGCGTCTCGTCCTTGAGCGGATCGAGATATTCCGGCTCGCCCGACAACAGGCTGACCACGGTGCGGCTCTTGAAAACGCCGCGCGTGTTGCCCTCGCGCACAAACTTGGCCAGGTCGCCGCCGAACAGCACGTTGAAAATGGCGTCCGGCTTGGCGTCGTCGATCGCCTGCGCCACCGCGCCGGCGTCGATCTTGCCGAGCGGCGGCGCCTGCTCGGCGACGAACTCGACGTCGGGCTGCGCCTTCTTCAACAGTGCCTTGAAGCTCTCCGCCGCCGACTGGCCGTATTCATAGTTGGGATAGACCAGCGCCCAGCGCTTCTTCTTGGTGGCGATGGCCGCCGGCATCAGCATGGCGACCTGCATGTAGGTCGAGGCGCGCAGGCGGAAGGTGTATTTGTTGCCGCTCTGCCAGGTGATCTTATCGGTGAGCGGCTCGGCGGCGAGGAAGAACACCTTCTTCTGCCCTGCGAAATTGGCGACCGCCAAGCCGACATTCGAGAGGAACGTGCCGGCGAGCATGGAGGCGCCTTCGCGTGTGACTAGTTCCTCCGCCACGCGCACCGCCTCGCCCGGATTGGCGCCATCGTCGCGCGAGATTACTTCCAGCTTCTTGCCGAGAACGCCGCCATTGGCGTTGATCTCCTCGACCGCCAATTCCATGCCCTTTTTGTAGGGGTCGAGGAAGGCGGGCACTGCCTTGTAGCTGTTGAGTTCACCAATCTTGATGGTCTCTTGCGCTAGCCCCGGGGTGGCAAGACCGGCGGCGAGCGCGAGAAACGCGAACAAACGCGTGTTCATAACGGGGACTCCCGAATTGGCTTCGCGCGAATAGTTCGACCGCGGCCCTCCTCTTGTCAATCGCGCCAAACTTGCCGGAACGCGCTACTGCTATGCAATCTCAACTTCGCGGGCGATCGCGGAAGCGGTCCATCAACGGCTTGTCCTGGCCGCCATCGATCTCGATCATCGTGCCGTTGACCATGCTCATCAACGGCGACGCCAGCATGACGACGAGGCTCGCCACCTCCTCGACTTCGGCGATGCGGCCGAGCGGGATCGAGGCGGGCGCAAGCTTGTCGGCCTCTTCGTATGTGATCTTCATGTCGCGCGACATGGCCTTGACTAAGCCGGCCCAGCGCTCGGTGCGCACCGGCCCGGGATTGACCGCGACGAAACTGATGCCGTCCTTGCCGTACTGGCCGGCAAGCGAGAGCGTCAGATTCTGCCCGGCGGCATTGGCGGCGCCGGGGCAGATCTCCCAATAAGACGGCTTCACGCCGTCATTGCCGATCAGGTTGACGACGCGGCCGCCGCCCTGCGCGCGCATGATCGGCAGCACGTAGCGCAGGCAGCGCACATAGCCCATGAACTTGAGCTGCAGCCCCTTCTCCCAGTCGTCTTCGGAGAGGTGCTCGATCACGCCGCCGGCGGCGGAGCCGGCATTGTTGACCATGATGTCGACCCGGCCGAGCGCCTTGTGCCCCTGCTCGATGAAATTCCTGGCGTCCCTGTCCCGGCGCAGGTCGGCGGGAACGGCGACGATCCTACGCCCGGTTTCCTTGGCGATCGCGGCGGCGGCCTCTTCGAGCGGCCCCTGGCGGCGCGCGCAGATGGCGACGTCGACGCCTTCGCGCGCGAGCGCGAGCGCAATGCCCTTGCCAATGCCTTCCGAGCCGCCGGTGACCAGCGCGGTTTTGCCGTTGAGCTTGAGGTCCATGCTGCCTCCCGAAATTACTTGGGTTTATGCGCCAGCCAGCGGCCAGCTTCCGCCGAAGCGATCAGCTCGGCCACCGCGGCATTGAACTTGGCCGGCTCTTCGCTGGTTATGGTATGGCCGGAGCGCGGAATAACGCATAGCCCCGCGGTTGGCACGATGCGCCGAAGATAGATGCTGGCGTCGACGCACCATTCATCATCGTCGCCGACTAGTACGAGCAGCGGCACGGAGAATTTCTTCAAGTCCGCTTCCATGTCCCACAGCGACGGCCGCTTGGCCTGCAAATTCAGCATGACCAGCGAGTGACCGCGCGCGGAATGTTCGCTCAGCATCTTGATGAATTCGGCATAGCCGCGCGGATCCTTGTTCTTGTGCGCCTGCCGCGTCGGCCCATCGCCGTAGCGCGCTGCGGCGACCTCCATCGTCTCGCTCGCAAACATCTTGCCGGTCTCGCGCGAGACCGCCCTCGCCTCCTCGACCTTTTTCGGATCGACGCTCGAGCCGTAGCCGCAGCCGGCCGCGGTCACCGAAAGGCAACGCCGCGGATAGCGGGTGCCGACATGCAGCGCGGTCGCCGCTCCCATGGAATGGCCGACGATATGCGCTCTGTCGATGTTGAGGGCGTCCATCACCGCGATGACATCATCCCGGAAGCGATCCTGGCTGTATTTGCCGGGATCGTTTGGGATGTCGGAGGGCGGATAGCCGCGCTGGCTGTAGGTGACGCAGCGGTGCGCGCGCGAGAAATAGCGCATCTGCGGCTCCCAGGTGCGCCAGTCGCCGGCGTATTCGTGCACAAAGACGATAGGTGAGCCGCTGCCGACCTCCTCGTAATAGAGCCGGACACCGTCGCGCGCGCTGATGTGCGGCATCGCTTTCTCCGATCGGAACCGTCCATTAGTTGCACGCAAACGAAAGCGGAGTAAAGTCGCGTTCGCCCGCACGCGAAGTGACGCACAAGATCACGGCTCGGGCGACCACCAGGGGGAACGGTCGATGACTACATTGTCGCGCCGCGGCCTTGCCGCGCTCGCCGCCGCATTCGCAATGGCGCTCGCCGCAGTACCGGGATCAGCGCAGCAAAAGCCGGTCATCAAGGTGTCGAGCCTTACGCTGCCGGTGTTCAATCCGCTGGTGTGGAATGTGATGAAGGCGCGCGGCATCGACGCCAAGCACGGCTTCGAGCTCGACATACATGCCTATCCCTCGATCGCCGCCTTTTACGCCGCCTTCGCCACCGGCGAGACCGACGCGCTGATCGGCGGGCCGACCATCTTCCAGAAGCTTGCGAGCGAAGGCGTGCCGGTGCGCATCATCGGCACCGGCTTCACGCTGGCCGACCTCGTCGTTTTCGCAAAGGACCCGGCGATCAAGTCGCTCGCCGACCTCAAGGGCAAGCAGCTCGCCATCGACATGGGCGGCTCGCAGTACCAAGTGGTCAAGATCTACGCGACTGCCAAGGGCATCGACCTCGGAAAGGACATTACCGTGGTCAACGCCAATTTCGCGGTGGCGCGCGCGCAGCTCGAGGCCGGCCGCGTCGACGCCGCGCTGGTGATCGAGCCGCTCGCCAGTATCATCACCAAGCAGCATGCCGACTGGCACGTCATCTTCAACGGCGCGCAAGGCTGGAAAGAAATCACCGGCGAGAGCGGCTGGGAGATCGTACCGGCCATGCGCGGCGATGCGATCGCAAAGAATGCGAACGCGCCAAAAATGCTGCTCGCTGCTCTGCAGGACGTCGCCGCGGTGTTCGAGAAGGAGCCGGCGGCGGCCGATAAGATCGCCAACGAGACGCTGAAGCTGCCGCCCGGCATCTTCACCGCCGCGGTCGAGAGCAAGCGGCTGCAGATGATCGTCAAGCCAGCCTGGGAGTCGGCCACCAAGATGTCGATCACCGACATGATGGAGCGCGCGGTGGAGGCC
>Ga0187771_10000695_pt1 | contig 21115 bp, 18 predicted proteins | sample 0116_SJ02_MP15_1_FD_133139 | JGI IMG/M metagenome (GOLD analysis project Ga0187771, IMG submission 133139) | Tropical peat soil microbial communities from peatlands in Department of Meta, Colombia - 0116_SJ02_MP15_10_MG | ecosystem: Environmental > Terrestrial > Soil > Wetlands > Peat | place...
GAAATATCGCAATCACCCGCTTCGCCAGACGGTTCTTTCCCCCGATGTACGACAGCGGTCCTCGCATTGCCTGGGTTCAACAAAGAGCCTTCCCGGTTAAGCACCTCGGCCCGGGCCCGCAGGCCGAAGCGTGAGGTTCAGTCTAACGGGCGGGAAAGAAAATAAAAGGTAGGTGAATCTGGCATGGCGTGCGGCTCTTCAGCTAGCCGCACGAGTTCGCGTTTCTGAGATTCGAGCGACAGGGCCTGGTGGTCAGCGTCCTCGGTGGACTTTCTACAATAGATGAAATATCTACTCATAATAGTTGTGATTTTGTCGGAACCTTTTGTGTTCGTCGGGAAGCTGAAGAAATAACGATGAACGCGAATAAGTGAATCTTGGTGATCTACTTCCTTGACACAGCACCCATGAGTGGTACCGTATGATTATCTTTAGCACCAACGGTAAGTGACTACTTAGAATTATGAGCGTTGCGCAGAATCATCCGTGTGGCTCGATCTGGCGCAAATGGGATTTGCATGTCCACGCACCGGGCACCAAGAAGAATGATCAGTACGAGTCAAGACCCGGTACAGATCCACTGGAGGAGTATTGCGCGCGAATAGAGGCGTCAGACGTATCGGCAGTTGGCATCGCCGATTACTTCTCTGCTGATTCGTATTTCACAGTTGTCGCAAAGTTCAGGGCAAAATATCAGCAATCCCAGAAGGTCTTGTTCCCAAACATCGAACTCTGTACCAGCGATGTCGTGAATGCGGCCAGCGAAGAGGTCAACATTCACATCATTTTCAATCCGTTCGAGCGGGACTTCGAAAGCAACATCCAACAGTTCTTGCAGCATCTCGAAACTAACGAAACGCAGGGACCGGGAGGCAAGCAAGTGAAAGCCACCGATTTGAAATCGGAGGCCGACTTTCAAGAAGCAACCACGACACGCGAACGGATGAAACGAGCTTTCGATGATACGTTCGGCACCAAGGCCGATCTGACCGAACACGTTCTTATCTTTGCCGTTGCGAAGAATGACGGGATTAGAACCAAACGAGGCGCTAAGCGGAAGGCCCTCATCACCGATGAGGTGGACAAGTTCAGCAATGGGTTTTTCGGCAATTCCAATAACACCCAGCACTTCCTCGATCCTGATCGTCTCGACGACAAGTCCAAAGCAGACCCGAAACCGGTTATTTCGGGTTGCGATGCGCATTCGTTCCCCGACTTAGATAGCTGGCTCGGAAAGCTCGTTCTCCAGAACGGCGTGCGGATAAAGGAACCAACGTGGATCAAGGCCGACCTGACGTTTGAAGGCCTGCGACAGATCATCTATGAACCGGGCGACCGCGTCTTCATCGGAGAGGAACCAGATGTCGAAATCCGCGTTCGTGATAATCCACGGCGATATGTGTCGTCCGTCCGCATCAACCAAGTAAAGGGATACGACGGGCAACATGGCGCGTGGTTCAAGAACGAAGACATTCCCCTCAACAAAGAGCTCGTCGCGATCATCGGGAACAAGGGGATGGGCAAGAGCGCCCTGACGGACATCATCGGACTGCTCGGCAACAGCCACAACCAGAAATACGAGCGAGAGAATCGGGTGGAGGAGTTGTTTCCCGCATTCGATAACCGAAGATTGAAATATCGCAAACAGCGAGTTTAGGTACCAATCGCCCGCACGCATCTCCATCTTGGCGAAAGGTGCAAAAGCCAGCCTTCCTGTGAGGTTCAATCTGCTCCTGTGGGGTCTATTCGTTTGAAATTGTTTGAACGGGGTTTTAGACTGCGATTTCTTCGTCCTCGGAGTGATCGAATAGCGCTGCGAACGCTTGTATTTCGTGCATAAGGCGGTTCAACGTTGCTCCCGTGAGGGGCACCTCTTGGGAAGTCGATGGTTCCAGCTGTCGAAAAACCCTGAAAATAAGCCCTGTCTGGGAGGTTCCAATTCCTCCCGCCACAAAACCGACCGGGAGCACACATTGATTGAACCGCTGCCTTTGCGTCACGGTGAGACGGTCCCATGTCGCGGGTAAGTTTTGGAGCGGCGCAATGATTTTGCCCATGTGCTGCTCAACCTGCCGGACCGTGATGACGCGTTTCTCGACGCCTTCCAACCCTGCCAGCTTTGCGGCCAGTTTTCCCTTTTCGGCAATGAACTCCTGGTCGGTAATCAGGTCTTGTGCCCGCATTCTGATCAGTTGCTTGATCTGGGAAGCCACGCGCGAAGCCTGCTCTTTCCTCCGGTCGGCCATCGTGCGGTGAGCCTGCTGGCGCTCTTCGGCCTTGCTAAGAATGGCCCGTTTCAAGGCATCCATCAATTCCTCACGGGGCGTGAGCGTGGTGAGAAACGCTCTGAACTCTTCATGAATTGTTGCCGCCGGGTAGCTCTTTCCACTCGGACAAATCCGGTTGATGCAACGGTAGTACGGATAGCGACCGCCATGCCCCCGTGAAAACCCTGAGGTCATATACCTCTCGCACCGTGGGCAACGAACCGACCCACGCAGAGGAAACTCGTGCCGCACGCGATGGTGAGGAGCGGAGCGGTTGCGCCCGAAGATGACCTGTTGCACGCGCGCGAATTCTTCACGAGTAATCATGGCTCGATGCCTGCCTTCGTGCTCCTCCCTCGACCAGGGATCGATGAGGACGCCTGCATAGAAGGGATTGCGGAAGAGATTGTCGAGCGACTGATCGCTCATAGGCTCGCCCCGCCGGGTCACCACGCCCCACGTGGTCATCAGCCGTTTGATCTCGGCTTTGGTGTAGGCTCCGGTGGCGAGCGCTTTCCACGTCTTCTGAAGAAGCTCGAAAATGGGCTGGTCCGGTTCATCGGGTTCTAACTTCTTTTCGCTCGTAGAGGGCGCACCGCGGTAGCCGAGCGGCGGCTTCCACGGAAAGATGCCGTCCTGCAGTTTCCGCCGCATGCCCTGCACGGTCCGCATGGCCCGTACGTCATTGTCGAACTGCGCGAAACCGGCAAGGATCGTCTCCAATAGCCTGCCTTCGGGATTCGCGTCGATGGGTTCGGTGACCGAAACGACGGCAATGCCGTACTTGAGCAGCGTGGCTTTTATGTTGAAGTGGTCGTTCACGTTGCGGGCCAGTCGGTCCAGCTTCCACACGAGCAAGGTGTCCACCTCGCCCTTATGCGTGCGGCAGTAATCCAGGAGTTCCAGCAACTCGGGCCGGTCCGCGAATTTCGCGGACTCGCCCCGCCCGATGAACAACTGACGAATCTCGATCCCCTTGTTGCGGGCGAATTCCCGGCACGCAAGCTCTTGCGATTCCAGGCTCGTTCCTTCGATCTGCTCCTTGGACGAAACCCGGCAATAAATGATGCCGCGCTTCATCCGAGTAAAGATTTGTTTTTCGACCTTTCCGGTTTCATCCTAGCGCCCGCAGGCCGCTCGTCAACCTGCGGAGGCACTTGACTTAAAGACCGCTCTTTCCCGTACTCGTAAATATCCAGCAAGAGTTCAGCAAGGCTCCGCAGTTGTCCGGGCTGAGGCTCATCGCCGTTGTCCTGCGTAGAGCGAACGGGAGGTTCGGTCAACATGGGTGGAAGGATACCCGACCACCGGAAACTTGAAAGGTAGGAGTTCCTGCCAAATATGCGGAGAATGCCGATCTGGTCCAGCCGCACTTCGTCCGGCGGTTATCCCCAGGCTCTCCCCTTCATGCTGCACTTCTTTCGGGGCGCGAATCCGTTTTGTGGAAAACAAGTGCATCTCGGACACCCCAAAAACCCGGCACGCCGCGCACGTTCTGCCCCCTTTTTCGATCCACTCCGACTGCTACGCTTAAAGAAAAAAGGTCGCATGCACACTGTGATCCATGAACAATCCCCTGAACCGTTAGTCAACTATCTGCGCGTCCACCGCCGCGACGCTGGCTTCACGCAAGGCGATGTGGGAGACATTCTCGGGTACGGGAGTGACGGCGCCGTTGCGCGTCATGAGCGCTTCCAGTCGGTGCCGCCGTTCCTCATGGCCTTGGGATATGAAATCCTCTTCCGCGAACCTGCGGGCAAGATTTTCCTCGGACTCAAGCAGGCGATGGAACCCGGCATCGAGGTGCGAATCGCCGAACTCGAGAAACGCCTTCACGAACAACTTGAGAAGAGTCCCCATTCGGTGACGATAGCGCGCAAATTGGAATGGCTGACGGAACGTCGCAGCTCAGGATACAAGTAGCACCGTAGCTCATGAGCAAGACCTATCTGAACCGCATTCTGGCGGTCGATCTTCGGGCGCGCCGTCTGGGATTTGCGGTGTTGGAGTCGCCCCATCGACTGCTCGACGTCGGCATATCACAATTCGACTCGGCCGCAAGCGCCGGGAACCGGATGCGGGCGCTTATCAGGATGTTTCGCCCTGCCGTGCTCGTAGTTGATGGCGGAACCACGCGCGGCCCTCGAAACCAGCGGCGCACCGCATCGATCAGGAAAATGATCCGCAAACAGGTTCGGCTTGCGAGGGTTCCCGTCAGTGTCATCTCTGCTGGAATGTTGCGGACCTTCTTTATGGAGCATGGAGTGCGGAACAAGTACTCGTTCGCGGCGCTGGCGGCAACCTGGTTTCCGCAACTTTCGTGGAAGAGAGTGCCGACAGAGCGCGAATGCTACGACCCGGAGCCGTGGGTCATGGTTGCCTTCGACGCGGTTGCCTTGGGAGCAGCCTACCTCGCGCAACACCACCAGGATTCGGGTCAAGTTCTTTCGCCGGCTCCCCGTTGACGTAAAGACCGCATGAGGGTCCGTCAAGCCGTGTGGGAGCCGACGAAAGAACTCGCCTCAGAGACCGAGACTCAATGATGTTTTGGAGAATCGTCGCCTGTCCCATTGCACCTATTGCTATGCGGGGGAGCGAAGCCGCGCTAGAACGGCCAGGAATCGTGACAAACGATAACGAGAAGTGGGATGCAACTCGCCCGGAGATACCGTCACCTTTTCGTTTCCGAAGAGAGCGCTTGCCTGGATGGGTTCAGCCTGAAGCAGTCGCAGGGCGTCCTTGATCGAGACCGTGTAGTAGTATCCCTCACCGCATCGTTGCCCCAGCCCGCGCCGGATCAGTTCGTCATAAATGCCGAGATAGTCCGTTCGCGACAAGGCCAGGTCGAACACGCTGAATAAGCTGAAGCACACGCACGTCTCTTCCAAGAGCACACCCCAGATTCGCATGCTCCGTATGCAGCGTTCAACGAACTGCGTGCGGAGCGAAAGCTGCTCTTCATCTGAGCTCGTGCCCAGCGGGAATATCTCTTCCACAGCGGTCCGGAGTAAATAGTGTTTCGCGCGGGCACTAGCCGGTTTTATGAGATCGCTGGTAAAGCACTGCTCCTCGCCGGAGAAACTCCATTTCCCCCTGGCATAGTCAAGATTCTGCCCCCGCTGAATGGCAAGAATCTCGTCGCTGCCCAGGATGGCAAGAAAATGGTTGCCCAAACTGTGCGGCACGCGATTGCACGAAGGTTCGACGTGCCCATACATCTGCCGTTTCTCCGCGCTCAGCAGGATTCCCGGCAGAGCACGCATCACGGAATGGTAGTCGATTCTCCGCACCGCCAAACTCAAGTGGTCAGGGCACTCAGGGACGTTGGGGGATATTTCAACGAGAGAATATTTGGGTCCATTCACCGTATCCAGAACTCGCCGTCGACCCGATTGCTCCCGTTCTTCCTCGCTGCGCCCAAAAGCGGCGCGCAAGAACTCGTCCGCTTGCACATCCCGATTGTCGAACTCCGCATCCAGCAGGGCCATGTCAACCATCTCGGGCGGCCATCCGGTCTCAGCTAGGGGGAACCCACTGTCGAGATTGAAACTCGCATAAACCTCAATTGCCCAACCGTCGATGTAATGATCGAGCGCGTTGAATTTCGCAGCAAAGTTCCGCGCTTCCTTGGACGGCTCTGGCTTGATGGATGTGAAATCACCGCCTGTGTCGCCGACCAGTGCTCGTATCTCTTCACGCGACCGCGCGTTGTCACCGGGCGGCCGTTCTGTGTAGCACTGCATCGCCACGTTGGGCGGCTGCCGCAGAACGGGAGTACCCACACGCAGGGGCCGTTCGCTTAGCCGGTAAGATCCTTTTTGCAGGTATGAACCTCCGGCGTCAGCTTTCAGAATCCTTCGGAGCTGCGTTGCGGCTTTATGCAGGGAAGCATCATTGGCAGAAGAGGGGCCCTCCCATACATGGCCGATGATTTGGTCCTTCGTGTATTCCTCATCGTAATGCTCCGCAACGAACAAAAGTAAACGGAACTGCGGCCCCCTTCCCAGTTCCCAACTTTCTTCACCTCGCCGAACAATGCCACTTCCGACCTCAAAATAGTAAGGCCCAATCTTCCAATCGTTAGTTGGCTTCTTCGACAAGCTATCTCCTAGAAAGTCACGCACGTCCCCACCGAAGTCAGAACCATTCCAACTGGCGTCAGCTCCGTTCCAATGAATTGTACGCGGGCGCTGCTAGGGTTGGTCCATAAGAACTGCGAAAGCCTTGCGAACCCGCGATGCCCGCCAGGAGAAACCAGTTTCCCAAGGGCTGCGGCGAAGCGCTGTTCAGTTCTGAAAAAGTTTGGGAGTCGGTCTAAGGGTCGCGGAATTCGCGTTCCGCAACCGGCGGTAGATGCTGGGGCATCCACAACCGACCGACCCCCTCGGCGGCCTCCCTAAAGAGGCCACCGACGGGGCCCGATCCTGCCCAGTTCTCCCGTTCGTGTCGCAAGTCCTGACTGACTCTCCGTACAACTAAGCAAATAAGTCGTTACCTGTCAATAGCTTGCGGAGGTGAGGAAGATGTCGGGTGAACGCCGGAGGGTGTTAGTCGAAATCAGCCAGAAGGCGAATCGTCTCGCAAAAAAGCTGGTTGGCACCAATCGCGAGGACGCGTACCGCGTGAAAGCGTTGGCCTGCGGGCTGCTGATTGTCGAGGGAGCCGCGACAGTCAATGGTGTCCGCTCCGAGGATATGTCGGTCTGGATATCCCTGACAGCGCAACACGGATACACGTCCGCCTTTCTTACCTGCAGCCGGAGGCGCGGAGAATAACCCTCCGACTCAGGCGTTCCGCTCCCGCCGTCGCATCGCTTGGAGAAAGTTGGCCGAGGTGAGCTGAGGAACGTTAGCTCAGAAGAATGATGCGCAAGGATGAAGACCCGGATGGAGGCTGACTGGCACATGGCTGCAATTCTCCTGGCTAACTTCGATGAAGAATTTCGCGACCGGCTTGCCGCATTTCTTCGCGTCGAACGACATAGCGTTCATGTTGCTCTCGAACCTGCGCCGCTGTCGCAGCTGCTCCGACGAGCAACGGTTGATCTGCTCATCGTGGACGTGTCGCACCGCGAGAACTACGTTCGCGATCTTCTAGCCGACCTCGGTGCACATCGGGCCAAGAGAGGCCCGAGACCCTCGGTGCTGGGAGTTTCCCGCGTATATCGGGGACCGCGCTTCGCGCTCGATCTGGAGCGAAAGGGGTTGCGCCTCATTTATGTCTGACTCTTTCCGTAGCATCGGTTATCAAGCAGAGACGGCACTGCTGGAACTCGCGGACCTGCTCCAGACCGGGCCGGTTCTGCGTGTGTATCACCGGTTTTGGAAGCCGGGCACCGAGTGTTTGCCCGGTGAGGAGGTCTGGGCCATTTCGCTCGTACACCAAGGCAGAGAATTCCGCCTGCCACTGACCTTGGCGCTGCGCTTGTTGCTCAACTATCTTGCGACAACTCGGCATGTTCCGCAAAGCGCCACTCAGATTGCAGCCGGAATACGCCGCTCACCCTTTTGTGCCAAGCATGGCATGAACTCCGGCATCTGTTCCAGGCGAAAAATCGCGCGATCGGCCATTAAGGAATACATCAAACGATTGCGCACAGCCCTGCTGGTTGCTTTCCGGGAAGCCGGGCTCAGCCTCGATCCAGCCCGTGTCCTGGTTTCAAGGGCGACCGCAGGGAACGAAGTGCAGTATCAGCTTGTTTCTCGCATCGAAGTGGTGCACGTCTCAGAGGCCGACTGATGTGTCGCATTCTTCAGTGAACGCATGTGCCTGAGCCCGACTGATATATCGCATCGTTACCGAGCGCAAGAATGTCGATGAGATCAATGCCCTGCCCGGATCCTCGGCCTGGATTTCAGTATGGCTGCCGGGTCACAGCGGGGGCCGCCGCGAAGACAGCATACTCATTGGACTGGATCTGGGCTTCAGAAAGCATTGCGGTGAAAGTGGCCCGACTGAGCAAGCAAACCAATGGTCAAGATAACTGTACTTCTGCAGGGTTGGTGCCGGCTAGAAGCCAGGAGCCAATGCGTTTGACTGGGAGCCGCTTGATGAACATCGGACTGTGATCTGCTTTTGGCCCCGCAAACTCGCCCGGGCACGAAAGTCGAAATCTTACATTCTGTTCAATGTTGGCGCATTTGGCTATAAAAGCGTTCCTCAAGCGGGTTACAATTTCGCGGTGATAAGCAGTGCTCCCATGGACATCCATCGGTTGTTAGAACTCGTGAAGCAAGGCGAAGGTCTAACGCTTGACTTCAAGCAAGAACTGGATCAAAACTCAACGAACATAGCCAAACTTCTATGTTCCTATGCCAACTCCGCCGGCGGTATTTTGCTCGTTGGAGTTACTGATGAAGGAGAGTGCATCGGAGTTCCGAATCCTGATGGGGTTCAAAAGCGGATAGTGTCAATCTCTCAAAGCACTTGTCAACCGCCGATAAATCCTCAGATGGGTTCTATCCACCTTGAAAACGGTGGGTATATCGTGTGGGCAGATGTGGCTCCTCTGGATGACGGATTATGCCTCGTCGAGGGCAGATGCTATATCCGCGTTGGGCCTGTTTCGCTGCCCATCACGACGAATGATCAATTGCAAGAGGCGCTCAGAAAGAAGAGCGCGCTGGGAGCCAGACAAACAAACCTTCAGCAACGATGCATAATCGGTTTACGATTCACCGATCCCAACGCTGGTTTTAAGAACCGTACAGAAAAACTGGCGACGATACGCAAGTTCCTCGCAGAAACAAGAGCGGTCAAACTTATCTCGATCGTTGGGCGCGCCGGAATTGGCAAAACAGCACTCATTTCAAAAGTGTGTTGTGAAGTTGAAACGCAGGGTATAGAAGCGCCGGGGGCAGGCAAATCTCTGGTTGACGGCATTTTCTACTATAGCTGCCGTGGCACGGACTTGCCACTTGTGGGTCGCTTATTTAGCGATTTTGGGAAAGTGCTTGGAGCACACACTGCTGAAGAATTGGCGGAGTGCTGGAGAGACAGGACTCAGTCTATTGCGGACAAGGCCCGGTTCCTGCTGAGCAAGCTCGGCACCGGTTATTACCTGCTTGTCCTGGATAATCTGGAGAACCTCCTTGACAGCAGCGGCCGCTTTATCAATGCGGATTTGGCGGAATTCTTCGAACTAGCACTAACGACTGGGCACTGCCTCAGAATCTTGGCGACCACGCGCAGGCAGCCCCTTGTCGACTGTGCCGCACTCCGAGCTATTAGAAATGTGTTACTGGACGAAGGTCTGCCGGACTCCGAAGCTGCCGCCCTCCTTAGGGAAATGGATCCTATGGGAGATGTGGGGCTTCTCAATGAATCTGAGGAGATTCTTCTAGGGGTAGCTCGTCGCTGCTACGGCGTCCCCAGAGCACTGGAAGCATTCGTGGGAATTCTGATGGCTGATCCGGTGTTATCCCCTGCTGCCCTGTTGGCGGACACAAAATTGTTTGATGCGCATGTAGCAGAAAACTTGGTGGCAGACCACTACGCTCGGCTTTCCGACCATGAGCGTCGCGTTGTCGAGGTGATTGCGCTCATGAACAGGCGAGTTCCTTCTGAAGCCATCGCTTACATGGTGCAGCCTTCCTTCCCCGATCTTTGCGTGGAAGCCTGCCTTCGCAGCTTGGTGAGCCAACATGTTGTCAGCCTTCTTAGGGACCAGCGACTATACGGTCTGCATCCATTAGATCAGCAACATGCCTACGATAGGATTCCCGCGACCGGAGATTCGTACAATCGGGCAGTCTTGCACGAACGTGCAGCCAAGTACTATCTCGACGTTGTGTCTCGACCCGCATCGGAGTGTGCGGGCCTCTCCGAACTCGATCCACAGCTGGCTGCGTTCTTACATCGCAGGAACGCTGGGGATGGCGACGGTGCCTGTAGAATCCTCGACGGCTTAGACCCGGGCCCGCTTTCCATCTGGGGGCACTACCAGCTTATCGTTGAGTTGAGAGAGTCAATTAGGGACATTCTAGGTCTCGCAACACTGAAATCAGTTAATCTCGGCTGCCTCGGTCGAGCGTATGCGAACTTGGGTGACACCGAACGCGCAATTGAGTGTTTTATGCAGTCGATGGAACTTGCGCGCACTTTGGGCAGTACATCTGAAGTTGCTATGCGGCTTGGAAATCTTGGAGAGGCCTACTTTGCCCTCGGCGACACTGAAAAAGCTCTTGCGCACTTCCGAGAGGCCCACGAACAGTTTTGCGATCTCAAAGAGAACAAGGAAGCGGGATTTTGGCTCGGCCACATTGGGCTTGCGCATATGCGTCTAGGGCAGCTCGAGGAAGCCGCACAGTGCTTTCGCTCAGCGGAACAAATTGCTGCCCACGAAGATGATCCGCGGCAAGGGAGTTGGCTGAGCAATCTCGCCTCGTTGCTTATGCTAAAAGGTGAAACGACGCTTGCACTTGAGCATTACGAGCGATCTGTGGAAATGGCGAGGAGGATTCAGGATCGCCGTGGGTTAGTTGCGAGACTACGCGGCATCGGGCTTTGCTTTACGGCACTTTCCCGATTCGAGGAGGCAGCGGCCAAATGTGAAGAGGCCTTGGAGATCGCAAGGTCAATCAAGAACCGCTACGGAATCGCAGCTACACTGCACTCTTTAGGCCGGGTATATTGTCGTGCGGGCGACCTCAGACGATCACGGTATTGTCTTCAGCAGTCCATCGCTGAGCATTCGCCATCCACTGAGTATCAGTCATGTGTCCAAATTGGGATTGTCGATCTAATTGACCGGGGCCCCGCCGAAGCGACAGAGTCTCTTAAGACCGCCCTCTCTTTGTGCTCGGCCAGGTTAGCCAGGACACCAAACGACTACGATGCTCTCTATAGTCGGGCCCTGGCGTATGCCGGCCTATCAGATTTCGACGGCGCAGAGCGAGACCTCCGCGCTGGGCTTAATCTTTGCACTTCGGCGGGTATTCTTGAAAACGTGAAGACCGACTTGGCCTTATTGACCCCGGTCACTAACAATTCCGCTGCAGTCGGCAATTTGATTTCGATAATCAACCAAGCATCGAACACGACATCAGTTATAACGGCGAAGCAATCCAGCGAAACCCTCTAGTCTGAGAGGCTGGTCGGAAACAAGAGGTTCTCCAAATCGAACATTCGCGAGTGAGCCGAAATAGCGATTCCTCGACTCAAGATGGAAAAGGTAATCGCCAATCCCCACCGGCACCACTCCATATTCGCTCGCGGTCTTTGAAAACTGCGACTCGTAGCATTGAATCGCCTGAACCTTTTGGGGGTAAACATCGGAGATGTCCACGATGAAGGTCGGGGGGTGGTATTTGTGCAAAAGGTAATACAAGACTAACTGCGGTTTGTGGGGAGGATTGGGATCATCGAACTTGGCTGACGAGCAGTACACCGCCGAATTCCGTATCATCAGACCCGCTGCGATGTGATCAGTATGCAGATCATCCCAGAAGGGTGCTAACACTAATTGAGGTTTGTACTTGCGGATTACACTGGCAACCCGCCGCCGTGAATCCAGGGAGTCCTCCAGGGCCGTATCTCCCAAGTCCAAGTTCTCGCGTCTTGCGGCGCCAAGCAATTCAGCAGCTTTCTCGGCCTCTCGGATTCGCTGATCGGCGGTCCCTCTCGAACCCATCTCGCCTTTAGTTAGGTCCACAATCGTGAAGGTGATGGACTGCTCATGAAATAACAGAGCGGTTCCGCCGATCCCACATTCCACATCGTCAGGATGGGCTCCGAATATAAGAACATCAATCGGTTCCATAGTTGTGACAATAACCCGCCTGTTCTGAGTTTTCAAGGCTAGGTGCAGGCCGGGCTCAAGAACTCCTGGATGTCTCTTGCTATTTCACCCAGCATGAGCCTAAAGCCGGGAAAGCATCTTATCCACCAAGGACTTTGCTACAGAACGGTTCGGGGAGCACTCGTAGACCAAACTAAGAACGTGCTTATAGGCAGCTCGCTTGCTCGCCGGCAAGGCAGCAAGGGGCTTTGCAACATAGTGACGACCTCTTAGCATCTTCACTCTGCGTTCCACTTTTTTCAATACAGGAACGAGGGAGGTTTTGGCCTCTGAACGAAGTGCCTCTTTGCCCGCAATTCTATGCATCGCCCCGATTGCTTGGGCAATGTCCATTTCCATTTGCTTGCGCTGAATCCTCGTCAGACTACCTTGCTTAATCGCCGAGATCTTGTCAGCGATTCCAGACTGCTGAAGTTCGAACTGCCGCAACCAGTTTCGCTTCATAGAACTCGTACGGCAACGATTACTGATCTCTCTGGCAATCGGCGAAAGGTGATTGATCAGATTGCTAAAATGCACGTTTTGCTCGAAATGATCACGTCGACCGTTCGGAACGATCCGCCCATCTATCACATGAACTTCTCCGACACACCAAGAATTGAACCGAGTTTCCGTGAAGAGGTCCTCCAATATGCCGCTGGTACCGATTTGGATATCGCCCGAACGCAAACGCAGTCCTTTAAGCATAGCTTCCGGGACGGCTCCTTTATATCCATGATGCAATATCCAGCCGACCGCCGCGATGCCGCCATTCGTTCCAGGGATGTCGATTTTCTGCAATTCCTGGAACGTGTCTGTTCCACTTGAGACATCGAATGAATTCCGATGAGGTCGAAAAGTGGGCTTGCCCTTCCCTGGCATGATCAGGGAGAGGCTTCCCAGTCCGACACGCTCCTGCAGCCATTCGGTGATGTCCTCACCAAATCGAAAGCGGGGATCGAAAGGGAGCGGGGCAACCTGTGACAGGTATTCTTCGATTACCTCGGGATTGAGCAGGCAATCGCTGCGCAGCCGGGTGATACCGCGAAGCTCCACTTCGAAGAAGTGCTCCGGCCATTTCCTGCCGTCCACCTGTCTTACCTGCACCGATTGGCTGACTACGGCCGCAAGATCTCCGGCGAAATCCGCCGAGCTAAGCAGCGCTTTGGTTTTGCGACAGTCCCAGCGCAGCTCTGATACCGATGGTTCGCCAGCAAAACGCGATCGGAACAGAAGTTCCTGGCAGTACGCAAGGCCCGAAAGGCGTCCGACGCCACGGAAACCGCGAGCATTACGGCCGCGCTTTGCGCTGGCGCCAAACGCGGTCATCTGGGTTTCAAACTGGCTTGCGGGTATTCCGGTACCGTTGTCACGGATCTTGGCTACCCTGTTGGAAATGTCAAGCTCAATTGCGACAGCACCTACCTCGTTTGAGCGTAGGACGCCAGTCTGGCGGGCTTCGTCGATAGCGTCGGCGGAATTCTGGACGTATTCCCGGTAGATAGCCAGTGGGTCTACATACATGGCGCTACTGAGAATCTCCAGGATGTCCTTGCCCACAATGATGGACTCCCCCCGATTCACCCACTGGGCGTCATCGGTCTGCAATGAAATTAGAGTGGCGCTCATACACGTAGCTCGCGGGCGTGTGTGCCCGACTGCTTCATTGCAACTTGGAGCTCAACGTCGTTGTCCGATAGCCCCGCATCTTCGACCCGTTCGTCTTCAGGTACTTCGGAAGGACGTATTGATGGGTGCCGATTCCAAATCTTGGCTTCGTCAGCTTTCGACAATGGGAAATAAAAGGTCAGAATTTCCCGCAGCCGTTTGTTCTTAGTTTGTCCTGGCAGTCCTTTGAAACAGCGAGCGTCGGTGGATGAGACAAGCCCCAGCAGTTCCTCGCGCTCCGAATCAGACAGTCGCGAAAATTTTGACTTGAATTCGCCGAACTCGCTCTTTCCCCCTAATTTCTCGTACCAATCGCGGTTAAACGTGAATTTGTGCGGCCACAGCAGAAGATCGTCGAAAGCGGCCTCGTTTGTCCCAAAAGCACGCTTGAAGAATTCCGGCGCCCCACTGACCACGCCGTGCGTCGCCTGCAAGATGATTTGCAGCGACCGCAGTTGGTAACGTGTCCAGGATTCGCCTATGTGCGAGCGGTTGGGCAGATCAGTCGGTTGATACCGCATCGGGAAGGACCAGATGCGAATGTCGAGTTCCTCGTTTAACTGGACGTTCAGGCACATTCTGCGATAAAGGTCTGCCGGTGAATCGTGGAAGTTGTACAGCATGTAGTTGGAGAGCTCATGCAGTCCAAATTCGTGTGCGTACCGGATAGCCTGCTCATACGGTTTTCTCAGGCCCCAGTGGTCAAAGGCGATACGGAGAGGCTTCAGACATATTGTCGCCAGTTCCCGCAAATACACTGGGTCTCTACAGAGGATTCGTGCGTCCACGCCCTGATTGAAATCCACGCGCCGCTGCACGGGGACGCGGCCGCGCTGAATCTTGGCACCGGGTACAAACCCAAGATCGCGGATTTCCGCGATGATTTCCTTGAACCGGCGTGAGGCGACGACGTTGTTGTCCATCAACGTCAGATCTTTCTTGGGGCCGTAGAATTCGTCCACCCCCCGCACCAGGAGCGTCAGCGGGGCGGTATCGCGCTGATCTCCTTCCAGTTTGGGCACACCGCAAAAACTGCACTTTCGAATGCAGCCCCTAGAAGCATAGGCGAAATAAGCGTCTTGGACAGGGTACTTGTAGCTGATTTGGTCAAGTATGCTGTAGTCGGGAATCAGGTCCTCGATAGGCGTACCTTGCACGTCGTCTGAATAGAGTTCTTCGGCAAAGTCATCGAGTTGCAGCGCGATGGCCGGCGGCTGCCCCAGCAAACCTCTTATGAATCGGACGCCTCGCCATCTTGGCTCGGATATGAACCTGTCATGCATGAGAGAGGCGGCAATCCCCCCGACAAAGACCTTCTCCGCGTGGCTGTTAGCCACCGCTAACGCAAAGTCGATGCTCTCAGCTATCCGCTGGAACTCGAAAGAGAACAGGGTGGTCAGATAGATTCGATCCCATGCCGTCTGGAGGACTGTTCGGTCTTGACCTTTGATGAACCGCACTCTGTCCCGTTTGCCCCGCGGACCGTGATACTGGGCGATTTTCATCAGCCCCAGGGGCGGGTATTTGTTCTTGTAGCTAGGTTCAATCAGCAGTATGTTCTTGTTCGGCATTCACACAACCACCCTTAGGTCATGCTGCGCACGTGCGTGTCTCAGCATGGCCAGAGCCGACTTAACACCGGCTTCTCCTCCGAGACCCCTGAGGGCGCCGGTCGAGCTGAGATCAATGTCAGTGATGAATGTGGAAAGTTTGTTGACGAAGAACCGTTTGTCAGGATTGTGTGGTGCACACCCCTGATAGAGGTCTCCAGCTAGTCCCATGAGGGCGTATACTCCTACACCTTTTGTGATAAGCGACTTGCGCGGGTTGTCCCAGTCACTTTTCAAAACTACTGCTACTGCACACCAGAAATCGATGACGATACGTGTGACATCCTCGCAAGAATGGACTTTCAACGCTCTTGTCTGAGACAGGAATTTCTTCACGGCCTTTTGCATCGTTCTGAGGGAAGCGCGCCGTCTCATACCCGATGTAGTAGTTCCCCCCAAGTCCAGCTGTCGGTACCAGGGCGAATCTGGGTTACTGTTAAGTTGGAGCGCAACAAACAATTCGGGTCGGTCAGAAGCAAGATTTTGTGCGAGTGTTGCATCATGGAAATCCAGCAAACTGGTGCTCAATCCCTTGGCCTTACTATTGATAACACTGAATATCTCCATCTCTTCGCGTTCAGAAAGCCCGAGGTAGCACATAAAGGGTAGTTCCAGTTCGAGGTCATTCAGGTAACCCAGGCGGTGCTGGCAATCAACTTGAGAAAGAATCTTCCCGGCGGTGTGGGCAAGCACGATTGCTACTTGCCCCTTTGCCTTTTCTATCCGCCAGTATTCTTTTTTCTCGGGTCGCAGATTGAACGTGAGCGGTATGGTCGAGCTACCAAGCAGCTGAATGTACTTCCTAAAATCCAAGCTGTGCTGCGAATTGAATTTTCTTTGGTAGCCACGGCCCGTATCCTCGTCCAAGACATCTGTGAAACTTACGCGGTGTAGGAGGCTGGCGGGCGCAAAGCCAAGGAACACTTGCCTACAAGCCGATCTGCCCAAAACGCCAAATATGCGAACTTCTTCACTCATGACTGCACCCAACTACTGCATATTTTGCAGCGAAATACTGCAAGTTTGACGTGCCATTCTAAATAAACTGCCCATTGTCGTCAAGAGACGAAGGACGTGGGCCTGACCGGTCGCCAAAGAGCAGATGAATGCTTTCTTGGAGCCCTCACGTATTGCAGTATGATTCTTCCCGTCGAGGTCTTATGCCAGAACCTATTGATGACAGCCCTTCCTCAACGGTCGAGAAGCCGCGTCCTCCTGCTTTGGGCATCCTCAACGAGCTCAGCACCGGCACATATGTAAGCTACACTCGTGCGCTCAAGGAGCTGTTGAGCAACGCCTGGGATGCGCTTGCGACGAAGGTTCAGATCAAGATTTCGCCCGATTTGAATGAAATCACCATCCTCGATGACGGGGTTGGAATGTCCGAGAGCGACATCCGTGAGCGCTTTCTCCGCATCGGGGGTTCAAGCACAGTCAAAGGAACCGTTCGAAATCAGCGCCGATTGATCGGCCATAAGGGTATCGGCGCCCTTTCCGTGATTCCTATTTGCCGTGAAGTCCGCGTCTTGACTACTAAGGCGGATAGTACTGACCGAATCGAAGCCGTTCTGGACGTGCCGCGAATCATTGAAAAGGCCAAACAACAAGAGGACCTGGAGACGCATTATGTCTACACGTTAAACAAGTGGAGCAATGAGCCAGCAGACTCTCATTACACATTCATCAGCTTGAGAGACCTAACTCCTGACTTGCAGGAGTTTCTGGCACACAAGGGTTTAACGATTACCCAATACATCAGCAGCGTGAGCGAACTGAGCGGCATAGAACGGCTCAAATGGGAACTCGCCATGCTGAGCCCAGTCGCGTATCCAAAGGACGGTCCATTCAAAGAAGACATTGCGCCGATGCGCCAAGTGAAGAGCGAGCTCGCAAAGGCCCGCTTTAGCGTCTTCGTTAACAACGAACAATTGTTCAAGCCCATTGTTCTGCCGTCCGCAGACATCAAGTACACAGCGAAATATAAGCGGGGAATCGACTATGAAATCTACCCGATAGAACACTCCGATGACGATCTCGAGTTCAAAGGCTACATCTTCAGCCAGGGGACGGCCGTCATGCCTTCCGACCTCCGGGGCGGTTTGATCCGCGTGAACAATGTGGCAATCGGGACTTATGACATCAATTGGATGAAATATCAGAAACATGTCGGTCCAAGGCTGGGGCTGACGACTGGCGAAATCTATGTTTACCGTGGCCTGGAGGACGCTCTCCTGATCGAGAGGGACCGATTCCGGGAAACGGACCCCGCCTTTAAGCGCTTCCGCGAAATTGTCCATCGAACCTTGAAAGAATCTTTTGGCGGCGCGACAAGGCGGTCACGTCACAGGGCGTCGATCCAGAAACAGCAGCAAGCGGAGACGTTTCACCAAACGATGGAGGCCAAAGTCTCTCAGTACCTAAGCCGCGCGTATCGCGAGAGGCCCATCAGCTTGCAGCTGGAGGAACTCGGAAACAAGCCTCCGTTTATCGTGGATGCACGCCACGGCAAAGTCCAACTCAACACAAATCACAAAATATTCAAGAAATTAAAGCCCAATGAGAGGGAGATCGTTGAGGCATTTCTCATCGCTATCGGCATAGCTAAGGAACGTTCTGCGGGCGACTCCGACCGCATGCTGGACGAAATATTCAAGATCATCACCGACCTGCTGGAGGCCAGACGCAAGCATTGATCGGGACATGCCGCGTGAATTGTTCAATTCGCCTCAGAAACAATGGGTACGTGAACACTTTTGGCTGCCCGCGATACTGGAATTCAAGGCGCGGGCAGCCGGTCAATTGAAATACCTGACCTTCGCCGGACCCAAGGCGTTTGATGTCGATTTCTTTACCGGCAAACAGATATTCAACATTGAGAATGTGCGCGTGTGGGAAATGGACCATACGGCTGCCGCAGCATTGAAGCTGAAGTACGGCGCAAATTTCCAGGTCGTCGTCGGCCAAGCGTTTGATCTGGTGAAGTCTGCAGGAGAAAGAGCCAGTTTTCCACACAGCGTGATCAACTTGGACTTCACGAATGGGGCTTTTCACCTGAAGAGACCTTGGTACATCCCTCCCAAGTTCGAACTTATCGACAGAGTCGTATCAGCACAAATGGAATGCGCAGAATCCTTTCTGCTTCTCATCGCCTTTGCTGCGACGCATGATGTCGATAACGAATATGGCAAGGGATTTGTGCAAAAACTCGCCTTCGACATCGCGACACGTTTTGGTCATACGGAACCCCTCTTCAACCTCACGAGGGATGCGGCAAGTTGGTATCCGCAGATCTTGGTGTCGGTGGTTCCATGCGCTGTAATTCGGCTCGGGGGAGAGCACTCGTACGATTCGCGGTGCATCGGTAAGGCCCTTTACTACCCGTACGGTAGCAAGAAGACTGGGATGGTTTGTTTGATGTTCTCATTTACGTACGACAATCCCGCACTTTCCGAAACATCACATCAAACTTCAAAGCGGATGGATGCGCTCATAGTCAAAAGGCAAGAAGAATCACTCGGATTGCCCCTTACTGATGTGAATAAGCTGCTTCGTTCTACCGCCACCATTGTACGGGAACCTCGAAGGAAGAGGAGCAGGATCCGGGGTTAGGCCCCTCATTCAAATTTGACGTTATCCCTTTCCCTTCTCTTCCCACATTGAGTATTATTCTTGCGAGGAGAGGGGATATATATGTCGAGCGGGCACGATTGACGGTCAGATCGGAACAATCCGCGAAGCCTAGGACAGAGCCGCGGTCAGGGGAAGCTACGCACTGGAAACCTTGCTAAAAGGAAACATAATGCTCCCCTGAGAGTCGAGACGTCCAAGTGATGCAGTCACAAATAAGCGTCCCATTACCCAACAAAACGCCATTCCAGGAATACCTGCTCGCCGAATACCAGTACCTTGCCCAGGCACACTTCAACACCATCAACACGATATCTGAGTTCTTCAAGCAGTACATCCTCATAGTATCGTTGCCAATTTCACTGGCCGTAGTATTTCTCAAACCCGCGGAACTAAGGACAAGCGGAGTCCTTGAATACCTCCAGAGCCATCCGTCGTTTCCCCTCATTCTGCTGCTCCTGATCGTTGCAGTTGGGCTGGGCGTGCTGGGATACGTTGTGAATTTGCGATTCGACGCGCTGCTCTATGCCCGGAGCGTCAACGGAATCAGAAAATCATTCTATAAAGCTTCAGGCCTCAATATCGAGGATGAACTTCGTTTTCGCGTTCTGCCCATTTCTACTCATTTGCCCAAGTATGTCGAACCGCATTTTTTCTTCTTTGTCGTTCTCACCTTTGCGGTTTTCGGAGCTGCATATCTCTATTTGGGCCTCTATGTCTATTTAGAGGCGGTTCAGGGGCCACATTTTTCGCGTGCATGGCTGTGGCTGGGCACGAGTTCCTGCTTTTTCGTACATGTGCTGCTCTATTGGGCACTCGGCTCCTACAGGGAAAACTCCTACTTGCGCACCCGTATTCTTGGCGTTGATATGGATGGTGTACTCAACGAGCACCGAAGTCATTTCTGTGAGTTGCTGCTGAGTCAAGCTCGTAAGAAGCTCAGGCCGGACGAAATTACTCGTATTCCCGTACACGAGATTCCCGGCTGTTCAGTTACGCGTGCCGACGAACAGGCAGTGTTCAACTGGCCCGCATATTGGACCGAGATGCCACCTGTCGATGGGGCCGCGACCGTCATCGCAGGTCTGAGGAACATTTGCGGCTACAAGGTTTGGGTATTTACTGAACGGCCTTGGCCGCAGACTTCTGGCTTTCCGCCCAGCGATCTGCAGAGATACCGGAACGCATGGCGGGAGCATTCACGGTGGGCTTTGTTTTCAAAGTGGAGGGCCATACGAAAGATCTCGAGGAAATGGCTGAAAACGAATGGCTTCAAGGTAGACAAGCTGGTAGTCGAAGTCGGGAACGCAGATGCTCGGGCGCGTAGTCGGAAGAGAAACAGATTCAGTCTTGCTCAGCAAAGAAACGTGCGCGTATTCGTAGAGGACGATCTCAACAATGCGCTGCGGCTGGCAGATATATGTGAGGCTGTGCTCCTTTATGACCATCCGTACAACCAGGCTACAGAGCTGCCGAACAATGTGGTAAGGGTGACTTCATGGCAGCAAATTGGTGATTTTGTTCGGAGGATTTCTTAAACGGAATGAGCCGATTTCAAGGGAACTGAATTTCCACCCTAACGAACGGCGCAGTGCGCTCCTGGCTCTTTCTCGATATGCCAGTCATCTGTCCTCAAGCACTCACGATTTTTCACGCTTTGAACCTGCTGAGCTGGCTGGCTTTGAAATGCGCTGAAGATCCATCCGCCAGCACGCTCCTGCTGCTGCGGCACACTTCGTGCCGCACCGTCGGTCTGCAGGCGATCCGGTCGGGGACTTATGTCGGGAAAGACGGCTTTTCGGGCCGTCCTAATCAAGAAGTCGGGCGAACTGGGTATTTGGTTTCAATTCTTCGTGGATCACCACATTTGATGTTTTTGTGAGGACTCGCGGGGAAACGTAAACAAGTCTTTTTGGAAGAATCACTCTGGAATTCCAAGTGGAAACCCTTCCGGGAAATCAGCGATGCAGGCACCGCCTACAATTTCGTCACCATCGATGTAGACGGAAAACCAGAAGTGCAGTTTATGTGCTTGAAAACAATGGTCGGGGAGAGAGGATTTGAACCTCCGACCCCCTGGTCCCGAACCAGGTGCTCTACCAGGCTGAGCCACTCCCCGACACGCGTGACGGGCACAAGAACAACTCGTGGAAGTTTCGCTGCGC
>Ga0187771_10000696_pt1 | contig 21115 bp, 18 predicted proteins | sample 0116_SJ02_MP15_1_FD_133139 | JGI IMG/M metagenome (GOLD analysis project Ga0187771, IMG submission 133139) | Tropical peat soil microbial communities from peatlands in Department of Meta, Colombia - 0116_SJ02_MP15_10_MG | ecosystem: Environmental > Terrestrial > Soil > Wetlands > Peat | place...
CCTTGCTTCAGGATCGCGATGATCTGTTCTTCGCTGTGTCGCGTGCCTTTCATTGCGGCTCTCCTCTCTTGGGTTTGGGAGAACTCACATTCTAGACGGTCCAGTTTTCGGGGGTTAGGTCAGTTCCAAGTGCTTAACTCATCCCACCGGCGGTCCGAAAGCAGGCTTATGAGGTGGATCATCACTTTGTGCCCAGTGCTCTGCCCATGAACCGCTCCGTCACCGACGACCCCGCCTCCATCTGCTTCAGCACTGCTACACTCCGTCCCACAGAAAAGCGCTTCTTCTTCACGTCAAATCCCCTTCCTAGCGGATTGGCATCAGCTAGTCTCTTATCTGCGAGCACGCACGCTCAGCTCTTTCAAGAACGGATGCAGTGCTACATAGCTTGTATCGGCTCGCTGCTTCGCGTATTGTCACAATATCTGCTCCGGATTCGAGTGCCCAGCGGAGCACCTCTTCGAAGTACTCCGGCGTGCAGCCATACGGAGATGGGTGTGTTGCCACATCATGTGTGTATAGGACCAACCAGCCATTTGTTCGACTGTTGGCGTGAATGAGTCGCTTAAGGGTCTCGATGTCCAACCGTGAGTAGATTGGGTTCGCGCGAAGGAAGCCCAAGTCCGCGGGGTTGGAGTTGATGCCCCATTCTATGGACCGACACGTGTCGTAAGCTGACCGCAATCGATACTTGGCAGCCAAGGTGATGTGTCCGTGTGGGAAGGAAAAGTTCCGCAGTTCGTATCCGCTCAGCATCGCAGCTGCCTTGCGGCGGTTTTCTGCACATCCATTGACGAATTCTTCGGTGTCAACTGAGAGACACGAAGTGTGGCTGAACGTGTGACACGCAAGTTCGTGACCGTTCGTCAGCAAATCGTCCAGGTCCCCGCGGGTGAACATTGGCCCTGCGCTTGCAGAGCTCCCCATCAATCCCATCGCGGCGTAATAGGTGCCTCTCCGGCCGTGGTCAAACAGCATTCTTCCTCCGACAGTCAGCGCCGATCTGGGAAAATCGTCGAATGTGAAGGAGATCATTGGTAAAGGAGAGGCTCGCCGGGCACGCTTTGGTGCAAGGCGTGCCGCTATGAGCTGTTGAAGTCGTGTTCCGTAACCTATCATGTCGCCTAGGAACGACGCTTGTGACGGCAAACTAATCTCAATACATTGGGATCGTCGCCGCCAGCATGTACGAAATGGCTTTGGCCAAACCCTGATGAGTTCTTAACTATTGGACCGTAGCCTGGAGATTGGACGGGGCAGCCGGAGGCGGGCCTAGCGTCAGCGGGTGCGGGTAAGTGAATGGCTGGTAGAAACTCGTCCAAGTATTCTTGCTGTTGCATTGATATAGAGTCTGCTGATCCGTGGCCCAGTAGCCGACTCCAGTTGTGCAGGTTGATGGGATGTCTGCATAGATACCGATGCCAACTCCGACGGTCCCGTCGAAATTGCTTACCGAGTCGTAGTAATCGCGGCTTTGCACGATCTCCTTTGGTCCCCACCACTCCCCATTAGACGGATCATAAAGAGTAGCTGTAATCTGGCTCCCAGTCCCCGTGCAACCCAGGGTTGTCTTGCAGTTGTCCCATTCGTAAAGTGGCTGGGAATCCCAACCGTGATTGGGACCACTCCCCATCCCGATTTGTTCGTTGCAGTGATATCCAATGGACACAGGAACGTTCACATTTTTGTCGAAAGAATTCGTTCCGTCGCAGTGACCGTGATCGGTCGAGCCGACGTAGCCGTTGGAATCGGAGCGGTAAGTAGTAATTCCAAAGTTGTAGCTCACTGCATTGCTCAGCCACGTATTCGACCAATCTACTCCTGTCCCCCCTCGATATTGGATTCCCCAGTTGGCCGTGCTCTGTGGGTCAATTGTGTTGTGATACACGTTTTCCATCCGGCAGCCGTTGTCCGTAGAATCAAATCCGTGGTTTCCGATCACGCCTTTCGTCGTGGTGTTGTATCTGTAGACATACGCTCCGCCATCATCGCAATCACTGAGGTCAATTTCGTGCGTCGCGTAGCTGGGATTGCTGATCGTGTTGTCCTCATAATAGACGGCGTTTACCGACTCAAATGGCATAGGCTGCGTCCAAGCCGTCGCACCGTTGGCCTTAGTAGGTAGGGTTATGCTGTCTGTTGCTTGCAGGTTCTCGACGATCGAACCACAGTCGGTGATAGTGTTGTGATCGATGACTGCTCCCGGACTGATGACTGGCACACGAAAGCTGAAGAACCGGCCATAACCTGGGTTCGCCGCGTACGGTTCGCAATTATTGTTGTCGATTCGCAAGGATAACCCGGTACCACCGGTGAACATCAAAAGGCCAAAAGCGTCAGCACTCTCGTACTGCCAGTCGAAGCCTGTGATCCGAAACTGCTTACCAGAGCACCCATTGACAAAGATAGCGTCATTCCCCCAACCTGCAGGTATGTTGACAATAATGTGTGTGCTGTTCGCCCCCGCGCCTTGCAGGGTAAGTGAATAGCAGGGCGGAGTTACTGCCGCTGTCCATGTGCAGCGTCCAGAGGGCACTGCCACAGTGAAACCATCCGCATTGACGGAATTAAGGGCAGCTTGCACGTCCGAACTGGAACATGAGTTCGCGTAGATAGTCTGGCCATAACTACTGCTGCACCAGACACCACAACCTACGCACAGCACAACAAGCACCAAGCGCATGTGAGACGTCGTCTTCAACGGGACCCTCCCATGTATGTCGTTGGTGTAGTATACGTGGCTGGTGGTCGCGTGCGCCAGGCACGGAGGGGCAACGTCTAATCTCTCATTTCGTATGACACAAAGTCTACATCGTAGTAGGAGATTGGACCGCCTCTGCAGGTCTCTCCGTAACATTGAGTTGAGTTTTCGAAAGCCCCTCAAATGGGATCATCTCTCGCAATAGCCTCGCCAACCGGTATAGGGGATCACAGCCGCCGTACAGCAGGATGATAGCGCCGGCATACAAGCTAAAGAACAGCAGAGATGCAGTAATCGCTCGCGTAAGAGCACTGGTAGTCCCTGTAGCTGCTGGTAAATTTCGTAAGATCATGGCCGCTGATACTCCAGCCGATGCAGAGGCAAGCACAGGCTGCCAAATTTTACCAAGCAGCTGCTTAATCTCGAGTTGTATGGGCTTTCCTGCATACCGGAATGCGGGAATGAACAGCAGGCAGAACGACGCGTTCCACGCCACCGCTACGCCTTCCGGCCCCCACCGAAGTCCTATCACGAACAGCAGTATCGTAGTTACGCATTCTAAGGCAGTCCAGCGAAGGTAGCGGCTTGGCGTCCCAAGTGACAGATGGATAATGCCGTGTGTCAGATAGAGCATCATCACGCCGATGCCGGGTGCAAAAATCGTGAAGATCTCGCCTGCCCTATCCCACTGCGGCCCTAGTACCAAACGAACGAGATCCTTCCCAGCAATGGTTAGGTCGCCGCATACGCCCATAGCCACCAGAGCCAAAACCGCCAGACCGTTAAGCAGATACCTCAGGTATTCCGTGCGATTGCTTTTTAGTCGGCTTAGTGTAGACACGCTAACCGCATAAATCTGCAGCAGGTTGAAGGGGAGAATGAATAGATCATATGCTTTCTTGTAGTAGCCGAGGATGGTGGGGCCGAGCTGCCATCCCACCAGAAGGTTATCTGCGTTGCGGGTCGAGTAATAAATGCTAAAACGACCAAAGACCTGAGCTGCGTAGACAACCATAGAACCCGTTTTCGGGACCCGTCGTGGAAGACTTGGGACCCAACCGCAGACCGTGAATGCTCCGACGATCTGCCCTAAAGGACAAGCAACAGTACCGGCCACCAGCGCCCAGTATCCCCACCCTCGGTACGCGAGCACCACCGAGAGTGCGACGGACGCAACGCGGGCGATGCAGTCGATGGCACACGAGGCAGTGAAGCGCATCGCCCGTGTCAGCAGGGCAATAGGCAGCACAGCAACGTTGTTGAAGAATATTCCCGTCGACACACCGATGACGATATGAGCGATTTCAGGCTTGCCGTATAATCTCGCGAGCAGTGGCGCCATACCTGCAAAAGCAACCATCAACAAAAACCCAATCCCTACATTGATCCAGAACAGATTGCTGGCCAAGAAGTGATTAAGGTCGTCCCACTGGCGCACCGCGTCCGGGAAGCCGACTTGGCCACAACTCATCAGAAGGATGCTGAATGTAGTGACCATCGTCACAACACCAAAGTCCGAAGGCGTCAGGAGGCGGGCGAGAATCATGGTAGAGATTATCTGCACCGCGAATGCCAACCCTTGGCTAACAACCGTGACCCCCGCACCACGGACAGCAAACTGCCGCAGTCGCCCGCCTTCCACAGGCGACACAAATGCTCCAGTTTCATCAAAAAGCTTCAAAACGCCTCCGTGGGCGCTGCAGCTTCCTGAGGGTCTAGTTGCTTTCTATCACTGAACTCATCTTTCCAGTCAGAGGCCGTGTTCATCGCGCGCAAGCATTTTTGCGATACGAGCGCCGCATGACCCACCATTGCCAACAGCAGCATTTCCCATACTGGAGTCAACATCTGGAAGAAAGCTGCTTCCGTGAAGTTGTAGGCAATCCCAACGACGAAATACGCCAACAGCAGGGCACCGAGGGATGCGTCACGGCGGCATGCCAAAAAAACATTGCGGTAGCCGCTCACAACAACAAGACCAAGCAACACCACCCCCGCCCAGCCGAGATTCAGATAAACCTCAAGATAGCCATTATGTGCTTCATTCGGTTTCCACTCCCATACGCTCCATATCTTGGCCAGTCGTGGGCCAAGCCAGAAACTCCCAAAACCAGTCCCGACAAATGAGTTCTTGCGTAGGCTTAGGAGCAAGGACCACATTTCAGTGCGATCAGTCAGCGTTGAATTCTTTCCCATCAAGCTCAAAGTACTCGGACTGACGTCCAAGAACAACACAGCGACACAAACCAGCAACATTGCGGCAATAATGACATGCATGATACGCCGCCTCCTGACGATTGACCGCAGGTTCAGGGCCACAATTAAGCTACCTCCCATAACAAAACAAGACCAGGACGTCATCGAACTAGCCATCGATAACAGCCACAGGATGATCGCTAAAACGACCCCGTTGGCGATTAGCATCCGTCTCCGCCCCACTTGCTTTCGGTTGCGGTAGAGGGCAAGAAGCCGCCACAAAATTGCCAATCCAAACAACATGCAGATGGCACCGAGGGTGTTCTTGTTGGTTGTGACACCGGTGTAGTGTACTTCTCCAAACCAACGGCCATACACCCTACCCATCTCGGGGTAGTACTTGATCAACAAAATCGAAAGAGGCATCAGCAAGTACGCGAGGCATTGCAAAAGACGCCGAACTGCCGCTGGCGGGTCAATCTCAGTCCATACGATCATCACCATCACAAGATCCCCGATCGCCTTCAGCCAGCGCTTGGAGGCCACATCAGGGAAGTCGGACCAGAACAAACTGACTGCGCAGTAAAGAAAAAAGACAAGGATAGGTGCGTTCGCCCTAAGAAGCCTCTTTACTTTTCCAACTCTGGTTCCAAGCACAATCAGCCCGGCACCCAGCAGGATGGAATAGACAACTCGATCAACCGGGCTGCCTTCCAGCTGCTGGTCGCTTGCGTCGATGGGTACTCCCAAGTTCAGCCATTGGGCTGCGGATCGCGATGAAGCGAGCCCGATCCAAATAACTGCGATCCAAAGGGACGCCGAAATCCGGGCCTTTTTTTCCCTATCTAGCCAGAAAAGTCCCGCAATGAAGACGACGTAAACGACTGTGGCAATAAGCGGAGGCATTCAGGACTTCTCCTGCGACGAGTCTGCCCCTCATCAGGAAGCAGCGAAGGTATCTGCAGGCAGACGATGATGGTTCTTTCCTAGGAGAATTCTTGTGTTGAGGCGGCCCTCCTGGAATACCAGAGGGTGCGAATCCTACGAAGCTGGGCCATTACGCACTTGGGAAGCCAGTCCGCCAGTTGGTGGTGGAGATTCAATTTGAGCGCCACGCTCCCCATCGTTGTAAGCGGTATGTAGTACCTAGGTAACAGGATTTTTTCGAAACCGTTTCTTCGCTTGAACTCCGTAAGCGAACTTGTCTCGCCTCTGTAAGCGTAGCGACCGTACGTCAGAAATGCTATTCCCCTCTGCTCACAAATTTCGACTGCCTTTGCGAGCAACGCACTCGTCGGCTTCTTGTTTGAATGTTGTTGTTGACTGATTACGTAAAGTACAACAGCTTCAACTTTTCCCAAAAGCACCAGCTTGAGAAAGCCAATCAGTTCATTCCCGTAATAGGCCCCTACGAAAGTGCTTCTCTCCAAATATGTTGAAGCTTCCTGTTTTATGGTGCCGAGGTCCTTGTGATAATGCCAAAAGGGTTTTCCCTGTCGAATCGGACTCTCATCGTAAATGCCCTTGATTCCTTCGACGAATGAGTCGTCAAATTCTGCAACCCTCACGATGACGCCGAGTCTTACTGATTTTTTGATTGCACTTCTTACATCGTGTTCCACGCGGTTCTTCAGCCAGTTCGAGTAGGTTGTGATCGGAATTGCAGCAACATTGTCCCATTCGAGATAATATTTGTACCGCGGTGTGGTATCCGGTACTTTCTGTGCGAAAGTGAAGATGTCGGCCTTCAGGTTTGTTTCTCTCAGATCGGAAACGAACGACTCTGGGTTGGAAAGAACGGTGCCTTCTACTAGGCTCTCGTCGAAAACGGCCGCCATTGCAGGCCATGTGCGTGTGGTTATTACCTTCCGGCCCTGGACAGATGCCGACGGAACGAGAACTGACTTGCCTCCCACCCTTATTTCAATAGGTTGGCTGTTGATATGCTCGGCTATGATTGTGGTCATGGTTTTTAGTGGATTTCGCTCCCCACCACTTAGAAAGTACCGCTGGCCTTTATCTTGATGGGACTGGTTTTGCTTCGCCAGAAGGGCCGGCGTTGGTACCACCACTTGCTTTTTGTCCATTCTGCAACTGGGCTTCTCGAGGCCCTCGAAGAACACAGATGAGTTCCCCACGTATCCCAAATAGTTTGCTCAATAGCGCATTCAGTCGTGTGACGAATGAACTAAATGCGTAGCGTCTGAAAAGCCACGTATCTATTTTGTTGCAGAAGAATATGCTTTTGTTTGAGTATTTGCGAAAGTGCTCTGCCACGTCATGCAACGAGTGATAGCGCCACCCAGGGCTTGTCTTTGAGGAAAAAGCTGAATTATAAGCAAAAATAAAGATGCCGTCGTCTTTGAGGTATCTCAATAACCTACGCGTTATCTCATCGTCTGAAACAAAGCTCTCGGTGTTGTACAGGGAGCATGAACGCACAAAGATGACATCGAACTTGGACGCAAACTCTGTCGCCCCAATATCTGCGACTTCAAACGTGATGCCATACCTTCCATACAGATTTTGTGCTGCCATTATTCCAGTCTCAGAAATGTCTACGCCGTGCACTCTCGTCCCGCACTTACTCAAAAGATAAGAGAAGAATCCCTGGCCACAACCGACATCAAGGACAACGGATCCTGCTTTTAGCCCTGAAAAAGAGATCAGGCTGGAAACATAGGGCCGATATAGCCACTCACGGTAGCGAAAATAGTTTGGTTGCACATATCTGTCGTCGTAGTACAGCTTATCGTGCATGGTCTGGATACGCATTTGGAACGACTGTGCTGTCAACAGCTAGCTGCTGACGTACGTGTCTGTGATGGGGTCGATGCCTAGGAGCGAGAGCATCTTGCCGAGGTGATGGCAGAGTTTTACCAGGAGTCTCATGAACCAATGATGTCCCAATAGGAGAGCGAACGGCAGAGCAGCCATGTAGGCGGGGATTGCAATGACTGACTTGACAATATCGCGTTGTGCGGGATTGTCATGAACGCCCCACATCGAGCCGAAAAGCAAGGCTCTTCTTAACAGGTAAGTTCGCTTCCAACGTGCCGGAGGAACAACTTCGTACACGAGTGCCTCATTGCACCAAATGAACACTCGTCCCCGGTCGATCATCCTACGGAAGAAATCCTGGTCTTCGCCGGATCGGAATTTCGGTCTGAATGGCTCTGCGATGCTGGCAAAGAGATCGGCTCTCAGTAGCACGTTGCCCGTCCGCGCGTTCATCCAGGCCACCACTGTCCCGGTGGGGTAAGACGGGCGTTGAAAGAAGTTGCCCTTGACGATCCACTTCGGGGGTGGTTCGTCAAACCGTTCCTTGACCGGCCCAAGAACGCCATCCACGCCATATTCTGTGCAGGTCTTCAGCAGGTTGTATAGCCAGCGTTTACTCGGAAACTCATCGTCGTCAATGAATGCAACAAAGTCACCAGCTGCATTTTCGATTGCCTTGTTGCGCGCTAGCGAGATCCCAGCTCGAGGTTCGACACAGTACCTGACAGCGATACGGGATGTCCCCGCAAAGTCAGACGCGACCTGCTCTGCGGATCGCGACACATCGTTGTCTGCGACTACGACCGAAAAGACGAATTGGCCCTCGGTCTCCTGATGGCACAGCTCGTCCAACAACCGCTTCAGCAGTTGTGGCCGCTTGTATGTGCACACGCAAACAGCAATGTGCTCCGGTCTCGGTGCTGTATCATGCTTATCATCCGTGGAAGTCTTTGTGTGGATACGACATCCGTCGACCGAGCCACCCCCTTGATGCTTCTCATCTACGCACGACATCACAATTTACCTGGGGCAAACTCCCGTTCGTTAGTTGGCTGAAAATTGAATCCATCACCTTTGAGGTCAGCAGGATTTCGCGGTACGGGATCGGCACGGGCGTCCCTTCCGAAATCGAGCGGTAGAAAGACTCGATCAGAAATTTCATCCCCGCTTTCATGTGGAGATCTCTCCGGAGAAAGATCCTGGCGTTCGTTGCAAGGTTGGCGAGTTGCTGACAAGCAAGCTGCACTGGTGGCAGAAAGGTTTCTACATAGCTCTTGTACCGGCTACCAGAGAGCTTGATAAGGGTTTCATGGTCCGGGTCCATTAGGAGACCGTTCTTTGTACCGTAGATCCGGAACTCGCGCATGGATGGCCGCATCTGCGATGAGAAAGTAAAGTAGGCTGTTGTTCTCTCGTCTTCGCTGATGATTACCCTGAGTTCATCCACGATCTCGGTTTCACCGATGCTTTTCAGGAACGGGCTTACGAAACCATGCGCGATCACGTGCGGCGAATCGCTGGTCAAGAACTCCGCAACCCGGGCGACCCCGTGACTGATGAGGTTGTGCAAAAGCTTTCCAGGCAGCCGGCGCACCCAGTGCCGGCTGTCCCCAAGTAGCGCTTTTGCGTATATGGGATCGTCCAAGTTGTAGCAGTAGAAAGCCTCCATATGTATCGGTGTTCCGAGATACCCCGACCGGACCAATGCGCGCATTCGCCGGGCCACATGCCGGAACTGATCGTCATGTCCCACCGTCAGCTTCAGGCCGCGATCGTTGGCGATCCCCAACAGTGTGTGGGCCTCCACAAGACTGAGCGTGAACGGCTTCTCTACATAAACATGCACTCCACGCGCAAGGCACAACTTAGCAAGCAGAAAGTGGCTCTCGGGGGGCGTCGTAATATGAACGACGTCCGGGTGTGCTTGCTCCAGCAAGTCTGCCACTTCGAAAAACGTTTGTGGAACATGAAATCTATCAGCGAGTTGCACCGCCATCAGCGGCTCACGGTCGCATACCCCAACAATTTCGCACCCCTTGATTCTCTGAATTTCTGCCGCGTGGACGTCTGCGATTTTTCCGCAGCCGACGATGCCGACTCTAAGCATGCCCTTCCCCATTCCGGCACCCTTCGAAATAGCGCTGGAGCCCCTCGGCCAGCCTGATCTTGGGCGACCAGCCGACAAGCATCTTCAGCTTGTCATTGCTGTAGTGCGTGCTCTTCCAGTCTACGTACCACCGCCTGCGATTGAATGCGGGTGGCAACTGGCCTTCGGACCAATTCGAATACCATTCCCACAACCAGCAGAAGGCGTAACTAAGAAAGTGCGGTAAGTAGAACGACCGGAACTGTCGAACGTTTTTCTTGTACAAACGCAAGAACTGACGGCTAGAAGGTAGTTCGTCATCGACGATGTTAAGAACCTGGCCGTCGATTCCTTTCTTTAAGCCCGCCAGAGCGATCGCCTCGGCGCAATTGTCAACATAGGTGAGCGGTATCTTGTTCGAGCCTCCCAGGTGCAAGAAAAAACCGAATGTATCGATACCAACGCGACCGCTAATGGCCTGCTTCCCCGGACCGTACACGTAACCCGGCCTCACTATGACGTAACGAATGCCGAACTGTTGCCCGTATGACATAACAAGTTCATCTTGCTTCAGCTTTCCGTAGCAATACGCGTCACCTCGCTTCTCTGGGTGTTGCTCAACCGGGCACGACTCATCCAGGACGTTCCGTCGCGGCTTGTTTGTGTTCGTGTATACGGTAAAGGAACTGACGTTTACGAACCGACACAGAACCCGGTCGCGCACACTTGCGTCAAGGAGATTGCGCGTCGTAACAACCGAGTTCATTACCGCTTCAGGGAAGGATTTTGTGCCGGTCCCCGCGGCGAGGTGATAGATGACTTTGATCCCCCTAATCGCCGCATCACAGTCCTCGCTCGACAGCAAATTGCCTTTCACCACTTCGACCCGTACTTCAGAACTGAAACGGTGACGCAGCGCTTCCATCCGCTGGGCTCGGCTGGAAGCTCGCACAAAACAACGCAAGTTGCGAAATCCAAGTGCCAAGAGGCTTTCAACTACCCTGTAACCAATGAAGCCGCTTGAGCCGGTAATCAGGATTGGGTCATCTGGACCGATGATGAAGGCATCTTGCGGGACACTGAAATTCTGCACGTTTCCTTGGGCAAGCTGGTTGGCGGACATGTTTGATCTCTCGCGAGCGATATCGCGTTCTAGCTATTAGTTTGTTTCGTTGATTCCGGCTTGCTGAAGCCCAGCACACGCTGCTTCAATCGTTGCATTTGCTCAAGCCGGTGGAATCGGATCAGTTCGGGGAGGACCGGCCTCTGAACACGAGTGACCCACGCCCACCAATAGCCGCCAACCAATAAGAGGCCCCCGAGAAGATAAGGTTTTCTTCCCATTTGGTAGCACCCCCGGAAGAGCTGCCATAAGGGATGTCCGCCTAGATAGTAGTCCTGCTTGCCGAGTGTGAAGTTGGCCGCCAATTTTCCGGCTGACGCTGTACCCATCGGACGGTGGTGGTAGCAAACTCGTTCAACGAATGTTCTGGTCTTCCAACCTTTCATCCGTGCTGTAGTGACTGCGATCCAATCGATCCCACCACCTTTCACCTGCATGTAGCCCCCGATCTGTTCGAAACATCCGCGCCGAAAAAGCTGGCATGCGCCCGACACGTGTTCCACATTCGCGAATCTGAAATCGTATGAGGTCGTTCCTTCAATAAATGGTGTTCCCACCACTCCGAGCTGGGAATCCGCAGCCAACTTCGTCAGCAGAAAATCGAAATAGTCTTTGTCGAAGGTGATATCGGCATCCAGATTCCCGATGATGTCGAAACTATCTCCTCGAACCAGTTCGTAACCGGCGTTAAAGCACTGTACCTTAGCTGCAAAATGACGATCTCGATGTTCTGGCATCCGCACAAGTTCGATCCACGAGTAAAGGCGGGCGTACCTCGTGACGATATCATCGGTGCCGTCTGTAGAACCATCGCTGACGATGACCCATTTCCTCGGAAGTAAAGTCTGGCAGACAACCGATTGGATTGTGTGCTCGATGAATCGTGCCTCATTGCGAGCAGGAGTGATCAAAACGTAGGTAAAATGTTGCGACCTCGCGGCAGGTATGGGTCGGCTTGCTTCTTCGGCGGTTTGCATGAGTTTTGAGAGGCAATGCGGAAATGGAATGCTTCAGGGGTAAGTCAGCGTGCACTCGGAACTGACTGGCGTAATCGCAACGTCCTGGTGCATCTGTGGCCCACCATGCAATCTTAGCTGCAAATCGGGCAGATCATCTCCTGCCTTGCATACAATTTTCGTGCGCAGTTTCCCCGATTCCAAACTAATGTTCTCAAAGACCGCTGACCTACGCTTTCGAAACCAAGAAACGGCTTGAGCGGCAGTCGCGAACCATGCGCCCTGGCACTTGAGTTCAGCGAGCATGTTAACGTAAACACAGCCCCACAATCTGTCTGGTGCAAGGCTGCGGTCGTGCCAGTTGACAGTGACGACTCCACCAAACTGAGCTGCATTGGTGACGATCCGGCCAATCTGTTCCCGGGCTTCTACGCTGGAAAGGTGAAGATAGCGAGGAAAGAACAAGGCCGTATCCATAATGTGCAACGGCAACTCCAGCAACCGCTCGACTGACAGCGGTTTGTATGCTTGAGTAGTTCCGGCACGATAGCCCACCGTCCGGTTATAACCAATGGTGGAATCGTAATCCGCGCCAGCCCTCTCTAGGGTCGCCGGCGACTGTTCCTCAAAATAAAGCCAATGCATACGAATACCGACTTCTTTCCTTCCCGTGATCCGACGAATTTGATCCAGTTCCTCGCGTCCTTTGGAGCTGTCGCACCAAGCATCGATTCCGTGTACTCCGATTTCACAGCCCGCAGACATTAGTTGCCGGATAATAGGTGCTAGGTCTACAGCGCCGTAACGAGCCGCACGCCATTGCGACACTGTTCCCCCGCCATTCTGTCCTGGACAGTCCTTAAATGGAATGACGAAAAACGAAGAGTGTAGCCCATCCTCCAGCTCGACGTAGCGATCGAAATCGTTCCAGAAATCCTTGGCCAAACCCAGATGAACGAACGGGAGCTTCACGGCTGCCGCCCAATTAGTAAGAAGGTCCTTCAGGGATACTCGCCCGCGCAACACGCCAATAAGCGACCCAAACACGGCGCGGTATAGAAATCCAAGCATTGTGTGGTCGAATTTGTGGAGGCGGATATAGGGGTGATCGACGTCGTGAGTCAAGCACGCGATCAACCGATAACCAGCCGGAACCGGAGGAATCTCGGCCAGTAAAACACCGCAGGCGACAATCAACTCCCGCAGCAAGGCAATGTGCAACTCCAAGGCCGGAACGCCGGCATTCGCTTCCGGCTGCCCCGTCGTCAGCAAAGTACGGATTTCCCCGAACAAGTCATAGCCTATCCGCACTACATGGGTTCCGCGTTCCTGCTGGTGGCTTGCGGCGTCTTGCGGTTCTCCCTGCACTACAACGCCAGTTTCCCCAACAAAGGTTACGCTCTCTCCATAGATCGGTATTCGAAATTGCTTGCAGGACAACATGCGAGGGCCTTTTGCTTGGGAAACGATCTCGATCTTCGCCGCTGTGTCGAAGGCTAGTTTGCGGCCAGCGTAGACCAACACCACGTTTGCGGCGTGTTGGCCATAGTTTCCTTCTCCGGCACAGAGCAGGACTTCGTAGCTGCGGTCGCTGCTAAAGAACTCCCAGGGAGTCTTGAACAGCTCGAAAAATTCACAGATGACAGCGCGTTCTGACGAGTTGGCAATGACGCCGATCATGCCGAACAGTAACTGCGTGGAATAACGATAGGAGGTTATGCTTTGCAAGACGATGCCGCCGAGTCTACGGCTTTGGCCTGCAGTAACAGATGAGCCAGCGCTTTGAACATGGTGGCTTGTCCCCAATGCAGCATCGGAGTCTTTGCCTTCACCAAAGGATACTGCCGATAGTAGAAATACCCCTTTTTGTCCTGCATGTTGCGGATTGCCCAAGCAGCCACCCTTTGCGCAAGCTCAAAACATGCCGGGTCACGGTGGGAAAATCGTGCCAATGTGTCGATGGATTGCGCCGCGCACTGTATATCAACCGGGTAGGTCCTCGTGTGGTAGTACTTGGGGCGGCCGCTGTCCTCGAAGAAATAGGTTTTGTAGAATTCCAGACCCTTATCGAGGCTCGGGCGAAATTCTTCGTCCCCGGTGGCTGCTAGGTAGCAATCCAGACTGTCTAGGTTGTAGCCCGTATGAAAATTGTCGATCCAATGAAATTTGGGCTTTTCTGCGTACCACCAAGATCCGTCGGGTCGCTGGCGCGAGCAGCTGTACTGCATTGCCAAGCGTGCAACGCAAAGGTACTCATCATTATTCTTGCTATACCTTGCGGTTCGAGCCAGAAGACCAGCACCCAACATATTCGCATTGTGGATTGAGCTTTGAGCATGGGCTAGATAGCTAACACAATCTCCATGAGCTGTCTTTTCCCGGGGCAAGTCAAGGATCCATCGGCAGGCGCTTTCCGCAATACTTAAGAACCACTCCTTCCCGGTGATCTCAAATGCTTGGACGTAAGCGTGACCGATCAAGGCAGTCCACACAATAATCGGATCATCCTTCGTGTAGCAACCGCCGCGCGAAACAAAATCAAAGTGATTGCTCCAGCTGTGATGCCGGAAACGAATCACCTTGTGTTGGTCCAGCCACTCTAGGCACCTGGTCGCCTGCTGCAGATAATGTGGTTGTCGCGTAACCTGGTACAGAGTCAGATAGCCCGACGCCATATAACCCCGGCCTTTCGTGGAATCTTGCGGCCGAATCCCGAACAACGGCCGGAGGTTGAAGGGGCTTTGCCGGATGGATTGTTGCAGGATTCGCTGAGCAAATAGGTTACGAAACGTCAAGGCACGTGCCCAGGAGGATAGCCCATCAAACGGCTCATAACCCTGGTAATCATGATCCTCGACCCATTCTTGGAGTAGTTCGAGCGCTCGCTGGATGTCGCGACCACCAATCACCTGAGGATTCTTACTCGCGGCGGCTTTGTGGGCCAAGGTGACAGTACTGTGAGTCATTGCTCCTCCCCTCAAAAAGTTCGCTAAGTCGGCTTACAAGTGTTTGTCGCTCGTGATCCCATGTGTGCGCCAAGTAAACCTCCTGTCCTCGTTCCGCGATCTCACTGACTTCGTCGATCTTCCGCGCCACATGTTCGATTCTCTGCGCCAAATCCTCTGAATTACCAGCTTCGAAGAACAAAAGCGATTCCTCGCCGAAGTAATCTTGTATTCCTGGAGTGCGAGGAGCTATCACTGGTTTCCCCAGGGTTAGATATTCAAAAATTCGAGTCGGTGTGTTGATCTCCGAAAATGCGCTCCGATGGTTGGGAATGACGCCTACGTCACAGGTCTCGATTTCTGGTACGAGATCCTCCAGTCGCTTCCGGCCGAGGTACCGGACTGCCTCACCCAGTCCTCTATCGCGAACCCCTTTCATCACACATTCAAGAAAAGGAGTACTGGGGCTGCAAATCCTGAGTTCCGCAGTGGGGATGGTCTTTCGTACTTGGGCGAATGCGTCCACAGCGACGTCCAAGCCGTTCCGTTCAACTGCCGATCCGTGATACATGACCACGAAATGCTGGTTGCGACCTTGCCTCGCAGTGGCATGTGCTCTTGCCGGGCGAAAGGGAAAAATTTCACCATCTGGAGAATTCATGACCACTTCAATCTTCTCCTCACTACAACTCCGCGAGGCAAAGAGTCGTTTGCATGCGAGGTTAACTGTGAGCACCAAATTCGCGCGTGCGATACTCCATTTTTCCAGTTGACTTATGAGGCGGACGCTGGGGCTATTCTGCTCAAGGCCGAAAATCGTCATCATAAGCTCGGGCATTGGATCATGCAGGTCAAGGATTACCTTTGCCCCCAGCATCTTTGGTATCAACGCACTCAACACAAGAATGTCGGGCATGTTGTGCACGTAGACTAAATCGTAGCGACGCTTTAACGACCGCAGAGCCAGAATGGCCGCAGAGAGCAGAATGAAGACACCATACTGGCGAACATATGCAAACTTGCTGCCACGCTCACGTGCTACGGGCAGACGAAGGATATCGAGCCCGTGCAAAATCTCGCGCCTTGGAGCCGTCTCATCGTGTGATAAGCATATTAGGTCTACGCTCATGCCTTCCTTGAGAAGCGCGCTGGCAGCGCGCCGTGGGCGTGCGTCGAAGGGGTAAGGGGAAAACGTGACCATCGCCGCCCGTTTGCCACGCAGGTGTGATGTGATAGCCCCCCCCGGATCTGGGTGAAGCGAGGAGAAACAGCCAAACTGATGAGTAGATCCCGTCACACCGGGGCTCTTTATGCTCGTGCTATCCACAGCGGTTTCGATAGGACTGCCCTATGCCTATAGAGTTCTTGCTATTTGGACCTATATTAGAGCGACAGGAACAATAGTCTCACTCGTGAACAACTACAGACCCCGCAGCTAGATGGGGTATCAGAACGAAGTCTTGCGTTGGCATTCAGGAGCGGCTCTCACAACCCTCCAGTGGCTGACGTGAGGGCCTCAACTTCGCTTCTGCGAGCCTCTCGTTTGATCTTCTTTTTGTTGGAGACCTGGATCGCCTTGAGAAGCACCGAATGGTCAAACTTGCTCAGGATTTCGATGTTGGGCATGACACAATGGCCGCCGATGACACCGGCAAAGTACCTGACGGGAGGGAAGAATTTTATTTCGTCGTAGAAGGAGACGATTTCGTCGTAATCTTGACCCGACCGATCGCAATATCTCTCAACCTCCTGTGCCCACGCAATCATCAGGCCAAAGTAGGTCGTCTCGGTAAGTTTCGCCAACTCGGTCGCTTCCGGAGATGAGAGGATCGTCGTTTTCAAGCCTATGGATTCGAAATGCTCAGCGGCCTGCTCGCCGGCTGCGCGATCGATCCCTCCCACAAACTTCCTGTAGCGATAGAGATCTTCGAACATCCGCACATGCTTGCCACGCACCGGACTATTAACAACCGGTGTACCCGTTCGCTCGGCTATCGACCGCGTTGTCCCAATTGCCACCGTGCTGTTGACAATCGTCAGTGCAGGCTTGAAAAGCGCGATGTAGCGCGCGGTCTCACCGACAAAGTCTTGAATCTGGAAGGGGTAGCAGACGTGTAAAATGTCGACCTGCTCGATCCGCCCGATGGGAGGCGAGATATCCACGCCTACTGCTTGATGGTGCTTGGAAACAATTTCAAAGAGCGGCTTCCCGATCTCTCCGAGTCCAACGACAACGACTCTCTGGGTTCTTCTCACGGTCTTGGGCCTCCTCGCAATACTGGCTTAATGTCGAGCGATAAATCTGAGACTGCCTGCGACAGAGCAAGAAAAGTGGTACCGAGGTGCTAGTCTTGGTCTTGGTGCACCGTATCGTTCAAGACAAATCACTCAGGCTGCTCGCTCGGTCGCGATGGTAGTACGGCTGAAGCTGACAATTTCTTGGACGACTCGAGCCTGCTGTTCACCCGTTAATTGCGGATACATGGGCAAAGACACAATCTCTGAGGCAACCTTCTCGGTCACCGGGAAATCTCCACGCCGATAATTCAGCGAGGCATAGGCTTTTTGCAAATGCAATGGAATGGGGTAGTGAATTCCTGTCCCGATGCCCGCTTTCTTGAGATGGTTCATCATTCCTGCACGGTCTTCGGTCCGAACCACATAGAGATGGTAGATAGCCTTCGACCATGAGGGTTCATACGGCGGTGCTACGGGGCACTCCCCAGCTTTGAGTAGACGATTATACTCGGCTGCGCGTTCCCGCCGGTCGGCATTCCACCTCGCCAGATGTTTCAGTTTCACGTGCAGAAAACCGGCCTGAATCGCGTCTAGTCTTCCGTTGTATCCCTCCACCTCGTGGTAGTACTTTTGCGCCTGGCCATGGTCACGCAGCATTTTAGCCTTCTCGGCGATCGAAGCATCGCTGGTCGTAATTGCTCCAGCTTCGCCGCAGGCACCCAAGTTCTTGCCAGGGTAGAAGCTGAACGCAGCAGCCTTCCCCATTGAGCCTGCTTTCATCCAACGGTTAAGTTTCCTGGAAAAATACTCAGCGCCGTGTGCTTGGCAAGCGTCTTCCACTACAATGATGCCGTACTGCTTCGCAAGATCCACGATCGGATCCATGTCTGCAGTCTGCCCATACAAGTGGACTGGGATCACAGCAGTCACGGGACGCCCGCTTCTTCGGCTGATGCGCTGGCCTGAGGGGCCTTCCGAACACTGGCCTTCGAGGTACTCCCGCAACTTATTCGGATCCATGTTATAGGTACGCTCGTCGATATCTACAAACTCGGGCAACGCTCCCGCTTGTGATATCGCTTCGGTCGTGGCGATAAACGTGTCGGGCACTGTGACGACGGCATCGCCTGCCTTAACGCCACAAGCCATCAGGGCGAAGCGCAAAGCATCCGTTCCACTGCTGACAGCTGTTGCATGCTCGACCTCACAAAACATGGCGAAAGCTTTTTCGAAGTCTTCCACCATCGGACCGCCGATAAAGCCGGCTGTTCGTAAAGCTTTATGGAACACATCGGTCAGTTCCCGTTCAAGCTCCACGTGAGGAGTAACAAGATCGAGAAAAGGAATATTGAAAGTAGTGCTCACTTTACAACCTCCTCTATTTGGTCGATATACCGCAAGATTTTGGCTGGATTTCCAGCTACGATGCTATTGGCTGGAACATTTTTCGTAACGACGCTGCCAGCACCAACAATGGCATTTTCACCGATCGTTGTATTAGACAGAATTGTCGCTCCCGAACCGACCGACGCACCTTTCTTGATAACAGTACGTTCTACCTTCCAGTCGGCTTCCGTTTGCAAGCTGCCGTCTCCCGTCGTCGCACGGGGGTAGCTGTCGTTTATAAATGTCACGCCGTGTCCGATGAATACGTTGTCTTCTACGGTCACGCCTTCGCAAATGAAAGTGTGACTTGAAATTTTGCAGCGGTTCCCGATCTTAGCGTTTTTTTGGATTTCTACAAATGCACCGATCTTGGTTTCATCACCGACTTCGCAGCCATAGAGATTAATGAACTTGGAAAGCTTGACATTCTTCCCAAGTTTGACATCGTCAGAAATGCACAAGTAAGGATTCATAGATACACAAGAGCCCCTCTCTTGCCTAAGGATTGGTTTGCCGCCTCAAGCATTTTCACCACACGTAGGCCAGCGGCGCCGTCGTTAAACGGTTCTTGGCCGCTGGAAATACATTCGACGAAGTAAGTCAACTCCTTACGAAGAGCCTCAACCTGTTCTAGGTGTGGCACCCACATGTCTCCCGAACGATAACTAACCAGCAGTTGGTATAAACCCTCTTGACTACTGATCGTTACGCCTTTGTCATACACCTTCACTTTTTCATCCACTTCAAGGTCATTCCAGACGAGCATCTTTTTTTCTCCACCAATCAGAGTCGTCCTGACCTTCACCGGAGAAAGCCAGTTAACATTGATGTGCGCAATCACTTGCTCTGGAAAATACAAGGTCATGAAGGCGACGTCTTCGTAGCCGTTGAGATGGCGCTGCCCAGTCGCAACTATCGCCTCAGGACTCGAGTTGATTAGGTAATCCATGATCGAGAGGTCGTGTGGCGCAAGATCCCAAATCACATTGATGTCGTGCTGAAATAGTCCCAGGTTGACTCGCGTGGAATCGTAGTAGTAGAGCTTGCCAAGGGTGCCTTCTTCCAGCAACTCGCGAATCTTTCTTACGGCCCCGGTGAACAGGAACGTGTGGTCGACCATGATCTTGAGATTTTTCTGTTGGGCAAGGTTGATTAGTTCCTCCGCCTGGCCAACAGAGCTGGTGAAAGGTTTTTCCACAAAGACATGTTTCCCGTTCAGCAGCGCCTCTTTAGCTAATTCAAAGTGCGTCCAAACCGGTGTCACTATTGCCACGGCGTCAATCTCCGTAGATGACATCAGCTCGGACGCGTTGGTGCATACCCGAATTGCGGGGTAGTTCTGTTGCACCCGCTTTCGCGCCTTGGGATCCTTGTCCGACACAGCCAGCACTCGAGCTGCGTCGATGCCTTCAATGTTCCGGACAACGTTCGGTCCCCAATATCCGTATCCAATTACTCCGAAGTTAACCATATGTCACCTTTTCCTTGTGCTTTTGCACGCCGTTAGTTGCCGAGCTACAAACAAGTCAAGAGGGGGTAAGTGTTCCTCGTGGGTAAGACAGCACGGTCCTGGAAGGTGAGGAGCGGTTAATATGCTCCCTCTCCGATCAGCACTGCCCAGGGTGTCCTCAGGAGAATCTTGATATCAAGCCATGGGGACCATGTCTTTGCATACCTGAGATCCAAGCGAACCATTTCATCGAATGCAACGCGGCTTCGGCCGTTAACCTGCCACAGTCCCGTGATTCCAGGTTTCGCCTCAACAAGTCGGCGGCGATGCCAGAGGTCGTAATGTTGCACTTCATATGGAACGGGGGGCCGGGGACCCACTAGCGACATTTCCCCTCTCAGAACATTGAAGAACTGTGGCATTTCGTCTAGGCTGGTTCTTCGCAGAAACGCTCCTACTCGCGTAACCCGGGCATCGTTCGTGAGCTTGTAGATGCAGCCACGATCCCCATCCAATGGCTGGTGCTCGACCTCACCGGCGATCAAGCGTTTTATATACTCTTTGTGCACGTCGGGATCGTTGTTAACATGCATCGACCTAAACTTCAGGAATGTGAAAGGCCTCCCGTGCTCCCCAACTCGCTGTTGCCTGAACAATACCGGGCCGTTGGAAGACACCTTGATGCCCAAGGCAATCAGCAAGAACACAGGTGCGCAAACGACTAATGCAAATGTACTGCCTAGAACATCTATTGTCCTCTTTATCCCCAAGAGGAAGCGTCGCTCGTTGTGGCGGCTCGACAAATCCGGATACAGGTTTGGATTTACCGGACCTTGAGGCTGATCTTGATCCCAATCGTCCGGGAACAGATGAAACGAGATGCTGATCTGATTGAATTGTTCAAAGGTGAGGCTGTCGCGTAACGCGTTGCTGACCCTCGCCAGCATTCTACTTAGGAGAGAGTTCTTGTCATCAATCGCCAGCTCCGAGAACACCACTCCGACCACAGTTTGATCCTTATACCACCCGGTCACATCCGTTTCCCGAGTACTAGCCAGCAGCACGGACAGGATGTTGCTGAGGGCGTGGCCGTTTTTCTGGGAATGCTGATGGCCGCCCGTATCCAGCAGCATCAACAGAAACGGTTTGCGGGTACGTTCGGTCCTCTTCCTTTCCAGGGAAATCATCCGGTGGAAAGACGCTTCATCCAGGACACTGCGGCTGTCGTCTGCTGAAGATCTTGCCGCCGAAAA
>Ga0187771_10000697_pt1 | contig 21095 bp, 20 predicted proteins | sample 0116_SJ02_MP15_1_FD_133139 | JGI IMG/M metagenome (GOLD analysis project Ga0187771, IMG submission 133139) | Tropical peat soil microbial communities from peatlands in Department of Meta, Colombia - 0116_SJ02_MP15_10_MG | ecosystem: Environmental > Terrestrial > Soil > Wetlands > Peat | place...
CGTGGTGCCGGCAATCTCTTAGGCGAAGAGCAGTCCGGCCACATTAAGGAGGTCGGCTTCGAGCTCTATCAGCAGATGCTTGAGGAGGCGGTGTTGAGCCTCAAGGCCGGCATCAGCGCGCCGGTCGCCGATCGCTGGTCGCCGCAGATCACCATCGGCACCGCGCTGCTGATCCCGGAGGACTACGTCACCGACCTTTCGGTGCGGCTCGCGCTCTACCGGCGGCTCGCCGAGATCGAGGACGAGCGGAACATCGACAGTTTCGCGGCGGAAATGGTCGACCGCTTCGGCCAGCTGCCGCGCGAGGTCGAGGACCTGTTGCAGGTGGTGGCGATCAAGGCGCTATGCCGGCGCGCCAATGTGGAAAAGCTCGAAGCGGGGCCGAAGGGCGCCGTGCTGTCGTTCCGCGACAATATGTTTGCCAATCCGGAGGGGCTGATCGCCTTAATCCGCGAGCAGGGCTCCTCGGTGCGCATGCGCGCCGATCCGAAGGATGCGAAGGCGCAGCAACTCGTGTTCCTCGACGATTGGGAAAAACCGGTCGGTCGCCTGAAAGGCGCGGCGGCGATCCTGCGCAAGCTGGCGTCGATCGCCGAACAGGCAAAGGCGGCGTGAGCCTTACTCCGCTGCGGCTTGCGCCTGCGCCGCGCGGGCGATGGCCTCGGCGAGATATTCCGGCGCCTGCGCGCCGGAGACGGCGAACAGGCCGGCGAAGATGAACATGGGAACGCCTTCGATGCCGGCCTCCTTGGCCGACCGCGCTTCGTGCTCGATCTGTTCGACATCCTGATCGCTCTCGAGCGCGGCGCGCACGTCTTCCGGATCGAGGCCGACATCGGCCGCCGCCTGCACCAGTACGGCTTCGTTAGTGAGGTCGGCGCCCTCGGTGAAATAGAGGTCCATCAGCCGCTGCTTCGCCTCCGCCGCCTTGCCGATGCCTTCCGCCCAGCGGATGAGCCGGTGGCAGTCGAGCGTATTGGGCTGCCGCTTCATCTTTTCCGAAGCGTAGACCAGTCCTTCCTCGGCGGCCGCCTCGGCGACGCGCTGCGCGATGCCCTTGTAGCGCTCGGGCGAGCCGAACTTGGTGGTGAGATATTGCTCGCGCGACATGCCCTCGCGCGGGATCCAGTCGTTGAGGAAGTAGGGCCGCCAATGCACCTCGACCGGGATGTCGGGGTTGAGCGCGATCGCCTTTTCCAGCCGCCGCTTGCCGATGAAGCACCAGGGACAGACCACGTCGGAGACGACGTCGATGCGGACGGATGCGGCGTGCGGCATGGCTGGCTCCTCTTTGGAGCTAAGCTATGCCCAGCTTCATTCAGCCGCAACCATGCGGCCGCCCATGACGCGCGCGAGCAGACTGTCGAACGTATCGTCCGCCCTCAGCGTCGCCAGCGTAAGATTGGCGACAATGATGTCGCGCCCGAGATGCGGCGGCAGGAGCACGTTCTTGATCTGCCCGGCGATGCGCCGCGCCACCACATGCGCGCTGCGCAGATCGGTCTGCGTGAAGGCGATGAGCAAGGCGCCGTCCTCGTCGCGGCAGGCAAAATCGACGGCGCGGATGAAGCGCGTGAGCAGACGGGCGGCGTCCTTGCCGATGCGCACATCGCGCGCAGCGTCGAACGACAGGCGCGCGAGCGACAAAGGAATGCCGCGCTCGGCGGCCTCGACCGCGGCCTTGCCGAGCTCGCGAAAGAAGGCGTCGTGGCTGTGCAGTCCCGTCTGCGGATCGAACATGCCGTTCGCGTCGAGGCTCTTGAGAATGCGCGTGAGCCGCGCTGCGAAGGCATGCATGCGCACCAGCGCCAGCATGGGCGCGACGAGGCGCGCCGGATCGTCGTCGATGTGATCGACGTTCGGCAAGGCGGCGATCGTTTCGGGCGTCGGCTCGCCGATCAGCGCCAGCGGAACGTCGCGAAAGCGGGCATCCTGCGCCAGCACGGTGAGGAAGGCCAGCACCCGGCGCGACGAGAAACCGTCACCCACCACGATGCCGTCGATGTCATGCGCATGGAGCTGCCTCGCGGCGCCTTCGACGCTGAGCGCGCCCAGCACCTTAACCCGCTCGCCCATGGCGACGCCGAGCTTAGGATAGAGCGGCCCGCGCCCCGCGATCAGCACAGTGGCGTCGTCGAGCGCGTCGCCGAGCGGCAGCGCTGGCAAATGCGTGGCGGGCCCTGCGAAAGTCTCGATGCGGCGAAGCACGGTCGCGTGCAGCGCGCGCACGCGCATCGCCCACTGCAGGCGCGCGATAAGCCGCTCGACCGGCTGGGCCGCGTCGACCGCCAGCGCGATGGACAAGGCGGGGTCAGCATTGTCATTGACGCGCGCGACAACGGGGACGAGTGGTCCAGCCGCGGTTGCGATCTGCTTGCCGAGTTTGCGCGCGGCGGCCTCGTCGGCAGGCGCGCGCGGCTCGACGATCACCACGGCGGCCGGTTTGACCGAGGTGAAAGCGGCCGGTGCATCGGCCCATTTGCTTTCGACGACGGGGAAAGCGCCGGCCGCGGTCAGCGCATCGAGCAATTCGGGCGCCGGGCCGTCGGCGACGAGGATCAGGGGACCTTGCAGCGACATGGCGGGCGCACGCGGTAACAAAAACCGCGCAACGGTAGCCGCGCGCGATTAATACGGCGTCAACGAAATCGAGAAGATCAAGCGGCAATGCCGCGCGGGCGGAAGGCGGCTGCGATCAGCGCGTTGGCGCCGCGCGCCTCCAAGGCGGCAACGACGGCGGCGCCGTCGCGGGCGCTGCCGGCAAGGCGCTCCCCGAGCAGCGCATCGGGCAGGGCGGCGACGATGGCGGTAGGATCGATGCCCGCTAACGTGGTGTCGATCTCCCTTTGGCGGAAACGGTAAAACCCGACCGCAGTCTGCCCGTTGCTGCGCGTAGCTTCACACGGCAGCGGCTTCGGCGCCCCGTCGCTGCCGCGCCGCGCCGCGACCAACGTCGCGTCGCCGAAGCTTGCGATATCGACCACGGCCGCCTCGCCTTGCCAGCGAGCGGCAGAGGTGAGCTGCTCCGGAACACGCCAGAGCGCGAGGATTGTGCTGAGTTTGCCGCCAAGCAGCCCGGCTTCGGCAAGCGGGGTCAGCGCCGGGCCTGGCAGCACGACGGCGGCAGGTTGATGCGCGCGGACCTGCTCGGCGAAGACAGTCGCGTCGAAGCCATGATGCAAAGCGAGCGTGCCGCCGCCGAGCAGCCATGGCAGCAGCGTGCCGGCGATGCCGGCGAATGAGCCGGGTGGGATTGTTGCCAGAATAGTCGCATCGCGCACGAGATCGGCCTCACGAAACACGGCGAGCCCGCCGGCTATCAGCTCGCCATGGCTGCGGGGAAGCGGCATGAGGCGCCCACTGCCGACATCGAAGGTTATGGCGGCGACATGCGCTCCGGCCTGGCCCGGCCGTGTTGCGAGCTGGAAGAACTCGTTCGCCGCGGAATCGATGCAGTCATCGAGCGGAACCACGCCGTCGGGCAGACCGGGGCCGAAGCCGCAGACGTAGCGGATGGGAAACAGCTCGGCCGCCGCCTGCATCGCCGTCTCGGTTGCCGTATGCGCGCCGATGCGCGCCGAGCTGATGATTGCCTTGGCGCCGATGAGCGACAGCGCGGTGACCATCTCCTGCTGGCGCCAAAGCAGGGGCAGCGGCACGGCGATCATGCCGGCGCGCAGCAACCCGAGCAGCGCGATGACGCTGTCGACCGTATTGGCCAGTTGGAGGGCGATGACGGTGTCGGTCTGCAGGCCGCACGAGCGCAGCCGGCCAGCGAACGCCGAAATGGCGCGGTCGGCCTCGGCGTAAGTGAGCTTGCGCGGCCGCCGGCCGGTGATCTGCTCGACATTGGGCGGATCGACAAGCGCAAGCGCATCGGCGTGGCGCACGCCCGCGCGGCGGAACAGATCGTCCAGCGTGGCGCGATTGCCATCTGCTCTCTGTCCGTCGCGCAAGATCATGGACCGCTCCCGTGCCACCAGGTTTCCGGCAGATAGCCGAACAACGACGTGCGAAAGGGATGCTTGATTCGCGTCCAGCGCGCTATCCACTGCTTGGGCGGGAAGTAGAGCGGCACCGCGTAAAAGCCGGACAGCATCACGCGGTCGAGCGCGCGGGTGGCGGCGACGAAATCGGCGCGGGTGGTGGCGGCAAGCATGGCGGCGATCATGGCGTCGACCGCTTTCGACCTGACGCCCATGTAGTTGCGGCTGCCTTCCTGGGTGGCCGCCTCCGAGCCGAAATAGAAGCTCTGCTCGTTGCCGGGCGACAGCGATTGCTCCCAGCGGTACTGCGTCATGTCGAAGTCGAAGGTGATCAGCCGCCGCTCGTACTGGGTGGCGTCGACGCTGCGCACACGCGCGTCGATGCCGGCGCGCTTTAGGCCGCGCACGAAGGCAAGCGCGAGGCGCTCCTGGTCGCGGGTGGAGGTGAGGATTTCGAAAGCCAGGGGCCGGCCGGTTGCTGTGTGCACGAGCTGCGTGCCGTTGAGCGCGTAGCCGGCTTCGGCGAACAGCGCGAAGGCCTTGCGCAAATTGGCGCGGTTGCGGTCGGAGCCGTCGCTGACCGGCGGCGCCCAGGTTCCCTCCAGGATGTCGGCGCGCACAACGCCGGGAAACGGCGCGAGCAATTCGCGCTCGCGCGCATTGGCCGGTACGCCATGCGCCGACAGGTCGCAGCCGTCGAAATAACTCGCCGTGCGTTTGTAGAGGTCGAAGAAATAGGTGTGATTGATCCATTCGAAATCGAAAAGGTGGAGGATCGCCTCGCGGACGCGCACGTCGGCAAACATCCGCCGCCGCGTGTTGAACACCAGCCCGTCCATGCCCTTGGGCAGGCCGTAGGGGAATTCCTCCTTGACCACGTTGCCCTCGCGTAGCGCCGGGAAGTCGTAGGCGGTCTGCCAGCGGGCAGGATCGGTTTCTGCGCGTACGTCGCAGAGACCTTTTTTGAACGCCTCGAAAAGCGTGTTGCCGTCGCGGTAATAGTCGAAGCGGATAGTGTCGAAGTTCCACAGGCCGCGGTTGATCGGCAAATCGCGGCCCCAATAATTCGCATCACGCGTGAAGGTGACGCTTTCGCCAGGATGCACCGCGCTCAGCCGATAGGGCCCGCTGCCGAGCAGAGGCTTGAACGTCGTCTGCTCGAATGTTGCCGGATCGATCGCGTGCTTGGCCACGACCGGCATCAGGCCGAGGATAAGCGGCAATTCGCGGTCATCGGCGCCTGAAAGATCGAAGTGTACCGTACGGTCGCCGGCCGCTTCGGCTTTCGCCACCTTGGCGTAATAGATGCGGTAATTCGGCCGGCCGTGGTCGCGCAATAGCTGCCAGGAAAAGATCACGTCCTCCGGTGTCACCGGCCGACCGTCGGCAAAGCGCGCCGCCGGATTGAGTGTGAAGGTGACGAAGCTGCGCGCGGCGTTGGCCTCCACGCCTTCGGCGAGCAGGCCGTACAGCGTGAACGGCTCGTCATAGCCGCGCGCAAGCAGGCTTTCGATCACATAGCTGCGGATGTTGGCGGCCGGCAGGCCCATCACGATGAACGGATTTAGGCTGTCGAAAGTGCCCAGCACGCCCTGCACCAGTTGGCCGCCCTTTGGCGCGGCCGGATCAGCATAGGTCGGATGGCTGAAGTCGGGTGCCCAGGCCGGCTCGCCATGCATGGCGATGGCGTAGTGCGCGTCGGCGGCGAGCGCCGGCCGCCGCAAAAGGCCGCCAGCGGCGCACAGCGCGCCGAGCAACAGTGTACGCCGTGATGCCTGCAAATGCATCAGCGCTCGGGCGGTAGTGGAAGGCGCGGACGGGGCTCGAATGCGATTCGTTTCCGGTTTGGCGCAATTTATCACAGGGCTGCGGCGCTGCGCGGACCCAACATTTTGCGCACATTCGTGGCTTTATTGCAGGAGCAAGATCGGCTATCAGGCAGCGGATAAGTCACGCTCCCGCCGCATTTCGCGGGGAGAGGTCGTGCCGACATGGCGACCGTTCGCTTGGGCTTGAGGCGCGAGCGGCGCGGGAAAAAAGGACAAATTGCAATGGTTCATCGGATCGCATCGGGCCGGCCATGGGGGCGGGCGTTGACTGCCTCAATCGCCACTGGATTGGTGGCTGCCGGCATGCTCGCGGCGTCCGCTTTGGCGCAGCAGCCGAAGCCGGCGCAGAAGCCGGCGGCGCAGAAGACGGCGCCCGCCAAGCCGGCCGCGCCAGCGGCGCAAGCGCCGGCTGCACCGGAGCAGGCCGCCGCCGCGCCGCCGCAGCTCATGTATTCGCCGTGGATTAAGGTGTGCGGCAAGGGCCCGGAGACGAACAACAAGCAAGTCTGCGTCGTCAGCAAGGACGGCCGCCTGGAGAACGGCATGCCGGTAGCTATCGTGCAGCTGTTCGAGCCCGAAGGCGAGCCGAGGGTGCTGCGCATCACGGTTCCGCTCGGCATGCAATTGCAGCACGGCACCCGGGTGATCATCGACCAGGGCCAGCCGGCGCAGGAGCCATACAAGATCTGCTTCCCGGTCGGCTGCATGTCGGATTATCCGGTCACCGACGACATCATTCAGAGGCTGAAGAAGGGTCAGACGATCACGCTGCAAGCGATCAACATGCAGGGTACTCCGATCAGCTTGCCGTTGCCGCTCAGCGATTTCGCCAAGGCCTATGACGGCCCGCCGACCGACCCGAAGGTGGTCGAGGAACAGCAGCGCAAATTGCAGGAAGAGCTGCAGAAGAAGGCGGAAGAGGCGCGCAAGAAGCTCGAGGCGCAGCAGCAACCGGCTGCGCCGGCTCCCGCTCCCGCACCGGCGCAGAAGTAATCACCGCGCACTGGCACAAAAAGAAAAGGCGCGGGCTTCAGGCCCGCGCTTTTTTGTCGCCTCGTATCCCGGGCGCAGCGCCGCATCAGGGGCAGCCGGTCAATTCAACTGATTATTGCGCGGACGGTAAGTTCCGTTGTCGTCCTGCACGAACACTTCGCTCACCTGCGGATGGCGCAGCGGCTTATCGGAGGTGTCGGGCAACAGGTTCTGCTCGGACACATAGGCGATGTATTCCGTCTCCGCGTTCTCGGCGAACAGATGATAGAACGGCTGGTCCTTGCGCGGGCGCACATCGGCCGGGATCGAGTCCCACCATTCCTCGGTATTGTCGAACTCCGGGTCGATGTCGAACACCACGCCGCGGAACGGATAAATGCGGTGTTTGACCACCTGGCCGATCTTGTACTTGGCGGTGCGTATCTTGTTCATGGAGCGACCACATAATGCACCATCGCGGCGAACGCCAGAGCCTGGCTCAGAGCGCGTAGCTGGCCGCCATCTCCGGATCTTTGGCGGCAACTAGCTTGGCGAGATCGAGCAGCACCTTGGCTTGTTTCCAGGTCGCATCGTCCTGCATCTTGCCGTCGATCATCACCGCCCCGGCGCCGTCTGGCATGGCGGCGACGATCTTCTTGGCGAAGGCGACCTCGGCCGGATCGGGCGAGAACACGGTCTTGGCAATGGCGATCTGCGAAGGATGTAGCGACCATGCGCCAAGGCAGCCCATGAGGAAGGCGTTACGGAACTGCGTCTCGCAGGCGGCCGGGTCGGAGAAATCGCCGAACGGTCCATAGAACGGCTTGATACCGGCGGCGGCGCAGGCGTCGACCATCTTGGCAATGGTGTAATGCCAGAGGTCCTGCTGGAAGGCGGCGCGCGGCGCTTCGCCCTGCGCGTCGGCGAGCACTTTGTATTCCGGATGGCCGCCGCCGACGCGCGTTGTCTTCATCGCACGCGAAGCAGCGAGATCGGCGGGACCGAGGCTCATGCCATGCATGCGCGGAGAGGCGGTGGCGATCGCCTCCACATTGTTGACTCCCTGCGCCGTCTCCAGGATCGCGTGGATGAGGATCGGCTTGTTGACCTTGTGGCGCGCTTCGAGCTGCGCCAGGAGCTGATCGAGATAATGGATGTCCCACGGCCCGTCGACCTTGGGCAGCATTATGACGGCGAGCTTGTCGCCGACGGCACCGACGATCTCCATCACGTCGTCGAGTGCCCAGGGCGAATTGAGCGCGTTGATGCGCGTCCACAGGCCGGTCGGGCCGAAATCGAAGCTCTTCGCCATCTCGATGAAGCCTTTGCGCGCGGCTTCCTTTGCCTCGACCGGAATGGCGTCTTCCAGATTGCCCAGCACCACGTCCACTTGGCGCGCGAGCTCCGGCACCTTGGCGCGCAGCTTTTCCAGATGCGGCGGCACGAAATGGATCATGCGCTCGAGGCGCACCGGCAAGTCGCGCATTGGCGCGGGCGCGCCGATGGCGAGAGGGGCGAAGAATTGGCGGGGCAGTTTCATGAGGCCTTTAAGTCCTTCCCAATGGCCTGAGTGCCGTTTAGAGGAATGCAAGGGCCGCGCCAAGTGGCCGGGTTTTTTGGGCGGCCGGGGCCCTGGCGGATGATCGACGTTCTCAATCTGGCGCTGCCGTTTTTCGGGCTGATTTTCATTGGCTTTGCCTGCGGCAAGCTCAAGCAGATCCCCGATACCGCGCTGGCCTGGATGAATTTCTTCATCCTCTACGTCTCGCTGCCGGCCCTGTTCTACCGCATTCTGGCGCAGACGCCGCTCGAGAAGCTCGCCCAGGTCGATTTCATCTTCGCCACCACGCTCGCGACCTTTTGGGCCTTTGCGGTGGCATTTGCCGTCGGCTTGGCGTTCCGCCGCGGCCATATTGCGGAGGCGGCAATCACCGGGCTCGCCGGCGGCTACGGCAATATCGGCTTCATGGGACCGGGTCTGGCGCTGGCGACGCTCGGGGCGGCGGCGGCGGTGCCGGTTGCGCTGATCTTCTGCTTCGACAACATCGTGCTGTTCACCATGGTGCCCTTCCTGATGGCGCTGGCGCAGCCGCGGCAGGTGAGCCTTGCCGCGACCGCCCTCGAAGTAGTCAAGCGCGTCGCCCTGCATCCGCTGATCATCGCCAGTGCGCTGGGTGTCGCCTCGGCGGCGGTGCATTTCCAGCCGCCGGTCGCGTTTGAACGCCTGATGCTGTTCTTGCAGAACGCGGCGGCGCCCTGCGCGCTGTTCACACTCGGCGTGACGGTCGCGCTGCGGCCGCTGAAAAAGATGCCCTGGGAGGTGCCGTGCCTCACGCTGGTGAAGCTCGTGTTGCACCCGGTGCTGGTCTTTGTGCTGATGTCCTCGTTCGGCCCGTTCGATCAGCTTTGGGTCGACACCGCGCTCTTGATGGCGGCGCTGCCGCCGGCGCTCAACGTGTTCGTGTTCGCGCGGCAATATGATGTGTGGGTCGAGGAGGCATCGAGCGCGGTGCTGATCGGCACGCTGGTGTCGGTCGTCACTCTGACCAGCGTGATGTGGATGGTGAAAACCGGTGCGCTGCCGCCGCTCCTGTTCCGGTGATCCCATGCAACGCTGGCCGGAGCGGGCAGGGTTGTCATGTCGACATCGTCATGAGCGACGCCATGTTCACTTTCGCATGGCACGCCTGGCGATCGGCGCGGCGACCGGCACGTTTCCCAAGAGGGGGCGAATTGCGGCTGGTGGGCGGCTCGCCGCGCTATCGGCTTTATCCGACCAGGGACGGCAAGCCGGTCGCCTGCGGCGCGCTCGAGCAGAAATTCTGGGCCGTGTTCACGCAGGCGATCGGGCTGCCGGCGGAGCTCGCCAACGATTTTTGCAATGCGAAGGCGACGCGCGATGCGGTGGCCGAGCTGATCGCCGCGCGCACGGCGGAGGAATGGCGGCCGCTCTTCGCCGCCGCCGATTGCTGCACGACCATTGTGGTGTCGCTCGAACAGGCGCTGCGCGACGCGCATTTCGTCGCGCGCGGTCTGTTCGACCACACAGTCGAGAGCGCCTCGGGCAGGAGCATGTCTGCACTGCCGCTGCCGATCGCGCCGCAGCTCCGCGAGAGGCCGGGCGCGAAAAAGGCGCCGAAGCTTTAACGCGCGCTGCGCCGCGCCAAGGCAGGAAAGGTTAGAGTGCTTTCCCGCGCATCAATCGCGGCTCGGCGGCGGCGGGCGCGACGCCTTCGCGCATCACCGCGCGGCGCAGCGGGCCGATGCGGTCGATCATGTAAAGCCCGAGGCCGCGCACGCCCTGCACGGGCAGGAAGTCGCTGAGCAGCGTGCGGTTGAGCAGGTCAATGGCGAGCGTGCGGCTTCTCACGTCGCTGCGCCGCATTTTCTCGTAGGCGTCGAGCACGTCATCCCCACCGATGTCGCGGCCGTCGCGGTGGGCGACGACCGCGATCTCGCCGATTGAGGCGGCGTCGCGCAAGCCGAGATTGAGCCCCTGCGCGCCGATCGGCGGGATCACATGCGCGGCTTCGCCGACCAGCGCGATGCGCTTGGCGCCGAAATGCTTGGCAGTCGCGACCGACAGCGGAAAAAGCCCACGCCCCGGCTCGACCGTCATCTTGCCGAGGATCGAATGGGAAGCGCGCTCGATCTCCGCGCCCAGCTCGGCGTCGCTGAGCTCTTTGATCACCTCGGCGCGCGCCGGATCGAGCACCCAGACCACGCTGGAGCGCAAGCCCGGCAGCGGCACCAGCGTGAACGGCCCGCTCGGCGTGTGGAATTCGGTCGACGTGTCGTGATGCGACCGCGTGTGCGTCAAGCAGACGGTGAGCGCGGCTTGCGGATAGTCGCGCGTATCGATGGTAATGCCGGCAGCCTCGCGGCATAGCGAGCGGCGGCCGTCGGCTGCAACCAGAAGCGGCCCACTCAGCCTGGCGCCGCTCGCCAGCGCCACGGTGACCGCGTCGTCGCCCGGCGTAACGCTGCGCACCTCGTCCTCGATGAGGCGCAGGCGGGGCAGCGCGACGGCGCGCTGCTCAAGCGCGGCGACCAGATGGAAGTTCTCGATGTTGTAGCCGAAGGTCTCGAGACCGATTTCGTCGGCGGCGAATTTCACCTCCGGCGCCCGCCACAGCCGACCGGTATCGTCGACGATGCGCATGATGCGGAGCGGGGCGGCCTGCGCCATGCAGAGCGGCCACACGTTGAGCGTCTCCAGCGCGGTGATGGAGCCGGCGAACAGGGCGGTGGTGCGGTTGTCCGGCCGGCTAGGGCGCTTGCCCACCAGCACGGCGGCCAGCCCGGCGCTGGCGAGCGTGATCGCAGCGGTGAGCCCGGCGGGGCCGCCGCCGACCACGATAACCGGAGGCTGATCGCCCGATTTGTCGGACATCAAAGCGCCTGATCCTACTGCGGTTTACCCGCTTAGCATGCGCGGCGCCGGGGTGGAACGGCTTGGGTACACGCCTCGGCCCCGATGCGCTATGCGTAAGGGATCGATGACAGAAAACGCCCGCCGCGACCTGCCGCCACTGCCGCCCGCTTCGGGGCTCGGCGCCGTGTTCGCGCGCCCGAAGGCGCTGGCCGCTATCTGCGTGGTCGCCTTGACCGGCCTGGGCTGGGTGGCGCTCGGCGTCATGTATTCCGGCATGGACATGTGGCAGGCGCTATGCCGGCCGCTCGGCGCCTCCGCCTGGGACGCGAACGGCCTGGCGCTGGTCGCGTCGATGTGGGCGGCGATGACGCTCGCCATGATGCTGCCGAGCGCGGCGCCAATGATCCTCACTTACGCCGAAATCGCCGATACCGCCGCGCGCAAGGGCGAGCGTATCGTCTCGCCCTTCGTGCTCGCTGGCGGCTATGCGCTGATCTGGCTAGGCTTTGCCGCCGTCGCCACGCTCGCGCAGGTCGCCTTGACGCAAGCCGCGCTGATCGACAGCGGCATGCGCTCGGCGAGTGGGCTGTTCTCCGGCTCGATCTTCATCGGCGCTGGCGTTTACCAGTTCTCCGCCCTCAAGCACGCTTGCCTGAAGCGCTGCCAGCACCCGTTCCCGTTCTTCTTCGTCAACTGGGCGACCACGCCGCGCGGCGTGTTCCGCCTCGGCGTGAAGCAAGGCATTTTTTGCTTGGGCTGCTGCTGGGCGATGATGCTGGTGATGTTCGCGGTCGGCGTGATGAATGTGATCTGGATGGCCGGGCTCGGCGTGGCAATGACAATCGAGAAAATGGGCACCGGCAAGCGTTTCACTTACATCATCGGCAGCGTGCTGCTCGCCGGCGGGATCGCCTTCGTCGTGTTGGCCTTCGCCGCCCATTGGCCGCCGCGCGCGATTTGAGTTAGGCAAAACAAAGACCGGGGGTTGAAGCGTGACCGAAGCGTGGACTTTGAAAGGCGAGATGGCGCTGTCGTGCAGCTGCACGGTGTTCTGTCCTTGCGTGCTCTCGCTCGGCAATCATCCGCCGACCGAAGACCGCTGCCAGACCTGGGCCGGCATCCGCGTCGACTCCGGTCGATTCGACACGATCGATCTTTCCGGGATCAAGGTCGGCCTGATGATGGACCTGCCGGGCATCATGGCGCGCGGCAACTGGACGGCGGCACTCTTCGTCGACGACAAGGCGCCGATCCAGGCGGTGAAGGCTCTCACCCGCATCTTCACCGGCCGCGTCGGCGGCACCACGCATCTCCTGTCGATCCTGGTCGGCCAATTCCTCGGTGTGCATCAGATCCCGATCTCCTACGAGACGCAGGGCGAGACGCGCATCATCAGCCTGGACAAATACGGCGGCGGCGCGATCAACCCGGTGCGCGGCAAGGAGGCCGAGCAAAACGTCGTCATCCGCAACAGCGAATACTGGATCGGCCCCGATGTGATCGTTTCGCGCGCCGACAAGTCGCGCTTCCGCGGCTTCGGCCGCAACTGGAATCTGGCCGGTCGCTCGGCCGAGATCGTCAAGCTCGACTGGGGCAACCAGTAACCGGCTTTCGCTCATCTCCGCGATAGCGTGGATCGGGACGCAAAATCCTTGATAAGTGAAAGAAACTACTGGATTCCCGCTTGCGCCGGAACGAGCGGTGCTAGGATTGCCTATTGGGGACAATCTGCGTGTCTCGATTGACGACCATCCGAGCCTTCGCCATCCACGTCTTCACCGCCTGCGGCGCGGCACTGGCGCTGCTGGCACTGATCCTGGCGACCGGCGGGCATTGGGCGGCGATGTTCTTCTGCCTCGGCGCGGCGCTGATGGTGGACGGCGCCGACGGGCCGCTCGCCCGCGAGTTCAAGGTGGCGGAGGTGCTGCCGCGTTGGTCGGGCGAGACGCTCGATCTCATTGTCGATTTTGTCACTTACGTGTTTGTCCCGGCCTATGCGATCGCGGCGAGCGGATTGTTGCCCGAAGCATTGGCGATCGTCTCTGGGCTCGTCGTGGTCATCACCGGCGCCCTCTATTTCGCCGACCGGCAGATGAAAACGGCCGACAACTATTTTCGCGGCTTTCCTGCCGTGTGGAATCTGGGCGCCTTTTATCTTTATCTGCTGGAGCCGCCGGAATGGCCCGCCGCCGCCATGATCGGCATCCTCGCCGTGTTGACCTTCCTGCCGATCAAATTCCTGCATCCGCTGCGGGTCAGGCGCCTGCGCTGGCTTAACATCGCGCTGCTGGCGATCTGGGGCGTGCTGGCCTTGCTGGCGGTGGCGCACAACCTAACGCCCGGGCCCTATGTGACCTGGCCGCTTTCGGCCATCGCGCTATATTTTTTCGGCATCGGCCTGTTGCCCCAGCGGGCCTGATCGTGCTCGTTTTTTGGTGAAACTTTCCGGGAGTGTTTCCATGCCTCGACCCGTGCTTCTCCTCGCCGGCGGCAGCCGCGGCATCGGCGCCGCCACCTGCCGCATGGCGGCTGCGCGCGGCTATGACGTCGCGATCAATTACAAGAGCAACGCACAGGCGGCGGCGAGCGTGGCCCATGCGGTGCGGGCGGCCGGCGGCAAGACGGTCACCATCCAGGGCGACATGGTGACGGAAGAGACAGTCGAGCGCGTGTTCGACGAAGCAACGAAGGCGCTTGGGCCGATCACCCACTTCGTTCACAGCGCCGGCGTCGGCGGCAAGAATTCCAAGCTGGAGGCGGCGAGCGCGGCGACCCTGCGCGAGGTGCTGGACGTCAATCTCTACGGCGGTTTGCTCTGCGCGCGCGAAGCCGTGCGCCGCATGTCGACCGCGCACGGCGGCAGAGGCGGAGCGATCGTGCTGCTGTCGTCGATCGCGAGCCTCACCGGCGGAGCTAACGAATACGTGTTCTATGCCGCGGCCAAGGGCGGCATTGATGCCCTCACCAACGGCCTCGCGCGCGAGGTGGTGAAGGAGGGCATCCGCGTCAACGCCGTGCGGCCCGGCCCGAGCAAGACCGACATCCACGAGCCAGGCCGCCTCGAGCGCATCACGCCGCTTTTGCCGATGGGCCGCCCAGGCGAACCGGAGGAGATCGCCGAGGCAATCCTGTTCTTGCTCTCGGACGCCGCATCCTACATCACCGGCGCGGTGCTCAACGTCTCGGGCGGGCGGTAGCCCACGCGGCGGATGCCTTGCGCTCGGCGCTTAGCTGCCTATGATCCCCGCCGAAACCCATCCATAGTTCGAAATGTTTTGAGGGAGTGAAAACAATGGTCGCGGCAGTGCGCGTTCACAAGACCGGCGGTCCCGAGGTGCTCACCTACGAGGACGTCACGATCCCGGCGCCCGGGCAGGGGCAGATCAAGATCAAGCAGCATGCTTGCGGCATCAATTTCATCGACTGCTATTTCCGCAACGGCAGCTATCCGGCGCCCCTCCCGTTCATCGCCGGCAACGAGAGCGCCGGGGAGGTGATCGCGGTCGGACCGGGCGTCACGGATCTCAAGGTAGGCGACCGCGTCGCCTATGTCGGGCCGCACGGCGGCTATGCGGCCGAACGCGTGTTCAACGCCGATCGCGCGGTGAAGCTGCCCGACAACATCAGCTATGAGCAGGCGGCCGGCATGATGCTCAAGGGCATGACCGTGCAATACCTGCTCAACCGCACTTTCAAGGTGGGCAAGGGGACCATCTGCCTGATCCACGCGGCGGCCGGCGGCGTCGGCCTCATCGCCTGCCAATGGGCGAACTATCTCGGCGCTACGGTGATCGGCACCGTCGGCTCGCAAGAGAAGGCCGAGCTGGCCAAGCAGAGCGGCTGCCACCACACCATCCTCTATCGTCAGGAGGACTTCGTCGCCCGGGTGAAGGAAATCACCAGCGGTAAGCTGTGCGACGTGGTCTATGACGGCATCGGCAAGGACACTTTCCCGGCCTCGCTCGATTGCCTGCGTCCGCTCGGATATTTCGTCAGCTTCGGTAGCGCGTCGGGGCAGATCGAGGCGTTCAACATCAACCTGCTGCAGACCAAGGGCTCGCTGTTTGCTACGCGGCCGACGCTCAATCACTACGCCGCCAAGCGCAACGATCTCGTCGGCATGGCGAACGACCTGTTCAAGGTAGTCAGCTCCGGCGCGGTGAAGATCCCGGTCAACCAGAAATATCCGCTCAAGGAAGCCGCCAAGTCGCATATCGATCTCGAGACGCGCCACACCACGGGATCGTCGATCCTGATTCCGTAGCAGGCGCGATTGTCCAACCCGGCGCAGGGCAAAAGCTGCGCCGCGCCGGCGGCGCGGTGGGCTACGCCGTGAACGGCGGGATCAAGCCGTGGGGCCGCGGCGCCACTTTGGCGCTGGCGGTGTTCGCGCTGTTGTCCGGGCAACTGGCGGCGCTGTTCGCTCTAAGCTGGTGGTATGGGCAAAGCGTCGGTCACTTGGCGGAATTCGGCGGTGACGGCGTCGCCATCGCCCTGGTCATCGCGGTGTCGACCCCGGTCGAGGTGCTGCTGCTCGTGCTGTTCGCGCGTCGCAGCGGAGCGAACGCGGCCGAGTATCTCGGATTGATTTGGCCGCGGCGCGGCGAACTGGTGTTCGGCTTCCTCGCCATGGCCGGGCTGATCGTCCTCGGCGATGCGCTGAGCTGGCTCACCGGGCGCAGCTTGGTGACACAATTTCAGCTCGACATCTACTCATCGGCCAGCGCGGCCGGCGGGATACTGTGGCTGTGGCTCGCCATTGTGGTACTGACACCACTGGGCGAGGAGCTCATCTTCCGCGGCTTTCTGTTTCGCGGCTGGCTGCGCAAGCCGCGCGACGGCTGGCCGGTCATCATCGCCACCGCGCTGCTCTGGGCGGTCATCCACCTGCAATACGATTGGTATGTGATCGGACAGATTTTTGTGTTTGGCCTCATGCTCGGCTGGCTGCGCTGGGCGACCGGTTCAACCATCCTGACCATGTTGCTGCACGCCCTGATCAACGGCGAAGGCATGTTCGAGACCTTGCTCGATCTGAAATGGCTCGGCTGAACGACTAGAGCAGCGAGGCGATGCGGGCAAAGGCGGGGTGCTGGTTGATGCCGCCGGGCAGGCGCGGCAGCCCAACCACGCCTACGCCGTGGGCGAAGCGGGCGATGCTGGCGACAGTGTCGTCGAGCTCGACCGGATTGCGCTCGCTCTCGCTCACCACGATGGCGGCGACTTTCAAGTGGCGCTGCGTCAACACGTCGAGCGCGGTGAGCGTGTGGCTGATGGTGCCGAGATAGCCGCCGACGACCAGGAGCAGCGGGATGTCGAGCCCCGCCATCCAGTCGAGCACGGTCCGCTCGGCATCGAGCGGCACCATGATGCCGCCGACGCCTTCGATGAACAGCATGCCGTTTGCGGTTGCGATCGCTTGGCGGCTGAAGGCGACCAATCGTTCGAGATCGATGCTGCGGCCCTCGCGCGCGGCGGCAAGATCGGGTGACAGCGGCGCGCGGAAGCGCCAGGGCGCGATACGCTCGATCTCGTCCGCCGACACTGGCCGCCCGAGCGCCGACAGCAGCACGGCCGGATCGCTGGTCTCCACCACGGACGGGTTATAGCCGCTTACCACAGGTTTGAGCGCGTGCACGGCTTGCCCGGCCTCGCGCAGATAGCGGATGAGGCCGGCGGTGACGAAGGTCTTGCCGGTGTCGGTGCCGGTCGAGGTGATGAAGTACGCACTCATCTGTCAGTGCCGCAAAATCTTGTCGCGCACGATGCCGGCAAGGCGGACGATTTGCTCGTCGGGATGCTGTGCAGTGAAGGTGAGCCGCAGCCGCGCAGTACCGGCCGGCACGGTCGGCGGGCGGATCGGCACAACGAGATAGCCTTCCGCGGCCAGCAGGCGCGAGGCGGCAACCGTCGCCTCTTCTTCGCCGACGATCACCGGCACGATCGGGCTTTGCGCTTCCGGCAGGCCGGCGGCGCGCGTGAAGGCTTTCGCCTTCTGCACCGGCAGCGCGGCATAGTCCGGCTCGCGCTCGATCAGCTCGAGCGCGGCGATGGCGGCGGCGGCGCAGGCCGGCGGCAGGCCGGTCGAATAGATCAGCGTGCGCGCGCGGTTGCGGATCAGATCGATCGCCGGCGCCGAGGCGCAGAGGTAGCCGCCGTAGGCGCCGACCGCTTTCGACAGCGTGCCCATCTGCAGCGGCACCGGAACATGCGTGTTACCGACGAAGGCCGAGCCGCGGCCGCCGCCGACCACGCCGAGCCCATGCGCATCGTCCGACATCAGCCAGGCGTCGTGTTCGTCGGCGAGCCCGAGCAGCGAGGCGAGCGGTGCCAGATCGCCGTCCATGGAGAACACGCCGTCGGTGATGATGAGCGCGTGATCGTGCGCAGCGCGATGTTGCGTCAGCAGTTCGCGCAGGTGAGCGACGTCATTGTGACGGAACGTCATCAGCGCGCCGCGCGACAATTGCGCGCCGGCAAACAGACAAGCGTGCGACAGCTCGTCCGCGAGCACCAGGCCGGCGTGGCCGATCAGCACCGGGATGATGCCGGCATTGGCGAGATAACCGGAGCCGAACACGACGGCCGCCTGCGCCTGCTTGAGGCGCGCAAGCCGCGCCTCAAGCTGCGTGAAAAGCGGGTGGTTGCCGGTGACCAGGCGCGAGGCGCCGGAGCCGGCGCCATAGGTCTCGATCGCCTCAATTGCCGCGCGCTTGATCGCCGGATGCTGGGTGAGATTGAGATAGTCGTTGCAGGAAAACGACAGCAGCCGCCTGCCGTCGCGCTCGACCCAGATGCCGTCCTCGCGCAAGGTATCGACGAGCGTCCGGCGCAGGTGGCGGCGCTGCAAATCGTCAAGCCTGTGTTGCGCGAAGCTGTCCAGCGACTTCATGGTGACCTTACCTAGCACAATAGGCTAAATGCTCGCCAAGAGCACAGCGAAAGGCGGAAAATGGCGGGCGACAGCGAGAAAAATCCCGGCTGGTTTGACCTCGACCATGTCTGGCTGCCCTATGCGCAGATGAAGACGGCGCGGCCGCCGCTGCCGGTGGTCGCCACGGAAGGCTCTCGCATCACGCTCGCCGACGGCCGCGAGCTGATCGACGGCGTGGCGAGCTGGTGGACTGCTAGCCACGGCTACAACCACCCGCACGTCCGGCAGGCCGTCGAGCAGCAGCTCAGGCGGATGCCGCATGTAATGTTCGGCGGGCTCACGCACGAGGGCGCGCTGACGCTTGCGCGGCGGCTCGCCGCGCTGCTGCCCGGCGATCTCGAGCGCGTGTTCTTCTCCGATTCCGGCTCAGTCGCGGTTGAGGTCGCGCTGAAGATGGCGGTGCAGTATTGGATCAACCGCGGGGTGAAGGGGCGCACGCAATTCGTCGGCTTCAAAGGCGGCTACCACGGCGACACCACCGGCGCGATGGCGGTGAGCGATGCCGAAGAGGGAATGCACGCGCTGTTCGCCGGCTGGCTGCCGCAGCAATACATCCTCGATCTGCCGGATGACGATGCGAAAACCGCCGCACTCGCCGACGTGCTGCGCTCCCGCGCCGACAGCATCGCCGGCATCATCGTCGAGCCTCTAGTCCAAGGCGCCGGCGGCATGAAATTCCATGACGGTCTCGTGCTCAAGCGCCTGCGCACGCTCGCCGACAAGTACGACGTCCTGTTGATCTTCGACGAGGTGTTCACCGGCTTCGGGCGCACCGGCAGCATGTTCGCCTGCGAGGCGGGGGGCGTTGTGCCCGACATCATCACGCTGTCGAAAGCGCTCACCGGCGGCACGCTGCCGCTTGCCGCGACCGTGGCCAGGCGAAAAATCTTCGACGCCTTCTGGTCCGACGACTCCGGCAAGGCGCTGATGCACGGGCCGACCTTCATGGCCAACGCCTTGGCCTGCGCCGCCGCCAATGCCTCGCTCGATCTGTTCGAATGCGAGCCGCGGCTGCAGCAGATTGCGGCCATTGCCTCCGCGTTAGGGCAAAGCCTGGCGCCCTGCCGCGGCATGCGCGGCGTCAAGGACGTGCGTGTGCAGGGCGCCATCGGCGTGGTCGAGATGCAGCGCATCGGCAATCTTGACGCGCTCCGCGCGCGCTTCGTCGAAGAAGGCGTGTTCGTGCGCCCGTTCGGCAATATCGTTTATCTCACGCCCGCCTTCACCATCTCCGCCGACGAACTCAAAACGTTGACCGACGCAGTGGTGAAGGTCGTGCAATCATTGATAACCTAGAGAGAAAACCATGGCGGCTTACCAAGGACCAGTGATCGATACCCACCATCACATCTGGCTGCGCAAGGACGTGGCCTGGCTCGTCGATCCGCCGATCCCCCGCATGTTCGGCGATTATTTCGGCCTCCGCCGAGATTATCCGGTCGAGGAATGGATGCACGACATCGTGCCGCAGGGCGTCACCAAGTCGGTGCATGTCACGGCGATGTGGGGCCCGGGCCGCGCGCTCGACGAGACGCGCTGGCTGCAGGCGGTCTCCGACCAGCACGGCTTTCCGCACGGCATTGTCTGCAACGTCGATCTTGCGGCAGCGGACGCCGAGGCGGCGCTGAAAGCGCAGAAGCAATTCCCCAATCTGCGCGGCGTGCGGCAAATGCTGTATTGGGACAAGGAGCCAGTGCGGCAGGGCGCCCCGCGCGCCGATTTTTGCAACGATCCTGCGTTCCGCCGCGGCTTTGCGCTGCTGGAGAAGTACGGGCTCAGTTTTGAATTGCAGGTCTATGCCGGCCAGGCGGCGCACGCCGTCGAACTGATCAATGCCTTCCCCAACGTGCCGATGATCCTGGTGCATGCCGGCATGCTGACCGAGCGCACGCCAGCGGCGATCAGTGAGTGGCGCGCGGCGCTCACCGCGATGGCGGCGTTCCCCAATCTGCACGTCAAGCTGTCTGGGCTGGGCATGTACAGCCTTGGCATCACCTACGCGCAGGCGCGCCAGGTGATCCGCGACACCATCCAGATTTTCGGCATCGAGCGCACCATCTATGGCAGCAATTTCCCGCTGGAGAAATTGCACGCGAGCTACGCCGATTTCATAGGCGTCTATCGGAAGGTGCTAGCGGAATACAACGATGCCGAGCAGCGCAAGGTGTTTCACGACAATGCAGCGAGGATTTATCGGGTGTGAATGTCGATTGTCGTCCTCGCGTAGGCAGGGACGACAGCAATCCTAGAACCCCACCACGCTGCCGTGCAGGTCGTAGTCGTCGGCGCGTTCGATCTTTACGGTGGCGATTTCGCCGACGCGTAACGGACGGCGGCTCGCCACATAGACCGCACCGTCGATTTCCGGCGCGTCGGCCATCGAGCGGCCCTTGGCAACGGTTGGGCCAACTTCATCGATGATGACGTGTTGCCGCGTGCCGACTTTGCGCTTGAGCCGGCGCGCGGAAATCTTCTGCTGCGCCTGCATGAAGCGGTGCCAGCGCTCTTCCTTCACTTCGTCCGCCACGGCCTCGGCAAGATCGTTGGCGGCGGCGCCGCGCACCGGCTCGTATTTGAAGCAGCCGACGCGATCGAGCGCGGCTCCGTCGAGCCATTCCAGCAAGAAGTCGAAATCGGCCTCCGTCTCGCCGGGAAAGCCGACGATGAAGGTTGAGCGCAGCGTCAGGTCGGGGCAGATCCTGCGCCAGCGCGCGATGCGTTCCAACGTTTTCTCCTGCGCGGCCGGCCGGCGCATGCGCTTCAACACCTCCGGCGCGGCGTGCTGGAACGGGATGTCGAGGTAGGGCAGCACCTTGCGCTCGGCCATCAGCGGGATGACCTCATCGACGTGCGGGTAGGGGTACACGTAATGCAGCCGCACCCAGACGCCGAACTCGCCGAGCGCGCGGGCGAGATCGATGAATTTGGCGCGCACCTCGCGGTCGCGCCATTGGCTGGCGACATATTTGATGTCGAGGCCGTAGGCGGACGTGTCCTGC
>Ga0187771_10000698_pt1 | contig 21094 bp, 15 predicted proteins | sample 0116_SJ02_MP15_1_FD_133139 | JGI IMG/M metagenome (GOLD analysis project Ga0187771, IMG submission 133139) | Tropical peat soil microbial communities from peatlands in Department of Meta, Colombia - 0116_SJ02_MP15_10_MG | ecosystem: Environmental > Terrestrial > Soil > Wetlands > Peat | place...
CACATGACGAACCGGTGGCAGCCCGGCGACACCCCTGCGACGATGCTTCGAGCGCCCGGCACCACTGTGATGTGGGATGAAAGGCCCCGACCGGTCCGCACCGTGCGCGGACCTGTCCCGGCGCGTTCACCCTCGACGATGCCTACCCAATCGGCTTCGGCCACCCGGTCCGCGGCTGACCGGAGATGGCTGACCTCCTACCCCTTCGCGGACTTGGAGGCTCGGGCCTAGCTCCAGGTGCGCTGCGCCCGCCGGCGCCAGTACTCGGTGGCTGGCTCAGCGAGATCCACGGCTGCCCAGGGCGGCGCCTGACCCGCCGCGGTCCGCTCCGCCCAGGCCCCGGCGACGGCATCCGCGCTGAGGTTGCTGCGCAGCTGGTCGGCGGTCACCGCCCCGCTGAGCACGAGGGTGGCCCACGGCTGGGCGAGTGCCGCCGCGATGGCGAGCGCGTCCGGCCGCACGCCCGCTGCGGCCGCCGCCACGCCGAGCGGGGTGCCCGAGTTTCCGGCGTCGCCGCGCTCGGTCAATCGGCCGTTGGCGACCGCCTCCTTGACGATCACCGCCCAACCCGCCTCGGCGGCTTCCTCGAGGGCGGTCTCGGCCGACGGCTCGAGCAAGTTCCAGGTCGCCTGAACCGCGCCGAACAGACTGGTCCCCTCCCACTCGAGCTCCAGCGCCCGGCGGACGGTGTCGGCCTGGGCGGGTCCGGAGGTGGTGATGCCGAGCCTGAGCCCGGCGTCGCGGCAGCGAGCCAGGGCGTGGTGGAGCGGCCGATCCTCGAGAATCCCCGATTCCAGGGTCGCCGAGTGCACCTGGTAAAGGCCCAGACGAGCCCCCAGCAGCGCGCGGCTCTCCTGGTACTGCCGCTCGAAGGCGGCCAGTGAATGATCCTTCACCTCGTGCACCGTCGCGGCCGGGTCCCAGCCGCCCACGTAGGTGTACCCCCACTTGGAACCGACCACCACGTCATCGGCGGTTCGGCGTCCCAGCCAGCCGGCCACGAAAGCCTCCGACGATCCGTAAGAGCGGGCGCAATCGATATAGCGAATCCCCGCGGCATAGGCGGCGTCCAGGACCTCCCAGGTCCGCCGCCGCAGCGCGGCTTGGGAGCGGTCGGGACCGAAATCCTGGTCGCGACCGGTGGTGATGTAGGCGGGCCGTCCCAGGGCAGCCAGGCCCAGGCCGAGGCGGCTGACCCGCGGGCCGCCGGGGCCGAGTGTGGTCATCCGCACGGGATCTGCTCTCGCGGCCGCTCAGCCGGCGCGGACGAGGCGGCGCTCCCGGTACCAGGCCAGGGTGCGCAACGCATCACGGATCCGGGGCGGGGCCGGCAGATGACCTTGAGACCGGCGGCGTGGTAGATGCTCTCGCGCCTGGCGTCGGCCGGCGCGCGGCCTGCTCGACGAGCTGGACCAGGTCGACCACCCGCAGCCGGTCGTCGTGGCCGGTCGTCTTGACCGCGTCGGAGTACATCACGAAGTCCTTGGGGCACGCAACCACGAACAGGTCGACCCCCAGCGCGGCAGCTTCGCGGATGCGGCTCTCGCTCGGACGTTCTCCCGCCGCCGAGTCCTCCATCCAGATGCGGCCTCCACCCGCCCCGCAGCAGAAGGTGTTGACCCCGTGCCGGGGCATCTCGACCAGATCGCAGCCCAGGGCGGCGAGCACCTGCCGGGGGGCTTTGGTCAGCCGGTTGTAGCGAGCCAGGTAGCAGGGGTCGTGGTAGGTGACGCGGGCTCCGAGCGAATCGACGGCAATAGCGCTGCTCGCCAACAGCTCGTCGAGAAGCTGGCTGTAGTGCAGCACCCGCTTGTCCAGCCCGTGGTCAGGGTACTCGTTGCGCAGGGTGTTGAACGAGTGGGGGTCGGTGGTGAAGATGGCCCCGAAACTGGCCTGCCCGAGGGCGGTCATGTTCTGCTCGACCAGCATCTCGAACAGGCCCTCTTCGCCGGCCCGGCGCACGTCATTGCCGGCGTTGCGCTCGCTGTCGTAGAGGAGCCCGAAGTCGACCCCAGCGTCATGGAGCAGCTGGGCCAGGGTGCGGGACAGCTGCTGCACGCGCTCGTCGAAGGAGGCGAAGTCGCCGACGAACCAGAGGTAGCGCACCGGCTCCTTGCGGGCGTCCTTGACCGGGAAGCCCAGGTCGCGGGTCCACCGGGCCCGGGCCCGCTCGGACTTGCCGAACGAGTTGCCCTGCCGGGTGATCTTCTGGAGGGCCTCCTGCAAGCCCGCCTGCATCCGCCCCTCGTCGACCAGCTTGCGGCGCAGGTCGACGATGGTGTCGACGTGCTCGATGTCCACCGGGCACTGCTCCACGCACGCCCCGCACGTGGTGCACGACCACACCACGTCGGGCTCGATCACGTCGGGCACCAGGGGCGCCGTCCGGGGCCGGTCCCCGTTGGCCCCGGCGGGCGGCCGCCCCTCGCCGATCAGCAGCGGGGCGGAGGCGAAGAGATGGTCGCGCAGGCTCATCACCAGCAGCTTCGGTGACAGCGGCTCGTCGGAATTCCAGGCCGGGCACACCGCCTGGCAGCGACCGCACTCGGTGCAGGTGGCCAGGTCCAGCAGCTGCTTCCAGCTGAGCTGCTCGATCCGGCCCGCGCCGGTCGGGTTCTGGGGGGCCTGCAGCGGCCCCAAGGCCCGGGGCCGGCGGGAGAAGGCGATGTTGACCGGGGCGAGGAGGATGTGCAGGTGCTTCGAGTAGACCAGCAGCACCAGGAAGGCCATGATGATGGCGACGTTGGCCAGCAGCAGCGCGGTCTCCAGGGCGGCGTTGGCGCCGTGGCCCAGCGGCTGGAGCAGGTGGGCCAGGCCGTGTGAAGCGAACGCCCACGCCCCGTAAGGGAAATCGCCGGTGTTTACCTGGGCGGCCCGGTAGCCGAGCAGGGTGATCACCACCAGGGCGATGAACAGCAGCGCCAGCCAGGCCACCCCGATGTGCGAGCCGTAGAAACGGGACTTGCGGTCCCGGCGGCTGGGCGAGTCCACCAGGCGGATGACGGTGAACACCCCAATCGCGGCCAGCACCAGGAGGCTGAAGAGGTCTTCGACGAAGCCCAGGGCGGCGGCGTGCCCGATCCCCGGGATGGCGAAGCGCTGCTGGTAGAGCACGTCTCCGTAGGTCTCGATGATGGTGAACAGCAGAACCGCGAAACCCCAGAACGTCAGGGCGTGGGGGATGCCCGACTGCCAGCGGCGGAGGAGCTTGCGCTGGCCGACCACCTCGACCAGCTCGGCGCCCAACCGGCGCCACGCTCCCTTGGTCCGGCCGGGGGCTGGCCCCCCGGCCCGGATCAGCCGGCCCAGCCACCACAGCCGCAGCCCGGCGATCCCGAACGCCACCGCGGTGATGGAGCTGGCGATGACGATGCGAATGGTCAGGGCTTGAGCCTCTTGACCAGCTCAGGCACCAGGTCGAACAGGTCGACGGTTGTCCCGTAGTGGGCGACGTCGAAGATCGGTGCCTTGGCGTCGGTGTTGCAGGCGATCACCAGCTCCGCGTCCCGCATCCCCTCGACGTGCTCCGGCGCCCCCGAGATCCCCAGGGCCAGGTACAGCTTGGGCTTGACAGTCACGCCGGACTTGCCCACCTGGCGCGACTTGGGCAGCCAGCCCTGGTCGGTCAGGGGCCTCGACCCGGCCAGCGGGGCGCCCAGGGCGTCGGCCAGTTCCTCGGCCACCTCCAGGTCGTCCCGGCTGCCGATGCCGCGGCCCACCGACACCAGGACGTCGGCGGCGGTGATGTCCACGTCGCCGGCCTCGGCTGTCACCACGCCGGTGACCGAGGTCCGCAGGCCGTCAAGGACGGCAGCGGCGTCGATCGCCTCGACCGCCGGCGGTCTGTCTCGCCGGCCGGCGGCAGCCGGGAAGGAGCCGGCGATCACAGCGCACACCGCCCGGGACCCGGCCAGCTCCACCTCGGCCAGCAGCTTGCCGCCGTAGATCTGGGCCGTGGCCAGCGCTCCCTCGCCCTCGGCCGAGAGCCCGACGACGGAGGAGACGACGGGCGCGTCCCAGCCGACCGACAAGGCCGCGCTCAGGTCCAGCCCGGCGGTGGCGGTGGACAGCAGCACCAGGCGCGGCGTTCGCGCGTGCACAATCGACAGCAGCACCCGCTCGTAGGCCTCGGGATTGTAGTCGGCGAGGGCCGGATGCTCGGCGGTGAAGACCACGTCCGCGGACCCCAGCTGGCCGGCCAGGTTCGAGGCGCCGAGCAGGGCGACCTGCACCTGGCCGCCCCAGGCGTCAGCCAGCTCCCTCGCCCGGCCCGCCAGCTCGAAGGTGACGGTGCAGAGAGCACCCCCCTGGTGCTCGGCCAGCACCAGAACGTCGTTGCTCATGCTCAGCTCCTTCAGCCCGGGATCAGGCCCTTGGCCCGGATCAGCTCCACGATGCGCTCGGCCACCTCGCCAGGCCCGCCGCGCAGCATCTCGGCGTGGCTGGTCCTCTCCGGCGCCAGCAGCCGGCGCAGCCGGAAACCGGTGGCGCCGTCGGCGGTCGCGGCCGGGACCTCTTCGACCGCGCCCGACTGCTGGGCCTGGCGGATCCGGCTGATCGACACGTAACGGGGCGCCTGTCGGGCAGCCTGGACGCCGATCACCGCCGGCAGGGCCACCGCCTCCTCGACCACGGTCCCGCCGGCGAGCTCCTGGCGCACCCGGGCGGCCGATCCTTCGGCATCGACCCGCACCACCACCGAGATGTGAGGGAGCCCCAGCCGGGCGCCGAGGAGGGTCGCGAGCTGGCCGTCGAGGTCGTCGGCCGCCTGCACCCCGGTGAGCACCAGGTCGTAGCCCTCGCCGGCCAGCCAGGCGGCCAGGATGGCCGACCGGCGATGCCCGGGGAGCCATCCCTCCCCCGTCCCGACCAGCTTGACGGCCCGGTCGGCACCCTTGGCCAGGGCGCCGTAGAGAGCCTGGTCCACGTCGGGCTCGTCGAGGCCGACCACCACCACCGCCGCGCCGCTCGACTCCTTGATGCAGAGAGCTTCCTCCAGGGCCTGCTCGTCGAACTCGTTGACGACGAACTTCAAGAACTCGCGATCGACGTCGGTCCCGTCCGCGGTCAGCTCGAGGTCCTCCACCACGTCGGGAACCTGCTTGACCGGCACGATCACCTTCATGGGCGCCTCCCTGTCATGCGGGGATCAGCCGGTCCCGCAAGCGGACCAAGATCTCGCCGCCCTGCGGCCACGTCAGGCTTGCGCCCCGGGCGACACCCCCGGGGCCACCATGGGCCCCGGGGTCTGGGCGCGGAACCGGCTGACAGCGACGGAGTCGACGACCGGGAGGGAATCAGGCACCGGCGCCGTTCCCCATGGCCTCGTCGATCAGCTCGACGATGTCGCGGACCGCGAGATGGTCGTTGCCCGTGGACTTGGCCGCGTCCTCGAACAGTGACACCTCGTAGGGGCAGCACACGGCGAGCACGTCGGCTCCGGTCGCGGCCGCCTCGCGGACCCGGCGCTCCGACAGCCGCTCGGACATGTAGTCCTTGGTGAGGCTGTCCAGCCACATCCCGCCCCCACCGCCGCCGCAGCAGTAGCCGTTCTCCCGGCAGCGTCCCATCTCCACCAGCCGCACCCCGGGGATCGCCTGCAGCAGGCGGCGGGGCGCATCGTACTCCCCGTTGTGGCGGCCGAGGTAGCAGGGGTCGTGGAAGGTGACGGTGACGTCGAGCCGCTTCTTCCAATCGATCCGGTCGACGAGGGGAGCCAGGAACTGGGTGTAGTGAAGGACCTGGTACTGGTGGCCCCGCTTCGGGTACTCCTTGACCAAGGCGTTGAAGCCGTGGGGATCCGGGGTCACGATGCGGTTGAACTGGTAGCGGCCGAGGGTGGCGACCACGTCGTCCATGAGCGCCTCGAACAGCCCCTTCTCGCCGGCGAGGCGCTGAGAGTCGCCGAGGGTCTTCTCCTCCGGACCTAGGATCCCGAAGTCGACTCCGAGGGTGGAGAGGATGCGGGCGAAGGCACGCGCCGCGGTCTGGCCGCGCGGGTGGTAGCTCCAGTAGTCCTCGACATAGAACAGCACGTCGACCGGGGCCGGGTCGTTGGGCAGGACCCGCACGTCCACCCCGGCGTCCCGGGTCCAGGCGTGGCGTCGGCGGGGGTTCTCGCCCAGGCAGTTGCCGTAGCGGAACGACTTCTCGAACACGTCCTGCAGCTCCGCCGGCACCCGGCCGTCGCCCACGGCTACCTCTCGGATGGCCGGCATGACCTGGGTCATGTCGATCCCCTCGGGGCAGACCCGCAGGCAGTTGGCGCAGGTGGTGCACAGCCACAAGGCGTCGTCCTCGGACAGGTTGGCGCCTCGCTGTTCCACTGCGGCCGCCGCCGCCCACAACGCCGCAGGGAAGAAGCCGGGGTCGACCGAGGACACCGGGCAGGCGGATGCGCAAAGGCCGCATTCCAGGCAGTCCTGGAACTGAGTGAGCTGCTTGACGCCCGGGGCGGGACGGCTCACGCCGTCCGTCGGGCGCACCGGGAAGAGACCCGCCGGCTCGATCCGCCGGTAGGCGGGCGCCATGTCCACGACCAGGTCGCCGAGGAGCGGAGCGTTCTCGAGAGGCTCCACCGTGACCGGTCCCGGGGGGAGGTCAGCCACCTGGGTCAGGCAGCCCAGCACCTCGCGTCCGTTCACCCTGACCCCGCAGGTCCCGCACGAGCCGTGCAGGCACGAGTGGCGGATCATCAGGCTCGGATCCTCGCGCAGCCGGATCTGGCGGAGCGCCTCCACCAGGGCGGTGCGTTCGTCGTAGGAGACGGTGAACTCCTCGTAGTGCGGCAAGGTGTCCCCGGGCTTCCAGCGGGAGACGCGGAGCGTGCGGGTCTGGCCGGCCTCGGTCTCAGCGAGCTGCTCCACCGCGCTCATGCCACTTCCTCCAGGTAGTAGCGGGAGTAGGGGAGCAGCGGCGTCTCCCGGGTCTGGCAGGGCGCCTCGAGCCCCAGCTTGGCGCAGACCACGTTGGCCGTGGTCTCCGCCATTCCCCGCAGCGTGGTGGCCTTGCCCCCGGTGATGGTGACGAAGCCCTCCACGCCATCCCGCTCCTTGTGGTCGAAGCACTTGAAGGTGCGAGAGAGCTCACGGCCGGACGACGCCCCGCCCTCACCGATCAGCGGCCGAGCCGCTGACCAGGCCGCCCACTGCTCCATGGTGGCAACCGCCGGCACCAGCTTGGATCCCTCCCGGCGCATGGTCTGCACGTGGTCTTCCGGGACACCGAGGTCATCCGGGTCGGACACCACCCAGGAGCTGGTGCCCACGACCGCGAGGTTGCGCTGGGGAAGCACGATGTCCCCGTCACCGGCGGGATGGAGGCGGTTGATCACCATGTTGACCACCCGTCCTCGCAGGGCAACCAGGACTCCGGGCGACGGCTGGATCGGCACATCGACGCCCGCCATCCGGGCCAGGGACTCCGACCACGGGCCGGTGGCGTTGACCACGATGTCGGCGTCGAGGCGCTCGTCACGGCCGGTCCGGCGGTCACGGACCATCACCCCGGTGACGCTCCGCGCCGAGGTGACTACCGACGTCACCTCGGTGAAGGCGCGGATCCGGGCTCCGTTGGCCTGCGCTGTGGCGAAGAAGCGCAGCGCCAGGCGCATGGCGTCCATGGTCCCGTCGGGAACCTGGACCGAGCCTCGCAGCTCGGGGTTGAGGTTGGGCTCCAGAGCGAGCGTCTCGGCCCGCGAGAGCTGCCGCACGGGGATGTCGGAACGCTGGCAGGCGTCGATGAAGCTGGGCATGTAGTCCATGTCGTCGTCGTTCACGGCGACGAACAGCCCGTCGTTCTCCTCGAAGGAGCCGGGGGCGATCCGCCGCAGGATCCGGTTCTCTTCGATGCACTCCACCGCCGATTCCGCGTCCTTCACGGCGTAGCGGGCGCCGCTGTGGAGCAGCCCGTGATGCCGGCCCGTCGTACCCGAGGTGAGCTCACCGCGTTCCACCAGGGTCACCGCCACTCCGCGCAGGGTGAGATCGTGGGCCACGGCTCCGCCCGTCCCTCCACCGCCGACGATCAGGACGTGGGGGCGCGATCCACGCGGCCCCTCCCCCCCGGATCCCGGATCTCTCATCGCCATCCTCCAGCGCCCGTTCCCGGGCGCGATCTCCAGCTCATCCCACTGCCGTCCGCCGCACACTGCCAGAGGCGAACGCCATCGCTGCGGGCGGCCATTTGGCAGGTTTCGGGTACCATCACGAAGCCACCGGAAGCGTGCCGGCGACCAGCCGGCGAACCGCCGCGGCGTCCTCCAGCTCGAGGGCCGCCTCAGCCAGCTGGTTGCACTCACGCGAGTCCACCGCTCGTACCGCTTCCTTCACCCGTGCGACCGCGGGCACCGCCACCGAGAGCTCGCGGACGCCAAGGCCGATGAGCAGCGGGACGGCATCGACCTCACCGGCCAGCTCACCGCATACCCCGACCCATCGCCCCCTCGAGGTGGCGCCGCGGACCGCCTCGGCGATCAGGCGGAGGACCGCCGGATGATGTGCGTCGGCGACGGCGGCGACCTCGGCGTTGCCCCGGTCGGCGGCCAGGGCGTACTGGGAGAGGTCGTTGGTACCGACCGAGAAGAAGTCGACGTGAGCTGCGAGGGTGGGGGCGGTCAGGGCGGCGGAGGGAACCTCCACCATCACCCCGACCTCGAGCGCCACCGGCTCATCGCCGATCGCCCTGTCGAGGATGGCCCGGGCGCGGATCAGCTCGCCGGCGCCAGCGATCATGGGGAACATGACCCGCACCGGGAAGCCGCGGGCGGTCGCGACGACCGCCCGCAGCTGAGTGAGGAGCACATCGGGAAGAGCCAGACCCAGGCGGATCCCGCGGAGCCCCAGGGCGGGGTTGTCCTCGGCGACGGAGCGGAGATAGGGAAGCGGCTTGTCGGCGCCCACGTCGAGGGTGCGGATGGTGAGCGGGCGCCCTTGCAGGCGGCGGGCGATCTCGGTGTAGGCCTCGGTCTGGCTGGCCTCGCCGGGCATCGCGGTGGCGTGGAGGAAGAGGAACTCGCTGCGCAGCAGACCGACGGCGTCGGCTCCGGCCTCGGTCGCGCGAGACGCCTCCTCGACGGAGCCGATGTTGGCCGCCACCTCCACCGCCACGCCATCCCGGGTGAGCGCAGGGCTGGCGGCTGCGGCGGCCGCGCGTGCGGCGGTGCGCCGGCGCTGGCGAGCTGTTGCCCGGGCGTGGCGGAGCGCGCCGGGGGAGGGGTCGACGGTGAGCGCGCCCCGGTCACCGTCGAGAAGCGCTGCCACCCCGGGCGAGAGGGCGAGCAACTCGCTCCCGAGGCCAACCACCGCCGGGATCCCCAGCGCCCGCGCCAGGATCGCGCTGTGCGAGGTGGGCCCGCCCCCGGCGGTGGCGATGCCCAGGACCAGGTCGGGGTCCAGGGAGGCGGTGTCGGTGGGGGCCAGGTCCGATGCGACCAGGATCCCCTCGGCGCGGATGCCGACGCCGCGCCTCCCCAGGAGGTGGCCCAGGACCCGACGGCTGACCCCGGCCAGGTCGGCGGCGCGGAGGCGCATGTTGGGGTCGTCCAGCTCCTCCCACGTCCGGCGCAGCCCAGCCGAGATCTCCGCCCAGGCCTGGGCCGCGGTGCGGTGCCGCCGCAGCACCGCCTCCTTGGCGGGCTCTGCGAGGGCGGGATCGTCGAGGAAGAGCAGGTCGGCGTCGATGATCTCGGCCTGGTAGTCGCCGGCCCGGGCGCGGGTTGCCTCGCGCAGCTCCTCCAGCTCGACCCGGGTCGCCGCCACGGCGTGGTCGAGGGCCTCGAGCTCGGCGGCTGGGTCGGCGGCATCGCCCTCCGGGACTGGGAGGTCCGCCTCCTCCAGGAAGCGCAGCGCCCCCGCGGCCATCCCCGGTGACGCCGCGATCCCTCGCAGCTCCCGCTCGCCGCTCGCACGTCCGAGGGAGGACGGCGCCGCCGGCGGTGCCGCGGTTGCCGCCGGAGAGGCAGCCGTGGGTGCGGGGGCGAGCTGCGCCTCGGGAGGCTCGTCGAAGCGCCTCGCGACGAGCGCCCGAACCGCCTCGATCGCAGCCTCTGCCGCGGGGCCGGTGGCGCGGACCATGAGGTCCTGGCCGTGCCGGACCTGGAGGGTGGCGAGCGCGTTGAGACTCCGGGCGGAGACCGGCCCCCGACCGGTGCTGGCGTTGGCTGCGACCACCTCGGCGTCGATGCCGGCCGTGGTGCGCACCAAACGGGCAGCGGGCCGGGCGTGAAGGCCGAGGGGGAGCTCAATGCTGATCCGCACTTCGGCGGTCGGGGCCCCAGGGGCGGGCTCCGTGAGGGGCATCGGCGCCGCAGCCGCCGGGGCCGAGCCCTGCGCCTGCGCCGGCTCCCCGACCTGGAGGCGCTTGGCCTCGAGCGAGCCCTCGGCTTCCGCCGCGACCCTCTCCAGGGGCTCGCCCAGGCGGGCGGCGACCGCTGCGGCGACCGCCCCCTCGACCATCGGTGCCGCGCTGAGCAGCACCCGGTCACGCTTCGCTGGGGGGAGGAGATCGAGGGCCATCTCCCCCGAGAGCAAGGCGCTGCCAAGGTCCATCAGCACCAGCACCCCCCGCTCCGACCAGGCTTCGACGACGGCCGCCGCGACCAGGGCCGCGTCCGTCCCCAGCGCCTCCTCGGGCGGAGCCATGCCGCCAGCCGCGACAATCCTGACGTCCTCGCCGGCCATCGCGCGGGCAAGCTCCGCCGCGCCCTCGGCGAGCTGGCGGCTGTGAGACACCAGGACCAGCCCCACCGGGACTGTGTCATCCGGGTCGGGCGACGCCGTCCCAGAGGCCTTCCCGGGCGCCCGACGGGCCGGATCTGGTTGCTCAGTAGCCATGGTAGGCCCGGTGCAGGAGCTCCAGCGGATGGATCACCGTGAAGCCGGTTGCCTTGGCGATGTGCCACCGGCAAGTCTCGCTGTCGCAGAGCACGAGGTCCGGGGCCGCGTCGCGGATATCGGAGAAAAGGCGGTCACCGACCGCCATCGAGATGTCGTACTTCTCCCGCTTGACGCCGTAGGTGCCGGCGACGCCGCAGCAGTCCCGATCCAGCTCGATCAGGCGCAGCCCCGGGACCAGGGCGAGAACGTCGAGAGCCGGCTTGCCGATCAGCTGGTTCTGCTGCTGGCAGGGAGCGTGGTAAGCGGCGGTCAGCTCCAGGGGATGGAAGTCGGTGCGCAGCCCTCCCCGCTCGTGGAGCTCGCGCAGGTACTCGAAGATGTCCCAGGTTCGGCGGGAGACATCGGCCAGGGCGGGATCCTCGATCCCGAGGATCTCGCGGGCCTCCCGCTTCAGCATCAGGCCGCAGCTCGTCGAGCTGGCGATGACGGGTTGGGAGTCGGGCACGGCATGGAGCTGTCGTGCCAGGCGGGTGGCGTAGGCGCGGGCGGCGGGGAAATTGCCATTCGACTGCAGCGGCAGGCCGCAGCACCCCTGGGGGGGAACATCCACGGCGATGCCCTGGTGCTCGAGCACCGCCACCGCCAGCCTTCCCAACCGAGGTTCGAAGTAGTTGGTGCTGCAGCCGTGGAAGTAGACGACCCGGTCCGGGAAGGGGGGCGGCGAGTGTCGCCGCGACCACTGCTGAAAGGTCCGAGGTGCCACTCGAGGGATGGCGGCTCTGCGGTGGATGCCGAGGGTCCATTCCATCGCGGCGCGAAACGGCGCCGCTGCCATGATCCAGTTGAAGAGGGGGCGGGCGGGCCGGCCCAGCCTGCCCATCACGTCAGGACGGGCGAGCAGCTGATCGCGCAGCCGAATCCCCTGCTGCTCCTTGAGGCGGGCTCGGGCTCGGGAGTTGATCTCCGCGATCCGCACGTCCTGAGGACATACGCGGCTGCAGATCCCACAGCCGGAGCAGTAGTCAACCGACCGGTCGGCGGTCAGCGGTCCATAACGGAAGCGCTCCTCCTGCGGGCCGACCGTCTTCGGCCCCGGGAAGAGCGGGGTGGCAGCGGCGAATGGGCACGCGCTCTCGCACACGGTGCACTTGATGCAGCCGTCCAGGGAGGGTCGAACCCACTCGGCCTCGCTCTCGGTGAGCCTGCCAGCCGCCCACTTCTCGATCAGGGTCACGATTCACCCCTCAAGATCGACGCGGCGGCACGGTATGCCGTGGCCAGGCTGATCCCCTCGCCCGACTTCTCCCGCCATGGACGGGCTCCCGCCAGAATCGCGCCGGCGGCGTAGAGGTTGTCGGCAAAGGGGATGCCGTCCACGCCCAAGGGGCGGCCGCGGGCGTCGGCGCTCACGCCGGCCAGCTCCAGGGGATGGTCGGAGAAGTACTCGGTCCCGAAGGGCTGCGGCCGATCAGCCGGTCCCGCCACCGGGAGGTCGAAGATGGGCTCGCTGAGCCCTCCGTGCTGGTCTCGGACGATTCCACCGGTGCCGAACCCGCCGGTCGCCAGAACGAAGACGCGGGCGTTCACCGGGACCGCACGGGATGCCTGGGTGATGGTCACCGAGCGGATCGCCCTGCCGTCGCGCATGGCAGCCACGGCCTTGCTGCCGAGGACCAGCCGTCCACCGGCTTCGCGGAGGGCCTGGCGCAGCCGGTCGAAAAGCCGCAGCCCCGGCAGGGAGGGCGGCAGTCCCGGGGTCTCGAAGACCCGCCGCTCCAATCGCTGCTGGAGGTCGGCGTGGACTTCAGCCGTCCGGGCCCGGCCGAGGATCGGGGGCATGCCCACGGCGTCGGCGCGGCCCAGATGAGGACGGAGCTGGGCGGCGAGCTGACGGCGAATCTCGGGATCCTCGAGTCGCTGGGCCACGCGGAATGGGGCCAGGTCGCTGGCCGGTCCGGGCCAGGCGAGCTCCACCGCTCTGGCCTCGATTGCGGCACCTGCCGGAGCCGTTGCCTGGCTGAGGTTGCTGGCCATGAGCGGTGAGTGAAAGTCCCGGAAGCCGCGGATGCCGGCGATCACCACCTCCCCACCCCGGCTCAGATCGCCGGCGGCCATGGTGAGGGGCAGGAGGCCTGCCGGCCGCAGTCCTCCGAGCAGGGTGGGCACCCAGTGGTTCCGGCTCAGGTCGCCGATGTAACCGAGAGGCCCGGTGAGCCGCCTGAACCACTCCAGGCACTCGGCGAGCTCTTCCGGACTGGTGAGGAGCTCGTAGGGATGCCCAAGGTTGGCTTCGACGAAAACGGGGAGGGCGCTCAGCGGGGTCTCCACCGGGCCTGGCCCGTAGCCCAGCACATCGATGGTGCCTCCGGCCAGCGGGAGCGAGCCCTCGCCGGCCGCCGCCACCAGCACCCGCAACCCCCCCTGGGCCAGCCGGGTGGCGGTAGCGAGACCTGCGGTACCGGCCCCGATGACCAGGGCGTCGGTGATCATCGCCGTGCTGCTGCCCGCTATCCGGGGACGTGCTCGATGTCGAGCACCCCCTCGAAAAGCCACCGGTCGAGCTCAGCCTGGCGGAGCTGTTGTCCCCAGAGCACCGGGCGCTGTCCCCTCCAGCGCTCCTCCACGAACTCACGCAGGGCAGAGTTCGCCTGGCGCCGGTCGTAGGCGCCCTCCCGGTGCAGGGTCGCCGCCGCCCTGAACGCGCAGAAACCGCCCTGGCAGGGTCCCATGCCGATCCGCATGGCACGACGCAGATCGTCGATATGGGGCTGAGGCCGCCGGCTCGCGGCTGCGAGGAGGTCGGCGGTGGACACCAGCTCGCACTCGCAGACGATGGGGTTCTCGGCGCCAGCCCTCTCGAACTCCTGGGCGCGGCTGCCCAGCCAGTAGAAGCGCCGGGCGGCGCTGTCGGGGAGGGGTGTCGTGGCGGTGCGGCAGGGTCGCTCGTCCGCCAGCTCGGCGGCGGCGGCGTCGACAGTGTCCTTGGCCATCAGCCGGAAGGTCGTGACCTTGCCCCCGGCGACGGACACCAGACCGGCAACACCCTCAGAGCGCGCGTGGCGGATGACGGTGTGGGAGCGGGTCACGAAGCGATCGCCGCCCTCCCCGGCGGCGGCCTTGGGGAAGAGCGGCCGGACCCCCGTCCACACCCGCAGCGCTCGGGCCTCGTGGAAGCCCGGGACCAGCACCTCTCCAGCGTCGAGGAGTCGGGCCACCTCGGCCGGGTCGACCTCGGCGTCGTCCGGGTCCTCGACCGGGGTGTCGGTGGTTCCGATCACGCTCACCGTACGGATGGGGACCAGGATGTCTCCGTCGCCAGGCGGGTTGCAGCGGTTGACCACGGTGTTCACCAGGCGGTGGTTCATCGCCACCATCACGCCCTTGCCCGGCCTCACCGCCACCTCGCAACCCGCGAGCCGTGCAACCTGCCCGCTCCAGGCGCCGGCGGCGTTGACGACGCACTGCGCGCGCACCTCGAGCTCCTCCCCCGAACGAAGGTCACGGAGACGAGCGCCGACCACCCGGTCGACGTCGCGCACGAGACCTGTGACCGGGTGGTAGGTGAGCACCCTGGCGCCCAGCTCCTGAGCGGCCCGGGTGCAGGCCCACACCAGCTTCCACCCGTCCACGCTCGCGTCGGCGACTGCGAAGGCTCGCCGGATCGCGGGGTTCAGCCGTGGCTCGCGGCGCAGGGCAGCCTGGGGACGGATCTCCTCGACGGCCACCCCCGTCTGCTGGCACCCGGCCAGGAAGCGCTCGGCGTACTCGGGGTCGTCGACAGGGGTGCTGACGAAGAGCCCGCCCGTGTCCTCGATGCAGTCGCTGGCCACCTCCCGGAGGATGGCGTTCTCCCTGGCGCACTCCCGGGCCGAATCAGGGTCCCGCACCACGTATCGGCCGCCGGAATGGAGCAGACCGTGGTAGCGCCCAGTCGTACCGGTAGCCAGATCGCCGCGGTCGGCCAGGATGACCTGGAAGCCGCGCAAAGCAGCATCCCAGGCCACCCCAGCCCCCGTGGAGCCACCCCCGATCACCAGAATCTGGCAGTCGAGAGTTCTCGGCATCAGCTTGGTCGGTGTCTCTCTGTGAGGATCACCCCACCCAGTCGAAGGTGCGGGTGACCGCCTTCTTCCAGAGCTTGTACTCCTTCTCCCGTTCACCGGGATCCATCTTGGGCTCCCAGGTGTGCTCGATCTGCCAGTTCTTGCGGAGCTCCTCGACCTCCGCCCAGTAGCCGGTCGCCAGGCCGGCAGCGTAGGCGGCTCCCAGAGCCGTGGTCTCGGCCACCTTGGGCCGGATGACCGGGACGCCGAGCACGTCCGCCTGGAACTGCATCAGCAGGTTGTTGAAGACCATCCCGCCGTCCACCCGGAGCGAGCTCAGGGCCACCCCGGAGTCGGCGTTCATGGCGTCGAGCACCTCGCGGGTCTGCCAGGCGGTCGCCTCGAGCACCGCGCGGGCCAGATGCCCCTTGTTGACGTACCGAGTCAGTCCGGCGATCACTCCACGGGCGTCGTTCTTCCAGTAGGGAGCGAACAGGCCGGAGAACGCGGGGACGAAGTAGCAACCACCGTTGTCCTCGACCGTCGCTGCCAGCGGCTCGATGTCAGCGGACGTGGCGATCATCCCCAGGTTGTCGCGCATCCACTGCACCAGAGCGCCGGTGATGGCGATCGAGCCCTCCAGGCAGTAGACCGCGGGCTGCGATCCGATCTTGTATCCCAGAGTGGTCAGCAGGCCGCTCTTGGACGGGACCGGGCGCGTGCCGGTGTTGAGGAGCATGAAGCAGCCGGTGCCGTAGGTGTTCTTGGCCTCGCCGACCGAGTAGCAGGTCTGCCCGAAGATGGCAGCTTGCTGGTCACCCAGGTCGCCAGCGACCGGGATCCCCGGCAGCGAGTTGCGGCCGTCGCCGTAGACCTCGCTGGAGGGGCGGATCTGGGGAAGCATGGCCCGGGGGATGTCGAGGATGCCCAGGATCTCCGGGTCCCAGTCCAGGGTCTCCAGGTTCATCAGCATGGTCCGGCTGGCGTTGCTCACGTCGGTGACGTGGACGCCGCCGTTCGGCCCGCCGGTGAGGTTCCAGATGCACCAGGTGTCGATGTTGCCGAAGGCCAGCTCCCCGGCCTCGGCCCGGCTACGCAGCCCCGCGACGTTGTCCAGCAGCCACTTGATCTTGGGGCCGGAGAAGTAGGTGGCCAGAGGCAGCCCCACCTTGGCGCGGAAGCGGTCCTGACCGCCGTTCTTGGCCAGCTCGTTGCAGATGTCGGCGGTCCGGGTGTCCTGCCAGACGATGGCGTTGTGCACCGGCTTGCCGGTCGCCTTCTCCCAGACCACGGTGGTCTCGCGCTGGTTGGTGACGCCGACTGCGGCCAGGTCGGAGGCCTTCAGGCCCGTCTTCTGGAGGGCTCCTTGGATGACCTCCTCACAGCGGGTCCAGATCTCCAGGGCGTCGTGCTCGACCCAGCCCGGCTTGGGGTAGATCTGCTCGTGCTCCTTCTGGTCGATGCCGACCACTCCCCCGGAGTGGTTGAAGATCATGAAGCGGGTGCTGGTGGTTCCCTGGTCCAGCGCCCCGACGTAATCAGCCATATGCGTCCTCCTTGCTCCCAGCTGACATTAGGATCACGCATCCCCGGCGAAAGCCTGCCTAGCGGCCCGGACCAGCAGCCAGGAGGAGGTTGCCCCGGGATCCTGATGCCCGGCGCTCCGCCCCCCCAGGTAGCTGGCCCGGCCCTTGCGCGCCACCAGCGGGATGGTGGCCTGCATGCCCTGCTCGGCGGCCCGCTCGGAGGCGGTCAACGCATCGCCGAACGGCACGCCGTCCTGAACCGCCGTGCGCAGAGCGTCGGCAGCCGGCTGCAGGGCGTCGATCATGGTCTTGTCCTCGAGCTCGGCCCGCCCCCGCGCCCGCACCGCCTGGACGGCGGCGTCGAGGGCCTGGCTCCACTCCTGGGGTGAGATCTCCGACCTGCCGGCGGTCGCGGTGCCCAGCTGCAGGAACAGCGTCCCGTAGAGGGGCCCGCTGGCGCCGCCGACGGTGGAGATGAGGGTCATGGCAGTGGTCTTGAAGAGCTGTGACAGGTCCGTCCCAGCCAGGCTACCCAGCTTGGGAAGCACCGCCTGCATCCCTCGCTGCATGTTGATCCCGTGATCGGCATCGCCGATCTCGGAGTCCAGCTGGGTGAGGTAGTCCTTGTTCTCGGCTATCGCAGCGGCGAAGCCTTCCACGAAGGCGACTCCCTGCTCGTAGCTGATGGCCATTGCCGCTGCCCTCTTCCGATCTCTCTTCTCTGTTCTCTATATGCCTCGCTAGCTTGTCAGATTCCCCAGCGCAGCCCCGGCGTGTTGACCGGTGCGTCCCAGAGCCGGGTCAGCTCGTCGTCCAGCTTGAGAAGGGTGATCGAGCAGCCCGCCATCTCCAGCGAGGTGATGTAGGGGCCGATCAGATTGCGCTCGATCTTCACTCCGACACCGTCGAGGAGGCGCGTCAGCGCCCGGTAGACGATGTAGAGCTCGATGAGCGGAGTTCCGCCCATGCTGTTGACGAAGGCCAGGACCGAGTCACCGCGCCTGTACGGCAGGTCGTCGACGATCGGCCGGGCCAGCATCTCGACGATCTCATCGGCGGTCGCCAGGGCGCGGCGCTCGCGCCCTGGCTCGCCGTGGATGCCGATCCCGATCTCCATCTCCTGCTCGCCAAGCTCGAAGGTGGGCTTGCCGGCGGCGGGGACGGTGCAGGAGGTCAGGGCCATGCCCATGCTCCGGCCGTTGGCGTTGACCCGCCGGCAGATCTCCGCCACCTCCTTGAGCGGCCGCCGGGCTTCGGCGGCGGCGCCGCAGATCTTCTCCGCGAGCACCGTGGTGCCGACCCCTCGCCGCCCGGCGGTGTAGAGGCTGTCCTGGACGGCCACGTCGTCGTTGATCACCACCGCCTCGACCTCGATTCCCTCCGCCCTGGCGAGGTCCGCAGCCATCTCGAAGTTGAGGATGTCTCCGGTGTAGTTCTTGACCAGGTGGAGGACCCCGGCCCCGCCGTCCACCGCCTTGGTGGCCTCGAGTATCTGGTCCGGGGTGGGAGAGGTGAAGACCTCGCCCGGGCAGGCGGCGTCGAGCATCCCCAGTCCAACGAACCCGCCGTGCATCGGCTCGTGCCCCGAGCCTCCGCCGGAGACGATCGCCGTCTTGCCGCTGACCGGTGCGTCAGAGCGGAAGACGTAGTTGGGGACGAAATGCACCTTGACCAGGTCGGAGTGGGCGGCGGCAACCCCCTCCAGCTCCTCCTTGACGACGTCCTCGACGCTGTTGATCAGCTTCTTCATGGTTCGACCAGTGTCACTTGGCGGGCTCGACGTTGGCCTCGGCACGCCCGGGGTGGACCGGCTCGGCCGCGGCCGTCCTCGCCTTGCGGGCGTGGAGGACGTCGCCGATGAAGAAGTCGTAGGCCAGGGCGCCGCAGATGCCGCCGAACAGAGGTCCGATGATCGGTATCCAGAAGTAATTGCTGAAGCTGAACGGCGCCGTGGTGTCGGTGCCGGGGAAGGCGACCTGCCCCCATCCGGCGACCCAGGCGAACATGCGCGGCCCGAAGTCACGGGCCGGGTTGATCGCGTATCCGCTGTTGGCGCCGAAGGACGTGCCCACCGCGAAGACGACGAAGCCGACGATCAGGGGTCCGAGGTTGCTGAGCGGCGCGGTGTTGCGGGCGTCGGTGACCGCGAGGACGCCGAGGACCAGCAGGGCGGTGCCCACAGCCTCGTCGACGAACGGTCCGCCGATGGTGCCGTGGAAGTAGGCGGCTGGGAAGGTGGCGAAGATCGAGTAGGTCGTCAGCGCGTTGCCCGCCGATGGCACGATGTGGAAGGCGTCGTTGGCGTTGCCGATCGCGCTCATGTAGACCCAGTAGACGAGGGCGGCGCCCAGGAACGCGCCCACCACCTGGGCGACCCAGTAGGGGATGACGTGGTTCCAGGGGAAGCGGCGCCTCACCGCCAGGGCGAGGGTAACGGCCGGGTTGATATGGGCCCCGCTGACACCGCCGGCGACGTAGACCCCGACCATGACGGCGAAGGCCCATCCGAGGGTGATCAGGAGCCAGTCGCCGCCCGCCGCGAAGATGACGTTCGGCGCGGCGGTGCGTCCTGAACCCGGCAGCGCTGCAACGGCCATGGCGACGACGCCGTCGCCGAAGCAGATCAGGACGAATGTCCCGAACAGCTCCGCCGACAGCTCGCCCCATAGGCCGTGCAGGCCAAACGTCTGGCGGCCCTCCCCGTGTATCGGTCGATACTCATCAGCCATGCCAAACCCTCCAAATGCATGTAGGCCCGGAAGTCTGACGGCGCGCACCGTGCAGCGGCGTTGGGGACGCACGACCCAGCCCGGTCATGGCAGCCTCCTCAACCCAGCACCCGCTCCCAGCGCTCCCGCCGCTGGGAGGCATGCGGCGACTGCTTCGGCAGCCCCGCTTGCGTCCGCCATTATCGCTCGCCGTAGGGCAATGTCAACCACGCCCCGGAAGAGGGGCATAATGGAAGCCGCTTCAATGCCGCGTTCGATTCAATCGATTGAGAGAGCTGCCCAGGTGATGCGGCTGCTATCGGGACGTACGCGCCGTTTGAGCCTTATGGAGCTGGCGGGCGCGCTGAGCCTGCCAAAGGGCACCGTCTTCGGCATCCTGCGGACGCTCCAGCAGGTGGGCTTCATCGAGAAGGATCCGGAGTCCGGCAAGTACCAGCTCGGCGCCGCGCTTCTCCACCTCGGCAGCACCTACCTCGACGGCAACGAGCTCCGCACCCGGGCGCTCAACTGGGCCGACTCGCTGGCTGCGCGCAGCGGCGAGGCGGTTCGCATCGGCACCCTCCATGACGGCATGGTCCTGGTGGTGCACCACGTCTTCCGTCCCGACGACAGCTACCAGGTCCTCCAGGTGGGCGCGCTGCTCCCTCTCCACGCGACCGCCATGGGAAAGGCGCTGCTGGCGGCGAACCCTTACCTGCTCATGGAGGTCGGCAAGCAGGACCTGGAGCAGTTCACCGCCTCCACGATCGCGACCGCGGCCGACTTGGCCGGCGCCATCGCTCAGGTCAAGGAGCGGGGGTGGGCCGCCGACATCGGAGAGCTTGTCGAGGACGAGGCGTCCGTGGCGGCGGCGATCACCGACCGCCGCGACGAAACGGTCGGTGCGATCAGCATCTCTGGGCCGCTGGAGAGGATCTGCGGGAACGGTGAGCCGCGTTCCGAGCTGGTGTTCTATGTGAGGGATTCAGCACGGGCGATCTCCCGCGAGCTGGGAGCAGTCCCGTGGTAGGCGCCGCCGCCGCCCCGCCGCATCAGCCCGTTGACGGGACGATGACCGGTCGGGACACTGATGCTGGAGAGGCCGGCCGCTGGGCTGGTTCGCTCTGCATCGCGACCGTCCCCCAGCGGGTCTGGGCTGGCCACCAAGGAGGGGTCGTCGAGTGACCGGACCGTGCGTTGCAGCGATCGATCAGGGAACCGCGTCCTCCCGCTGCCTGCTCTTCGATGAGCGCGGCCGGATCGTCTCCGTCGGCCAGAAGGAGCACCGCCAGCTGTTTCCCAGGCCAGGCTGGGTGGAGCACGACCCCGAGGAGATCCTGGGGAACGTCCTGGAGGTGGTCGACGAGGCGCTCGACAAGGCGGAGCTGTCCGTCGGCGACGTGGTCGCCCTGGGCATCGCGAACCAGCGGGAGACCACCATCCTCTGGGACCGCCACACCGGCCGGCCGGTTTACAACGCGATCAGCTGGCAGGACACGCGCACCGACAAGATCGTCGATCGGCTTGCGCTGGAGGGCGGCAAGGACCGATTCCGGGACAAGACGGGTCTGCCTCTGGCGACGTACTTCTCCGGGCCCAAGATCCAGTGGATCCTCGACCACGTCGAGGGGGCGCGGGCCGGAGCCGAGAGCGGGGATGTCCTGTTCGGGACCATGGACACGTGGTTGATATGGAAGCTCACCGGCCGCCACGTCACCGACGTGACCAACGCCAGCCGGACCATGCTGATGGATCTGAGCACCCTGGACTGGGACGGCGAGCTCCTCGAGGCGATGCGAGTCCCCCGGGAAATGCTCCCGGAGATCCACGCATCCTCGGAGCTCTACGCCGAGGCCGGTGGCCCGCTCGCCGGACTGCCCGTGGCCGCCGCGCTGGGCGACCAGCAGGCCGCGCTCTTCGGGCAGACGTGCTTCGCCGCCGGCGAGGGCAAGTGCACCTATGGAACCGGCAGCTTCATGCTC
>Ga0187771_10000699_pt1 | contig 21090 bp, 18 predicted proteins | sample 0116_SJ02_MP15_1_FD_133139 | JGI IMG/M metagenome (GOLD analysis project Ga0187771, IMG submission 133139) | Tropical peat soil microbial communities from peatlands in Department of Meta, Colombia - 0116_SJ02_MP15_10_MG | ecosystem: Environmental > Terrestrial > Soil > Wetlands > Peat | place...
CAGCCCGTGTTAGAGACAAAATCGACTCTAACTTGCCCTCGCGTCGCGCTCCTGGCCGCCCGTCTCGGCGACCATGGGCACCACCACGGCACCGCGCCGCTCGTGAGGTGGCGCCGGACCGGGCACGGCGCCGGGCACCCGGTCGGTGAGGCGGCGTCGCGGTCCGCCGCCGTCGCTGCGGCGGCCGGGGGCGACGAAGATGCGCATGTCGGCTTCGGGTTCGGGTCGGTCCAGGCGCGGGCAGGCCCCTTCCCCCGAGCTGGCCTCTGCCCGCTCTGCCCTGGCCCGGGGCATTAGGCCGCCGGTCAATCGGTCGGGCAGACGGTGCCAGCGGCCGGCAGGGTGAGGCCGGTGAGGTAGGCGTTGACCGCCGAGCGAACGCAGGCGCTGAAGAGGTATGAGGTGTGGCCGTAGCCGTCCCGGGTGAGCAGGACCGAGCCGCTCAGCTGCTTCTCCAGGCTCTGCGACCACGCGTAGGGTGTGGCCGGGTCGTGGGTCGCCCCCACCAGCAGGATGTGCGGTGCGCTGGTGACGTGGAGCGGAGCCGGCTGCGCCCCCCGGACCGGCCAGTACGCGCAGGTGAGCAGGGAGTAGACCTCGCTCTGTCCGAAGCGCGGCTGTGCCGCCTCGATGGAGCTGGCCATCTGGTCGTAGCTGGAAAGGCTCTCCGGGACCGCGTGGTCGGCGCAGTTGATCGCGGCATTGGCCTCCATGCTGTGGTCGTAGCCGTTGGGCCCGCGGCCCTCGAGCTGGTCCGCGGCCGCCACCAGCGCGGTCACGTCCCCGGCCACCGCCTGGGCGAATGCGGTGTAGAAGAGGCTCCACGAGGTGGGGTCGTACATCGCCGCCGCCAGCGCCGTGAGGGCGAGCCCCCGGCCCACCGTGCGCCCGTCAGGCAGCTGAACCGGCTGCGCCGCCAGGGAGGTGAGCAGGGAGCTGACGGCGGCGTCGGGGTTGGCGCCCAGGGGGCAGCTGCTCTTGGCGGCGCACTGGCTGATGAACCGCTGGTAGCTCGCCTCGAAGCTGGCGCCCTGCTGGATCGACTCCTCGGCGAAGCTGATCGACGGGTCCAGGTCGCCGTCCAGCACCATGGCCCGGATGCGGGTGGGGAACAGGCTGGCGTACTCGGCGCCGAGGGCGGTGCCGTAGGAGAAGCCGAGGTAGTCGAGCTTGGCGTCTCCGAGCCCGGCCCGCAGCGCGTCCATGTCGCGGGCCGCATCGGCGGTGCCGACGTAGGGGAGGAGCCAGCCGTTGTGCAGCTCGCAGGCGTCCGCGAAGGCGAGGCTGGTGGCGACCAGGTCAGCCTCGCGGGGCGGAGAGCCCAGCGCGTCGGGATCGACGCCGAGGTCATGGTCCAATCCCTGGGTGGTCTCGCAGGACACCGCGGCCGAGCCGGTGGTCCCGCGGGGATCGAAGCCCACGATGTCGAACCGCTGGTTCAGAGGCTCGAGTATCGAGTACGCCTCCTCGACGAACTGGACCCCGGATTCCCCCGGCCCTCCCGGGTTGACCAGCAGCGAACCGATCCGTTCTGCCCGGTCCAGCGCGGGCATGACCAGCACCGTTGTGGGGATCGTCCCGCGGTTCGGGTTGGAGTAGTCGAGGGGCACCCAGAGTGTCGAGCAGCGGGCGCCGCGTGGCGCCTGGGGGTCGCAGGTCGCCGGCTCGAGGCCGGGCGGATGCGATATGGGGGAGGCCGGCCCCGCCAGCGGGGAGGCCGTGGCCGTCGTGGTGGCCAGGCCCGCCACCGGCGTCGTCGTGCCCGGTGCAGCGCCGGGAGCGCCGGGCCGCCCGCCGCCGGCCGATGTGCCGGGCGCGATCGGCCAGGCGAGTCCGCAGCCGGCGAGGATCAGGGCGGCCAGCCCGGCGGTGCTCAGGCGTCCAGGGCGGGCGCGCATCCGCCGAAGTATCCCGCTGCGGCGGTCGCCGGGTCTCGGCAAAACGTTAGAGGGCCGGCTCGGCGCCGCGCCGGGCCGGCCCCATCCCCCCTCGGGGCCTCTCCTCCCCGGCGATCGGGCTGATTCATCAGAACCGATCGGCGCGATCGACCATATCAGACCCGTTACAGGTTTGCAAGCGATCTGTCAGATGGATGTGGCCAGCCCTGGCCGGCGGGGTGGGGCCAGCCCGGCTGGGCCCGGCGGCCGAGGGGCGGCGAGCCCCTGACAGGAGCGAGCGCGACCCGGCGCCGAACGGCGCCGTGCTGGGGGGTGAGCCGCGTGTGGCTTTGCCATCCGCGGCGAGGGGGGCGGCACTGCCCCCCGAAGAGACGAGGGATCCCATCGGCGCTCGCGCCGATGGGGGTACGCTGGTGCCTTGAAGCCCGAGGCCCACACCATCGGCGAGCTTCGCCGTTCCGAGTACCTGGTGCGCCCCATCAAGTCGGAGCTGCGCCGCAACCTCATCCGCAAGCTCCAGGCCGGGGAGCCCCTCTTCCCCGGCATCGTCGGCTACGCCGACTCCGTCATCCCCCAGCTGGAGAACGCGATCCTGGCCGGCCAGGACGTGGTGCTGCTTGGCGAGCGCGGCCAGGCCAAGTCGAGGCTGGTTCGCTCCCTCACCTCGCTCCTCGACGAGGCGGTGCCCGCGATCGCCGGTTGCGAGATCAACGACAACCCTTACGCCCCCATCTGCCGGCGCTGTCGCGAGCTGGTCGGCGAGCTGGGCGAGGACAGCCCGATCGCCTGGCTCGAGCCCGAGGACCGCTACGGCGAGAAGCTGGCGACACCCGACACCTCCATCGCCGACCTGATCGGCGAGGTCGACCCCATCAAGGTGGCCGAGGGCCGGTACCTCTCTGACGAGCTGGTCATCCACTACGGCCTGGTGCCCAGGACCAACCGCGGCATCTTCGCCATCAACGAGCTCCCCGACCTCGCCGAGAGGATCCAGGTGGGCCTGCTCAACATCATCGAGGAGCGCGACGTCCAGATCCGCGGCTTCCGGATCCGGCTGCCCCTGGACGTCTTCGTGGTGGCCACCGCCAACCCCGAGGACTACACCAACCGCGGCAGGATCATCACCCCTCTCAAGGACCGCTTCGGAGCCCAGGTCCGCACCCATTACCCGCGCACCGCCGAGGACGAGATCGCCATCGCCGAGCAGGAGCGGGTGGTCTTCGACGAGATGCCGGTGCCGGTGCGGGTGCCCCAGCACATGAAGGAGATCGCGGTCGAGATCACCCACCTGGCCCGCCGCCACCCCCAGATCAACCAGCGAAGTGGGGTGTCGGTTCGGGTCACCACCGCCAACTACGAGAGCCTGGCCAGCAATGCGCTCCGCCGGGCCCTGATCACCGGGGAGAAGGAGGCGGTGGCCAGGGTCAGCGACCTGGTCGCCGTCAGCGCCTCGACCGCCGGCAAGGTCGAGCTGGACACCTGGGACGACAACGACGACGAGCAGGTTCTCGACAAGCTGGTGCGCACCTCCTGCAGCAATGTCTTCCGGCGCCACTTCAACGCTCACGAGCTCGCCGACATGGTGCAGCGCTTCGACCGTGGCGGCTTCACCGTGGAGGTCGGCCCGCTGGTGCCGGCGGAGAGCTATGCACAGGCGATCGCCGAGCTCCCCGGGCTCGACCGGGCGCGCCAGAAGCTGGACGAGCCGCCGGGGCTGCCTTCGATGGCCGCGGTTCTGGAATTCGTCCTCGAGGGCCTGCACCTGAGCAAGCGGCTCAACAAGACCGCCTTGGAGAGCACGTCGGTGTACGGCGGCTAGACCGGCCGCGATGGCGCCCTCGCCCGCGCCGCGGCACCGCTTCTCCGCCTGGGACGGGACGCAGGACCCGCTCGGCCCGGACCTGGAGGAACTCTTCGACCGATTGAGCGAGGACGTCTTCCACGGCTGGGACTTCGAGACCGCGCTGCGGCGCCTGCTCAGCCAGGGCTGGCACGACCGGCGAGGCCGCCACCTCATGGGAATGGAGGAGATGCTGGAGCAGCTCGGTCGGCGGCGGCAGGCCCAGCTCGAGAGATTCAACCTCAACTCGGTCTTCCAGGACATGCGGGAGAAGCTCGACCGGGTCATCTCCCAGGAGCGCAGGGGGATCCAGGAGAGGTTGGACCAAGCGCCTGACGAGGCGCGCCCGCTCCTCGAGCGGGTCGCCAAGCAGCGGCGGGGGCAGCTGGATGCCCTGCCGCCCGACCCCGGCGGGGCGATCCGCAAGCTGCGCGACTACGAGTTCATGGACCCGCAGGCCGAAGCGGCGTTCCAGCGCCTCCTCGACGAGATCCGCAAACAGGTCGTCGATGCCCACTTCAAGGAGATGACCCAGGCGATGCGGGCCATGACCGGCGAGGAGATGGCCCAGCTGCGCGCCATGGCCAAGGACCTCAACGCCCTGCTGCGCCAGAAGCTCGAGGGCGTCCCGCCGGCGCAGCGGCAGCGCAGCTACGAGTCCTTCCTGCAGCGCTGGGGACGGATGTTCCCCAACGCGCCGGCCTCCGTCGACGAGTTCATCGAGCAGCTGATGCGCCAGATGGCCCGCATGGATTCGCTGCTCCAGTCGCTCTCCCCGGAGATGCGCCGGGAGCTGCAGTCGGTGATCGAGTCGGTGTTCGACGACCCCGAGCTCCAGGCCACCCTGGCCGACCTGGCCGGCACCCTCGACCTGCTCTCGCCCCGCTCGCGATTGGGCAGCCGCTACGGCTTCTTCGGCGACGAGGAGGTGTCGCTCGAGGAGGCCATGGGCCTCATGGACGGCCTGCAGTCGATGGAGGAGCTGGAGCGGAAGCTGCGCGGGATCGGTCGCGGTGAGGCCATGGATCCCGAGGCGCGGGGACTCCTCGACCAGCTGCTCGGAGGCGAGGCGGCGCAGAGCCTGGACGAGATGCAGCGCCTGGTCCAGGAGCTCGAGGGCCGGGGCCTGGTCGAGCGCAGTGCCGAGGGCATGCAGCTGACCGCTCGCGGCATGCGCAAGATCGGGCAGAAGGCGCTCGGCGATCTCTTTGCCCGCTTGAGCCGGGATCGCTTCGGAGAGCACGACCTGCTCCGGCTCGGGGTCGGCGGCGACCGTGGCGACGACAGCAAGGGATACGAGTTCGGCGACCCGTTCGACCTCGATGTGCAGCGGACGATCATGAACGCGGTGACCCGCGAGGCTCAGGGTGACCGCGAGCTCGAGGCACCGCCGCCCGCCGGTCGCACCGGTCCGCCACCGCAGGGCCGCGAACCCGAGGGCCCCGAGCCCGGCGCCGATATCCCGGTGCGGGGCCGGCGGGTGCCCCGCCTGGACGCGGGTGACTTCGAGGTTCACCGCACCGAGTCGATGACCCGATGCGCCACCGTTCTGATGCTGGACATGAGCCGGTCCATGCCCCTGCGCGGCTACTTCTATGCGGCCAAGAAGGTGGCGCTCGCCCTGGATTCGCTGATCCGCAGCCAGTACCCGCGCGATGCCCTGACGGTGGTCGGCTTCAGCGACCTGGCCCGGGAGATCCCATCGCGCGCCCTGCCCCAGCTCTCCGTCAACGAGTACGTGTACGGCACCAACCTGCAGCACGCCCTCATGCTGGCCCGCCGCATCCTCGGACGCAGCCACGCCGAGAACAAGCAGGTGATCATCGTGAGCGACGGCGAGCCCACCGCCCACATCGAGAACGGCCGTCCGGTCTTCTACTATCCGCCGCTTCCCGAGACCTTCGCCAAGACCCTGGTCGAGGTGCGCCGTTGCACTCTCGAGAACATCGTGATCAACACCTTCATGCTCGAGTCCAACCATCACCTGGTGCGCTTCGTCAACCAGATGACCCGGCTCAATCGAGGTCGGGCCTTCTTCATCAGCCCGGACCGCCTCGGTGACTACGTGCTCGTCGACTATGTGAAGTCGAGGCGCGCCTCCGCGGCCTGAGCTTCGCGCCGTCGCAGCCGCAAGCTTCACGCCGCCGCCAGCGCCGGTCCGCCTGTTACCCTCGCCGGGGATGAGCCTCAGCCAACCCGCCTCCGCCCCGGTTCCGCCGCCGCCCCTGGCGATGCCGGTGGCCGCCGCCCGTGCGGTGGACGCGGTCAAGATCTACGGCCACGGTGACACCGCAGTGCGCGCCCTGGACGGGATCAGCGCGGCCTTCGGCGCGCGCGAGTTCACCGCCATCATGGGCGCGTCCGGGTCGGGCAAGTCGACACTGCTCCACTGCCTCGCCGGGCTCGACCGGCTCACCTCGGGGCACAGCTTCATCGGCGAGGTGGAGCTGGGCTCGCTGGGCGATCGTCAGCTCACCCTGCTCCGGCGCGACAAGGTCGGCTTCATCTTCCAGTCCCTCAACCTGGTGGCGACGCTCGATGCCCTGGAGAACATCGTGCTCCCCCTGACGATCGCCGGCCGGAAGCCGGACCCGATGTTCCTGGAGTCGGTGGTGCGCATCACCGGGATGGGGGACCGGCTCCGCCACCGGCCCGGTGAGCTCTCCGGCGGCCAGCAGCAGCGGGTGGCGGCGGCTCGAGCGCTGGTCAGCCGCCCCGAGATCATCTTCGCCGACGAGCCCACCGGCAACCTGGACTCCCACAGCGGCGGCGAGCTCCTCGCGTTCCTGCGCCGGGCGGTGACGGACCTGGGGCAGACCATCGTCATGGTCACCCATGACGCCTTCGCTGCCGCTCACGCCGACCGGGTGATCTTCCTCGCCGACGGCCGGGTGGTCCGGGAGCTGCGCTCGCCCACCGCCGACACCATCCTGGAAGTCGTGCGGCACCTGGGCGAATGAGGATGCACTAGGCCCGCCATGCTGAAGGTCAGCCTGCGCAGCCTCCTCAGCCACAAGCTCCGGCTGGCCCTCACCGCCACCGCCATCGTGCTCGGGGTCACCTTCGTGGCCGGCACCCTGATCCTGACCGACACCATCCGAAACACCTTCCAGGGCGTGCTGAGCAACGTGGACCGGGGGGTTGCGGTGGAGGTTCGCGGCAGGCCACTGGTCGGCGAGACCAGCTCCTACCTGCCGGTGCCCACCTCGCTGCTCGCCACGATCAGGGCGGTCTCGGGAGTGCAGGACGCCGTCGGCCTGGTCAGCACCCGGGGCATCGCCCTGATCGAGAACGGCAAGGTGATCACCGGACGGGTCGGGGTGGCCACGCTGGGTGGCAACTGGATCGCCGACCAACAGCTCTCCCCCTACCGGCTGGCCTCGGGGAGCCCGCCCCAGGCGGCCGACGACATGGTCATCGACCAGGCCACCGCCACTCGCCAGCACCTCGCCGTCGGGGACCAGGTCGAGGTCTCCTTCAAGGGCGGACCCGCCCAGTCCTTCCGGATCAGCGGGATCGCCGAGTTCGGCAACCAGACCAGCGTGGCCGGGGCGTCCTTCGCCCTCTTCACCGAGCCGACCGCGGAGACCCTGCTCCAGGCCGGCGGCACCTACAACGCCATCGACGCCAGCGTCCAGTCCGGGGTCACCGCCCTCCAGCTTCGGACCCGCATCTCCAGCGCCCTGAGCGGGGACGCGGTGACCGTTCAGACCGGCCAGCAGGCCGCGTCCCAGGCCGAGCAGACCGCGGTGACCACGATCAACAATTTCGTGGGCACCCCGCTCCTGGTCTTTGCCTTGATCGCCGTCTTCGTCGGCAGCTTCCTGATCGTCAACACCTTCAGCATCCTGGTGGCGCAGCGCACCCAGGAGCTGGCTCTGCTCCGAGCCGTGGGAGCGACCCGCGGCCAGGTGTTCAGCGAGGTCGTCACCGAGGCCGCGATCACCGGGGTGGTGGCCTCCCTGCTCGGCTTCGTGCTCGGCCTCCTGGTCGCCCGGGTGCTGGTGCGCATCTTCAGCTCGACGGCGACGCTCAGCGTGGGTGCCGACGCCCTGATCTGGTCCCTGGTCATCGGCACCGTGGTCACCGTGGTCGCCGCCGCCTTCCCGGCTCGGAGAGCCACCCACATCCCGCCGGTGGCGGCGCTTCGCGAGGCCGTCCCCGAGACCCACGACCTGCCGCGGGGCCGGATCGCGGCAGGGTCGCTGGTCCTGGCCGCCGGTGTCGCCGGGCTCCTGGGCACGCTCTTCACGGCCAATGTCAACACCGGGCCGAACCTGGCGATCCTCGGCCTCTCGGTGCTCGCCATCTTCCTGGGCATGGCCCTGCTCGCCCCCGGCCTGGTGAGGCCGGTCGCGGCGGTGCTGGGCTGGCCGGCGCGGCGGCTGCGGGGCGCCCCGGGCCGGCTCGCCGGCGAGAACGCGCGGCGGAACCCCCGCCGCACCGCGCTCACCGCCTCGGCGCTGATGATCGGTCTCGCCCTGGTGACCGCGGTCGCGGTGCTCACCGAGTCCGTGGAGGCGAGCATCGACGCCGCCATCGACGGCAGCGTGAGGGCCCAGCTGGTCGTCCTGGACCAGCGCGGCGGGGGCGGCTTCACCCCCGACATCGCCAGCACCCTCCGCCAGGATCCGCGGCTGACCGACATCGCCGAGCTGCGGAGCAGCGATGTCCTGGTCGGCAACGTCTCGACGTCGCTGCTCGCCCTCGATCCGAGCCAGCTCTCGCGGGTGCTCGACCTCAGCATGACCACAGGCAGCGCGGCCAGCATCGCCACCCAGAACACGGCCGTGGTGGACTCCACCACCGCGGCCGCCGACGGGTTGCAGCTGGGCAGCCGGGTGGCCATGACCTTCCCCCGTGGAGACCGGATCAACGCCGTGGTCGGGGGGATTTACTCTCCCGACGCCCTGATCAACGGCTACCTCGTCTCACTGGCCACCCTGGCGCCCCACGTGGTGAGCCAGCAGGACGACGCCGTGCTGGTCAATCCCGCGTCCGGGGTCAGCCTGAGCACCGCTCAGGCGTCACTGCTCCACGACCTGCAGAGCTTCCCCGTGCTCACCGCCATGACCAAGGCGGAGTACAAGGACCTGGTCAGCACTGGCCTCAACAGCTTCCTGAACCTCATCTACGTGCTGCTCGGGCTGGCCATCATCATCGCCGTGGTCGGTATCATCAACACCCTTGCCCTGAGCGTGCTCGAGCGCACCCGCGAGATCGGCCTGCTCCGGGCTCTGGGCATGACCCGAACCCAGACGCGCGAGATGGTGGCCTGGGAGTCGGTGATCATCGCCCTGCTCGGCGCCGTCCTTGGTCTCGGCGTGGGCGCCGGGATGGGCATCGCCCTGGTGGTCTCCCTGCATGCTGACGGGATCAGCCAGACCTCGGTGCCCGGCGGCAACCTGATCATCTACGCGTGCGCGGCCGGGCTCTTCGGGATCCTCGCCGCCATCTTCCCGGCGATCCGCGCCTCGCGGGTTGACGTCCTCCGCGCCATCACCATCGAATAGGCGAGGCGCTTCCTTGACCTCGTCGGACTGAGCGGCGCATCGCACCCACCGCCAGTTGGCGCGAGCTCTCACCCCTGGCGCACACTGGGTCGAATGTCCAATGCGCCTCTCGATGACCGCAGCGCCTTCGCGGAGCGGCTCCGGCTCCAGCTGCGGTCGCGGTACCGCGGCATCGAGGTGGGCATCGACGGTGTCGCCTTCGCGCTGACGGTGCGCGCCGCCGGGGCCGAGAGCACCCTGCCGCTGGCGCCCCTCCACCACGCCTGCCTGCGGGAGCCGGGGCGGAGCGCCAGCCTGATCGCCGACTTCGTGCGCCGGGCGGAGCGGCAGCTGAGCCCGCGCACCGGGATGGAGGTGAACCCCAGCCGGCTGCTCTGGTGCGTCCGGAGCCAGCGCTACCTCGAGGGTTTGAGCCGCGCCGCGGAGCTGGTGACGCGCTCGCTCGGCGCCTCCGTGGTCGCCTTCATCGCCGAGGTCCTGCCCGGCTCGGTGATGCGCGGCCTCGCCGCCGGTGACCTGGAGTCGGCCGGCCTCGACCCGGCCACCGCCGGCGAGCGGGCCAGCGTCAACACCGGGGCGCGCTTCGCGGCGCTGCCGGAGCGAATCCGAGCCGCGGACCGGATCCCAGCCGACGGCTGGCGGATGAGCAGCGACGGGCTCTTCCAGGGCAGCGTGATCACCGTCCCCGAGGTGCTGGCTGCCTTCGCGGAGCGGGCGGGAGGCGAGGTCCTGCTGGCCGTCCCAGACCGATCCCTGGTGCTGGCCCTGCCGGCCTCGCTGCCCAGCGCCGGCCGGTTCCGGATGCGGGTGGTGCGCGAGTGGCGGGAGGCGATGAACCCGGTCTCCCGGGACCTGCTGATCACCGATGGCAGCTCGCTGCGCGAGGTGGAGAGCCGGCCGCGGCGTCACGGCTTCGAGCTGCTCGGCTGGCTCCGCGGCTGACCGGCGATCAGGAGCCCGCGGCCCAAGCACCTCGGTCCTTCATCACGCGGAGAGGAGCCGGCCCCCGGCGAGATCACCCCGCCCGCATCGCCGGTGCCTGGTGTGATCTCAGTCGGCGGCGCCGGCGGTTGCGGGCGCTGCGATGGTCCGCACCGGGCGCACCGCCTGGATGCGCCGCTGCTCCTCGCGCTGGGCCGCGAGGCTGGAGGCCACCGCCACCGCGGCGGCACCCACCAGGGTGACTCCCACACCGGCCGCGACCCGCCATGGCGACCGCGACAGGCTGGGGCTGGGGAGCTGAGGGCCCTCCTGGAACCAGAGGGTGATGGCGGTCTGCTCCGCCGTCTCACCGCCCCGCCTCGCCCTGGTCCGCTCCACCCGGACCGCCGCCGGTGCCATGGGGTGGCGGGGCACCGCGACCAGCCGGGTGGCGCTGCGCACGACGACCCGCTCCAGGGGCTGGCGGAGATGGCGCAGCGGGGCCAGCGATGCCATGACCCGACAGGATACCGTTCGGGCGTGGACGCCGAGGAGCAGGGAGACGCCGCACCCGCTCCCTCGCAGCCTCCCCCCGCCGCCGAGGCTTCGGCGGCCGCTGAGGTCGCCGAGAGCACGGCCCCGCCGGTCCGGCACTGGCCACCTCCGGGCGAGCTCTCCTCCCACGCCGGCCGGGTGGAGGCCGCCTTCCTCGGTGCCCTGGCCGGGGAGCGCGCCGCCCAGGCGCCGGCGGCAGCCGGGGACCTGCTCGAGGTTGCGGCCTCGATCGCCGGCGTCGGCGGCTTCGACGCAGAGGACCTCCGCCGCCGGGGGCTGACCGGGTCGTCTCAGGCAGGCCCCGCCGGCCTGCTGCTACGAGCGGTTCCCTTTGGGCTCCTCTCGCCTTGGGACCGCCCCCGGATCCGCCGCGACGCCTACCGGGTCGCCGCCCTCGCCGGAGCCGATGAGGCCACCGCGGTCGCCGCAGTCGCCGCCGCGCTCCTGGCCGCGGACCTCACCCGGTTCGACCCGGTGACCGCGGCCGTCAGGGTGCGCCAGTCACTCCTCGAGGATGCCCCCATGGCGCTGCTCGACCGGCTCCGCACTGGTCCGGCCGAGCTGCCCGAACACGACGACGACCCCGGCGCCGCACTCCAGCTGGCGGTCGCCGCGATGGGCTCCGCCGACCAGGTCGAGGCAGCGGTCCGCGCGGCGACGGCTCCCGGGCGGCGGGCGGCGGTGAGCCTGGCGGGTGCGCTCGCCGGAGCCCACCTGGGCAGTGCCGGCATCGACGACGCCCTGCGATCGTCCCTGCCTCACGGTCAGCGGGCGGTGGAGCTGGCTGCCGCCGTGGCTTCCGTGGCTGGCGGCGCGGCCGGCCCCGGGTCCCCCTCAGAGCCTCCCGCTCCCCAGCCCGCCTGAGGACCCTACGGGCTGTCCACGGTTGCCCGGCCCTCCTGCCTCGCGCCGCCATCCGATCCCGACTCACCGTGGTCAGCGCCCGGGCTCAGTACACTGGCGGTGACGATGTCGGAGATCGGCCGGCCGGGTCGGCGGATCCGGATCCTCACCGCCAAGGTGGGCCTGGACGGGCACGATCGCGGGATCAAGGTGATCTCGCGGGCCCTTCGTGACGCGGGGGTCGAGGTCATCTACACCGGTCTCCACCAGACCCCCGAGATGGTGGTCGACGCCGCCATCCAGGAGGACGTGGACGGCATCGGCATCAGCATCCTGAGCGGTGCCCACATGACCCTCTTCCCCGAGATCGTCCGCCTGCTCAGGGAGCGGGGCGCCAGCGACATCGTCGTCTTCGGGGGCGGGATCGTGCCCGACAGCGACGTGCGGGAGCTCGAGAGATTGGGGGTGGCCCGGATCTTCACCCCCGGGGCATCCCTCGGTGAGGTGGTGGACTGGGTCACCCAGCGGTTCGGAGCCGCCGCCCGCAGCTAGTGAAATGGCTGCCGGGACCTGGTCCGGTCCGGCTCCCTGTTAGAGTCCTGGCCTCGTGGCAGACCTGTCGCTGAGCGCAGAACCGCGTCCCGAGCGGGGCAGGCACGTCCGTGCGCTGCGCCGCGGCGGGCGGGTCCCCGCCGTCCTCTACGGGCGCGACCTCGAGCCGGTGGCGATAAGCGCCGAGGCCTCGGCTCTCAGCCGGGTCTGGGAGCGAGCCGGCCGCACCCGTCTCGTCGATCTCAAGCTCGGCGGCGAGCGGCCGCGCAAGGTGCTCATCCGAGACTTCCAGATCGACCCGCGAAGCGCCCGCCCCCTCCACGTGGACTTCCTGGCCGTCAACCTCCGGGAGCGGCTCCAGGTGGACGTCCCCGTGCTCCCCGTCGGCGATCCCCCCGCCGTCAGCCAGCTCAAGATCGGGCTGCTCCAGCAGGTGGTGTCGACCCTCCGCATCGAGGCCCTGCCCGGCGATCTGCCCGCTCATCTCAGCGTGGATGTCAGCGGCTTGGACGAGATCGACCAGTCGGTCCGGGTCCGTGACATCCAGCTTCCTCGGGGTGTGGAGCTCGCCGGCCACATCGACCCGGATGAGGTCGTCGCCAAGATCGCGGCACTCCGCCTGGCCATCCCGGAGGAGGCTCCCGCAGCCGCCGAGGCGGAGGCTGCCGCCGAGCCGGCGCCCGAGCCGGAGGCCTGACCCGCCCCATCCCGTCGCCCTGTCGGCGCCACCTCTGGTCGGCCGCCAGCTTTCGCGTCCCTGCCACGCTGGCGGCACGCCGCTGCAGCGGACGCAACAACTCCTGGCGCAGGCACGACAACGCTTCACGGTCCACCGACGGGCTGGCCGGCGGGGTTCCGGCTCCTTACCATTGGGACGTGCGGCGAGGCGCTCGACGCGTCCGAGCCGCCCCCGGGACGCCCCTGGAGGGGGGCCTCCGTTCTCGCTGGCCGGCGTGCCCACCAGGCGAGCGGTCAGCCTGCGGCGGCGGGCGCGCGCTCCGGGCCGCCGCACCCGGACGCCGCGGCCGCATCTGCGGCGATGGCGCCGGCCCCTCGCAGCGGTCATCGGTCACGGACGCGCCCGCGAGGAGCCCCGCCGGACATCGACACGGACCGCCGCGAACAGGTGCCGGATCCCCGGGCGCGCGGCTGGAAAGTCCGGGTCAGCCCCGCGGGCGCCGGCGCAGCCGCCCCCGTGGCGGAGTCGAGCTTGAGGCCTGCTGGGGGAGGACTTCGGAGTGGGGCCCGGGTTCCCCGGCATCGGGGGCGGGCACCGAGGGGGGCGGCGGCTCCTGGCCGACCAGGACGGCGTTCTGGAATACCAGCAGGTTGGGCACCACCGCGATCCGCCCGTCGTCGGTGTGGAGCACCGTGGTGCGCAGGGCTATGTCGTGGACGATGCCCGCCTGCTCGGTCACCGTTATCCGGTCACCGATCTGGAACGGCTTCTCGATGAGGATGAAGATCCCCGCCAGCACGTTGCGGAGCAGGTCCTGGAAGGCGAGCCCGATGGCCAGGCTGAAGATGCCCCCGAAGGTGAAGACGTAGGCCGCGTCCAGGCCGCCGGCGACCAGGCCGCCGATCACCGCGAGCAGCCAGGTCAGGATGGTGATGACGTTGCGGGCCAGGCCCCGGACCTGGGCATCGCCGACGGCGCGGTCGGCGGCGCCGGTGATGACCCTCCGCACCACGTAGCCGGCGATCAGCACCAGCGCGAAGATGATCAGCGCCCCGAGGACCCGCTGCACCAGCGGCCCGATGGCGCTGCTGTCGCCACCGAGAGCGGTGCAGACCCCCCGGATCGGGTTGTTCTGGCAGCCCTGCAGGCTGGGGCCGGGCGAGGGGGTGGGAGCCGCAGCGGCGAACAGCATCCAGGCGCGATCGTAGTGTGCCGAGCCCGCGCTTAGCGAACCCTCGGGCGTGCGGCGGTCGCGCGGATAATCACGACGGTGCTGTTCGATCTGCCCCTTGGCTTCACCGGCGCTGACTCGGCAAGCCTGGCGGCCACCGCGGAGGCGGACGGGCTCGACGGGGTCTGGTCCGCCGAGACTGGCCACGATCCCTACCTGCCGCTCCTCCCCGCCGCGCTGGCTACACAGCGGATCACCCTGGGGACCGCCATCGCGGTCGCCTTTCCGCGCAGCCCCATGGTCCACGCCCAGGCGGCCTGGGATCTCCAGCGAGCCTCACGCGGACGATTCATCCTCGGGCTCGGGGCCCAGGTCCGCGCCCACAATGAGAGGCGCTACTCGGTCCCGGCCGACCGGCCCGCGGCTCGGATGCGCGACCTCATCCGGGCGATCCGGGCGATCTGGCGGAGCTTCCAGGAGGGGACCCCGCTCCGGCACAGCGGCGAGTTCTATTCGCTGAGCCTGCTGCCGCCCTTCTTCAACCCCGGACCCCTGGACGTGCCGGCACCTCTGATCTTCCTGGCCGCGGTGGGGGAGGCAATGCTCCGGGTCGCGGGCGGCGAGGCGGACGGCGTCCACGTCCACCCGCTCCACACCGAGCGCTACCTCGACACCGTGGTGCGGCCGCTCGTCCGTGGTGCGGCGTCGGCGTCAGGCCGCGATCCCGACCAGGTCACCCTCGCCGTGCCGGCCATGATCGCCACCGGGCGCACCGCGGACGAGGCTGCCGCGGCCCGCGGACCGCTGCGAGCCCAGGTCGCCTTCTACGCCTCCACGCCCACCTACCGGCCGGTCCTCGAGCTCGAGGGTCAGGGGGAGATCGCGGACCGCCTCCACCGGCTCAGCGTCCAGGGCCGATGGCCCGAGATGCCGGCGGAGGTCGACGACGCGTTGCTGGACTCGGTCTGCACCACCGCCACCTGGGACGAGCTGCCAGCGGCGCTGCTCCGGCGCTACGGGACCCGGGCCGGCCGCCTCATGCCCTACGCGGTCGAGCCCTCCGCCCCGTGGGCCGAGATCGCCCGGCGGCTCAGGGATGCCGCTGCTGCCCCCGTGGCGGAGCACGCCGGGGCGGCCGATGCATCGCTGCGGGACGACCGCGGCGCGGGGTAGGGTTACCCACATGCTGATCGCGATCGTCCTCATCCTCCTGGTCATCCTGGTCGTCTGGGGGCTGCTCGCCGTGATTGGCCACCTCCTCACCTGGGTGATCGTGGGCCTCATCGCCGGGGCACTGGCCAGCCGGGTCGTCCAGGGCCGCGGCATGGGGTGCCTGATGGACCTGGTCTTCGGGCTGGCCGGGGCCCTCCTCGGCGGTCTGGTCATCCACTACGTGGCCCCGTCACTGCTGAGGGCGGGGGGAGTCCTGGGGCTGATCCAGGACATCATCGTCGCCTTCCTCGGAGCCGTGGTCGTCCTCGGTGTGGCCCGGCTCGTGTCTCCCAAACGCCGCCTGACGGGTGGCAGGAAAAGGCGCCTCCTTCCCCGATGACGCCGGGTGGCACCGGCCGGGAGGCCATCTCCCTGGGTGGGTCTCCGGGCGGCGCCGCTCCCCTGGTCGTCCTGGTCCGCCATGGCGAGACCGAGTGGAGCCGCAGTGGTCGCCACACCGGCCGCAGCGACATCGCCCTCGATCCCGAGGGGGAGGCTCAGGCCAGGTGGTTGCGCCACCGGCTCCGCGAGTGGCGCTTCGCGACCGTGATGGTCAGCCCGCTCCGCAGGGCCCGGAAGACCTGTGACATCGCCGGCTTCGGGCGCGCTGCCCGCGTCGAACCGGATCTCCAGGAATGGGACTACGGAAGCTACGAAGGGAGGACCGCGGAGGAGATCCGCGAGCAGCGTCCCGGCTGGACCATCTGGCGCGACGGGGTGGTCGGCGGCGAGACCGCTGAGGACGTCGCCCGGCGTGCTGAGAGCGTCCTCGCCAGCGTCCGTGCCGCCGGCGGCGACGTGGCGCTCTTCGCCCATGGCCACCTGCTGCGCATCCTGGCCGCCCGCTGGTGCGACCTGCCGCCGGTGGCCGGCGAGCACCTGGCCTTCTCGGCGGGCGCCATCTCCATCCTCGGCTCCGACCGGGACGCCCCGATCATCTGGCGCTGGAACGACACCTCACACCTTCCCGCCGGCGACCACCGCTGGTAGAGGCGAGCGCGTAGCGCGTCTCGGTGGGCGTCTCAGGTCGGGGGAGGCGGCCCGAAGCTGCGCTCGCAGTCCACGTCGAGGGTGGCCAGCAGCTCGCCGGCGAAGTAGGCGGGACCGACGGCGAGCACCCGCGGCCCCAGGGCGTCGAGGTCCACCTGGTCCAGGTGCATCACCGCTCCCCTCCCGGGTGGTCCGGTCGAGGACCCACCCGGCACCCGCACCACCGTCAGCTCGCCCATGGCCTCCAGGAGCGGACCGTCGTCGCGAAGGCGGGGGACGTAGCTGAGCACCGCGGTAGGCCGTCCCATCGTCTCGGTGGCGTGGGCAACGGCACCGGCGATCGCCTCCGGGTTGGTGGCGCAGTCGATGATCCAGTGCTGGGAGCCGAGGCGGTGATGGCTCAACCTACCCGGCAGCTGCACCCCGTCGAGCACCGTCCGAAGCGTCGCCGGCGGTGGCGGCGTCCATCGACCGGTGTCGAGCAGGCGCAGGGCCGCGGTCACCCCGGCCAGCGCGTTGACCCGGCCCAGGCCGGGGGAAAGCTCGCTGTCGCCGGGCACGGTCGATGTCCGGTCGACCCGGATCAGCTCGGCCCCGTGTCTTCGCGCCTCCTCGACGACGACGCGATCCGCCTCCGCGAACGGCTGGGGCGCGCTGACCAGGGCGCTGGTCGCCGCGGTGACGACCCCGGCCTTCTCGGCGGCGATCTCGGTGACGCTGTCCCCGAGAACACCGACGTGCTCCTCGATGACGGCGGTGATGGCGACGACCCCGGGCCAGAGCAGGGAGACCTCGTCAGAGCGCCCGCCCATCCCCGCCTCCAGCACCACGGCATCGCAGCCGCGATCCGAGAAGTGCCGGATCGCCGCCAGCAGGAAGAGCCCGCTGGGTGACAGGTAACCGCCGTCGGGCAGCTGGGGGCCCCTACTGCGGACGGTCGAGGCGACGTCACCGACCAGACGCTCGTAGCCGAGACGGTCGATCGCCGTCCCCCCCACCCGGATGCGCTCCCGGTTGCTGCGCAGCCCCGGGCTGGTGAGCGTTCCCACCCTGAGGCCGGCCGCCGCCAGGGTGGCGGAGGCGTAGGTGGCCGCGGTCCCCTTGCCCTTGGAGCCGACCACGATCAGGACCCGCTGAGGCCGGGCGCGCCAGGCCGCGAGGTCGACCCCCAGGTGGGGTGCTAGGGCGGCCGCTCGCGCCAGGCTCCGGCGCAGCCCGGCCGGCCGGCCCGCCAGCCGCTCGGAGAAGAGGGCCTGGTCGGCGTCGATCCGCTCCCGCCGCATGGATCAAGAGTAGGCAACCCCGCACCCTTTCCCGTCGCCGTGCCGGTGGGTCGCGCAACGTGTCGGCCGAGCCTTCGGGGCGACCTCTCGCCCGGTCGGCTATCATCCGGCCGTTGGCGGTCCGTCGGGGAGCGGTCTCGCCTTGTGACAGGAGAAGGAGTTGCCGATGCCGGCGTGCCGCACCCGGCGGCGTACGGCTCGGCCACACGGGATGTGGAGGCCGCGCTCGCTCCCCAGCGCCGGGAGGCCGGATGGTCCCCGCGGCCCGGGGCGGCGGCCAGAGTCCGGATGAGATGAGCGACACCCGTCCTCAGAGGGGGCCGGAGCCGCGGCGGCGGCGGCGCCGCTCACGCCACACTCTCAGGTTGCCCCGGCTGCGCTGGATCGCCCTGATCGTGCTCGGCTTCCTGCTCGCCGGGGTGGGCGGCGTGGTCAGCTTCTTCTGGCCCACCATCACCGCGGCGGTGGGGGCGACGGGGCAGAACGCGATCCCCTCGCTGCATCCGACCGCCACCAGTGGTCCGGCCACGAGCCCCCCGTCGACCGCGCCTCCCACCGGCTCCGCCTTCACGGTCCTGCTGATGGGTTCCGACAACGACCAGAAGTTCACCAACGGCGCGGGAACTCCGATCTTCTGCTGCGCCCAGTCCCTGATCCTGATGCGGGTCGACCCCTCCACGTCCAGCGTCACCATGCTCTCGATCCCCCGTGACTTCTGGGTGCCCCTCTACAGCGGGACCGGCGCGTCCCTGGGGTCCGGCAAGGTCGACCAGGCTTTCGGTGACGTCTCGCCACCGGACGGGACCAACGGTGCCAGCGCCGAGATCGCAACCATCGAGCGCGACTTCCAGGTCTCGGTCGACCACTATGTGTGGATCGGGCTGGAGGGGCTGATCAACCTCATCAACGAGGTCGGCGGCATCGACATCGTCGCCAGCCACCCGGTGATGGACGACAACTACCCCTACGACGTCGCCGGCAGCACCAACCCCAACGCCGCCGACCGGGTCTCGGTGCTTCCCGGCGCTCAGCACATGGACGGCTACGAGGCCCTCGAGTACGTGCGCTCCCGCCACGACGACCTCAACGGCGATCTGGGCCGCACCGTCCGGCAGCAGCAGGTCCTGGTCGCGCTCCGCCAGAAGCTGGCCCAGCTCAGCATCGCCGACGTCAACGGCATCGCCTCGGCGCTCAGCGGCCAGGTGCTCACCGACGTGCCGCTCACCAATCTCCCCACCCTGCTCGGGCTGGTCAAGGACGTCGAGTCGGGAAGCATCCAGCACGTCTTCCTGACCCAGTTCAGCATGGGTGTCGTGGACAGCCAGGACGTCGAGCTCCCCGACATGAGCGCCATCCTCGGGGTGGTCCACCAGTACTTCCCAGCGCCATGAGCCGCCGCCGGGCGGCCACCGCCGCCATCCTCGTGGTCCTCATGGCCGGCTTCGGCGCCGGGGTCAACCGCTACCTGGCGAGCCGGTCCAGCCGGGTCGACGCTCCTCCCGTCCACAATCCCGTCCAGTTCCACCCCCAATTCACCCTGCCCGGCTCCATCTACTTCGCGGCGGGCGGAGGGCTGTACTCCCTCCACGGCAGCACCATCACCGAGCTCCAGCCCCCGGGGCAGGGCTGGACGCAGCCGGTGCTGCTCCCTGACGGCAGCGCGCTGCTCGCGGTCAAGGTGACCACCAACTACTTCTCCGACCTCTACGAGCTGAACCTCGACGGCAGCATCGAGTCGCAGTTGAGCCACGACTCCGGCAAGGTAACGGCCACCCAGCTGGGCAACGACGACTGGATCGCCTACCCGGCGGTGGGTCCGGGGGACACCCTGTACTTCAGCTACGACTGGCCCAAGGGCGGCGTCTGCGAGCCGGGCAACGGCTACCAGGTCGACTACTCGATCTGGAGCACCACGCTGGGTACCGAGATCGATCGGGCCGGCGTCGTCAAGGGCAAGGACATCACCCAGCAGAGCTGGGCCAACTACTACACGGGCGGCGATGTCAGCCCGGTTCCGCTGCTGGGCGGCGGTCTCGTCTACGTCGATTACGAATCGGCGTACGGCGACACCGGTGAGCTGAGCACGCCGCTGGCGGGCGCGGTCCCGGGCACCGAGGTGAGCCAGATCCGCCTGGATCCCAAGGGAGGCTCCCCCGCCACCTGCGCTCCGGGCGAGGACGGGACGGCGCTGACCCAACCCGGCGATGACTGCGCCCAGCCGGCGCTCAACCCCGATCAGACCGAGATCGCCATGATCTGCACCCCGGTCGTCGCCGGCGCTCCGAGCAGCGCCGAGTCGGACCTGGTGGTCGCCAGCTTCGATGCCGCAACCGGCACGCTCGGTCCGCTCCAGCGCCAGGTCACGGGGGTGCTCGCCGCCTCTCCGACCTGGTCGCCGGATGGCCAGGATCTCCTCTACCTGGCTCCGGAGGGCGGCGACGGGTACTTCCAGCTCTGGTACCTGAAGGGCGCCACCGCCGCCGTCCCGGGTCACCCCAGGCAGATCACCAGCAACCTCGACCTGGACGCGACCGCCGCCCCCGCCTGGGCGGACAGCTGAGGCACCGCCCTGGCCGGCGGGTGGCCCACCACCGCAGCGGCCGCCCGAACTCTCCGGATCATCCCTCCCTCGCCTGCCGTGATCCTCGGCTGAAAGAGGCCCGATCCCCCGAGGACCGGGCCTCCGGCGAAGGAGAAGGCGCGAGCCGGAATCAAGATGTAGTGGTTGTGCCGGCCGCCGCCCCCATATCTTGATGAGCTCGATGGGTGATGTCAAGCGCGGCGGTGCCCTCGGGCCGGCGCCTCCGACCGGGCCTGGAGAGTGCCGCCGGTCGTACCGTTGCCACCCGTGACCGCCGGCGCCGCCTGTCCCATCCACGGTTGCTGCCAACCGTGACCGCCGGCGCCGCCTCCCGCACCAGCCGATCGGGGCTGGGCCCGGCCGCGGGATCGCTCTTCGCTTTCGTCGTCCTCGGGCTTCCCGACGGGATGCTCGGGGTGGCCTGGCCGTCGCTGCGGGCTGGTTTCGGCCAGCCGCTCGGCAGCCTGGGGGAACTGCTCCTCGCCTCCCTGGCTGGTTACCTCGCCATCACCATCACGGCGGGAGCGGCGCTTCGCACCCTCGGCACCTCCGCCCTGCTGATGGCAGCGGCGGTGGCCGCGGCGGCCGGCGCCGCACTGATCACCGCTGCTCCGGCCTGGGGGGTGGTGATCCCGGGGGCGCTGCTCCTGGGCACCGCCGGGGGTGCCCTGGACGCGGCGCTCAACACCGTGGTCTCCCTGAACCGGCGGCCGACCCTGATGAACCTCCTCCACGCCTCGTATGGAGTGGGGGCGGCCCTGGGACCATTGCTGGTGACCGCCGCCCTCGCGGCCGGCTCCGCGTGGCGCGGCGCCTATGTGGCCCTGGCCATCCTCGAAGTCGTCCTGCTGGCCGTATGGATGGCCAGCCGCCGCTCCATCCCACCCGTACCCCGCGGGCATGACCGGGAGAAACCTGCCCCGCCGGATGTCCCGCTCCCCGCCGAGCCGCCGGCCGCATCCCGGTCCTCGGCGCCCCGGCCCGCGCTGCCGGCGCCGCCTCCGGCCCCCTCACTTCGACCCCCGGACTGGCGCCGGCTGCTCCTGCCTCTC
>Ga0187771_10000700_pt1 | contig 21078 bp, 23 predicted proteins | sample 0116_SJ02_MP15_1_FD_133139 | JGI IMG/M metagenome (GOLD analysis project Ga0187771, IMG submission 133139) | Tropical peat soil microbial communities from peatlands in Department of Meta, Colombia - 0116_SJ02_MP15_10_MG | ecosystem: Environmental > Terrestrial > Soil > Wetlands > Peat | place...
ACGAACCCCAGTTTCTTGTTCCTGACCTTGGCAAGCTCGGCATTTGGGAGCTTCGAGATGTCTGTCCCGTCAATGAAGACCTTGCCGGTTGTGGGGCGGTCGAGGGCTCCGAGGAGATTGAGTAGGGTGGTCTTTCCTGACCCCGAGGGCCCTATTATTGACACGAATTCCCCCTTCTCCACTTTGAAGTTGATGTTGTGAAGAGCCACAGTGGAGGCTGATCCGGAGCCATAACGCTTGCCAAGATTCACAGCCTGAATCGAGACGTCGCGACCGTCAGTCACATACTGCAGGTCCATGCCTACCGCCCTATGCCGGCGCGCTGGCAGGCTTTGGCTGGGGCCGGATGAAGACCGAGAAGACCTCCAAAAGGAGCCCCGCTCCCACCAAAGCGACACCTGCCAGAGACTCTACTTCGTCGGTGGTCAGGCTCCCCCTGCCGCTAAAGGTTCCCGTAGGCCTGGTGAAGTTGAAGGGAGAAGTGCCCGTGAAGTTCCCGCTGAAACCGCCGGTTCGTGTGAAGGTTGTGCCGCTGAAGGTGAAGGTTGTACCGGGTGTAGTTGTACCGGTCACGAGCCTCAGAGAGGGATTGCCAATTATGGCCAAAACGAGGCCTACGGCGATTAGAACAACACTTCCTATGACCAGCTTGCTTACCAAGATTTTACAGGGTTTCTGAAGCCAGGTCGGTTAATATCCCGTTTCCAAGAATCATCCAAAATCATTAGAGATTCCATCCATGATTGGACGGTCAGGTCTCGTCTTGGATTCTTTGAGGGCCTAATCGAGGCTGAGGTAGAGGAAGATTGTGTAGGCAGCGATGGTGAACAGGTCAGCGGTCGAAAGATACGGCCCGAATTCAATGGCATACCTCCCTACGAAGCCCAGGAGCAACGGGTACTGGAACAATGACTGCAGGAGAAGGGCTGACATCACAACGAGGATTCCGAGAGAAAACCTTGCCCCGGTCTCTGCGTAGACCCGGAGGTACACAATCACGAGTGCCACTTGGAGGGCAATGATAACGGTGGAGAGGACCATGTGAACTATGATGAGGTTTCTGAATTGGAAGGGAGGGAATGGGCCGAAGCCGAATGGCAATGGGATCAGGTATGACAACGCTACTCCCAGCACAATTCCTACGATCAGGACCAGTGGAACCACTATCCATGCCGGCCTCTTCGTCTTCTGTTGCCCTGGCTCCGTGATCAATTCTCTCTCCCCCCTTTCGCCTTCCTGAGGATTGCTTCGAGGGTCGTCCAGTGAGCCTCCATGGAGTCTGAGATGAAATATAGCTTCCCGTAGGCCTCCCCCTCGGTCACAATCAGGTGGTTTTGCTCCAACACCTTTAGGTGGTGCCTGATGGTTGTGTAGTCCAAGTGCAGCGCCTCTGACAACTGCTGGGCGTTCCTTGGCTGCTGCCTTATGGCAGAAAGGACAAGCTTCCTCGTTTTGCCTCCGGCGCTCCCTGCGAACAACCACCACAGGAGCCGCTCGAAGGCGTCCAATTCATGATTGACCACAAATGCCGGGCGCAATAACGATATCGTCGAGCGAGCAGGTCCGTTGTCACCTATTGGACCCTTTATGGCATTCGATCTGGTTCGGGCTCGCGATCTAGGGAATGGAGTTACCACTAGTATGCACCGAGAACCACGGTCGCATTGGTGTATGCGCTTGACCTGATGACGCCCAGCTGGACGGTTTGCCCCGCCGTTGTGTTCTCCTCAAGGTAGCTCGCGAGACCATCAGAATCAACCACCTTGACGCCATTAATCGAGACGACGATATCCCCGCCCACCAGGTAGTTCTGCCCCTCTACCGTGACGGTCCTTGTCCCTCCTTGAATTCCGGCGTTGCCCGCGGGGCCCCCGCTGACTACTGACTCGACCAATACTCCATAGGTGACGTTGGAGCCTGTCGCCTCGGCTAACTGGTATGTCATGTCGGTGGTGGAGCCAAGCCCGAGGTCAGGATGAAGTGTGTAATCTCCTTTTGATACGAGTGAAGGAAGCTCCCGGGACAGCGTGCCTGCTGGTATCGCGAACCCGAGTCCCTCGGAATTGCTGGCTGTCGCGGTCGTAATGCCGACGACGTTCCCGTTCGAATCGATGAGGGGGCCGCCGGAGTTGCCTGGGTTGATGGCAGCACTGAACTGTATTACATCGGGAATTGTAGTCTGTGTGTTCGTGGATTCTGTGATCGTCCTGCCCACTTGGCTTACCAAGCCTGCTGTCACGGAACCCGAGAGACCGAAGGGGCTCCCTATTGCGAAGACTGTCTCACCGACAATCACAGCGCCGGTCGATGCAAGAACATTGAGCGCGTGGAACTCCGAAGCGGGTGCCGAAACAGTGAGCACGGCCAGATCCCTGTACTGATCTGTTCCTTTGACTGAGGCCGGGTAGGAGTTTCCATCGGAGAAAGTTACGGTAATGTTCGAAGTCCCAGAAACGACATGGTTGTTGGTGACGACATAGGTGGAGTTCTGATAGTCAACGACGAATCCCGAGCCCTGAATGCTCTCTATCGAGCTCAACTGACCGAAGAACGTGTTCTGCGTTGTCAGTTCGTAGCTTTGGATGGTCACTACGCTTGCGCTGTACCTTGCGTAGAGGCTCCCTGCAGACAACGAAGAGTTGGAATTTGGCTCGGTCTCAGATGCCAGAAGCGATTGTAGGTTTGAGTTAGCTTGTTCTAGGTTGGCTACCTGCGACTTAAGTGCGCTCACCTCAGAGGAGAAGCTCCCACCCGTACCCGTTGCTGTAGTTTGGAAGTACACACCAATTGCAGTGATTAGTAGGGCTGCCATAACAAGGATAACAATAGCCCTCCGGGGCCTTGGGGGTTTCGCGTCCACGAGCGAACTTCTCCCCGGTTGTATTTAGTGAATTTCCGAAATCTTTCCCGAATCGTTCAAAGATTCCCCCCTTCATTTCTGTGGACTGAGCCGACAACTACGCCTTACTATGGGGCAAATCCCGAGTACTCAAGGCGGTGAGCCGCACCTCGGGCATTAGCGTTAGCTGCATGCGACGTGTGCTTAGTTCTCGGCACAACAATAGTGCGCCGAGACATTGTTTACCAGACCAACACACCTATATTCTGAAACATGTACCAAGGATTCGCTCTAGATGAAGGGGTTTTCGGGAAGAGCCGTCTGAGACATCCAATGAAGAGCCAAACCATCGATAGAGCGATACTAGGCGGCATCACCATCTATCATAGTGAACCACATCGGCCCACTCGCGCCTTCCTCGTTTTAGTGATGGGGACTTCACATCTGGGGCGCCATGCCCGATCGAGATGACCCCTGCTGGGTGGAAGTGAGCAGGAATGCCTAGCAACTCCTTCATCCCCTTGACATCAAACACGCCAGAGAAGGCCGCAGCAAGGCCGGCATCGACGGCGCCCAACAGCAGAACCATGCAGCCCGCGCCGATGTCGAAGAACCAATAGGGGGTAGGCCATTCAATCTCCTTCCCATTCTCATCCAGTTTGTCGGGCTCATTGTATCGGTCGTGGTATAGCTTCTCGCTAACGCAGGCTACTATGGCTACGGGAGCTTCCGAGATCCACCTGTGGAAGCCTATTGCACTGTAGTCTCCCTCTCCTTGTAGCTTTGCAACCTTGTCCTTCGTCTCCGAGTCTGTGACAACCACATAGGCGCTTCCTTGGCTAAACCCCGCACTAGGAGAGTGCCGAGCAAGTTCGAGAATATGATCAATTTCCTCTTTGGATACTTGTTCGCTGGTGAAATGTCTGACCATGCGACGTTTCCGCACTACCTTTTGGAATTCCATACCTTCTGAGAGGTTGCGTTGTTGTTATTAAAATCCCGAATTCATGGCACGACTGGGGAAGGTTAAGCGCTCCCCTGACAGCGAACGCGAGCCAGCCTAAATTGGCCCTCACGGTCCCGTTGACGACCTGGAACACCCCTGTGACAGTCGCATTGACGTTGGTGAACTCGTCAATCACTAGAGTTGTCGTATTCCCCTTTGTGCTCTAGCTCACATCCACCGACACGTTGGTCACTGAGACGTAGCCGTCCCAGTCATCGAAGATGCCTTGTAGCTCTTGAGCACCCTGGAAACTTCCGTCAAACGTCCCAGTAAGGCTGAATGACGAGCTGACGTTCCTCAGGTACTTGGAGACCGCCGAGTCTGAAGGATACGTGAAGACAATCTCGGTGGTGCTTACGCTGTCGACTTTGGCTATCCCAGACTTAGGGCTGAGATTAACGGTGAGGGTGGAGGCGTTGACCAGTGGGCTAACCATGAATAGAAGGACTGCTATCGTGCTAGAGATACGATTTTCTTCGCTTCAGTCTTAGTCGAACCACGAACCAGAACGTCCGACATTAAACCAGGCGTTTTTGAACGGTTTGGAGCTGGAGATCTTCTGCGGGACAAGCTTTCGACGGCCTGATTTATGATTCCTAGCTTCCGCCCTTCACACGCATTATCCTGTTTCTGCCCATCATCGACCAGTACTCGACTTCGACACCTGGGGCCAGGGTCCCGTTCAGCTCGGCCGCCTCTTCAGGAGTGGGCTTGGGGGTCTCAAGGACCTCAAACGTAGCCAGGTCCATTATCTGGACTGTGTTGTCCATAATCGAGGTCACCTGTCCGGACCTCTTGTCAATCATGGGAATGTCCACCCTTGATTCCGCCGGCGAAACATAGCTCTTCTTCGACCCGGTGAACAGAGAGATCGCGACCAGCCTGACCTTGGCGCTCCCGTGCTTACCGGGCTTGAAATGTTCCCGGCTAACGACCTTGCACGGCTCCCCATCGATGATGATGTAACTCCCTTCTTTCACACTCCCCAGTTCAGCAGGTCGGCTCAAAGATAGCGAACCGTGCCTCCCGAACAAAGTAAATAAACGCCACGCGAAGAGACTGGTTCGCACGCATTAATGATTAGCCGACCGACCAACGAACTATCGGACCTCCCCAGGTAAGAATGAATCCTTGAAGGAACCCTCATTTGTCTGAACCGGCGTACGTCCTCGATTCCACCGCTTTCTACGCGGGAATACCCTATCAGGGGAACGGGCGTTACTACACCACGTATCTGGTCCTGGAGGAGGTAAAACACCATAACGTCGGTTCCTCCCTCATCCATAGCCGGGTCCAGGTCACAGAGCCCTCCCCTCAGTCTCTGGATAAGGTGAAGACCACTGCAGCCAGGACCGGAGATATCGGTGCCCTCTCCCAGACCGACATGTCCCTCCTCGCTCTCGGGCTCGACCTGATGAGGGGGGATGGTGGAGTAAACTTGGTGTCAGATGACTTTGCCGTCCGTAACGTAGCTGAGGTCCTCAACATCCCCCTTGCCCCAACCTCGATGAAGGGTGGGGAGTGGAAGAACATCACGTGGAAGATCTACTGCAGAGGGTGCGGCAAGACCTACACCAACCCCAAATTGACAGTCTGCCCCGTCTGCGGGACCCAGCTGGTCAGAAAGGCGTCAAACGGCTGACCTCACCCCGCCCAGTCCTCGCCGAGTCGGGTTCAGGAAAGGCTTCCGGTCACATGAAACGACCAGTTAACTGGAATTAACCTAGACAGTCAGATTCCACTACTAGGTTTATATATCTAATCATCCACCAAAGGTTGTATAGTGAAATAATATGAGGTACCCTAGGACTTCTGCTCTACAGGTTTCCGACAAGTGCCCCCAGTGTGGGAAACGGACGCTCGTCGAGGACGTGAGCACAGGCGAGCTTTCATGCAGCAACTGCGGCTTTGTCGTGACAGAAAATTCGATCGATCAGGGTCCCGAATGGCGCTCGTTCAATGACGAGAAGGGCGAGGACAGGGCAAGGGCCGGCGCTCCCACATCGATAACCTACAGAGACATGGGACTTTCGACAATGATAGGGAGTTCAAACAGGGATGCTTCTGGGCGTTCCCTCGACTCCCCAATGCGGAGCGCGATTGACAGGCTCAGGAAGTGGGACAACAGGTCTCCTGCATTCGGTTCGCAGGAGAAGAACCTCAGTATCGCCCTACGCGAGCTCGACAAGATGGCTGACAAGCTCGGCGTGTCTCAGGCAGTGAAGGAGCGGGCCGCATACATCTACCGCAAGGCCCTCGAGAGAGGTCTCCTGAGAGGACGCTCAATCATTGGTATTTCGGCCGCGGCGCTTTACGCAGCCATGCGAGACACCGAGACTCCCCGCACGCTGAAGGACATAGCATCGGTCAACAACCTCGACAAGAAGTCAGTGGCAAGGGACTACAGAATTCTCCTGAGGGAAATGGACCTCACGATGCCGGTCGCAGACGCGGCCAGGAACGTCAACAGGATAGCCTCCCACGTCGGCCTCTCCGAGAAGGTCGCACGCAAGGCCATCGAGATAGTCAGGATAACCGAAGAGAAGGAAATTTCTGCCGGTAAGTCCCCCATGGGGCTGGCGGCTGCGTCCCTCTACCTGGCAGGCGTCATTGAGGGCGAAGTGAAGACTCAGAAGGAGATAGCAGAGGCAGCAGGCGTCACCGAAGTCACTGTCCGCAACAGGTACAAGGGGTTGCGCGCCGACCTCGGCCAGCAGCTTGGCCTAGCCACCGAGCCCCAAATAGTGGCCCATTAGGGGCCCACACAGTTGCGCTTCTACATCGTAGACGTCTTCGCCGAGTCGAGACTGTCAGGGAACCAACTCGCTGTCTTCAGGGACTGCGCAAAGCTATCCACAGCATCGATGCAGAGAATCGCACAGGAGATGCACTACTCCGAGACCACCTTCATTACATCAGAGGAACCCCACAGCGGAGGCTACGACGTCAGGGTCTTCACCCCGGGCTACGAGCTCCCGTTCGCAGGGCACCCGACGCTCGGCACCGCCTACATCGTCCAGTCCCAAATCATCAGGAAACCGGCGGGAAAGGTGGTGCTCAACATGAAGGTCGGGCAGATTCCCGTCACGTTCTCCTACCGTCATGGTGCACCCGACGTTCTTTGGATGAAGCAGAAGAGCCCCACCTTCGGACGGACGTTCAGCAGAGAGCGGATTGCGAAGATACTCGGGCTGAAGGCCTCGGACATAGATCCGAAGTTCCCCGTTAGGCTGGTCTCCACAGGAGTTCCGTTCGTAATAGTGCCTCTTACTGGACTGAAGGCAATCAAGGGAATCAGGGTCGACCAGGGCGGCCTTGCACGGCTCTTCAAGGAGACCGACACTACAGTGATCCTGCTGTTCAGCCCAGAGACCTATTCGAAGGAGAACGACCTGAACGTCCGGGTGCTCGGGCTCCCTGATATCATTCCGGAAGACCCGGCCACCGGCTCGGGGAACGGGTGCTTGGCCGCCTATCTAGTCAATGAGCGCTACTTCGGCCGGAACAGCATCGCCGTGCGGGTTGAGCAGGGGTACGAAATCAACCGCCGCTCCCTCCTCCTGCTTCACGCGAAAGAGACCTCCGCGGGCGTAGAGGTCAACGTAGGGGGTCGCGTTCAGTTCGTGGCGAAGGGAGAGTTCCCGGAATAAAGCGGACCGAGGGTTGGGCCCCCACATGGGGGCAGACTGCAGAGTGAGGGGTCCTCGCGCGAGTGAATCCTGCTCCTTGGGTGGTCCTTGCGCGGTCGGGCGAAATCCCGCATTTGCGGTTCTCAATTTCGGGAAACATCTCATAAAGGGCTGGCTCTGTTCCCTCTGTCATGGGCAAGAAAGGAAAGGAGATTGTAAAGGCCGATCTCAAGGGAGTCATCAAGGACCTAAACACCGCCTATTCAGATGAGTGGCTCGCGCACTTCCAATACTGGTACATGGCGAAGTGGATTAAGGGGATGGACGCAGACACCCTGAGAACTGTTCTCGAAAAGCAATCTGCAGACGAGCTCGGCCATGCCGGGAGGCTTGCCGAGAGAATCATCCAACTCGGAGGGCGCCCCGTAGCCCACCCAGCGCAGCTACTGAAGTCGTGCGGCTGCGGATTCAAGGAGCCGCCGAGCAGACGCACCGATCTCAAGGGGGTCATCAGAGATGTCTTGCAAGCAGAGGCGTGCGCCATAGAGTTCTACAGCAAGATGGCAGAGAAGTACAGGGGAACGGATCTTGTTACCCACGAGATCTTCGAAGACCTCCTGAAGGATGAGGTCAGCGACGAAGAGGAGTGGGAGGATTTCCTAGATAGCTCATAGTTCTCGGTCTGCCGGAGTGGGGCCTGATGGGATTCGCCGTATCCGTGAGTTCAGAAACTATCCGCTGATAGTTTCTGTGTCGGTTGCTAACTCCATTCAGGCAATTCGTAGCCCCTCCGCCTTCCCACCCAGTCCCCTATTGCTCCACCAATGACCAAGCCGGCGACGGCGAATGTTACGACCTCTAACATAGAAGGCTGGAGTATCCCTGTGTTAATGAAGAGAATAGAGAGAAGAAAGAACACGGCAAGGCCGACCCAACAGGCAAACAGCATGACGTATGCAACCCGGTTTGCCTTGATGTTCGTCTTGCGTCTGTAGTGTTCGCCGAGCGCGACTCCAGTGATTAGTATAGCGTCGCCGAGGAAGACGTAAGGCGAAAAACCTAGCCCGTATAGTACCGCAGTGACGGCTACGATTAGCACAGAGTATGCTATGAACCCGCTCCAACTCCTTATCCCGCTTGTGGTGCTCATCCCGTCGTTTCGCAGTTGCGCTGCTTATCGAGATACTTACCGCTTGTGTCGCGAATATGGCAAGGCCGCGAGGCCGTTCTCATGCGTAGAACTTTACACCCCGTCAGGTGTCCTCTGAGGCATGAGGAACGGGGTGATTATGGTTCTACTGGTGCTAGCGATACTAACAGGTGCCGGAGCGGGGTATCTTTTGGGCAACCGGAAAATTGTGACGACCACTGTCACAGTCTCATGCCCTTCGGCCACCACAGAGGAATACTCAGGCGACTTTGAAGTAGAGGTCTCCTACCAGGGGCCTTGGAACGCCAACGTTAGCACCTACTCTGCCTTTGCCACCACACCAGAATATCTCATATGGACTTGTCATTATGCTGGAAGCGGGACTGCCTACATCAGTATCGCCTCACCGAATCACAACAGAGAGCAGACCGTGTTTTGTGCGGCGCACAAACTCGATCCAAGCGGCGGGAACCTTACCGTGACCGTCACCTATGGTGCTGGTTTTCGCTCGAATAGCACGACACTGCCCTTCGGTTCGACCATGACATTCGTGTCGACCGCGCCCTAGTGAAAGTCGACCAAGGGAGTAGCCCCCATATGGGGGCATGTGGCAGACGCGTCGGGAATCATCACGGAGAAGTGGCTATGGCTGGCCCGAACTTGTTCAGTCCGACCCGTCGCCGTCTGAAATTAGTGACATTGAACTCTCTGTAGTCGCCGGGGCCGATTTTCTCTGACAGCTGTCCGATGCAACTAAGCAAGACCCAGTGCAATTAGTTGCTTAGGAAGTCCAGAACTTGGTTGTTGAACTCGCCACTTTTCTCCATGTAGAGAGAGTGCGACCCGTCGGCAATCTTGACCAGTTTGGCTCTCGGCACAAGGCGAGCAATCACATCAGATGATGTCGGCCTAACACTTCTGTCCTCGGTTCCGCAAATGACTAGTGTTGGAGCCTTGATCATCCCTAACCTGTCAGCAGCGTCATGCGTCAAGATCGCGTCCCACTGCTCAAGAGCCCTCCCAAACGATTTCACTGAAGCGAATCTGATGGCGATCTTCATAAGCGGAATAAGAAAAACTCTGTTGGACCAGTTATTGATGGCAGGGGACATTACGGCACTCCCAAACCTTCGAAGACTCGCTTCATCGTGTGGTGATTTTTCGTAGGCCTCCCATGCCGCATCTATTGCCGGAGAAAATCCGCTCATTTCATCTCTCCGGGCAAATGTGCTCCCGAGAACTAACTTGTTTACCCTTTCGGGCTGATTAATTGCTACCTCTTGGGCAATCATCCCTCCCATAGATACTCCCAGAACATGAGCTTTCTGAATGGCTAGAAAATCCATGAGGCCGATAGTGTCTTCGGCCATCATTCTGGTTGTGTAGGGCCCAGGAGGCTTGCCAGACTTCCCCACGCCTCTGTTGTCGAATGTGATCATGCGGAAGTGTTTCTTGAACGGTCCTATCTGGCGCCTCCAGTTGCCCTGAACTTCGTTCGCTCCGTTGATCATGACCAGGGGTTCTCCCTCTCCCCGAGCTGTGTAGCTTAGGTTGATTCCATTGACGTTCGCCACACCGATTCCGGGTTTCCCATCTGTGCGCTCCCCGTTAGACGACCCGCGTCCCCTGTGCGCTTCGTCCGGCCTGGTGAGAATGATATACAGATGGTAGGATTCTCACCATTGAGAATTGACTTTGTGAATGTCTCTCTCGATAGCGATTCTTGGAATGGGTTGGACGGACCCTACACTCCCCTATCCTGGTCGGCTCTGGAATGGCTCGCCGGACCTTCTCTGAAAAGACACCTAAATAGCTCAAATCAGCCCAGTCCAGGACAAACAGAGTCCATTCAGAGCTATTTCATGGTGGACCGGGGGGAATAGCCCCCATATGGGAGCGGACCGCTGGACGTGGATATGGAGGGTTCCACCCCTCAATGGGGTACGAGAAACTGGTTCCGAGTACAATCCGCCTATGCCGGAAGTCCGACTTTCTTGCAGAACTCTGCAAAACGAGGATCTTTTCGCATATCCTCGAAGTATGGTAATGATTTCATCAACCAGTGCCAAGAGTGGTCCCCTGCCTGCTTCATCAGCTGCTCGAAGGCTTCGTCCATGTTGCCAAGCGCCGCGTGAATAAACAGTTGACCCCAACCTCCAGCTGGGCCTGCCATTTTCGAGAGGATCCGAAGGGAATCCTCAGCCTCCTTTCTCCTTCCGGTGATGGCATATAACCAACCCTGATCCATTAGGAGGAAGTCTTCACTAGGGCTGATGGCAAGGCCTTCGTTCAAGGCCTCCTGGGCCTTCAAGAAGTCCATCCGGAGGAGATGGAACTCGAACATTGAATGGTATGGCCAGAAAGACTTGGGGAAAGCGGCTTTCATTCTTTCAATCACATCAATTGCGTCACGTTCCTTCCCAGTTAGTTGCAGCAGAGTGGCGAATGCGCTCGAGGTCGGGACGTCTAGGGGATTCAGTCGGTAGGATACTTGGAAGGCATCCAAACTGTCCTCCAGCCTCCCTATAGCGCCATATTCCAGCCCAAGCGTGAAGTAAGGCTCCGCGTAGCTTGGGTTGATCTTTATGGCTTCTTCAGCCTCGGCAATCGCTTCGTCGAACCTGTCCAACTGCCCGTCAACCAGGGCCATAGCTGCATGGGCTTCTGCCGAATTGGGCCCAAGCTCAAGCGCCCTCTGTGCAGCGGCTTCTGACCGCCTCAGGTTGGCAGCATAGTCCGCGCGGACTGCCGCCCAGCTCAGAGCAAGCGCAAGACCCGCGTATGCCCGAGCAAATGTCGGATCCTTGGAGATAGCATCCTGAAACATCTTGATCGCAGGAGTCGTAGTCAGGTCGGGAGCCTCGTGGTACAGACGCATGGCCCTGAGGTACAGAGTGTACGCCTCAAGGTTCGGAGTCGATTCCATTCGAGAAAGTTTGCCTTCGGATACTCCAGCCTGGAGGGCGTCCGTGACCTTTCTCGCGATGTCCCTTTGCGTAGCAAAGACGTCCTGCAACTCTCTGTCGTAGCTCTCTGCCCAAATGTGTCGGTCGTTCGCAGCATCGATCATCTGGGCTGTGATTCTGAGTTTGATGCCTGCTTTGCGTACGCTCCCTTCTATAACTGTACCTACGTTCAACTCCCTCGAAACTTCTCTTATCGGCTTCGGGTTCTTCTTGTACTGCATGACCGATGTTCGCGAAATTACTTCCACCTGTCCAAGCTTGGAAACAGTCGAAATGATTTCTTCAGTCATTCCATCGGCGAAGTACTCGTCACCTGCATCGGGGCTGAGGTTGACGAAAGGTAGAATGGCTATCCTGCGGACCTTCGCAAGTTCCTTCTGTTCACCGCCTTCCCACGGCATCTTGACGGCGTAGACTTCGACTGGTCTCTCAATGTTCTTCAGAACCTTTTCACCCATCGAAAGTAGCGGAAGTTCGAACTTGTTCCGCACTTGGTCGTAGACCTGCTGAGATACACACACCCCCTCGGGTAACGCCGTTGGCTCAATCCGGGAGGCAATGTTCACAGCATCTCCGAATACGTCGCCGGACTTGTTGATTACGTCGCCAAGGTGAATGCCAATCCTGAGTTTGATTTTCCACTCGTCAGTGCTCGACAAGTTGTAGTCGTGCAGGTAGGACTGAATCTCAGATGCGCACCGCAAGGCTTCGAGGGCACTTTCAAACTCAACCAGGAATGAGTCGCCAATCGTCTTAACCTCTCTCCCGTGAAACCTTGGAAAGAAGGGTCTGAGTAGTCTATTGTGCCTCTCAAGTACTTCCATTGCAAGAGCCTCATTTGCCTGAGTCAGGGCGGTATAGCCAACAATATCTGTGAACATTATCGCAGCGAGTCGACGCTCGCCGTCTGACAATTAGTGTCCCTTGCGCGGTTGGATTGGCTGATGATAAAACGGTTTGTGAGACGTTGGAATTTGCAAGTCGCATTAAGCTGCCTCTCACTGAAAAGACACCCAAACAGCTCAAACCAAGCTAATCCGGACAAACGGAGCTCATCCTGAGCTATTTCATGGTGGACCGGGGGGGAATTGAACCCCCGACCTTGGGACCCTAACGGGTTCTCCCGCGTGCGAGGCGGGCGTTCGTACCGCTGAACTACCGGCCCACTTGATTTCGCCCTCGAGCCCTTCCTTGTTTAAGGGTTCGCGGGGCCCGTTTCCTCACAAGGGGGCAGAAACCCTTTTGCGGGACTCTCGGGGCGGCGAAATCGAAATGCCCCGAACGGACCTGGAGGACAGGCTCTTCTGGCTGGCCAACGAGAAGGAAATCAGGAACGCAAAGACCACAGACGCCTACTTCCTCCACACGAAGGAGGTCCTCCAAAAGAACAACATAGAGTCCAGGGTCGTCATGGAGGTCTTCGCCCGCGACGTCCCCTACCCGGACAACTGGGGACTCCTCACCGGTGTCTACGAGGTGGCGAAGCTCCTTGAAGGGCTCCCAATAGACGTCTGGTCATTCGACGAGGGATCGATATTTGTCGCCGACAGGAACTCTGTGATGTACGAGCCGCTGATGATAATCGAAGGAAGGTACGTCGACTTCGCCGAATACGAGAACCCACTCCTGGGCCTGCTTTCGGCCTCCACCAGCGTGTCGACCCGGGCAGCCAAGTTCAGAATCGCGACGGGCTCCAAGCTGCTCCTCAGCTTCGGAACAAGGAGGGTCCACCCTGCTCTTGCCCCAACGGTCGAGCGGGCGTGCTATCTCGCGGGGTTTGACGGCGTCTCCAACGTGCTCGGCGCTAAGCTCCTCGAACTCGAACCCTCGGGGACCATGCCCCATGCACTGGTCCAGATCCTGGGGAGCCAAGAGAAGGCGTGGCGCCTCTTCGACGAAACAATCCCCAAGAGCGTCCCACGCGTTGCACTCGTGGACACGTTCTGGGACGAGAAAGCAGAATCTATCAAGGCCTTCGAGGTACTCGGTCCCAAGCTCTGGGGGGTCAGGCTTGACACTCCGGCGTCAAGGCGGGGCGACTTCGCCAAGATAGCCGAAGAGGTCAGGTGGGAGCTAGACATCCGGGGAGGAAAGAAGGTCAGAATCATCGTGTCAGGGAGACTCGACGAAGAGACGATCGCTAAGCTCAATCCAATTGTCGACGGCTATGGTGTCGGCACCGCGGTGGCCTATCCACCCGTCATCGACCTTAGCGCCAAGATAGTCGAGGTGAAAGAAGACGAGAGGACAGAGTTCAGGGCGAAGCGCGGGGGCCTGGGAGGGCGCAAGGCGGTCTTCCGGTCTTCAGGCTTCAAAGACACCGTGACCCTCGAGACCGGCAGATTGAACCGAGGGGGAGCTCTCCTCAAACCGCTCCTGAAGAACGGGAAGATGGTGGCAGGCTTTGAATCGATAGACGACCTGAGAGCGAAGGTCAGGAAGGACTTGGACGAGCTCAAGACCGCGACACCAACTCTGCAGTGGAGGTGACCGTTCACGCACCCGGCGTTGGTGGTCGTCGATGTCCAGGTCGATTTTTGTCCCGGTGGTGCGCTCGCCGTCAGGGGTGGGGACGAGGTGGTCCCACGTCTTAACAGGGTAATCGAAACATTCGAACGTCGAGAACTTCCAATCTTCCTCACCAGAGACTGGCACCCAGTAGACCACATCTCGTTCAGAAGCCGAGGCGGGATCTGGCCTCCTCACTGCGTCCAGGGTTCGCCGGGCGCCAAGTTCCACCCAGGCCTGAGGATCCCTACCACCGCGGTCATCATCAGCAAGGGAGCATCCAGGGATGCGGAGGCTTACTCCGGCTTCCGGGGAACCGACCTCGAAGAGCGACTGAAGAGCCTTGGCGTTGACGAGATTTTCCTTGGCGGCCTCACCACCGATTACTGCGTAAGAGAGAGCACTCTAGACGCTCGCAAAGCGGGATTCTCGGTTACGGTCTTAGAAGACTGTACTAGGGCAGTCGACGCGAGGCCTGGCGACGGCGACAGGGCGCTCGCTGACATGCGCAGGGCGGGTGCAAAACTGGTGACATCCTTCGAGGTTCTCAAAAGAATGGCCGGCACGCAGCAGTAGAGTCATCATCCTGGCCTTTCAAGCCAGTCCTGATCGCCCGTCGTAGCACGCTGCGTGCCAGACCGGGCGTTTCGGAGGTTTTCTCTATTTATCCATTTTAGGTCTGTAGTCCATCTACTTCTGTTCTTATTAACGGCGGAGCATCTCCTGCTCAATCCGTGAGCGAGGAAGACTCGGAGTTCGTCAGTTGGTGGCAGGCGCTGGCCGAAGACCCGGACTACTACACCAACACCGAGCAGGGGCAGAAGGAGCTGTCCGACATGATCCGCAAGGAGTCGGAGCGCCTCCTCGAAGAGATAGGCAAGTCGGTCAAGCGGACCAAGGAGATAATCTGGCTTTCCAGCTTCTGCACTTCCTGCCACTACTTCAGGCAGGAAGGGAGGAAGATGGCGTGCAAGAAGTGGCAGGTCCGCATCGTCAAGCCGTTCTACGGCAGAGCGATTCTGAAGGAGGTCCCTTCTAGGACTGGGGGCGACGAGAAGGAGGTCGTAGTCGAGGGAATCGACTGGGACGCCCGCTGGAAGGAAGTCTCCGAGAGGATAGTGGACATGGCGGTGGGGATGGTCAACGGCGGATATCCCTACTTTTGCTACAAGGGAAAATAAGCTTCGGGGTTCCACACCCTTTCCAAGGGGACACGTGCTCACCTAAGTTCCAAGGCCTTGGCGCCGGTTTCAACCAGGTGACCAGGCAGGGAACGGTCCGTTAGAGCGAAGCCCATTCTCACACAAGGAAATCGTCTTTCCGTCTTTTATTCCTCAGGGGAGAGGGGCCGCCCCGACAGGTCCGGATGTCCATAGACCCGGGGAGCATGCTGACTTTCGCTCGCTTCCTTTTCGCATTCACCATCGGGTCGCACATCCTCCTGGTCTCGACGAGCATCGCGTTAGTTATCCTGATTTCGATATCCGAATTTCTCGCCATCCACAGGCACGACCCTGTCTACGAGGCTCTTGCCCGGAGGCTCTCCAAGGTGTTCGTGATCTCCTTCGGGGTCGGTACCGCCAGCGGGATCGTGATGGCGGTAGAGCTGGTTGGGCTTTTCCCCTCCTTCATGACTCTGGTCGCGTCCACCGGAGCGATTGTGCTTCTCTACGCCGAGGTGTCTGCCTTCTTCCTCGAGGTTCTGGCACTGGTCCTCTACGTGTACTACTGGAACTCGTTCCGGGGAAGATACTCGCACTGGATCGTGTCTGTGTTCGTGGTAGCCGGCACCCTGGCCTCCGCCGTGTTCATCACAATGGTGAACGCCTGGATGAACACCCCCAACGGTTTCGACGTTACTGTCTTCATCAGCAGCGGCTTCAAGACTGTCACGGGCGTCGAGCCCTTCTCCGCCTTCCTGACGGTCTCGACGGTCTCCCAGGTCTTCCACGTGCTCGTCACGACCCTCTTTGCTGGAACCATGGTCATCGGAGCCTATTTCGCCTATTGGTTCGTCAGGTCCAGGGACGCCGGCGAGAAGGCGATGTACAGCAGGGCGCTAAAGATCCTGGGAGTGATTGCCATCGTCGCAATCGTCCTCTCCGGAATCTCTGGCTCGGAGGAAATGGGGACCCTGCTGGTCAACCAGCCTCTGAAGTACGCGGCCCTCGACGGCAACACCGTCCCTGGCACCAACCTCCCCGACCGCTTCTTCGGGAGCGTGGTAAACGGGAGCTACGTGGGGGGAATCTCCATACCGGGCATGCAGGCCCTCTTGGCCAGATTCGAGACTGGGGTCGCTACCCTCCCTGGCCTGAGCCAGTTCCCTCCCAACACATGGCCGCCGCTCATCGTTAGCACCACCTTCAACGTTATGACCGTGGGGGGACTGGCGCTCGGCCTGTTCCTGTTCGCATTCTTCGTTTCTTTTGTGAGAAAGCGAAGGCCCTACGAGTCGAGGCGATTTCTCTACATCTGGACTCCTGCTGCGGTCCTAGCCATGCTCGTCTACCAGCTAGGCTGGGCCACGGACGAGGTGGGCAGGCAGCCCTGGATCGTCTACAATGTCATGACAGTGGCCCAGGCAGCAAACACCTCTGACGCCCTCCTTGTCCCGGGGGTCATCATCATCCTGTTCTACCTAGCCGTCATTCCCGCCACCTTCTACTTCTACTCGAGAGTTTTCCAAGGCTCGAACAAGGAGGCAACAGCGTGAACGGAATCTTCGAGGTGAACTACGCGGCTTTCTCAGTGTTTGCTGCCCTTCTCGTCACCGAGATCATGGGGGCCGTTGGCCTCCTGATAGCCTGGCCTTCGAGAAGCAAGGTCCTCGATTACATCGTCCCCGTCTGGGAGGTCACGGGGACCTTCGGCGCATTTTGGGTGGTGACTGGGGACTTCGCCTATCCGGGGCTGCTCGTGCCCGTGTCCGAAATATTCACTCCACTGCTTATCATCTTTCTAATCCTCTGGGTGGCGAGGGGCGCCTCGATTGCCTTCGCCGAGTTCATAACAAAGCGAGGGTGGCTCGACGAAGAGAAGTTATTCAAGTCGTACGCAGTCGCGACAGTAGTGCTGGGCCTTGTGGTCCTCGTCTTGCTTTCGGCCCTCGTCGGGGGCCAGGGGGTGAGTCTGGCTTCTGGTTCCTTCTCAATCATCTCCTGGGCAACGGCGGGCAGCGTGGTTTTCGTCGTGGGGACGCTTCTGCTCGCGGTGGGGCTCGCTCCCGTCTTATTCGACCTGCCGGCCCTGCGCAACCTCGTCCTTCCGTCGACAGGACTTGGAGTAATCCTCTCTGTGCTCTCCTACTGGCTGATGTCCACTACATTGCTGACGCCCTGGATGGGCGTCCCAGTCCTGCTGACACTGGCCGTTGGGGCCCTCTACGCATGGCGGAGGACGTCCAAGATAGTCACGAACAAAGCTGTCTTCTTGGCGGTGCTCAGCGTCATCATATTTTCACTGCAGCCCCTCGTCTACCCGAAGGCAGTCGGTCAGGCGCTGCCCATCGACGCCGTTACAACCACTGGCGCCATGGCCGACGCGTTCTTCTCAATCACCGTGGTCGGAGGCCTTCTCTTGGCGTTGATGCTCTCCCTCTACGTAGCGGTGGCAGCACGGGGACCGAGCGGTCCCGGCCTCTGATTCGTTGCCAGCGCGTATATAGTAAAGGAGGCAGGTTCAGAGGACGGCGAGGGGATTGGGCGCGGAAGACGTCTATGGTCATCTTTCCAACTCGTATGGCAAGAACCACTTCAAGGTCGACAAGCCGCTCCAGCTCATTCTGGGTTACTTCGACAGTGCGCCGAAGCTTGACGCCATGGGGGCGTTCGCTGGCAGAGACCTCTACGAGGTGGCGGACTACGTCGACAAGGTGGCTAGGCCCAGGCTTGTCACCTGGGGCATCAACGGCGAGAGGGTAGACGGCGTCTGGCTTGACCCGGCCGAACGCCAGGCCCTCGAAAAACTCTTCAAGGAGTTCGGAGTCAACAGGCCGCCCTACAGAGGGGGGACATGGTTTGATCACTACGCCTCGTTATACCTCATTTCCGACCCGGGTATCGCGTGCGTGCTGACCGTCACGAATCAGACTGCCTACGCCCTCTACAAGTACGGCAGCAAGGAACAGAGGGAACTCGTCCGTGGAATGATCGGCGAGTCGAGCAGCGTGGTGTACGGAGCCACTTGGTTCACCGAACTGCAAGGGGGGAGCGACCTGGGGGCAAACCTGGTCGAATCCTACCAACAGGACGGGAACTGGCGGATAAGCGGTGACACGAAGTACTTCGCGAGCGACGCCGGGCTGGCCGACTACGCCCTTGTGACAGCAAGGCCCAGGGGTGCCTCTGAAGGGGCCAAAGGTCTCGGGTTGTTCCTGGTCCCGAGGTGCGACTCCGCGGGCAAGAGGAACTTCGATGTAAGGAGGCTGAAAGACAAGAGTGCAACGGCGAGCGTCCCTACAGGAGAGGTCGAATTCCACGGCTCCGAGGCCGCTCCCGTGGGGGACCTTCGAAAGGGCATCTACTACACAATGGAGAACCTGATGGTGTCACGTCTTGCTAACTCCTTCGGCGCGCTAGGCATCGCCCGGAAGGCTTTCCTCGAGGCCTACTTCTACTCCCAGAAGCGGAGGGCATTCGGCAAGTTTCTCATCGAGCACCCGCTTATCCAGAGGGATCTTCTCGACATGGAGGTATACATCGAGGGGGCGTTGGCCTTGGCATTCAAGGCGGTCGACCAGTTCGAGAGGTCATGGAAGGACACGCCTCCATACACCTCCGCTTATCACTACGCCAGGCTGCTCACGCACATAGCCAAGAACGTTACAGCCGACATGTCCTCCCACGTCACGAAAGCGGCCATGGAACTGCTTGGAGGGCTCGGGTTCCTGAACGAATATCCCATCGAGAGGCTTCACAGAGAGGCTCTGATCACCCCGATATGGGAAGGGCCCAGCAACATCCAAGCCCTCGACATGCTGGAGGTGATGGCCAAGAAGAACGCCCACACGACCTTACTCGAAGACATGAGGTCGCTTCAGAGCGGGATCACCGAAGGACAGGATTTGGCCCAGCAGGAGGTGAGGGGCACGGAAGAAACTCTTTCCCTGCTTTCGTCCGGCGACGCATCAGCCGCGGAATTCTCTTCGAAGGATGCCTTGAACCGCCTCGGACATTCAATCGCGACCATCATGCTTCTCGCAGTCGGCAACAAACTGGGGATGCAAAGGTTCGTCTCGATAGCTCGGCTCTACGCGCTCCACTTCGTTGAAGGCAAACCTTACCCACCAGAAGCGCTTTCGGAAGCGAGGGAACTTTTCGCCATTGATCAGATCATCCAAGTTAGGCCGGACATGCATGATAGGTCCGCAGGCCTCAGCAAGATTTAGGTAGACATGACGCCTCTACCCGCATAGGATGTCAGAGGCAGCGCTACCACCTAATCAGGTCTGGGGAAAGAAGTTCGTAATCTATGCTGCCTTGGGAGTCCCCCATGTCGATCCCCAACAGTGGAAGCTCAATATCGACGGCCTTGTCAACAATCCCCTGGAATACACCTACGACCAGCTTGTTTCTCGGCCCCACAACAGCTTGGTCAGATCGTTCCACTGCGTTACCCGATGGTCAATCAAGAACGTGACTTGGGAGGGCCCGCTGATCAAGGAACTGCTCGCTCCGGCAGGAGTCAGTCCCGATGCCAGTTGGCTGATGTTTCACTGCGTCGACGGCTACACGGCTCCGGTCCCGCTCGAAGACGCCCTCAAAGAAGACTCCATTCTCGCTTTCAAGCTCAACGCCAAGCCGCTGAGCGCCGAGCAGGGATTCCCCGCCAGGCCCTTCGCCCCGGGCCTTTACGCCTGGAAGAGCGCCAAGTGGGTGAACAGGATGGAACTCCTCCCGGAATACAGAGATGGATACTGGGAGACGTACGGGTATCATGAACGGGCAGACGTGTGGGAGGAGGAGCGCTTCAAGGGGCACAAGGGGACCCCGGTCAAGCGCAGGGCCTTCGGGACCGCCTGAGCTACTCACACGTCCAGACGAGGGGACGGAATCACCCCCTCGGTGCTCTTCAGGAACATCGTGGCCTGATATCCTCCGGCCTTGACGCTCTCGGTGCAGTCGCCGCAGAGCCACCAGATCATCCGCCTGTCTTTGTAGGAAATCCACACCGTGCGAAGTGACGTCGAGTTCGTCCTTTCGAAGCGCTCCCAACAAAGCTTGCACACGATAGGGCCCAGGTTGTTCGTCTCAGGGTCGTACATCTCGTAGTTCCCGGGCATGTGCGCCTCACGGACGAGACTCATGGCGCCAGAAACGCCGGGGAATGTAATGAAGCTTCCCAGAACGACATGTTTTTCCGTGATCAATTTTGAAGCGTCGGCTCTAACAGGCCCCAGTGAGTACTATGCAATACAAATGGAAGGCGCTTTCAGTCACCGCGATAGGCGCCCTGATGGCAGCCGTGGACAGCACCGTCGTCCTGCTCGCTCTCTTCCCCATGGCCGCGGACCTGCACTCCGACTTTGTTACCATGATCTGGGTAATCATTGCCTATCTCGTCGTGAACACGGCCCTTGTGCTGAGCCTTGGCAGGCTGGCCGACATGTACGGGAGAAAGCTCCTCTACAACGTAGGATTTGTCGTCTTCACGATGGGCTCCGCGTTTTGCGGGTTCGCACCGAACGGACTCTCGCTGGTGGGCTTCAGAGTGGTCCAAGGGACAGGAGCAGCCCTTCTTACATCGAACTCATTCGCGATTCTCTCAGAGGCATTCCCCCGGAACGAGACTGGGAGGGCCTTCGGCATACAATCGGTCGTCTGGGGCCTAGGCAACGTCCTAGGAGTAATCATAGGAGGGGTCATCATAACTTACACGACCTGGCGTTGGATCTTCCTGATCAACGTCCCCATCGGCATCGTCGGAACCTTCTGGGCGTACAGGACCCTGAGGACCGTTCTCCCCCCGAAGGGGCAGCG
>Ga0187771_10000701_pt1 | contig 21066 bp, 22 predicted proteins | sample 0116_SJ02_MP15_1_FD_133139 | JGI IMG/M metagenome (GOLD analysis project Ga0187771, IMG submission 133139) | Tropical peat soil microbial communities from peatlands in Department of Meta, Colombia - 0116_SJ02_MP15_10_MG | ecosystem: Environmental > Terrestrial > Soil > Wetlands > Peat | place...
GGAAGGAGCTTTGTTAAGGAAATTCTCTTTCTTGAATCTACGGTTAGTTTTATCGTTTCCATTTCTCCCCCTTTCCAATTCACAATTAATCATAATTAAAAGTGGGAGAAATGTCAAGTGGGAATACCCACACTATTCTCGGAGGTAGCCTGGAAAATAAATCAAGGAAGAGGCTTAACGTATTCAGAAGACTCTGAAACAGGTGGGCGTGACAAAACGAGGTTCTTATGTCTGAGCTACCTTTATTCCGAGCCTTTGGGCGGCAAGGAATGCTTCTTTTAGGGAGGGTTTGGCATCTACGAGCTTGATTCTACCTCCTCCCCGATTTAATGCGTCGACCATCGCATCCTTTTGAGTTGCTTCGATGGCAACCCTCTGAACTTCGGGCTCATCGATCTGATAGATCTTCACTTCAATGTCCATCTTCGAAATTTCCTTTAAAACTTTATGGTACATTTTGATATCATTGGTGGATGCCCCGAAGACAGCCCCCATTAAAATTCCAGGGATATTGATCGCCCTTCTCGCAAAGAGGTCTGTCGTCAATCCAATCGATATCCTTTTAATCTCCCCTTGGTAGAGTTCATGGGCGATCCTTCCCATGTTCGTCGGTGAACCGACGGCAATACTGCTCCCTCCTACGACAGCCTCCCCGAACGGACTGATAATAGGATTGGCGGTTTCCGCCAGCCTTCTGATCTCTTCTCTTGCCCTGTTCACCACGTCCTCGGCTTCCTTCGCTTCTTCCTTTCTGACCTCCGGGAGAATATATTGGTCCACTTGCTCTTCCCTCTTAAAGTAGGGTCTCATGTATCTTAGGTTAAGTTTGGTGATGATCGGGGCAGCATTGGAATGGATGGAAGTGGCCATGGCAAGCATGACATCCACATCCACCATGACGGGAATAGAGGTTTTCAGGACAAGGTTTGCAGCCAGATTCCCAATGAGAACCGCTCCGCCTATGTGAGTGGCACAGAGTCCTGAAACGATCACCCTGGGAGTGCAGGGCACGGCAATGGTTGGGGAGAGGGCTAAAACAATCGCCTTACCCACCTGTTTTGGAGAGCCCTTTCTCAGCTCGGTGAGGCCAGCGGCCGTGCAGGCCGCCCCTGCTCCAAATCCCTCCATGTTACATCCCGTGGTCTTCTTCCCCTCTTTGAAAAAGGTCCCTATTTTAATGATCAGAGACGCAATTTGTCCAATTTCCTGGATCGACCTTTTCGTTTCGAGAAGGGCTTTCATCAGTCCCGTATAGACACAGGAATCTCCTGTCCCTGCACAGGGCTGAAGCCCCATCTGATGATTCCCTACCTCTGCAGCAAGGGTATAGATCACTGCCTTGTCAATGAACCGATCTCCGATCAACACGGCTCCCCGTTGCTTCAGGGACGCAAGTTCATTGCCGATCCTTCCCAGCAGAAAGCTTTCCCCTCCAGAAAGCCCCTGCTCCAGAGAAAGAAGATTGAATTTAAAGGAATCTAAGACGGCCTGAATCACTTCTCCATATCCCATCTTGTGGACTTCTATGGCCTCCGCGACCACGATATCACTCGCCCTGACCTTCAGTTGATCGGCAAGATCGATGATCTCACCCAGAGTCAATTTTCCGAAGGGAGTGTTCTGCTGATTCATCGTCGCTATAAGATTCTTGAAAAAATCATCCTTCTTCATTTCGTCTTACTCTTTCCTATCCTGTTTTTATAATAAGGAACAGCTCCACCCATTTTTAAAATTTCTAAAATAAACGGAGGGAGAGGTGTAAAATGATGGTCCTTCCCCTTCGTTAAATTTCTGATCAACCCTTGATCAAGATCAATCTCGATCTCATCCTTTTCATCAATCTGATCTTTGATCCCTTTGATCTCCAAAGCCGGGAGGCCGACATTGATCGCATTGCGGTAAAAGGTCCGGGGGAAGATTTCGCCAATGACCGCCTCCACTCCTGCATATTTCAAGGCGAGAGCAGCCTGTTCTCTTGCTGACCCGCTTCCGAAGTTTTTCCCGACAACGAGAACATCCCCTTTTGAAATCTTTTTGTAAAAATCAGTTTCGATCCCTTCCATGGCATGTTTTGCGGCTTCCAGAGGATCAAAAGAAACCAGATATTTTCCCGGATAGATGATATCCGTATCAATCTCATCCCCGTATTTCCAAACCCTCCCTCGAATCTTCATCGGATGCCCCCCTTTCTCAGTCGTTCTCTCGGATCAGAAATTCTCCCTTCGATGGCCGATGCCGCAACCGTTGCAGGAGACGCAAGATAAACCTCGGCCTTAGGACTTCCCATCCTTCCTATGAAATTTCGATTCGAACTGGAGATGCAAACCTCCCCAGGAGCCAACAACCCTGAGTGGCCACCGAAACAGACACCGCAGGTGGGGCTTGTAATGGCCCCTCCTGCCTTGGCAAATATCTCTAAGAGCCCTTCTTTCATAGCCTGAAGATAAATCTCCTGAGAGGCAGGAGTAATGATTAGTCTCACATCAGGATGGACCCTCTCATTTTTTAGAATCTGGGCAGCAATTCTCAGGTCCTCCATTCTTCCATTGGTGCACGAACCAAGAAAGGCCTGGTCTATTTTGACTCTCTCCATCTCCTTGACCGTCTTGACGTTCGAGGGAGTCGGAGGGCAGGCGATCTGCGGTTCTAAAGAAGATATATCGAATTCAACCTTTCTTTCATAAACAGCATCGGCATCGCTGGAAACAGTTGAAAGAGGCGTTTTCACCCTTTCCTTCAGGTATTCCAGGGTGATATTGTCCGGGGATACGACGCTATTCTCTGCTCCCATCTCCGCTGCCATATCGCAGAGGCACATCCGGCCATCCACGCTCATCTTCTCGATGATCTCTCCCCCAAACTCGAGAGCCCTGTTCAGGACATCTTCGGAACTCAGTTCTTTCAAAAGAAAGAGGGAGACGTCTTTCGCAGAAATCGCCACCCCTGTCTTGCCGCGGATAACAACCTTCACTGAAGGTGGGACTTTGAACCAGAGCTTCCCGATTCCAAGGGCGATCGCTGTATCGGTCACCCCAAGGCCGGTGGCGTAAGCTCCGAAGGCTCCGTACGTCGTCGTGTGGGAATCTGGACCAACGATCACCTGTCCGGGCTTGACATGCCCTTTTTCCGGCATGACCTGGTGGCAGATCCCTCCCCTTCCGAGCTCATAGTAACTCTTGATATTATGTTTTTTTGCAAACTCCCGGGTCAGCTTCAAGTTCTCCGCAGCCTTGACGGTTGGGGCAGGAACAAAGTGGTCCGGAATGATCACTACCTCCACAGAGGACGGAAGTTTTTCCACACCCAATTCCTTCAAAGGATTTTGAATTCCGGGTGTACCGATATCGTGAAGCATGACGACATCGATGTTGGCCTCCACAATTTCTCCGGCTGCGGACGATCTCTGCCCGGATGCCCGCGCAAGAATCTTCTCGGTGATCGTCATTCCCATATTCAATCCTCCTTCGATAACGCGTCTACAATGGCCTGAGTCATTTCTGTCGTCGTCGATTTCCCTCCAAGGTCTCGTGTTCTTACCAATCCTTTTGAGAGGACCTTTTGGACAGCCCTTTTTATTTTCGCCGCAATCTTCAATCCCCCCAAATATTCGACCATCATCATGGCGGAGAGAATGGTAGAGATGGGATTAACGAGATTCTTTCCAGCGATTTCAAGCAGGGCCTCGTGAATGGGTCTGAACAGGGCACAGTCTTCTCCAAAGTTGGCCGTCGGCACGAGAGAACTGACAAGAGCCGCTGCCTCGTCTGAGATGATATCCCCATACATATTGGTGGTGAGCAGAACATCGTATCTTTCAGGGGAGGCAATGAGATTATTCGAGACTCCATCCACGTACTCGTCCTTGAGTTCAATCGAAGGGTACTTCTTAGCAACCTCTTTGCATATGTCGAGGAAAAATCCATCGCCGGTGCGAAGAACATTCGCCTTGTGTACAGCTGTTATTTTTTTGCGGGAGAGGTTCGTCGCATAGTCGAAAGCAAACTTCACAATCCTCTCACACCCCTTTCGTGTCAGAACACGAAGGGAGAGAACAGTATCCTCATCTGGCATAAACTCCCCATACCCTTTATAGAGATTCCTGTCAGCCAAGAACCCCTGGGTGTTCTCCCTGACAACGATAAGATCCAAATTATCTCTCAGACACCACACACCAGGATAGGATTGAATGGGACGGAGGTCTGCATAGAGATCGAGCTCTTTCCTTAACCTCCCCATCGGGCTGGGCGGAGGAACCAGACCTGTCGACATGGCTCCCATGAGTGCGGCGTCAGCTCGACGGATACCATCCAGCGTCTCAGGAGGGAGGGGGTCTTTTGTTTTGTCATAGGCGATCTTCCCTGCCATGTATTCAATAAACTCAAACTGTACCTCCTCTTTTTGGCTGACTGCTTCCAGCACCTTTCTCGCTGCATCAACGACTTCATGTCCCACGCCATCGCCGGGCACGAGGGCAATCTTGAACTTCTTCATATTGCCTCCTCTTCAGAAAAGGTTAAGGTCAAGGCTTAGGTTAAGGGTAAATTTCCTCTTAACCTTAACCTCAACCTTTGTGACGTTGGTTTTAACTTTTCAGTTAGTTCTTAAATAACTCGGGCATCAAGTCTCTGTGCTCCCATGCTAAGGCCCGGAAATGGTCGAGATCGTTGTCTCTTTCTTTCATCTCAATGGCTGAAACGGGACAGACCTGACTGCAAAGAGAACATCCCGAACATTTCTCCTTAATTGTCTTCACCTTCTTAGGGAGGATTTCGATCGCGTCATAGGCACAGACCTCAGGACAACGCTTGCAACCGATGCATTTCTTCAGATCGACCTCCGCGTAAAGGGCCTTGACCTCTTCCATCATCTGGCGGGCCGAATAGATCTGATTCAACGCCCTTCCCTGAATTTCGTCGATAGTCTTATAGCCCTTTCTCTCCATAAAGGTCTCAATATCCTTCACCACAACCTTGATGTGCTTCATCCCGTGAAGAATCGCTGCGGCGCACATCTCGACGCCCGATGCACCTGCCATAAGATACTCAATCACATCCTCATAATGATTGACCCCCCTGCCTCCCAGAATCGGCAGCTTGAGAGCCTGGGAGATTTCGGACACCCACTTCATCGTGCAGGCCTTCAAATGAGAGGAGGTCCCTGCGCAGGGGCCGTAATTGACTGGCTTTCCGGTTTCGATGTCGATTCTCAGGAGCCTGTCATTCGCAAAGAGTGAAACCCCGTCAGCTCCCGCTTCCTTGAATACCTTTACCATTTCAACAAAATTCGTCCCGTCGGGACTGAGCTTCGGGAAGAGAGGAATGCCTACCGTCTCTTTCAATTTTCTAATCACCTCAGCCCCCTTCTCCGGATGCTGGGTAAAATAAATCCCTATAAAGGCGTTTGCCTCGTCCTTCTCCAGACCCTGCGGGATGAAGGGACAGCAGAAATTGAGCTCCATCGCATCCACACCTGCGGCGGCATACATATCCACAACCTTCTGCCACTCGGCGATCCCTCTCCCTGCAAAACTTCCAATCAAAAGAGCGCCCTGGTCATGAACATACCCAGCGATCTGCTTAATGATCTGAACAAACACATCCGGTGGGAAAAAGGAGTTGTGCTCCCTGTGCATCCACATATAATCCCTGGGCACATAGAAGGGCTCATCCACCCCTTTCCTCGCGAAGTCCTTCAGCCGGTAGAGTGGCCTTGGATATCTCTGCAAGTAGTAGGAGTAGGTCGTCGTTTTCGTGACAATGCCTCCAAACCCCGCGTCCACGCACTTCTTGATGTGGCCCGAGGTCCCGCTCAAAGGGCCTCCTCCCAAGATAAGTGGGTTCTTAAGTGTTAGCCTCCCGATCTTAGTCCTTAAATCTGCCATGATATTCTCCTTCCCAGCCTTACTCAATCTGTAAACTGGTTTTTTCCCATTATCTTTCTTGTACTATTACTATTTTAACTTTTACGAGGGATCTTAGCCAGATAACCCTTTGCTTCCTCAAGTGTGATGACAGTGGCGTATTTGGCGTTGAGTTCAAAAAGGGAGGTCAAGTGAGAATGACGGCTTCGATCAAAGACCGCTTCTTCCACGACAAAAGTCGTAAACCCTGAGTTCCATGCGTCGATGGTGGTTGCACGAACGCACCCTGAGGTGACGCATCCCGAGATGAGGACACAATCGATGCCATTGCGGGTCAAGTGCGACGACAAGGGGGTGCCGAAGAAAGCACTTCCCTTCGACTTCTGACAGACATACTCGTTGGGAAGAGGTTCAATCATGGGGTGGATGGGATGGTCATACTTACTGAAGCTTTCATCACGGTCCAAAAACCCTTTGGTAGTATCCCCGGCAAAGTATTTATCTATTGGGTTTCCCTTGATGAACACTATGTTGATCCCTGCGGCCCGTGAGGCCTCCAGGAGTTCCTTGATCTTTGGAAGCGCATCCCAGGCAGCCTGACCACATGATGTGGGGAATTCCTCAATGGCTTCGAGGATCGGCATAGGCCGGGTCCCAGTAAAAGAAAGAACGACATCAATGATAATCAAAGCCGGTTTTTTCCCAAAGGGGAGCTTACCTGAAAATCCTGCCTTTTCGTAAATCTTTCGGTCTTCCTCCGGAAGATAGGTTTGCCATTCCCTCATATTCACTCCTCCTTCGTCAGATGACAATGAAGTTTTCACTCCTCTGGAATCTCCTATTTTGAATCCTTCACATCAGACAAGTACTCTTCCGGTTTGATCTTTTGCAAGAGGTCTAAAGGCACTTCACAGACCTCTGAGAAAGGTTCGGCGACCGGCTTTGTGGCGTCAATCCCCATCCTCGAGGTCAATGTCCTCGTCCCTCTGCTTCCCACTGTTGGATCGAGAGGAGACCCCATCGCTTCTGGAATCACAAATGTATCTTGAAGAGGTTGAGTTCTGGTCGATATCGCCCAAAGTACCTCTCTATCATTAAAAATATCAACATCACTATCTACGGCGATAGCATACTTTATATGCCAGTCCCCTATAAAAGCGGCTAAGATAGCATCTTTTGCCTCTCCCGAAACTCTTTGATCCATGGAGAGATAGCATATATAACGGTTGACCCCTCCTGGGGTCAAATGGACCGCCTTCAACCCAGGAACCGATCTTCTTGCAATCTCATAAATCGCCGCCTCTTTCGGGATCGCCCCAATTAAGCCCTGATCTGGATGAGCAAGAAAAGAGGACATGTAGTGCGCACCTTTTCTTTCCGCGATGGCTTTAATGGTGGTCACCGGTTCCTCAAATTTTTCCATCTTACCTCCTCGGATCGTTTTATAGTACCTCGTATGTTCCCCAATGGGCCCTTCATCATCGACTTCATTGGGTAACACTTCTCCTTCCAAAATAATCTCTGCGTCTGCAGGAACCAGAAAATCCTTCCCCCATGTCTCCGAGGGAGTTAACCGGAGAGGTTCCTGCATCGCACCACCGATAATCTCATACTCATTTCTACCAAAAGAACCCTCCCATTGACTTCCTAAATAAAAGGAGGGATGATGCCCAATGACAGCGACGAAGGGACAGGTTTCCCCTTTATTCAGATAAGATCTCACAATCATGCCTGAATGATGGTGGGGTTCAGCATGAATTACTGTTCGGTTTCGGCCCTTCACGTGAAGCCTGATCATGGCCGAATTGTAAACACCGGTTTCCGGGTTCTTGGTGATGATTGAGGCACCCAAAATATAGGGACCTCCATCCTTGGCATGATGGACAGGGATGGGATAATCCAGTAGATCGACTTCACCTCCTCTTTTCACGACTTCCTTTACCGGCGCATCTTTTTTATCGATGAGCTGTGGAGAGATGGTTTTGGAGTACCTCTTCATCAGCCCGGAGGGAAGTTCCATTTTCCACTGGTGGGGCTCAAGATCAATGGCCAGCGCAAGTTTCTTCCTGGAGGCAAAGGTATTGATCACCAAGGGGTAGGCAGATAGTCCTCCTTTAACGTTTTTGATATTTTTGAAGATCACCATTGGATATTTGCCATCGAGTTCTAATTTCCGAAGGACTGTGGTCGCCTCGAACTTTGAATCAATTAGCTTTTCGCCACTCATCAGCTCCTCAGGCGCCTTCTCTATAAGAAGCTTGATAAAATCTCTCAGATTCTTGGCCATTTCCATTCTCCATGTAAATTAATGTTGCAAATAATCGGTAGCCAGATGTGCTTCCAAACCTTTGCAAAGCGGTTCTCTGGCATGTCTTATGGGGAATATTCCATTTCACTTAATGTGAACTCTGTAAAGTGCTTGGTAACTCTGTGAGCGAACCCTTAAAGGTGCCGCTGCAAAGCTTTTCCAGCATACCTGGCTACCTCTTTGGACCTTTTTTCTGCAACTGTAGGTAAATTCAGTTTTACGGACTCCTCTTTCATCAAAAGACCATCTGTTATGTTCCTACATATCTTAAGCTTAACCACAATTTCCCTTGCTAAGGCATATTCTTCCCAAAAATGTTCCCTCCCTATTCCTTCAATCACCTAAATATCTTTTCTTTACCTCTTCATTTCTCTTCAATTCGTCAGCGCTCCCCCATAGGGTGATGGTGCCGACTTCAAGGATATATCCTCGGTTAGCTAATTCCAAAGCAGCATAGGCATTTTGTTCAACTAAAAGAATAGCAGTCTTTAAGCTGTTGATATTTTTTATAATGTCGAAGATCTGTTCAGTGATGATGGGGGATAAACCTAAGGAGGGCTCGTCGAGCATGAGAATTTTTGGATTCGACATCATGGCCCGTCCGATAGAAAGCATCTGCTGCTCACCGCCGCTCAGGGTTCCCCCTGCCTGCTTGAACCGTTGCCTTAAGATGGGGAACTGCTGTAAGACCTTCTCCATATTCTCCTGGATCTTCTTCTTCCTTTTTTCCGTGTAGGCGCCCACTAAGAGATTTTCGCGGACGGTAAAATGAGGGACAATAGCCCTGCCTTCAGGGGCATGGGCGATACCTTTTTGTACTATCCGATGAGGAGAGAGACCTGCAATCTCCTCTCCTTGAAACCGTATATGGCCTAAAGTCGGTCTCAAAAGGCCCGAGATAGTCTTCAGAGTGGTCGATTTTCCAGCCCCATTCGCTCCGAGGAGAGCAACTATTTCCCCCTCACCCATACTTAGGGCGACCTCCTTCAGGGCGATCAGTTCGCCGTAGTGGACATGGAGATCTTCGATTTCAAGGATATTCGTCATCTTTTCTTTCTACCCAGGTAAGCCTCTATGACCCGCTCGTTTTCCTGTATTTCTTTTGGTGTCCCTTCAGCGATCTTCTCTCCATGATCGAGTACGCTGATCCTATACGATATACCCATGACGACCTTCATATGATGTTCGACCAGGAGGACCGTCACCCCGATATCTTGAATTCTGCTGATGATCTCCATGGTCTGGCTGGTCTCTATTTCATTCATTCCTGCTGTGGGTTCGTCGATCAACAGGAGATGAGGCTCTGAGGATAAGGCCCTGGCGAGTTCCAGGAGACGCCGTTCTCCGTAAGGTAATTCCGTAGCCCTCTGATTGACCTTTCCTTCAAGCCTAACCATCTTGAGTATTTCAAATGCCTTTTCTTTGAACCTTTCCTCTTCTTTTTTGATCCTTTTCAGATTGAGAGCACTGGCCATAAATCCTTCTTTAATCTTATAGTGCTGCCCAACCAGTACATTCTCCACGACGGTCATGGTCCGAAAGAGCCTGATGTTTTGAAAGGTGCGGCCGATTCCGAGCGATGCAATCTGAAAGGGTTTCAACCCTGCGATATTCTTCTCATGGAAGAAGATTTTCCCTACGGTGGGATGATAAATGCCACTGATCAAGTTGAACAGGGTGGTCTTTCCAGACCCGTTAGGCCCAATGATCGCATGGATCACCCCTCTTTTGACCTGGAGATTCAAGCCCCGAAGGGCCTTCAGACCTTCAAACTCCATCGTCAAGTCTTTTGTCTCAAGGAGAGTTTCTCCGTTCATGTTTATGTCCGCCTGAGTATTGTTGAGCCTTTTTGAAAGATCTTCTTATTAATAATTCCGACCAGTCCCTCAGGAGCAAAAATCGTTATAAGTAATATAATAAGTCCGTAGATGACCATCTGATAATCTTCCAAAGACCTGAGAAGCTCAAAACTGGCCGTCAGGAGTAAGGCTCCGATAACAGGCCCGTATAAACTACCCATACCTCCGAGCATCACCATCATAAAAATGAGGACTGAGAGGGGGAGATTGAAGTAATCCGGGAGCAGGGCCCTGGTGAAATGGGCATAGAGGCTCCCCGCTAAGCCAGCGTAGAAGGCACTTAGAATGAAGGCGATTAGTTTGTATTTCGTCGGATTGACGCCGAGGATATCGGCTGCAAGCGGGTCGTCCCTGATACTTCGAAAACTTCGACCCAACTTCGAGGCCGTCAGGTTTCTTGTCAGAATGAGTATGAGTAAGGCCAAACATAAGGCGAGATAGTAGAATCGAACCGGAGTGTCAAAGGAAAACGGTCCTATCCGTGCATAGGGTATATTCAGGAAACCTTCCGGGCCCCCACTCAGTTCTTCCCATTGGGTCAAAACAATCTGAACAATCTCACCAAAAGCGACCGTCGTGAGAGCAAGATACTCCCCTCGAAGTCTGAGGCAGGTGAGCCCCAGTAGAAATCCGATGAAGCCTGTAAAAAGAATGGCAACAAGCATGGCGGCCCAGAAGGGAAAGGATAGCGTTCCCGCCAGAATGGCTGAGGTGTAGGCACCGATAGCATAAAAGGCGGCATGTCCGATAGAGATCTGTCCTGCATAACCGAAAAGTATATTCAGGCCCTGAGCGAGAATGAAAAAGATTCCCACCATGATGGAAACATGAAGGAAGTAATAGTTTTGGCCTGTTAAAGGAGGCAGAAGCAGAAGGAGAACCACTGCGACGATCTTCAGAACTCCGGAGTACCCTTTCACTCTCCCGTCCTTCTTTCTTTATCAGGATGCCAGCTTAGAACTCAAACCTTCTCAATAGGAGCCTTCCCTAAGAGTCCGCTGGGTCTAAAGATAAGAACAAGTATCAGCAGAACAAAAGCAAAACAATCCTTATATCCTGAGGAAATAAAACTTCCTCCGAAGGTCTCTACCAATCCGAGAACAATCCCTCCGATCATGGAACCCGGGATATTCCCAAACCCCCCTAAGATGGCTGCAGCAAAGCCTTTGACGCCCAGGCGAAAACCCATTCCCTGGCTGATAAAAGTGATCGGAGCCACCAGCATGCCAGCAGCGGCTGCCATTGCGGCTGCAATCATAAAACTCAAGGACATCACCCAGGAAGTTTCAATCCCCATCAGTTCAGCAAGAGACTGATCATGGGCTGTTGTCCTCATTGCCAGGCCCAGCTTCGTCTTCCCCAGAAAGAGGGTCAAAAGGATCATGATGGCTACAGAGATGATAAGAATGAGGTAGTAGGCAGGAGGAATCACCATACCCGGCAGGTGGATAGGAGGTCCGCTGAAGACTGGAGGGGGTAAACCCCTGGGTTGTGGCCCCCAGAGAATGATTGCCATATTGCGTAAGATTAGGCCGATTCCCAGAGTTGACATGATCCTCGCACCGATCATTCTCTGTGGAATCGGTCGGTACGCAAACCGCTCAATAAAAAAGCCCACCATCCCGACGATGAGCATGACCGCAATGATCCCAGTGTATAAACCTAGCTTGAAGGTGAGCACCATGGTCAGGGCAAAAAACCCCCCGATCATCAATAAGTCTCCCTGGGCGAAATGGAGTAGGCGTATAGAAGCAAAGATCAGTGAATAACCCAATGCTACGAGGGCGTAAATACACCCTGCGCTCAATCCTGCTAACAGTTCATAAAGAAGAAGCATGGCTTTCTCGTCGTCTCGACTTCCAAACTACTTTTTGATGATGGTCCACTTCCCATTTTTAACTTGCACCAACATGAGCTTCTTCATTCCATCCCGATCCTTGGAAGTCGGACTAGGACCGTAGCTGATGGGGACAGAAACTCCCAGATAATTCCTAATTTTGGTTAAACCATCTCTAATCTTCTTTCGGTCCGAGGCGAGGGTATCTGGCCGATCTTCTATCTTCGCCTCTTTCAGGACCATTGCCAGAATGTTCATCGCATCGTAGGCATTGGCAGCAGAATGATCAGGAAGGACTCGGTATTTCGCCTTGAATTGCTCATCGAATTTCTGTACATTGGGCTCGGGATTATCCGGAATAAAATCCGTAGGTACAACAGTCCCCTCAACAGCTTTTCCTCCCATCTCGATATACTCCTTGTAAGCAAGGGCGATGATTCCAAACAAAGGAACTTTGATCCCCAAGTCTCTTGCCTGAATGGCAGCAGCAGAGCCTTCTGTGGGCATTGCAAAGAGCACCAATCCATCGGGGTTCTCACTCTTTATCTTCAGCAACTGAGCCATGAAACTGGTATCCCCCGTCTGGAACTTTTCCATAACTACAATCTTTAAACCAGCTTTCTTAACATCGTCTCCAAATGTCTTTACCTGATCTGAGGTTCGTCCCCAATCCACAAGCAAGGCGAGTCGTTTCAGGCCCTGCTCTTTGATGTAGTCCACAAGGTCGACTGTCTGATAGGTAGCCGAAATACTGTTCCTGAAATACCACTCCTGTTTCTCCGATGTCAGTTTGGGGCTGCTGCCCGTTGGGGAGATGAGAGGAATCTTCGCTTCTTCGGTAACTTTCTGGACAGCGAAGATACAGGAACTCATCTCGGGTCCGATGATGGCCAATACCTTATCTCCATAGACAAGCTTCTTCGCTGCCGTGACGGATTTCTCAGTTGACGTATCGTCATTCTCATAGATCACGGCTATTTTCTTTCCGTTGATCCCACCCTGAAGGTTTATCTGTTCTGCCGCCAACTCCACTCCATGCTGGGCGTAGATCCCTGTATGAGCCCCGCTTCCACTCCCGCTGTAAATCATCCCAATCTTGTACGTTTGAGCGAAGCCCAGGGTCGTCAGGACCCCAAAAACGAAAACACCGACCAAGAGAATCATCATAGGTAATGCACTCCGTCTCATGAATAACCTCCTTTCAAGGTCGAGCCCCACGGCGCAACCCCGGGGCGAGGATAAAGATGAAAAAGAAGACACCCAACTAACCGCCTCAACCTATATCTTAACCATTGAAGCTGCCCCCTTTCCTAAGCCTCTGAGGTCTTTTTGGCAGTCCCCAGCCTCTTAATAGGATCGCTTAGATAGGTCCAGCTCATAATAACTATGATGATCACCAGCAGGGTTAGAGACATGGGTCTCGTTACGAAGATGGTGTAGGATCCATCAGAGATCTGCAGGGCACGATGGAAGTTCTTCTCCGCTAACGATCCCAAAACCAGACCCAGGACAATACACTGCACCGGCCACTTATACTTGAACAGGAAGTAGCCGATGACTCCGAAAACAGTGCAAATGACGAGGTCTTCCACCCGGTTACGCAGGGCGAAGCAACCGATCAGGCAGAGAATAATAATAACTGGTACCAGGATGGCGTTAGCCAGCTTGGTCACCCTGGCGAAAAGCGGTGTGAGTAACATGCCTGCCAGGAAGAACGTGATCGCCGCCAAAAACATGCCTACGAACACTGCATACACTCTAACGCCACCGGAGGTGAAGAACTCCAGGCCCGGGCGTAACCCATGTAAGGTGAGGGCGGCGATAAAGATAGCAGAAGTCGCACCGCTCGGGATGCCCAGCGACAGCGCTGGGATCAATTCGCCGGCCGTGACGGCGTTGCTGGCCGCTTGCGGAGCGATGACGCCGCGCACGTTGCCTTTGCCGTAGCTTTCGTGATCTTTGCTGAGGCGGGTCTCAACAAAGTAAGACAGCAAGCTGGCAGTAGTGATTCCAATGCCAGGGCACATTGATAGAAAGACGCCTGTTATTGCCGAACGGATCGTAACGTACCAGTACCGGATCGCTGCCACCACTCCGCTCCAGGGCTTTGTCACCAGAACGCTCTCTCCGGCGATACTGCCGCCCTCCTCACCAAGGATCAGGGCCTGGGCCAGGGCGAATAGTCCGATGCTGGCGCTGACGAAAGGGACGCCGTCTTCAAGATATTCCCAACCAAAAGTAAACCGTAACTGGCCGGTAATGATATCTTGGCCCATAAACGATATGACCAAGCCTAAAGCACCCAGGATCAATCCTCTCACAGCCTGGCCTCTGCCTCTGCCGATCACAGCCACCATCGACAGACCGAACATGGTTAGCATAAAGTATTCCGATGGTCCCAACTCCAAGGAGAAGTCAGCCAGGATGGGGGCAATGGTGACCAGGGCTAAGATGCCAATGAGATCACCGAAGAAGGCCGACCCCGCAAGGGCGCCCAAGGCTATTCCAGCCTTACCTTTTTGCGTAAGCGGGTAGCCATCGAAGGTAACCGCCACCCCGCTTGGACCGCCGGGGACATTCAACAGGATAGAGGTGATACCGTCACCATAGGCAGTAGCAGCGTAGATGGCCGCCAACAAGATCAGGGCCGAGTCCACCGGCAAGCTGAAGGTAAGGGGGAGGAAAAGCGACACGCCGAACACCGGGCCCAGGCCGGGTAGCACGCCGACGATCAGGCCAACCGCACAGCCCAGGAACAAAAAGCCTAAATTCTGGGCTGACATGGCCAGCGTTAAAGCAGAAATGAGCGTATCCATCACTCACACCTTTTCTCAAAAGAGCTTGCTTAACAGTAGCCCTGGGGGTAAGCGAACATTGAAAAATTTATCGAATGAATAATACAACAGAGACGTAGTCACTGCCGAAAAGACAATATTGACTTTCCACCTCTTGTAATCCATCAGATAGGGTACTAATAGCAGGTATAGGAAGGTCGAAATAATAAAGCCGAGCAGCATCAAGCAAATGATAAAAACCGCGATCAGGAGCAGGTTCCAATACCAGGCAAGCGTCTGTTGCGTAATGCCTTCAGATTCCACCGTTTCGTAGACCCCGGCCCGCAGTTTTTTCACCTGGGTGAAAAACTGAATAACGCATAGGATAATACCAACACCAGTGATTAACTTGGGTACCTCTCCGGCAGTTTTGCTCAGCTGGAGGGATAAAACGAAAATAACGATCAGAAACACGAATATGCCCGCCAGGAGCAGGGTATCAACCACCACTTTGTTCTTCTCGGGTTTGAACTTAGTGTTCAAAGAGAATCCTCCAGCTCGAGGAAAGGTCTTACCTCTCAGATAAGTCTTCTACTCCTATCCTTCAACTGACTGAGACAATCAAAAGCTAGCTTTCAGATCGGCCTTGATAGCATCAGCCTGGTCATATATCTTGAACGCCTGTTTCTTGAAATCTTCCGGACCCATAGGCACGACATTGGAACCCTGGCTTTGGGCCACGTCTTTGAACCGGGGGGCGTTCACAGCCTTGGCGAGCGCATCTACCAGTATCTTCTGAATGTCGGCCGGCAGCTTTGGTGGGGCGATCATGCCAACCATCACGTCCATAGTGGTGTTATTATACCCCGCCTCCAAAGAAGTTGGGATCTCCGGGAAGTTAGGATGGCGCTTCTCTCCGAAGCAAGCCAGGATGCGGATCTTCTTATCGTCGGCCAGTTGCTTTAAACTGACGATGTTGCCGATCCCAGCCACAGTATGGCCGCCAGCCACAGCAATGGCCCCTTCGGTGCCACTGTCAAAGGACACGTACTCGAACTTGGCCCCGGAGGCCTTTTCGAGCAGTTTCAAAGCCATATGGCTGTTGGTGCCAATCCCGGAACCAGAGAGGGTAACCTTCTTCCTCTTCGCATCGTTGACCAAGCTCTTCAGATCTTTGTATGGGGAGTCATACCTCACGAACAATGCGTTATAGTCGCCGCCTGTGACGTTGTATAAGTAAGTGAATTCTTTAACCTTGAACCGGCCACCCTTGGCCAGTTCGCCTAAGGCTGCAGAGGGAAAAGGGAATAGGCCAATGGTGTAGCCGTCCGGCTTGGCCCTATAGAGCTGAGACAGAGCGGTATTACCACCGCCGCCCTCGACATTCTCAACCACTATGGTACCGCCAAGGGCTTTCTGGAAATAGGGTTGCAAGGCTCGGGCAATGATGTCTGTGCTGCCACCCGCTTTATGCCCAACATCTATGACCACCGGGTTCGATGGATACTTGGTGCTGGTCGCGGCAAAGCTGACCGCCGCGGTCAGGAAAACAATAAGGGGTAGTAAAATCGAAAGGTCTCTCCTTCTCATGCCCGTCTCCTCTTAGCTTCTTTTATGATAAAAGCAGTTAATTGTTAATACCCTGCAAAAAAATAACATAAAAATTTTTTTTGTCAAATCTGAATTTTTGATAACGCATTGAAATCTTTGGAAAATCGATATCCGAACAGATACACGGGCCTCCAAACCTTTAGAAAGCACTTATTATGGATTCTTAATGATAAGGCCCCTCACGTGAGGGCAAAGCTGAGCGTCGCTTCGGGAATTACAAAGATAAAATATTGTCCCGCATTCCGCAGGGCAATAGTTTTTGATTTTACCGCTCCATGCCCTCTTTTGCGGATTTTTGTCTCAGCCCAAAAGAAGGGCAAGGTCTTTAATATTCTTAACTGATTCGAGATTCGCGACCATCTGGATGATCTCTTCAACTCTGCTCTTCTTCATCTTGGGCAAGGCCAAGGATCTAAATTTGTCATTGATCTCTTCATCCGAGAATGGATTTTTTGCACTTCCTTTGGCATAATACATTTCCCCTTTATAGACCTTCCCAGCTTTGGTGTAGATCTCGATGTTCGTAGGGAACTTTTCCGGGTAGAGTTTGTTCAGCTCTGGGTCAGCGACGATCTCCACCTTCTTCAAGGTTTCCTGAACCACTGGATCATTGATAGTTTCTAAGTGAAACGCCTCCAATCCTCCGTCTCTTTTCGCCGCACATACAGCAATACAATAGGGGACACTGAGGCGTGCTGCCATGACTGTCTTAGGTTCATAGTTTGAAAAATGACTTTTTACCGTGTTGTAGGTTTTGTTGACAATCTTGACAATGTTCTCCGGTTTTATATCGTTCTCCTTTACCAACCTCAGAGTGACATCCATCGGTGTATGGCTGGCAGCTAAGGATGGGAAAGGTTTCAGCATGTTATTAAGAATCTCCCAAACCATCGGGCCACCCTCCAATCCCCGTGTCAGTTTCTGAAGGGTCGGTTCTTTCGAATAGGCACCGGTATATCCTTTGGGGTTTTCGATCATATTTGGCGGAGCCGTCCCTCCTGCCTTTACCATTAAGGCGGAGAAAATACCGTTAAAAGCAGATTTCCCAGGATTGAAGCTTTTCGTATAATCGCCGAATTTCAAATAGGTCAACAAGCCGGCAGCCTGGGTTCCGCTGAAGCCGAAGGCATTGATATATTGCTCCTCGTTGAAACCATAGTTCTTTCCCGCAGCTGCAGCCGCACCAAAGGTGCAGTTGGTAGCTGTGCTATGCCAATATTCATAGTGAGTGGGCATCACGGCCATTCCCACTCGAACACTAATTTCAAAACCAAGGACAAAGCTCAAAATCAAGTCCTTTCCGTTTCGCTTGGTCACCTCTGCTGTGGCTAAGGCTGAAGGAACGATGACAGCACTGGTATGAGTAAGGGCCTCCCCATGGGTATCATCGAAATCGATCCCATGGCAAATCACCCCGTTTGCCATGGCAGCAAGAGGCGCTGCTGCCTTGAACCTTCCACAGATAATTGTTGATTCAGGGGGAGTCTTGAAGGCCTTGACCACCTTGTTGATAATTGCCGGCTTCTCCGGTTCGTCAGAATGTGTCCCAATGGCACAGCCCAGGGTATCCAAAATCGTTTGCTTGGCAATCTTCACTACCTCCAAAGGAAGGTCTTCATATTTCGTCTGTTGACAAAACTTCGCCAAGATTTTGGTCTGTTCCATATTTTTTCTCCTTTTCGTTTTTTTCTTTTTACCTTTTTGTTTGTAACTTGTGATACCCCATCTGTTTACGGGCCTCCCTCAGGGTCATTCCCTTTTCGAGCAATTCCAAGATCTTCTGCTCGGCTTCATCAATTTCCAAGGCAACTCTCAGGACGTCTTCAGCTTTGTCAAAGGGAACGATGACCACACCCGTGTCATCAGCGACGACAATATCCTTGGGCCTAACCTGAACATCGCTGATGGCGACTGGAATATTGATCCCATCTACCTCCACTCGATCTTTTCCCGTCACCATTAAGCGTCCGCGGGTGAAGATAGGGTATTTCAACTCTAAGATTCGGGGAAGGTCTCGGCAAACCCCATCGACGATCGTCCCTGCAATATTTCGCTTCTTCGCATAGACGGTCATAATGTCTCCCCAGACCGTGCCATACGTCCGGCCTCCATTATCGAGGACCACCACTTGCCCAGGTTCTACATCATCTAAAAAGTCTCCGACTGTTCCTTTCTCAACGCCACACGGTCGATAGCGGACAGTGAAGGCCTGGCCCGCTGCTTTTGTTCCCGGCACCTGGGGCAAAATTCCTTGGCACCCTCCCTTGATCCCCAAGCGATCCAGTGCATCGGAAACGGATGTGGTGTCCAATGCTCTAAATCTTTTTACAAGATCATCTAATTTATCCGCCATCATTTTCCTCCTCTCTTCATCTTCGTTTTCCGCTATTTTTTCAGCATAGCCTCATAGGCATATTTCTGATCGACCTCTAATATTGGCACACCCTTCCTTAATTCCTCTACCATGGCCTCTTCTTTCTGAAGAATCTCCTCTGCCGCTTTCAACACCTCATCCAGTTTCTCCACCGGAATGATCACCACTCCATTGATATCTGCCATGACGATGTCCCCAGGTCTGACCTGAATGTCGCCGATTCGAATCACTTCATTAAATGACTCCTCCATGATTCTTCCTCGAGCTGTGATGGGGACTGTTCCTCGTGCATAGACTGGAAAGCCAAACTCCCTACAGGCATCAATATCCCGGGCTGCTCCATCCACCACGACACCGGAGATACCCTTCATCTTCTCACCCATGGCCAGGAACTCTCCCCAGCAGTTATTGTTGAGATCCCCTCTATTGTCTATGAGGATGACATCTCCCGGATTTGCAGCATCAATGGCTCGAACGCCGAGATGGTATTTAGACTTGACCATTCCTGCGGCTGTGATCTTGATGGTCACTGCTCTTCCAAGGATCTTCGGACAATCATACATCGGTTTAATACCGATGACCGCTCCCCGAATCCCAACCTTGTCCAAGGCATCGGCTAAATTTGTTGTCGCCATTCTTCCAAACCTTTTACGATACCTCTCATCAAACTCTTTCGCTTCCATCCCTTTTCCCCCTTTAATGAATATCGTAGTGAGTCATAAATTCCTTTTCTTTGTTTGTCATTCTGGGCTTGACCGAGCCTGCCCCGTACTTGATATGGGGCGGGAATGACGACTTCGGAGTTAATGTGAAGAAATATTAGATTCATCACACCAGGTATATCTATTCACTCTTCTGTCAGGCCTCTCGCTTTGAGGATATCAGCAAATCCGTAGATATCCAATGTTGACTCTCCTCGCTTCAATCTCTCTTTAATCCCCTTTTCCTTTTCTTCGCGTGCCAATGACTTCTGAAGCACTTCCTTGGCCTCTTCTCGCTTGACAACCACTAATCCATCCCGGTCGCCAAGGATCAGATCCCCGGGATAAATCGTGATATTGTCCATATTTAATGGATGGTTAATCCATCCTAAGGAAATCTTCTCTGTTCCTTTGATACTCAAGCCGCGGGAAAAAACGGAGAACCCGATGTCACTCATCGCCTGTGAATCACGGACCGCTCCATTGAACACAAATCCTCCAATGCCCCTCGCATGACTGGCTACAGCCATGATCTCACCCCACGCCCCTGCCTCCATATAACCCTCTGCGTCTGCCACGATAACATCCCCTTTTTGGGCTACATAAATGGCCTTATGGAGAATGAGATTATCACATGGACGCACCTTGACCGTCACCACTGGACCACACACTTTCATTTCCGGGGAAATGGGCTTGATCCTGTGGGAAAGGGCACCTTTCCCTCCAGAGGCTTCATGAACCGTGGCTGACGAGAGTTCTTTGTATTGATTGACCAATTCAACTGGAACCCTTTGGATGTTATGAATGACATGTGCCATACGCATTGCCCCCTTCGTTCAAGTCGCCTTCAGATAAATCGCTGTAGCGCGTTCGATATGTTCTTGAGCCAGTACTTCTGCCTTTTCGGCATCTCTTTTCAAAAAGGCCTTAAGCATCGTTTTATGCTCCTCTAATGAAATTTCAGGCCGGCCTATGTAGGAGAGGGTGATTTTTTGAAACCAATGGATCTGTCTCTGGAAGTTTTCATAGATCTCCTTGATCTTTTTATTGTGACACCCGTTGATGATCACTCCGTGAAACTCTCTGTTTAACCTCCGATATTTTACGAAATGATCTTTCTTCAACTGGACCTCCATCTCTTCGTAAATCTGCTTCAACCTTGCAAGTTCATCGTCCGTGGCCTTTTTGCAAAAAAGCTTTGCCGCCAAGCCTTCCAAAATACCGATGACCTCGTAGATCTCGGAGATATCTTCTTTTGATATCGATTCAACAATGGCCCCCTTTCTCGGAACCCTTCGGATCAGCCCATCCTTTTCTAACAGACGAAAAGCCTCCCTGATCGGTCCCCGGCTCACGCCCAAGCTTCTGGACAGCTCATCCTCGATCAAGCGATCCCCAGGTTTAATTCTACCCCGAAGGATCGCTCCTTCCAGTGATGAGTAGATCTTATCAGGTAAAGCTTCTGCATGGTTGAGGGATGGGATGGAAAAATTTTTCATTGGAACGACACCCCAAGAGTGAAATAATTCGTCCGGTTTACACCATCAGAAAGCCACGGCAGGAGTTTATTGGAATGTGACACCGAGACCTTTGTTTTTTGTCAACAATCTACAATTTTATTACAACAGAGTGGTATCTTTGTCAAATGGAATTTCTCTCAAGGAAGCACGGCAAGGATTTAGATTCTTAAACAGAAAAGCCAGCCATTTTGCGCAGGTTTTTCATTCTCCGCTCTCGGGAGA
>Ga0187771_10000702_pt1 | contig 21060 bp, 18 predicted proteins | sample 0116_SJ02_MP15_1_FD_133139 | JGI IMG/M metagenome (GOLD analysis project Ga0187771, IMG submission 133139) | Tropical peat soil microbial communities from peatlands in Department of Meta, Colombia - 0116_SJ02_MP15_10_MG | ecosystem: Environmental > Terrestrial > Soil > Wetlands > Peat | place...
GCACGGCGCACAATGATAAGGTACAAGGAGCTGTCGCCGCCGAGTTCGCCCGTAAGAAATTAGCTGTGAAAAGGGCGGCGACCATTCACGACGGCAGTCCCTATTCCGAACAACTACAGGCGGTCTTCGTCACGACCTTTAAGAGACTGGGCGGAATCATCACTTCCCAAGAGGCTGTTGCTCCTACCGATACGGATATGCGGCCGGTGCTGACCAAGATTGCGACAGGCAGACCCGAGTTCATCTACTACCCGGTCTTTATCGCTGTAGGGGGGCATATCACACGCCAGGTGAAAGAGGTAGCTGGATTGGAGAGGGTTTATTTAATGGGTGCCGATGGCATGTTCTCTCCGGATTTTTACAAGGCTGCGGGTGAGGCAGCGATTGGCATGTTTCACTCAAGCCCTGACTTCTCCGCTTTTGCCGGGGGCTACAGAAGCTTCTTGGAAAAACACCAGAAAAAATACGGCGAAAAACCACTTTCTGTTTTTCATGCCCATGCCTATGATGCGGCTATGATCATTTTTGCAGCGATTGAAAAGGTGGCCAAGAAAGCCCCAGACGGTACACTCTACATCGGTCGCCAGGCCCTCCGGGATGCTCTCTACGCTACCAAGGGCTTTAAAGGATTGACGGGGACGCTCACCTGCGACACCTATGGTGACTGTGCGGATCCGAGAATCGCGGTCTATCAGACGACTGCGGACAATGTGAAGAAGTTGGTGATGCCGGATAAACCCTTCTGGAAACCCTACTGATCCTCCATAACAGGCTCGTCACCCTCGAAGGATGAAAATTGATTTTCACCTATACCCCCCCTTCGGCGGAGGAGGGCGAGGGTGGTTCTTTCGATCATGTCCCCCTCACCTCAATCCCCTTCGATAAACTCTGGGCCATGAGCCTTGTCTAATGGCTCTCCCTCCGAGGGGAGAGGAGGCGCCGGGTGGAGTTCTTTTAAACAGCCAGGATGAGCCGGCCCAAAGAATCGTTCCTCCAAATCAAAGCCGCAATAAAGAAGTTAATCTGTTCTTGACCATTTGTCTAAAGTAATGGCAAAATGCGATTTGTGAGTCGCTCTGAAAGGATAAGGATTCTTATGCGGCAACGATGGAAAGAATCTATTAAGCTCACAGATATTCTCATGTGGCTAATTGGGGGGGCCATTTTAGCCTTGATTGTTTCGGGGTCCATCGCCACTTTGGCCGCAGGCCGATATACTTCCCGGCACTGGTTCGATTTCATCATCTTCGGTTTAGCTCAAGGGAGCATCTACGCCCTCATCGCCATGGGTTACACCATGGTCTACGGCACTCTACGGATGATCAATTTTGCCCACGGAGAGGTCTTCATGAGCGGTCCTTACACCGCTTATTTTGTCGCGGCTTCTCTCAACAACTCGGGTTTCCTCGATCGTCAGCCCGTCGTCAGCCTTCTCATCGTTTTCATTGTTTCTATGGCCACGTCAACTCTGATCGCCGTTCTTCTCGAACGCGTTGCCTACCGCCCGCTACGGGCTGCGCCCCGCCTAGTTCCCCTCATCACGGCGATCGGGGCCTCTTTCTTTTTGCAATACACCTTTCGGGGGCTTTACGGCTCGGGTTTTCAAGCATACCCCACGGTGAGAATACTGGAAGGCCCGATGGTCATCGGTGGATTCCGGATCTTAAAGTTTCAAGCTGTTGTGATCGGGGCTGCGGCAGTTCTCATGATGAGCCTCTACACCTTTATTCAGCGCACCCGAGTGGGTAAGGCGATACGCGCGGTGTCGGAAGATAAGGAGGTCGCGACGCTGATGGGCATCAACATCGACCGGATGATTGTGACGACATTCGTCATCGGGGGGATGGCAGCCGGAGCTGCCGGGGTCCTCTACGCGTTAATGTTCAAGCAGGTGAACTTTTTCATGGGCTTTGTTCCAGGGATCAAGGCCTTTACGGCAGCGGTGTTGGGAGGCATCGGCAATATTCCTGGTGCCATGCTGGGAGGAATTTTTCTTGGGCTCGTCGAATCGGTGGGACCCAGCCTCTTTCTCGATGGTCTGGGCATTGTGGCACCTTACCAACTGAAAGACGCCATTGCTTTTACCATGCTCGTCCTCGTGCTGATTTTTCGACCCACAGGCATCCTCGGCGAGCGGTTGGCTGTGAAAAAGGCTTAAAGTAGATATCGCATTAGAAAGGCAGTTGGGTATGCTTCTCGACCTTTATCAAGGGGTTCTTTATTATGTTTTATGGGTAACATGCGATGTCACATAAGGTAGCCTCTGCAAAGTGTTTGGAGATGCAGTAGTAAAACGCCATGAGGTTCCGCCCTGCCTTCGCCGGAGCGGCTTCGCGCAGGCAGGTGTAGAGTTCTTTCAGCGCACCCAATTGCCTTTTAGAATGTTTAACTGGTGACTTAATAGAGGGGGTTACTTTAGGAGTATGAAAAAAAGCAGCTCCTTGTGGCGACAGGGAATTAAAATTGGACTGATCGGAGGGACCATAGGAGTCCTGTTGGCACTCGTCGGAATGGTGGAGGCCTTTAGCCAACTATATATTATCAGCGATGCCATTTCAATGGGGCAAACCCTGTTGCTCGCAGTCGCGATGGTTGCAGGATACCTGGCTGCAAAACGGGCAAATCGGTCCGAACCCTTATGGGTTTTGGTCAACAGTCTCGTCTCGGGTTTGATCGTTGGCGGACTGATGTCATTACTGGTTGCCGTGGGAAATATGGTAAGACTGAGGGCTGTCTTCATCAACGCATCGCCGGATCTTTTTAAACTGCTCACTTTTAATCAGGGGATAGGGACTGGCATTCTCCTGCTTCTTATTTTTGGAACTCTGAGTAGCTCACTTTCAGGTCTGCTCTTTCTTTGTCCTTCGCTCCTTCGTCGGGTATTGATCAGGTCCTTGGGCGGTGTGGCGATGGCTGGTTTGCTGCAAGATTTGCTCCGGGCCATCTTTGCTCCTTGGGGAATGATCGCGGAGATCAATCAGTGGTTTTTTCCTGTAAACGGACTCACCGCTCAGGGTGCGGTATCGTTGTTCATTCTCATCTCCGCCACTTCTTACTTTTGGATGAAAAGTGGAAACACGATGAAAACAAGCCTGCAGCGTCTGCCTCCTACAAGCCAGCGTGTGCTAAGGATAACGAGTTCCTTTTTTCTCGTCGTTATCTTGCTTGCCCTGCCGCAGATTCTTGGTCTCTTTCTAAGTGAAGTATTGACCATTGTTGGTCTGTTTGTTCTGCTCGGCTTGGGCCTCAATATCGTCGTTGGGTTCGCTGGCCTCTTGGACCTCGGTTACGTGGCCTTCTTTGCCATCGGCGCCTACACGGTTGCCGTATTGACGTCGCCTGAGCTGGGTTTCTTGAATCTGACATTTTGGGAAGCTCTCCCCTTTGCGGTCATCACCGGAGTGGTATCTGGCATTCTTTTGGGAATACCCGTCCTCAAGATGCGTGGCGATTACCTCGCCATCGCAACCCTTGGCTTTGGCGAAATCATTCGCATTCTCGTCCTCTCCGACTTCCTGCGGCCATGGCTGGGCGGAGCACAGGGTATTGCTAAAATACCAAAACCCTCTATTGGAAGCATAGAATTCGCCACTCCCCAGCAAATCTACTATCTCATTCTTGCCGGGTGCTTGCTTGCCGGCTTTATCTCCTGGCGTCTGAGAGATTCCCGGTTGGGGCGCGCCTGGATGGCAGTCCGCGAAGATGAGGACGTGGCCCAGGCCATGGGAATCAATCTTGTCGCCGCCAAGCTGCTTGCCTTTGCCACCGGCGCCGGCTTCTCTGCGTTGAGCGGCGCCATCTTCGCCAGCAAACTCGGATCGGTCTATCCCCACAGTTTTAGCGTGATGATTTCTATTAACATCCTCTGTCTCATCATTGTGGGAGGCATGGGAAGCATTCCTGGGGTGATCGTGGGAGCCATCGCTCTTGTGGGACTCCCGGAGTTGCTTCGGGAGTTTGCGGAGTATCGTCTTCTTGTTTATGGGGCTGCTCTCGTGGCAATGATGATTCTCCGGCCGGAGGGCCTCTGGCCAGAGGCCAAACGGAGTCAGGAGTTGCACAGGGAGGAAGCCCCTGAGATCGAATCGGCATGAGGCGCTGCCTCCGGTAAGTAGAAAGATCTTATGGCTATTCTCACGGCACGAAAAGCTACGAAACGCTTCGGCGGATTGGTTGCGCTGGATGCGTTGGATCTGGAGGTCCGAGAGCATGCGATCCACAGCGTCATCGGACCCAATGGTGCAGGCAAGACGACGTTCTTCAACTGTGTCACGGGATTTTACCGGCCTGAAGCTGGAGAGATTCTCTTGGACAGCCATTCGCTCGTAGGCCTCTTGCCTGATCAAATCGTTCGGCTTGGGATTTCCCGAACCTATCAGAATATTCGCCTCTTCCCCAATCTGACAGCGAAGGAGAATGTCTTGGTGGGCCTTCATGGTCATCTAAAGGCGGGATTCCTCGGCATTGTCTTGGGATGGCCTGCCACCCGGCAAGAGGAGAGAGAGGCTTCAGAGGAGGCGCAGAATCTCCTCCAGTTTGTCAACCTTTCTGCGAAAGGTGATTTTCTGGCAAAGAACCTTCCCTATGGCGACCAGCGGCGGCTGGAAATTGCCCGAGCTCTCGCCAACCGGCCAGGACTACTTCTCCTCGATGAGCCCACTGCTGGAATGAATCCGCGGGAGACCCAAGAGATGATGGATTTTATTCGCCATCTCCGGGATGAATTGGGCATCACCATCCTTCTCATCGAACATCAGATGAAGGTGGTGATGGGTATCTCAGAGATCGTGACGGTATTAGACTATGGGGAGAAGATCGCTGAGGGCACTCCGGCCGACATTCAGAATAACCCGCGGGTCATTGAGGCGTACTTAGGGCGAAGGATCGAGGTCCAAGCTCGAAGCGCCAGTGGGTAGAAGAGTGTTAGCGACATGCCGATGCTTGAAGTCGAAAACATCCATACTTACTACGGACAGATCCATGCCCTTAAAGAGGTTTCGCTTTCCGTTGAAAAAGGGGAGATCGTCACTCTGATCGGAGCGAATGGAGCGGGCAAGAGCACCTTGCTCAAGACAATCAGTGGTCTGTTGCGGCCACGTCTCGGGTCGATCCGCTTCGACGCTGAAGACCTTACCCGCTATCTCGCCCATGAGATTGTGGTCAAAGGGATCGTGCAGGTTCCCGAAGGACGGCACGTGTTCGGACAGCTCACCGTGATGGAGAATCTGGAAATGGGCGGCTTCAGCTGCAAAGATCCCAAGTTGATCCGGACGAACCTCCAACGGACCTTCACGCTCTTCCCAAAGCTGAAAGTGCGCAGTAAACAGGTGGCGGGTACGCTTAGTGGTGGGGAGCAGCAAATGCTGGCTATTGGTCGGGCTCTGATGGCGAACCCACGGCTTCTCTTAATGGATGAACCCTCCATGGGTTTGGCGCCGGTGCTGGTCGATAGTATCTTCGAAACGATCCAGCAACTGAATACCGATGGCACAACGATCCTTCTGGTTGAACAGAACGCGCGGATGGCACTCCAAATTGCCAATCACGGCTACGTGCTGCAAAGCGGTTCTGTGGTGCTCAGTGACACAGCGGAGAATTTACGCGTGAACGAGATGGTACGGAAAGCCTATATGGGTGAGATGTAGAAGCTAATGGGGGATTATTGGCTTTTATTTGATGTTTCCCGGAAGTTGGGATTTTAGAATCTTAGGGGTTTTTGCCAGGCCTCTTTAAGATCGTAAATGTTGGCCTTAATGATCTTTTTACCATCAAGGCCGACGACGCGGAAGATTTCATCATCTGAAACCACGCCAATTTTTCCATAAGTCGCATCGCCAAGAAGTGTTTCAAAGGCTTTCTTCTTTGACGGATGCAGCGTCACCACGAAACGGCTCTGAGATTCAGAGAAGAGTATGAGGTCATTCCGGCTCGATCCGGAATAGGGAACCTTCTTGATCTCGATCTCCATTCCAAAACCACCTGCGAAAGCGATCTCTGCCAGAGCCACCCCCAGCCCTCCATCCGAGCAGTCATGACAGGATCGAACCAACCCTCTCTGTATGGCTGTGTATAATTTTTTGTAAAGGAGTCTGGCTTTCTTTGCGTCCACCCTTGGCCCCTGATTTCCGATGAACCCTTTCGAGGCATAATACTCCGATCCCCCTAATTCTTCGAATGTCTCGCCTAAGACATAAACCAGATCACCCGGCCTTTTGGCATCCATGGTGATCGCCTTTCTGACATCATCGATCTTGCCCAGCACTGAGATAAGAACCGTGGGAGGGATGGAGATTTTCGTCCCGCCGATGAAGGTGTCGTTTTTCATGCTGTCTTTCCCTGAGATAAGGGGAACGCCGAAGGCTTTACAATAATTGTAGAGGGCTTGGTTGGCCCGAACGAGTTGGGCAAGTTTGTATTCTCCATCCGGGGTCTTCTCTGATTGGACGGGATCCGGCCAGCAGAAATTATCCAACCCTGCAATCCGATCAGGGTTTCCTCCGACGGCGACATTATTTCGGATGGCTTCATCCACGGCACAAGCCACCATGTCGTAAGCGTCAAGATCGCCGTATCGGGGACAGATTCCATTGGAGACGACGATGCCTTCAAAGGAGCTGAGAATCGGTCTCCATACCGCTGCATCACTCGGTCCATCATTGAAGCGACCCACCAGGGGTTTGATGACGCTCCCTCCCTGAACCTCATGGTCGTATTGCCGGATCATCGATTCTTTACTGCAGATATTGAGACGGGACAGCATTTCCTTCAGGGAGGAAGTCAGATTCTTGGGCTCTGGGAAATCAGGTTCTTCGTGGACGGGCCTCGTCCATTTCGCCCGAAGTTCCATCTTAGGCAGGCCCGAATGAAGAAAATCCATATCCAGGTAGGCCACTGTTTTTCCCTGATAGAGGACATGAAATTTCTTCGTATCGGTAAAGGAGCCCAAGGCCGTCGCCTCCACATCCATCTTCTTCGCTAATTGAAGAAAAATATCGATCTTCGAGGGCGGGACGGCCAGCGTCATTCTTTCCTGGGCCTCAGAGAGGAGGATCTCCCAGGGATGAAGGCCGTGATACTTGAGGGGAGCTCGATCAAGATGGAGCTCACAGCCGATCTTCCTTGCCATTTCACCCACGGAAGAAGAGAGACCGCCCGCGCCGTTATCCGTGATCGAGTTATAAAGTCCCTGGTCTCGAGCCAGAAGCAGAAAATCGGTCATCTTCTTCTGAGTGATGGGGTCGCCTATTTGAACTGCCGTGACAGGAGAATCCTCCCGGAGTTCTTCCGAGGAAAAGGTCGCCCCATGAATCCCGTCTTTGCCGATCCGACCTCCGGTCATCACAATGAGATCACCCGGCTCTGCCTTTTTCAAATGGGAGGGTTTGCCCAATATCTCCTTGGGCATGATCCCGGCAGTTCCACAATAGACCAAAGGTTTTCCGACGTACCGGTCATCAAAGACCACTCCTCCATTAATGGTTGAGATTCCGCTTTTGTTGCCTCCATGCTCCACACCTTCCCTCACCCCTTCATAGACCCGTTTTGGATGGAAGAGACGCGGGGGAAGGGGTTTGGAGTAAAAAGGGGAAGCGAAGCAGAAGACGTCCACGTTAAAGATCAGTTTCGCACCCTTTCCCGTTCCAAAGGGATCACGGTTCACTCCAACAATCCCGGTGAGCGCTCCTCCGTAGGGATCCAGGGCAGAAGGGGTGTTGTGCGTTTCTACTTTGAAGACCAAATTATGATTTTTATTGAATCGAATGACGCCTGCATTGTCATCAAAGACCGAAACACAAAAGTCCCCGTTTCCAAGGAAAGAACGAATTTCTTCGGTGGTCTTCTTGATGTACGCCTTAAAAAGGCTGTCGATCACCTTATGATTTCCATCTCCATCGAGATAGTCAACGCGGGCGTTGAAGATCTTATGTTTACAGTGCTCAGACCAGGTCTGGGCAATCGCCTCCAGCTCAACATCGGTCATCCTTTTCCCCAAGCCCAATTTCTTGCGGCCCTCCATCACGCCCGGATTCCTTGAGTAATTTTGAATGGTCTCCATCTCCCTGAGATCGAGAGCGAGAAGCCGCTCTTGGCTCAGCTGAAGAAGGGCTCGATCCGTGACCTCCAAATCAATCTCTTCGACTCTTCCCCCTTCCTCTCCTCTGACTTTCGGAACCTTGGGCTCCACCTGTCCACCCCATTCATCGGCCTTCCGGATTTCAAACCGCTGAATGAGGGAATTTCCCAAGAGGTCGGTACAAATCCTTTCTACCTCTTCCCGCGTCAAATTCCCTTCAAAGAGATATTCCGTGGAGGTATATGCTTTTTCTTCTTCATTTAATTTCCTTCCGAGCCTCCACTCAATGGCTTCCTTGGCCGTCTTTCCTACGTTATCTGTCACACCGGGTTTAAATCCCACCTCCACCAGCCAGTCGAAGTCTTTGGCCAGAGTTTGATCAATCCGATATTCTTGTATGACGGGATCGACGAAGGGGCCCGCAGCGACCCTCTCCAACTCTTCTTCCGAAAGTTCCATATCGAGGGTGAAGACGGAAATGGTTCTGACCGATTTTACAGACAAACCGAGGTTATTTTGAACTCTTTTGCTGACCTTTTCTCCCAGGGGGTCTCGAATCCCTTTCTTCAATCCAATCTCAATGAGATGTGCCACAGGAGCCTCCATAGCGAAAACGACAAATGCCAAAGCTCGTACGAAATGATGAACCGAAGGTGCTTAAATGTCAAATCAACTTCAAATTCTTTGGACTTTGACATTCATTTGGTATTTGGATTTTGACATTTGACATTGATATACTTTTTTGCCGCCTCCAATCCTCTCCGGAGATGAGCTTCTTCGTGGGGTTCGATGGTATAAAGAGGATTCAGTTTGTATTGTGAAAGGAGTGCAAAGAATTGGTTAAAATCGAATCCTCCTTCCCCTACGGGGAGATGTTCGTCCATCTCTTTGTGATTATCGTGGAGGTGGACCTCACTCAAATACCTTCCCAAAGCCACCATCCAAACGGAAAGAGGGGTTTTGCTGAAGACGTTGTGGTGGCCCGTGTCGAAACAGAATCGAAAGTGAGGTGAATCGATCTCCTCCAAAAGATTTTTGATGGGTTCGGGAGTTTCTTCAAAAACATTTTCAATGGCAAGGGTCAAACCCATTTCCTCTGCCTCCTTGACCAGGGGTCTCCAGGTTTTAAGACTGCTGTCGAGCCAAAGCTTGACATTGCCATCGAATTTCCATCTCTCGTATCCTGGATGAAAGACGATCATCTTGGGTTTGAAGAAATAAGCCAATTTGATCGTTTTCAAAAGTCGATCACGGGTCACCTCTTTGACTTTTCGATCCACTCCTCCAGGGCTTAAGTCCATGAACGGACCATGGAGGGTAGTTTCCATTTGGTTTTCTTGGAGCGTTCGTGACAGGTGTTGAGCATCTTTTTTACGGCAGGCATCCAAATCTTCCGCACTGAAATAAATTTCAGGATGGACTTGGTTCTTGATCGCAAAATCGATGCGAGAAAGCAGCATGGAGTAAGGCACATTCACGTGGATGACAGTCATGCTTAAGATCTCCGGGTTCTTCAATCTCCTGACATTTTCTCGGTCTTTTTTGTTCTTTTGGTCTATCTGGTTTTTTTATCCTGTTTCTTATTGCAGCCAGATAGATCGGACAGACCAAATAAGTCAAAAATCCTAACAAAATAATTTATAGCATGCCGTATGACTAAACTCAATTCTTTTCCTGTTTCTTCGCCGTTGGGATAGATAATAACCCTCACCCTCCCTTTTGCTTTGGGAGACTGTATCATAATCGTAATGAAGGGTAGATACGGGCGGAACCGAAGTGGTTTCTCGCTAATTACGACACGGTCTCTGGGGGGAGTGGGGAAGGGGGCATTGCAATAAGAAGAAAAATTGTGGTATAAATTTAGAAGAGGATTTATGTTTAATATCGGATTCGCGGAACTGTTGATCATCGTGGCCATCGCCTTGATCGTCTTCGGTCCTAATAAACTGCCAGAACTGGCGAGGGCTTTCGGGAAAGCCATGAGGGAGTTTAAGAAGGCGACCGAAGAGATTAAAGAAAGTTTTGAGGCGGAGACGAGAGATTTAGAGCAATTTAAACAGACCCTTGTAGACAAAAGTCTTTTAACCAATTTAGCCGAAGAGCTTTCTCATGAATCGCCTACCACAGAAGAGACATCTGCACATCCGGAGTCCTCTCTGCCTCCGGAGACACCTGCCGTTGAAGGGGCTTCCGTCCAAGCCGAGCGGAAAGAGGTAAAAGAGGAAAAGAAGGAGGAACCCGAGGAGGCCAAAGAAGGAATTCCTTCCCATGGATGAAAAAAAACTCCCCCTCACTGCTCACCTTCAGGAATTGAGGAAGCGGCTCATTTTTTCATTTATGGCGATAGGGGTGGGTTTCATTCTCTGCTATGCCTTCGCCGATCATATCTTCAACATCCTTGCCGCCCCGCTGACAAACGAATTGATGCCCAAGGGGGGATCGCTCATTTTTACCAGCGTAGCCGAAGCCTTCTTCACATACATGAAGATCGCGCTTATTGCCGGGATCATCGTGACCTCGCCTTTTATCCTGTACCAAATCTGGGCCTTTGTCGCCCCGGGTCTTTATCAAAAAGAAAAAAGATATGTGGTCCCCTTTGTGCTCGGCAGCTCACTCTTTTTTGTCTTAGGGATTCTCTTCGGATATTATGTTGCGATCCCCATCGGTTTTAAGTTTCTTTTGGGTTACGCCACGGACATCATTAAACCCATGCCGAGCATGAAAGAATACCTCTCTTTCAGCCTCAAGTTTTTGCTGGCCTGTGGTCTCGTTTTTGAGTTTCCCGTGGCTTTAGTCCTTCTGTCGAAGATCGGAATCATTGATGCGAAGATGTTGGCCAGGCAGAGGAAATACGCCCTCCTCCTTATCTTCATCTTCGCGGCGGTGGTTACCCCGTCTCCTGACCTGATCTCTCAAGTGCTCATGGCCGTTCCTCTGGTAGGACTCTATGAGGTGAGCATCCTGCTTTCCAAGATTTTTGGGAAAAGACCTGCACCGGCTTCTTCTGAAGGTGATTGAACTAAGACAGAATCCCCTGTTTCGAGTTAATCAGTCATGGCCGAGTCCTCTTACAAAATTACCCGATGGCCCGAGAAAGAGAGACCCAGGGAACGGCTTCTTCAACACGGCCCCCAACCCCTCGCCGAAGCAGAGCTCTTGGGCATTTTGCTCGGAAAGGGGACGAGGAAGAAGACAGCCGTCGATTTAGCAAGGGAGCTGTTAGACCGGTACCAGTCCCTTCAGAAGCTCTTTTCTCGTTCCCCTTCGGAGTTGATGGAGGTTAAAGGGATTGGATCTGCCAAGGCCGCTACGCTCTCTGCCGCTTTTGAGCTGGTGAGAAGGTTTCAATCCCAGAAAGAAGGCTCCAAGGTCTCTTTCAAGCGATCTGCGGACGTGGCAAGCCACTATTTGCCGTTGATGAGAGATCTCAGGAAAGAGGTCTTCAAAGTCATTCTCCTCAACAGAGCGAATCGTTTGATTAAAGACGTGACGATCTCAGAAGGGACACTCGAGGCGAGCATCGTCCATCCGAGGGATGTCTTTCGTGAAGCGCTCTTGGAACCTGCCGCAGGGGTTATTCTGATCCACAATCACCCGAGTGGAAATCCGAGCCCCAGCGAAGAGGATCTTCGAATCACCAAACAGTTGACGGAAGCGGGCCGGCTTCTTGGGATCAAAGTTTATGATCATATCATCTTGGCAGGCGAGAGTTATCGAAGCCTGGCCGATGAAGGACTGATTTAAGAATAGAAAGGGTTCGAGAGGTCAAGCGGTCAAGGGGTCAAGTGAAAATCCTTGAAAAATAAATACTCGAACCCATTAACCCTGGAATCCTGGAACCCTTTTCTTACATATGGCGCGTGTTCTGGTCACGGATGGGCACTTTAGAAAATCATTGGCTGTGGTTCGATCCCTTGGTCGGAAAGGGATTCCTGTCGCTGTCGGAGAGCGGACATGCCTGAATACTTCCTTCTTTTCGAGGTATTGCACCAGGCGTCTCGTCTATCCTTCACCACAGCAATCCCCAAATCAATTTATCGAATTTCTTCTGAGGGAGATTAAAAAAAAACAGTACGATTGCCTCTTCCCCATGGAAGAGGAAACGCTGCTTTCGTTGGCAAAATATCATTCTAAAATCTCTGCATATACTTACCTCCTCATTCCTGATTTAAAAAAGATTGAATTCGTACGGGACAAGGAGAATCTTATACGGTTTGCAGAGGCCCACGGGATCCCAACGCCCGAAACATTCTACGTCCTTCCTACTTCTTCATCCCCCTCTATTCCAATTCCAGCGGTCATTAAGCCGCGGATCAGTTCCGGCTCCTTTGGCATTGTCTATGTAAAGAAGAGGGAGGATCTCAGCTCTTCTTATCAAAACGTCCATAAACGATATCCTTTTCCGCTAATTCAGGAGTGGATTCCTGATGGAGGGGGGACCTTTGGGGTGTCCGCCCTGCTTGATGAGGCTTCGAATGTTAAGGCGGCCTTCGTTCATAAGAAGTTGAGGATGTATCCGATTCAAGGAGGTCCCAGCACATTGGCGGAAGGGGTAGAACACCCTCAGATCATGGAGTTAGGCCTTTCCCTCCTCAAATCGTTAAATTGGGTCGGCGTGGGCATGGTCGAATTCAAAGTCGATCCAAGAGACGGGATTCCGAAATTGATGGAGGTGAATCCCCGCTTTTGGGGCTCATTGCAACTGGCCATTGTTTCCGGAGTTGATTTCCCCTCTCTTATTTTGAAGATGGCCAGGAAGGAATATTTTGAGCCTGTTCTTCGCTATGCCGTTGGAAAACGTTTTCGTTGGCTTCTCTTGGGGGATATCCTTCATTTTCTTAACCATCCGCAACGTTTCAGCCTTCATCCTTCTTTCTTCAACTTCTTTGATCCGAATACTTGCTATGATGTGTTTTCAAAAGATGATCCTCTTCCGCTGTTAGGGTCGGTTGCAACCTTTTTCACCTTCCTCTACGATGCGGAGATGAAACGATTCTTAGAGAAAAGATGATTTAATGCCAAATGTTAAAGTTCAAGGCTCAAAGGAAATCCAAAGGCCAAACGATCCCAAAAGTTTTAATATTTTGTCATTTGTCATTCATTTGACATTTGAAATTCGTCATTTGAAACTTAGATCTTCAGATCTATTTCACATGCCTGAAGCAGGCATCGTCCTTGAAGAAAACGGGGAAACGGTAGGGGTCCATCTTGGATAAAATCTGTATCCTCATCCCTGCTTATAACGCTCAGGGCACTCTTGGCTCGGTCCTAAAAAAGATCGAGCCCCTTAAGAGTGATATCATCGTCGTCGATGACGGATCTTTGGATGAGACGAAGCGGTTGGCTTTGGAAAATGGAGTGCAACTCCTGGAGCATTCCCTTAACCTTGGAAAGGGGGCTGCCCTTCGGACAGGTTTCCAATATATCCTCGAAAGAGACTACCGGGTGGTGATCACTCTGGATGCCGACGGTCAACATGATCCCGGGGAAATCCCGTCCCTTCTCAGGATTTTTCAAAGCGTGAAACCCGACATCCTCATCGCCTCCCGGGCAATGGAGTTTGATAGGATGACCTTCCTTCGCCGCTTCTGGAATCGTTTAGGGGTGAGGGCTGTTTCACGACTCTGCCACTCGGACATTACGGACAGTCAATCCGGGTTTCGACTCATTCGGCCGGAGGTGTTAAGGGCAGTCGAGCTCTCGACATCCCGATTTGAGACGGAATTGGAACTCCTTATTAAAGCTTGCAAAAAGGGGTTCAGTGTGTTATCTGTTCCTATTAATACGCCCAGAATTGACGGAACCGGCTCCAGCCATTTCAGGCCAGTGGCCGATACCTGGATCGTCTGCATGCTTTTTCTTCGGGGTCTGTTCTGGTGAGGAGGAAGATGGGTTTTTATCAACGAGCGAAGCGATATTCCATAGAAAAATTCACGACGAGCGCTCTTTCCCTCCTGGCCAGCGCCTCCACAGAAAGTTTGATCCGTCTAACCTATCTTGCCGAGAAAATTCCCAAGAAGGAATCCTACCGAGAGAAGATTCGATGGATTCGCACTCTGTTCCAGACCAATCATCCCGGTCTGTCGATTGCACGAAGAGTGCTCAACGAGACCCATCCCCACCATCGGAAAAAGCTCATCTCCAACTTCATCGTTAACCAGCTTCTGGTGGGCACCAACCGGAGAAAGGCTTTTGAGGCGGAGAGAGGATTTTATCCGCCGGATGCCATGCTGATCAGCCCGACGATGCGGTGCAATCTGAAGTGCTACGGGTGTTATTCAGGGGTCTATTCCCAGGAAGATCTTCCTTATGAGGTGCTGGATCGGCTCATGGGGGAATGTAAAGAGATGGGTATCCATCTGGTCATGATGACGGGCGGAGAACCCTTCTTGAGACAGGATCTTTTCGACCTCTTCGAAAAGCATGATGATATGATGTTTCAGGTCTATACCAATGCCACCTTGATCGACGAGAAGATGATCGATCGATTCGTGGCTCTGGGAAATGTCTCTCCCGCAATCAGCCTCGAAGGGCTCAGGGAAGAAACCGATGGGAGAAGGGGACCCGGCCAGTTCGATCGAGCCCTGCGGGTGATGGATCGACTCAAAGAAGCCGGGATCTTTTTTGCCGTCTCCACGACACAGACTTCCCGAAATCACGATGTCCTGACGAGCGATGTCTTTGTCGATTTTCTGGTGGAGAGAGGATGCATCCTTCACTGGAACTTCCATTACGTCCCCATCGGGAGAAGCCCCGATCTTTCTCTCATGGTGACTCCTGAGCAGAGGTGCCGGGCAAGGGAACGGCTGGCCTATTTTCGGGCCACCAAACCGATGCTTTTCGTCGACTTCTGGAATGACGGATGTCTCACTCAGGGATGCATTGCCGCGGGGAGGAAATATTTTCACGTCAATGCCCAGGGGGATATGGAGCCCTGCATCTTTTGCCATTTTGCTTCTGACAATATCAAAGAGAAGTCTCTCATGGAAGCGCTCAATTCTCCTCTGTTCAGGGAGATGCGATCCCATCAGCCTCTTTCAGATAATTACTTTCGACCCTGTCTTCTGATCGACCACCCGGAGCAGGGAAGGAAGTTTGCGCTTCAGCACGCGAAATACTTTACCCATGAAGGGGCAGAGCAGTTTTTTACGGATTTTGCACGGGCCATCGACAGTTACGCCAAAGCTTACGGAGAGATTGCGGAAGCCGCCTGGAAAGAAAAGATGGAGGGTCCAACCCCCGAGCCCCTTTCAGCAAGGAAAAAGGTAGTGGGTAGACATGGATGAAGGTAACCTTTCCACACCTGGGTTCGATGCACATCTTCTGCAAGGCGATCGCAGAGACCGCCGGCATTCCTTACATCCTTCCTCCTGAAACCAGTCGCAAGACCCTGACCCTGGGTGTCCTCCACTCGAATGAGTGTATCTGCCTTCCTTTTAAAATCATCCTGGGAAATTTTATCGAAGCCCTTCAGATGGGGGCGGATACCATTGTGATGGTTGGCAGCGGGCCTCCTTGCCGTCTCGGACTCTATGATCTTGTTCAAAAAGTGATCCTCGAAGATATGGGCCTTCATTATCGATGGCTGACGATTCCGCCTCGATTTAGCTGGAAGGCCCTCTGGAAGAATCACGAGGAGACGAAAGAGCTGAGAAAAGAATTGAGTGCCAAAAACGTCCTCTTGTTCCCTTACGGGCTCTGGATGGGATGGAAAAAGATGATGGCCTGCGAAGCCTTAGAACGATTAGCAATGAAGGTCAGACCGATGGAAATCAAGAAAGGAGAGACTCAAAAACGACTGAAGAAGGCCCTCTCCTGGGTGGATGAGGCCAAGACTCCGAAGGCCCTTGAAGAGGCCATTCGAAACGGAAAGGCCTTTCTTCAGGAAATGGAGCATGATCATTCCCGCATCCCGTTTCGGGTCGCCGTTGTGGGCGAGCTTTATACGGTCATGGACCCCCATATCAATCGAGGAGTGGAGCAAAAACTGGGGGAACTGGGCGTCGAAGTAACACGCACCTCCTGGTTCTCCACTCATATTCTGAGGAGTCTTCGCAAAAATAAGGCGGATCGGGCTTCGGAACGCGTTCGGTTCTTCGAAGCTTCAAAGGCTTACTTGGGTTACGATGTCGGCGCAGAATGCAATATCTCGATCGGCGAGGCCATCCTGAGATCCGAAGAAGGATATGACGGGGTCGTCCATCTCATGCCTTTTGCCTGTATGCCGGAGACCACGGCATCTGGAATTCTGACAAAGGTCGGGAGGGACCGAGACATTCCCATCCTGACGCTCATCCTGGACGAGCAAGAGATCGAAGGCCGTATTCAGACACTTCTCGAGGCCTTTGTGGAGATGCTGGAATGGAAGAAAAGGGCCGCATAGGCATTCCGAGAGCCCTGATGTTTTATCGCTACCTTCCTCTCTGGCGCCCTTTTTTTGAAAGGCTGGGCTGGAGGGTGATGATTTCCGACGGGACAAGACAGAAGGAGAAGATCATCTATTTCGAAGACAGTTGCCTTCCGATGAAACTTCTGGTCACGCATGCGGTTCAATTGAAAGACAAGGTGGATCATCTTTTTGTCCCTCGATTAGTCAGTATTCATCGAGCCTACATCATGTGTCCTAAGTTTCGAGGAGCCCCGGACATCGTGCGGCTTGCCACGGGAGGAAATGTTTCCATCATTGACGAGACCGTCGATCTTCGAGAAAGAGGGAATTCCCTGCTTCAGTCTTTTTTGAAGATCGGGGAAAAGCTCGGCGCCTCAAGGCAAGAGAGCAAGAGGGTCTTTCGAGAGGCGCAGAAGTCTTTCTCCAAATTTCAAAAAGACTGGGCAGACCGAATCAACCGGCTCCCTACGGGTCAGGTCTTCGAAATGGATGTTCCAATGTCGCCCGTGAGAAAAAAAGCTCTGTTCCGTATCGCTTTCATCGGCCATCCTTACAATCTCTTTGACACCGATATCAACAAAGATCTCCTCGCCCTGGCGAAAAGTTTGCAAATGGAGATCGTTACCTCTGATCTTCTTTCCGAAAAGGAGATCGACCGAGAAGTCTCTGACCTCTCCAAAGAGATTTACTGGTCGTCCGGGAGAGAAATTGTAGGGTCACTGTTTCACTTTTTATCCGGTGGAGTGGATGGGGTAGTCTTCCTTACCTCCTTCAAGTGTGGTATCGATGCCCTCCTTCAAGAATTTATCAAGAGGAGGTTGAAAGTTCAAAGAGGGGCCTCCGTCCCCCTGCTCATTCTTTCCCTAGACGAACATACAGGAAGGGAAGGATTGGCCACCCGGCTGGAGGCGTTCCGGGATGTCGTCGAACAGAGAAAAGCAGATAATATTTAGGTTGAGGTTAAGGTTTAGCACTCCTTAACCTCAACCTCAGCCTTAACCTGAGCCTTAAAGCTCTGGGTTACTTTGTGAGATTTAGGGAATGAGCAATTACTTAGGCATTGATGTCGGTTCCATTACTACCAAGTTGGTAGCGCTTGGCGGAGACGACCAGGTTTTGGCCAAGTCCTATATTCGCAATAGCGGCCGGCCCATCGAGGCCATCCAGCAGGGGATGGAGGGAATCCTGACTCAGCTTGGGGAAACCATTTCTATTGACGGAGTGGCGACCACTGGCAGTGCCAGGCATTTGGCTGCTTACTTGGTAGGCGCCGATCTTATCAAGAATGAGATCACTGCCCATGCCGTTTCCGTGATAGATTTTCTGCCGGAGGCCAAGACCATCATCGAGATCGGCGGCCAGGACTCCAAGGTCATCGTCCTAAGAAACGGCGTCGTCGTCGACTTTGCCATGAATACCGTCTGCGCAGCAGGCACAGGATCTTTTTTGGATCAACAAGCAGCCAGACTCGGGATTTCCATCGAAGCCTTTGGGGATCTCGCGCTCAAGGCCGATCACCCTGTTCGGATCGCAGGCCGATGCACGGTCTTTGCCGAGACTGATATGATTCATAAGCAACAGATCGGACATTCTGTTGAGGATATCGTGGCTGGCCTCTGCGACTCCCTGGTGAAGAACTATTTGAATAATGTCTGCCGGGGGAAAGAAATCCTTTCTCCCATTGTCTTCCAAGGTGGTGTCGCAGCGAATCGAGGTATCCAGAGAGCCCTCGAGAGAGAATTGGAAGTCTCTCTCGTTATCCCGGAACATTTTGACGTCATGGGTGCCATCGGGGCTGCAAAATTGGTGAAGAGGGCCAAACCCTCCCAAACCCAATTTAGAGGATTTGACCTTCCTCGAAAATCGTGTTCCACACGGGGGTTTGATTGTGAAGAATGCGGAAATCAGTGTGAAGTGATCCAGCTTCTGGTGGATCATGAAGTAGTGGCCTGCTGGGGCGACCTGTGCGAGCGCTATCGCCAAGCCGAGAGTCATTAACCGCGAATTGCGCATTTCAAATTGCAAATTGAAAAATCTGAAATTTGAAATTTAAAATTTGAAATTCAATGAACATCCTATTGATCAACCCTGCTCCTACGGGGACCTTGAAAGCAACAGGGGTTCTCTTTCCCCCTCTGGGCCTTCTCTACGTTGCGGCGTATGCGGAGAAAGAGGGCTATCCGGTCGTGGTCAGGGACCTGGCTGTTCGAAAGAAGAAGGAAGAGATCGATTTTAGGAAGTATGACCTGGTCGGCATCACCACGGACACGACCCGTCACCGTCAGGCCCTCCGATTAGCCAAGAAAGCGAAGGCGAATGGCTGCACGGTAGTGATGGGGGGGCCTCATCCCTGTTATGTGGATGAAGAGATCCTCTCAACGAGAAGAGTTGATTTCATCATCCGCGGAGAAGGCGAGGTAACCTTCTCAGAATTGGTTGCGGCTTTAGAGAAGAAAAATGGTCCATTCGATTCGATCAAGGGAATTAGTTTCTTTGCAAACGGAAAGCTGGTACGAACCTCTCCCAGGCCTTTCATCGAGGATCTCGACAACCTTCCCCTTCCAGCCAGGCATCTGATCCATATCGAAGATTATCAAAGAACAAAAATCGGAGACCGCCCCATCACCCCTTTGATCACGAGCCGTGGGTGTCCCTATCAATGCGTTTTTTGTGCTTCCTCCCATTTTTGGGGAACGAAAATCAGGGCCAGGAGCGTGGCCTCTGTTTTAAAAGAGATCGAAGAGGTTTATCATCGATATCATTTTCATGCCGTCGCCTTTGTGGATGACACCTTCAACCTCATTCCAAAAAGGGTGATTGAAATTTGCCGTGGGATCGTTGAAAAGAAGCTCGACCTCTGGTGGTGGTGCCTCTCCAGGATTGACCTCCTGCTTCGAAATGAAGAGATGGTGAGAGAGATGGTGAGGGCAGGAGCAAAGTCGGTTTTTATCGGAGTGGAATCCTCCAGCCCGAAAACCCTCGAAGAGCTGAGGAAAGGGATTCATGTGGACGAAACCGTTCAGACGGTGGAAATGCTGAAACGGAATGGCCTTGAGATTCATGCCTCCTACATCCTGGCGGGGATCCACGATACCGTCAAGACGATTCATGACACCATCCGTTTTGCGAAAGGGCTGGACACGAGTGTGGCCCAGTTCGCCATCCTCACCCCTTATCCGGGGACAGCCATCTATCAGCAGGTGAAGGACCGGATCTTCAAATGGAGATCGCCCTGGTCCTTCTTTGATATGCAGCACCTAGTCTTTAAGCACGACCATCTCTCATTCATCCGAATGGAGTGGCTTCTACTCAAGGCACATCTTCTCTACTATACCCGCTCGAAGAAAGCGATCCAGGACATCTGGCATCACGTCAAGAAGCATCGTCTGGGTATCCGGACGCTTCTCAGCTTCTTAAGAGACTACTTCGGGAGTTAATATGGAAGAACGTCACCCCCGATCACTGAATCGGTTTATCTACCTCTTCTTCTTCCAGTTTTGCTCCACCCTCATCCCCCGGCCAGTCCAGAAATTCTTCAGTGTGGTCGTTGGAGATCTCTTTTACCTTCTGATGAGGAAAACGAGAGCCCATGTCCGAAAAAATATGGAAGGGGTGAGCAGAGGAAGGTGGTCACAAGAAAGATTGGATGTCCTAACGCGCAAAACGTTCCAGAACTATGGCCAATATCTATTGGATTACATGGTGATGCACCGCCTCCGTCCCTCCAATAAAGAACGATGGGTTGAAGAAGAGGTGGGAGCGGATCATATGATGGAAGCCCTCCGCGCCGGAAAAGGAGCGATTTGCATCACACCCCATCTTGGGAATTGGGAGATTGGAGGAATACTCTTCTCCTTCAGAGGAGGAAGTCTCAATGTCCTCACCCTCGACGAGAGAGATGCGGATACTCGGTCCTTTCGAGAGGAGATGAGAAGAAGGAGGGGAATAAAGATTCTCTATATCAATCCGAAAGACGACTCTCCGATGGCGGTTTTGGATGCCGTCAAAGCCCTTCGGCGGAACGAAATTCTGGCGATGTTGGGGGATCGGATAGAGTCTCAAAAGACTATGGTCTTCGATTTTTTTGGGAAGAAGACGGCCTTTCCCATCGGCGTGGCCATTCTCGCAATGGCCACGGATGCTCCGGTCTTACCCGTCTTCGTCGTGATGGAGAAGAATCGAAAGTACAGAGGAATCATTGAGCCCCCTATCTATTTTAATCCCTCTTCGAGAAAGGATCGGGAGGCCGTTATTCAAGAGGGGATGGAGAGATTAATCAAAAAATTTGAAGGGTATATCGAAAAATATCCAGATCAATGGTATAGTTTTTATTCTTATTGGAATGTTTAGAAAAGGGGTCAGGGGGCCGAGGGTTCGAGCGGTCAAGTGGAAGGCTAAAGGCTTCGGGTCGTTGAGTCTTCTGGAGATCCAGAGTTTAAGACACCAAGAGACCCAGGCACTGCGATGCTTGGACTTCGAAAACTCTTGAATCCTTGAACCCTGATAATTCATTCTTTTGAAGAAGAGGAGAAGAATGGTTGAACTGAATGATCACCTGATCGAAACCCTTAAACAGCTCATCATCCAGAGACTAAAA